>Ga0126383_10001594_pt1 | contig 14209 bp, 15 predicted proteins | sample PanSoiMetPlot_35_FD_96882 | JGI IMG/M metagenome (GOLD analysis project Ga0126383, IMG submission 96882) | Tropical forest soil microbial communities from Panama - MetaG Plot_35 | ecosystem: Environmental > Terrestrial > Soil > Tropical forest > Bulk soil | place: Panama | collected 2016-02-17
CAGCCGTGCGTGATGATCAGCGGCAACGCGTTCTCGTGCGGCGACTTGACATGGATGAAGTGGATGTCGAGGCCGTCGATCTCCGTGATGAACTGCGGTAGGGCGTTAAGCCTCGCCTCGGCCCTCCGGAAGTCGTAGTCGGTGGCCCAATAGCGCGCGAGTTCCTGAATCGTCGCCAACTGCACGCCCTGCGACTGATCTGCGACGGTCTCCTTCTCGGGCCAGCGCGTCGCCGCGATGCGTCGGCGGAGGTCGGCCAGTTCCTCTTCCGGTACGTCGACGTGGAAGGGGCGGATCTCGCTTGCGCTTTCGATAGCTGTCATATCGACCTCGGTTCGTTTGGATGTTGGGTCCTACGACGTCATTACCACGAGACGCTCGAGCGCACGCCTGAAGATCATCACCGAACAGCTGTTCGTGACCCCGGGACCCTCGCCGGCCAAACGGGATGGGGGCCCGCGCTCCTGACGCGGCGCGCCAGGCGCCCGCCCCCGGACACTTGGCAGGGGAATGCCGCCCTCTGGACAGCTCTTCGGCCCGCCTACCGGGCTTGGACGGCGAATAGCGCTGGATCCGAGTTCAAAAGCGATTGGTGGTGGGCGGCGACGGGATCGAACCGCCGACCTCTAGCATGTCAAGCTAGCGCTCTCCCGGCTGAGCTAGCCGCCCAATCGCCTCGCCGCGCCGACCGTCCAGTTGAGCGCACCGGTTCGAGTCAGCCGGTTGCTTATTCTAGCCAGCAATGCCCCCAGCCAGCGGCCGGAGCCCGGTCATCACCACGACCGCCTGTTGAGGCCCCTGGCGGGCTGGCAGCGAAACCTCGCCGCGCTCTGGTTCGCGCAGTTGACAGCGATCTTCGGGTTCTCGTTCGCCTTTCCCTTCCTGCCCGTGTACCTGCGCGAGCTGGGGGTCCACAACCCGGGCGACCTGGCCGTCTGGACGGGCGTCACAGGTGGTGCGTCTGGGGCTGCGCTCGCCATCATGAGCCCCATCTGGGGCACCCTGGCCGACCGCTACGGGCGCCGCGCCATGCTGTTGCGCGCGATGCTCGGAGGCGCCGTTACGGTCGGCCTGATGGGGTTTGCCCGGGGCCCGGTCGACCTCCTCGTCCTTCGCCTGGTGCAGGGCGCCACCGCCGGAACCGTCGCGGCCACCACGGCACTCGTAGCGAGCGGGACGCCACGCCCCCGGGTCGGCTGGGCGTTGGGCGTGCTCAGCTCGGCTGTAGCTGTCGGCTCCGCGCTCGGACCGCTTGTGGGAGGCCTCGCCGCATCCATTCTCGGGGTGCGGGCCATCTTCTGGGCCGGCGGTGGACTGCTGGCGGCTGCCACGATTCCCGTCTTCGCCATAGTCCGAGAGGCCCCCCCCGGACAGAGCCAGGCGGGCCGCCGGCCAGCCCTCGCGGTGCTCCGTGAGGCCGCGCCTGGGGCGGTCGCGATCGTGGCTGCGCTGCTGGTCTGCCAGGCGCTGCTCCAGATCTCGAACAACGGCTTCCAGCCCATGGTGGTGCTGCGCCTCCTCGAGCACCTGTCCAGCGGCGTCGAAGCGGTCACCGGCATCGCCTTCGCGGCCGCCGGCCTGAGCAGCGCCCTGGCGTCCGTCATGTCCGCCAGGGTGGCCCGCCATTTCGGCTTCCGGGCTGTGGGGGCGCTCGCGGCCCTCCTGCTGGCGGGATCGCAGCTCATCTCCGGATATGGGCCCAACGTCCCGACCATCGTCTTCGGAGCTGCGCTGGCAGGGGCGTTCTTTGGCATGGTGGGACCGATCATCTACACGATGATCGGTCTCGAAAGCCCGTCGGAGGTGCAGGCGCGAGTCTTCGGACTGGGAGCAAGCGCGACAGCCATCGGCTTCGCCCTGGGCCCGCTCGGCGCAGGGCTCCTGGCGGCGCGGCTGGGAACGGCGCTGGCGATCACGGCATGCGCTTTGTGCGCCGTCGTGCTGGCCGCCGTCCTCGCGACCCGCACCCGAGAGCCGGCTCGGTGAGCTTTTCCGTACGCTAGTGCACCGATCGATGCGCCTCACAGCTCGCCACCTCGCCGCTGCCGCCGCCCTCACAGCGATCGTAATGACCGCCTGCGGCTATCCAGATCCGAACCCCGAGACCGGTCCCGTGGCTACGACCAATCAAACGACCCCAACCCCCGCCGCCGGAGCGGACGACTTCAACGAGGGTGCCGGCAAGACGCCGATCAAGTTCCCTGATGGGCTGCAGATCGTCGACCTCAAGGTCGGTGACGGGGCCACGGTTCCCACTGGCGCGACCGTCATGGCGAATTACACAGGCTGGCTGGCCAGCAACGGCAACAAGTTCGACTCCAGCCGCGACGCGGGCAGGCAGCCGATCTGCGCCATCCTCAGCTCAGGCGCTCAGCAGCAGGGCAACTGCTTTGGACTCATCGCCGGCTGGAACGAGGGCGTGCCCGGAATGAAGGTTGGTGGCCGCCGCAAGCTCATAATCCCGCCCAGCCTCGGCTACGGCGACCAGGGTGCGCCGCCGACGATACCGCCCGGCGCGACGCTGGTCTTCACAGTCGACCTGATCTCTATAGTCTCGACGGCGACGCCCAGTCCTAGCGCTCCCCCGAGCCCACAGCCCTCCAGCAGCCCGACGGGTAGATAGGCGCCTGGGGCTACGTGATCGTCAGCGTCCCCTTCATACCGGAATCCTCGTGTCCGGGCTGGTCGCAGACGATCCGGTAGCTGCCAGCCGCGAGGTTGTCGACCGTCAGCACGGTGGTATTGCCGGCCTGCACCAGCTCGCTACCGGCCACCTTCTTGCCGTCAGGCCCGATCACGACCAGGTCGTGCGCGACCGAGCCCGAGTTGACCAGGTAGAACGTGACCTTGCCGGAAGGGGCGGTGATCGCCGACGGGTCGAACTTGAACTCGGTCATCGTGACCTTGATGGACCCGGCGGGCTGCCCTCCGCCGCCACCGCCACCGCAGGCTGCGACCGCGATGAGGGCCAGGAGGCCGATGGCGGTAAGGAGCACGGTGCGTCTCATCAGACCGCCGTCACCGCCAGGTAGAGGATCCCGAACAGGAAGATCCAGACCACATCGACGAAGTGCCAGTATAGGGTCGCCGCGGCGAAGCCCACATGGTGCTGGGCGTTGAACTGCCCGTTGGCAGCCCTGCCGAGCATCAGAGTGAGGAAGATCAGACCCCCTGCAACGTGGGCTCCGTGAAAGCCGGTCATCGTGAAGAAGGCGCTTCCGAACTGATTCAAGCCGCTGAACTGGATGTGGGCGTGGGTGAACTCCCAGGCCTGGCCGGCCTCGAAAAGGACGCCGAGGACGATCGTCGCGACCAGCAGGATGAAAAAGCTCCGCCGGTTGTCATGCGCGACCGCCTCGAGCGCGAAGTGGCAGGTCACGCCGCTGGAAAGCAGGATTATCGTGTTGAAGAAGGGGATCGGCCACCAGTTGACCGGCACGGTGTTCGGCGGCGGCCAGCTGAACGGGTGCGAGCCGAAGAGGTAGAAGTACACGGCGAACATGCTTCCGAAGAACATCACCTCGGAAGCCAGGAAGATGTACATCCCCATCATCGCGGGGTCCACGCCCGGATAGCTGGGGCGCCGCTGGAGACGTGGGCTGACGCCGGCGACCGCCACTAGTGCCCGCCCTCCCCGTGGCTCCCCTCGTCGTCGGTTGGATACATGGCAACGTCCTCCAGCACCACCCAGCCGATCACGCCGAACAGGAAGACCGCCAGGCCGATCACGAACAGCGCCAGCCGGGCCACTCCGGGAAAGGGGATCGCTGCCAGGCCCAGGAAGAGGAAGCCGACGCAGATCACGAACGGATAGTTGCTCGAGGGGAAGATGTGTATGCCCAGGCGGTGGGCGCGCTCCTCGTAGTCCACCACTTCCGCGGCCTGAGGTACCGGCATCTCCAGGTCATAGGGACGAGCCGCAGCACGGCCTGGGTCCGCCGCCTGCCAGGCGTGGAAGGCTGCACCAGCATATGCACGGCTGGGCCAGAGTGCGAAAGAGCAGCTCTTGCAATAGGGCAGGAACCGCGGAGTCAGAAGCCCACACTTGGGGCACTCCACAGCCAGCGCCGGATTGCTGGTGTCCACGAACCGTGGTCGGGTCGCCTGCGCCACGGGCCCGATTGTATCTCCCGAGGCGTGACCGGGATGCAGGACGGCGTCGCCTTGAGACGCGCCACATGGCCCTAGATGAGATCGTCGGATTTCTATACTGAGCGCGTGAGCTACCGTAGCAGCGCCCTGCTGCGCCGCCTATTGTTTGCGGCGCCGCTGGTCACGATCGCGTCAGTGCTACTGGCCAGCCCGGCGCTGGCCGCGACTGGTCTCAGCCCGCTGCTCCCCAACGCCGTGTCGCCGAACGGGCACAACCTTTTCGTCCTCTACAACTGGATCTCGATTCCGGCACTCGCCGTCTTTCTGCTGGTGCAGGCGCTGCTGCTGACGATCATCATCCGGGACCGGCGCAAGCGCCGTGGCCCCGATTACCGGCCGCCGCAGACGCACGGAAACACGAGGCTGGAGATCGCCTGGACGATCGCGCCCGCCGTGCTCCTGGGGGTCATCGGCTACTTCTCCATCAACGTGCTCGCAAACGACTTTCTCGTCCAGGGCGACGTGATCGCCCCGAACCGGGGCCCGACCGACCTGGCCATCACAGTCGAGGGCTACCAGTTCGGCTGGCGCATCACCTACCCCGAGGGCTTCAAGGTCGTGACCTCCGGCTTCAACGCTGTTGACAACCCGATGGTCGTCCCCACCGGAGCGCTGGTTCGGATGCGGCTGCAGTCGTCAGACGTGATCCACAGCTTCTGGGTCCCCGAGATCGCAGGCAAGACCGACGCGGTGCCCGGATATGACAACTTCGCCTGGTTCAAGATCCCCCAGCCCGGCGAGTTTCGCGGTCAGTGCACGGAGCTTTGCGGGGCCGGCCACGGCACCATGCAGATCAGGGTCAAGGCGGTCCCGCCCGACGAGTACAACGCCTGGGTTGCAGAGCAGGTGGCCAAGTCAAAGGCCACACCAACCCCCAGCGCATCACCTACTCCATCTGCTGCCCCCTCGCCCAGCGCATCACCGAGCGGTTCGGCGAGCCCGCGGCCGAGCCCGAGCCCATCCGGCAGCGCGCAGCCCAGCCCGTCGCCGAGCACCCGATAGAGGTAGGAACCGATGGCAACAACCCTAGCGCCGCCCCGCCCCAAGGCCTACGACGACTCCTTCTTCAAGCCCATCAGCCTGTGGCTGACCACGACCGACCACAAGCTGATCGGGATCATGTACATGACGACCGGCTTCCTGTCGTTCCTGATCGGAGGCATCTTCGCCTTGATCGTCCGGATGCAGCTGGCGCAGCCGAACCTCAGCGTGGTGACGCCTGAGACGTACAACCAGCTGATCTCGGCTCACGGCGTGACGATGATCTTCTTTTTCGTGACGATCTTCATGACCGGCATCGCGAACTACTTCGTGCCGATCATGGTCGGGGCAAGGGACATGGCGTTTCCGCGCCTCAACCTGCTGGGGTTCTGGATGATCCCGGTCTCGATCCTGATTTACTACGCCGGCTTCTTCACGCCTGAAGGTGCCCTGAACGCCGGCTGGACCGGCTACACACCGCTGACGACGCAGCCGTTCAACAAGGGACTGGGCGTCGACTTCTGGGCGCTCAGTCTGATCATCTGGGCCATCAGCGGCATCATGGCCTCGACCAACTTCCTGACCACGATCGTCGCCCTGCGGGCCCCTGGCATGCGCCTGACCCGGCTGCCGCTCTTCGTCTGGGCGCAGATCTCGACCTCGATCTTGCTGCTGATCGTCGGCGCGCCGCTCGCCGCCGCCATGATCCTGCTCGAGTTCGACCGCCAGTTCGGGACGAACTTCTTTACGACCCAGGGCCGCCCGGTTCTCTACCAGCATCTGTTCTGGTTCTTCGGGCACCCCGAGGTCTACATCATGATCCTGCCCGGCTTCGGGATGATCTCCGAGATCATCCCCGTCTTCTCGAAGAAGCCGATCTTCGGCTATACGACCATGGTGGCGGCGCTGTTCGGGATCGTGTTCCTCTCGATGGCGGTCTGGGCCCACCACATGTTCACGGTGGGTCTGAACATCTGGGTCGAGAGCTTCTTCATGATCATGACGATGGCGATCGCGGTCCCGACCGGCATCAAGTTCTTCAACTGGATTGCGACAGCCTGGAAAGGGTCCATCGAGTTCACGCTGCCGATGAAGTTCGCCTTTGGCTTCATGGCCACGTTCGTGATCGGCGGCATCACCGGGATCTACCTCAGCTCGGTTCCGGTCGACACGCAGCTGCACCAGTCCTATTACGTCGTTGCGCACCTGCACTACGTGCTCTTCGGCGGCAGCGTGATGACGATATTCGCCGGCATCTACTACTGGTTCCCGAAGATCACCGGGCGCAAGCTCAGCGAGACCCTTGGCGAGTGGCACTTCTGGACCGTGTTCATCGGCTTCAACGCCACCTTCCTGGTCATGCACACACTGGGCCTGGAGGGCATGCCCAGGCGGATCGCCACCTACCCCGGCGGCTTCGGCGAGGAGGGCTGGGGAGCTACCAACGCGTTCATAACGGTGGCCTCGTTCTTCGTCGCGTTCTCGGTCCTGATCTTCCTGATCAACCTGGTGCGCAGCTGGCGAAGCGGCGAGGTCGCTGGTGACGACCCGTGGGAGGGCAACACGCTGGAGTGGGCCACGAGCTCGCCGCCGCCGCCCTACAACTTCGACCGGGTACCGCCAGTGCGCTCGTTCATGCCACTGCGCGACCTGCGGGCCGAGCGCCAGGCTCGCGAGGCGGCCTCCGCTCTCTCGTCTCGCCCTGAGGGTGAGGGCTAACTCTCAGGATCGCGCAGCCGGTCTTCTATAGCGTCCGCCAGCCGCGTGCCGAGACTGGGACGGTCGCGAACCGTCACGCCGCCCATGAGCGCGAAGGCGTTGACCCGCACCACCGGCGCTCCAGGCCCCGGCGGCGGCCCGGACAGCTTGAGTGTCTTGCTGCCCATCACCGCCACCCCTTCCAGCTCGACCTCCACGCCGTGCGGCACGATCACGTCCACGCCCCCCATGACTGAGATCGCGTTGATGGTGATGACCGGGGCCGAGATGGCTGCACCGCGGAGGTCGAGGTTGCAGCCGCCCATGAGGGCAACCGCCCAGCTGAGCTCGCCCACCCTCCAGAAGCCCCTCCGCTCCACCCCTCCCAGGACAGCGACTGACCACCGCACCGGGGGCCGGCGCACAGCCTGCGGTGGAAGCACAGCCGGCAGGTCGCGCGTGACTTCCACCAGCTGGTCTCGCGTGCGGGCGGCGAGGGCCCGGCCGATCCGCTGCGAGAACTCGTCAAGGGTCAGACGCCCGTCGACGGACGCTTCGCGCAGGACCGTGCAGGCGCGTTCACGTTCTGCGTCAGACGCCAGGATCGGAGGCTGAGGGCCCTCCTCCATTGCACGCCCATGGTAGGACGGCGGAGGAGTTAGAGGTGTGGCCGAAAGCCCCGTCCGGATCTTTGGGCCTCATGCGGCCCATCTCCGTTGTCGCCTTCTGCGCTCCTCCCTGCGCGTAATGTTCAATACGCTCAGTCCGGTGCTCGGCGGCTCCGTGGATCTGGACCACCTGAGGCCCAAATCTCTCGACCGGGTTTCCGGCCGCACCTCTAGTGCTCGGCGCTCTCCTCGTACGGTGCGGCCTCGGAGCGCCTGTTGATGCGATCCGCCTTCAAGACCCACCAGCCCAGGCCGACCACACCGATGGCGGCCACCAGGAAGGCAAGGCTCATGTACCCCCAGGCGGGAATCCACTCGCCAACCCATAGGTAGATCACCGCCACAATTATCGGGCTTTCGGTCGTAGGACGCTCTGGAGCGCCCCAGTTCCGTACCTTTACTGGCATCAACCTGATCGACCTTCTCATCATCGTCGCCCTGCTGATCGGGCTGACCAACGGCTACCGTCGCGGCTTCTGGCTCTCACTCACCCAGTACGCCGGGCTTCTGGCCGGCGTTGTCGCCGGTGCTGCTCTTGCCCCCGGCGTCCTTTCAACTCTCCAGCTGCCAGTCGCCGCCAAGCCGCTGGCGGCCGCCCTGGTATTGCTCCTCTTTGGCAGCCTCGGCTCCACGCTCGGCTACATGCTCGGTGAGCCACTGCGGCGCGCGCTGAGAGGGCCAGGTCTGACCCGCCCGCCTGAGAAGCTGGCCGGCAGCCTCTTCTCGGCCCTGGCGGTGCTCTCCGTCGCCTGGTTTCTTGGACTGACGTTCTCGCGGGGTCCCAGCCCCGAGGTCGGACGGCTCATCCAGCAGTCGTCGATCCTGCGATCGCTCGACGTGCTGTTTCCGCGCCCGCCCGGCTTCCTCTCCAGCGTGGGCGGGATCCTGGCCGGGGTGCCGTTTCCACAGGCGTTCGCAGTGCTGGAGCAGCCCGCCCAGGACTCGCTGCAGCCGCCGGCGTCAGCCGACACTTCCGGCGTGGCGGCGGCCACCCGATCGGTGTACCGGGTCGAGGGGAGAGGCTGCGGCGGCCAGGTCAGCGGCAGCGCCTATCCGGTGGCGCCCGGCTATCTCGTCACCAACGCACACGTCGTCTCTGGCACGACCAATACCAGGGTGTCCCAGAATGTGGCCCGTCCGGGCGGCGTGCCGGCGACGGTGGTCCTCTTCGACCCGGGACGGGACGTCGCCATCCTGTGGGCGCCACAGGTCGGGGCGGCAGTATTGCAGACCGGCAATGGCCAGCGAGGCACCAAGGGGGCAGTAATCGGCTACCCGGGCGGAGGCCCGGAGTCGGTCACACCTGCCGTGATCGAGAAGAGTACGTCTGCAACAGGTCGTGACATCTACAACGATGCGCTCGTCGACCGCAGCATCTGGATACTCTCGGCGAGCGTCCATCCAGGCAACTCGGGGGGGCCGGTCGTCGACCTCCAGGGCAACGTTCTGGGCTTGATCTTCGCAGCCTCGAGCACCGATTCCAGCCAGGCCTACGCGCTCACCAACGATGAGATCGACTCAGACGTGCGCGCCGGGATCGGCCGCACCAGGGCGGTGGATACTTCCGCGCTTCGATGCGCGGTTTAGCCATAGAGTGTAGGAATTCCCCAGGCCCTTGGGAAATCCAAGGATTCGCCGCCTGACCGTCCGCGCGTGGCGCAACTGTTGAGCGATCATTGGCGCGCAGGGGTTCGGGCGATCAGAAGCTCTCGGCTTCCTCGATGAGCATGACCGGGATCCCGTCTACGATCGGGTAGCGGAGGCGGTCCGACTGGCACAGCAGGGCCAGCCCGTCTTCACTTAGCTCGATCTTCTGTTTGCATTTCGGGCAAGCCAGAACCTCGAGCAGCTCCGATGAGATCACGATGCCGATCGTAGCAGCATAGAAGGGCGATGCCGCGAACAGAAAGACTTAGGCGTTCCGATCGCTGCCCCCGCTCGGGGCGGGCGAGGAGGGCGAACCCTCCTCGCACCTCCACCGAGCATGGCTGCGGGGGTGAGGTCTATTTAGGGGGCCCGGGAACCCGTCCTTGGAGTCGCCCCCAAGTCCCTCTCATCCTCTCTTAAGCAAGGATCCCCGGGCCTGCCGGTCATCGACCGGACGCTTGTATTTTGCGACATCCCCCCTACGAATGCAAGTCCTAATGCCCATTCAATTGCGCCCGGGTTGCGGCCTTTGAGCTTGGGTTTTCTGCATTTGTTAGACAAAGCAACTATTCATAGTCCGAGGTATCGGGCCGGCACCCGCTACGCCGCAGGGTGTCGAGGAGGCTGCTGAGGAATGGCGCTGAGAGATCGGGGCCGCGATCTGGGCCGCAGGTGGCCCGCTCATGCGTCGCTCCGCGGACCTTTCGGTGCATGCGCCGGCGACGCCACGTTTGAACCGTCGCCAATGGGTGCGGTCGCCGGCGAATGGCCCCGATCAACACCGCTCAACCCCCTCGGGTAATTGGCTGAGCGAGGATCCACAGACTTGTCATCGTGTACAGGACCATGAGCACGAGCATCGGGTACTGGCTCAGCAGCACTCGCTGGGAAGACCTGAAGCGCTCCCCCGCGCGCAGGTGTGCGAGGTAGACGGCGATGACGTGGCCCAGCACGATCAGGATGATCTGCATGTACCACACGGTCGCGGCGCCGGTAAGCGCAAAGCTGGGCTGATAGCCCTGCGTCGGCAGGAGGTTCCAGCCTTTCCCGAGCGGGTCGGCCAGCAGCGGGATGAGCATCTGCGACTGGACCGTCAAGTAGCCGTAGTTGTGAGCGGCGTTGTAGACGAGAGCGATCGGAACCAGTGTCAGGGCAAAGGCGGTAACCGTGGCCACCTCATCGACGCGACCTCCACCGAAGAAGAGCATCATGCGGACAAAGGCGGTAAAGATGAGGAGGAAGGCCGTAGCGAGCAGCAGCAGTCCGAACGCTCTGACGAGGGCCGTCCCGACGGCGCCGATCGATTGGACCCAGGGCGCCAGGGCGTCGGCAAAGGTCATCCAGGCTCCGGTCGCGATGATTCCGTCGAAAGCGAGCGAGCTCAACATCAGGATCACGAACACGACCCAGTCCCAGCCACCCCGCTGGCGTTGGAGCAGGCCGGTGCCCCAGGGCCGGAGCCACACCGCCTGTAATCGACCACTCTCGTCCCTCTGCGTCTCGACCGGCCCAAAGCGGCCCACGATGCTGAAGAGCACCGTGAAGCCTTCACAGCTCTGGAGCCACCGGTCGCGCCCGAAGAGGGCCATGCCGGCCAGCGTCATAACCGTATAGATGACCGCCAGGGTGGCTACCAGCCAGGGCCGGTTGGCGACGCCGGAGGCAAGCTCGAACAGCGCGAAGAGGAGGTAGACGACCGCTGCAGGCCAGACGCCGACCCAGTCAGGGAGCCGGAGTGGAGGCATGGGGCGGCGTCCCCACGTGACCAGGTCGTAGATCGCAGACCATGGGTTGATGAGGGTCCAGAGGTTGCCGACCAGGCCGGACAGGATGACCAGGCCCGCCCAGAAGTAGATCCAGGTCAAATACTCAGCCGGGTTGCGGGCGGGGTTCTGGTCACCGAAGAAGCCAGTCACGATGATCGCCAGCAGCCCGAGAACGCCGACGGTGCCACTGATGGCACGGAAGACGGCTGTCCGGCCGACAGCCAGCAGCAGGGGCGCCGGAAGGCGCGGATAGCGGACGGCGCGCTCGCCCACGCGTTCGCCGGCGAAGATCGCGACCATGACGAAGGACACGACCACGACGATGGCTGCCGCAAAGAGGTAGAGGGCCACGGAGATCGGCAGATCGTAGCGAGCGCCGAACGCGTGCAGGAAAAAGGCGGGGTTCACAGAAAGCAGCTCCTCGTTACCGACCCGGACACGCCCCGGGTCGCCCCCGGGACCGCGAAGAATTCCACAGAATGCGCCTGACACCACCCTGACACCTACTGCCCTCCACCAAGACCCCCCACCCAGGGGGTGAAGTTGCTCGCCCGAAGAGAATGCGGGCCTGGCGGCCGCCAGTCAACCCCGGCCGTTAAGACAGCGCTCAGCCCCCGCGCGGGCTCGCACGCACTTTTACGGGCGGTCCTCGCTCGGAAAACGCGCCGATGCTGCCTCCACCGTTTCCTAGGCCACGTAGACGGCGAACTGGAGCAGGAAGAGGAATGCGGCCGCGTCCAGCACGGGTATCCCGGCGCAGCTGCGATGCGGGCGCTGCCCGGAGCATGGCTCTTCCCAGCGGTGCAGCCCTGGCTGCGCCAATCACGTAGAGCGCCGCAAGGACGGCTGCGCCGGCTGTGCCGAAGGTCACCCCTGTCAGGTTGGGAACGTAGCCGTGGACTCAAGAGCCCGCCGCGGGCAGCGCCTGAGGGCCTCGACGGAGCCGCCACGCCAGCAGGTGCCCTGCCTGGCTGGCGGCCAATATGAGGAGCGGCAGCGCCATCAAGGCGACCCGCCGAGGTCGCGTGATCACCGCGATCATACCGGTGGGGGTAACGCGCGGTCATGCTCCAGCTCCTGCGAGTCAGTCGCAAGCTGCCGCTGTTCAACCAACTGACGATCGCCACCATATCGCGACTTCGTCTCGATAAGGAGTTATGGTTTAGGCGTGGCTTCGCTCATCGAGACCGTACGGCTGGCCTTCGACCCGGGCGAGCGTCGCCGCCTGTGTGGGTTCTACGGCGCAGTCCTCCTCCTTCACGTGATCGGCTGGGGAGCCCTGCTCACCTATGGCATCGGCCACCCCGCCTTCATCGGCCTGGGCGGCCTTGCTTACACTTTCGGGCTTCGGCACGCCTTCGACGCCGACCACATCTCCGCCATCGACAACACCACCCGAAAGCTGCTCCAGGAACGCAGGCGGCCCGTCGGCGTGGGCTTCTTCTTCTCGATGGGCCACTCGACTGTCGTTTTCGTCATCGCCCTGGCACTGGGGCTTGCCATCAAGGCGCTGGTCCAGGGGGTCGTCTCCGACAGAGGCGAGCTCAGGAACGTCGGTGGCCTGATCGGGACCAGCGTCTCCGGCATTTTCCTGATCGTGATCGGCGTCCTCAACCTCCTGATCCTGCTCGACATCCTCGGCGTTTATCGCCGCATGCGACAGGGCGCGTACGATCGTCACTCTCTGCACGGGGAGCTGGTTGCGGGCGGCCTGATGTCACGGATATTCGGGCGGCTTTTCAAGCTCGTCTCGCAGAGCTGGCATCTGTACCCGATCGGGTTCCTGTTCGGCCTTGGCTTCGACACGGCTTCTGAAGTGGCGCTGCTGGCGATATCGGCCGGGGCGGCAGCTCAGGGCCTGCCTTTTCAAGTTGTCGTTGCGCTGCCGATCATCTTCGCCGCCGGCATGTCGCTGATGGACACGACCGACGGGGCATTCATGTCCAAGGCCTACGCCTGGGCCTTCTCAAATCCCATCAGGAAGGTCTTCTACAACATGACCGTGACCGCGCTCTCGGTCTTCGTCGCGCTGTTCGTCGGCGTTGTCGAGCTCGGGCAGCTTCTGATCGGGCAGCTTGGCCTCAAGGGAGGCATATACGACGCCATCGGCGCCTTGAGCTTCGGCAGCCTGGGATTCGTGATCGTAGGCGCTTTCGCCTTCACGTGGGCGGCGGCCTTCGCGATATTCAAGGTCCGCCGGGTCGAGGAGCGGTGGGGCGAGCTGGTCGCGGGCGAGTAAATGCCTCAGTGGTCTGAGGCTTTCCGGGCCGCGGTCCCGTCCAGGTCGGCCCGGATCTCCGCACTGAACCAGCGCACGAAGATCACGACCGCGGCTATCAGGTAGCTCACCTTGCCGAATCCCATGAGGATGGCCCCCGCGGTCGTCTGGTCGGTCACAGGGTCCAGCCCGGGGACGATCCGAGGCACGCGCGTGTAGAACTCGTAGAAAGGTGCGCGCGAGAACTGCAGCGCCAGCGCAACACCATCCTGCGGGAAGGTCCCTACCAGGATGTAGAGGAGCTTGCCCCAGGCCGACAGCCGCCAGCGACACTGTGCGGAAGTGGCGTCTACGACCGGCCACCAGAACACGACTCCGCCGCCGATGAAGGTCAGATGCTCGACGATGTGCAGCTCCTCCCAGCGCAGCGCGGTGCCGTACAGTGCCGGCAGGTGCCACATGAGCATCACCGCTCCGGCGATCACCTGTGCCGGTACCGGCTCTGTCACAGCACGTACGCCCGGCACTTGCGCGATGACGGCGGCCATCTCCCTGTTGAGCCCGAGCAGCAGGAGTGGCGGCGCGACCACGCCCAGCAGCACATGCTGGAACATGTGCACGCTGTTCAGATAGTGGTCGCTCAGGGTATCGATCGGCGTCTCCAGCGCTATCCAGATGCACAGGAGGCCCAGGCCGAAGTAGAGCGACCGGATCCGCGGCAGATGGCGGTCGCGGGCAAGCCACGCATGCCCTAAGAAGAGCGCGAGCAGCCCTGCATAGACGGTCCAGTCAACAGGCCAGGACATCGCCAAAGAAGGCTACGACGCGAGGGCGCCAGACGAGGCCCGCGATACGTCCTAGTGCCGCGCGGGGTCATCTGTAAGGTGCTCGGGACAGGTCGCCCAGCAGTGGGACCTTATTCGGGCTTGCCCGGCACCCTCAAGCTCAGTGCGTGACCTGCTGGGCCAGGATCCACAGGCTGGTCATCGTGTACAGGACCATCAGAACCAGGATCGGGTACTGGCTGAGCAGCACGCTCTGCGCTGCTCGGAAGCGCTCTCCAGCCCGCAGGTGCGCCA
>Ga0126383_10001596_pt1 | contig 14193 bp, 13 predicted proteins | sample PanSoiMetPlot_35_FD_96882 | JGI IMG/M metagenome (GOLD analysis project Ga0126383, IMG submission 96882) | Tropical forest soil microbial communities from Panama - MetaG Plot_35 | ecosystem: Environmental > Terrestrial > Soil > Tropical forest > Bulk soil | place: Panama | collected 2016-02-17
AACTACCTGAAGGGCAAGTCTCCCGACGCGTTCGACATCCTCTACTGGAACGCGGACAGCACCAACCTGCCGGGACCCTGGTACTGCTGGTACGTGCGCAACACCTACCTGGAGAACAACCTGCGCGTCCCCGGCAGAGTCGCGGTGCGCGGCGTCCCCCTCGACCTCGGGAAGGTCCGCGTGCCGACCTACATCCTGGCGACGCGCGAGGACCACATCGTGCCGTGGAAGACCTCGTATCTCACGACGCAGCTCTTCAAGGGCGACATCCGGTTCGTGCTCGGTGCGAGCGGGCACATCGCCGGGGTCGTGAACCCGGCCGCGAAGAACCGGCGCAGCTACTGGGTGTCGGACGCCCGCCCGAGCTCGCCCGACGAGTGGCTTACGGCCGCGGCCGAGCAGCCGGGCAGCTGGTGGACGGATTGGGATCGCTGGCTCGCCGACCGCGCGGGAGGCATGCGCCCTGCGCCCGCGGCGCTTGGCAACGCACAGTACAAGCCCATCGAGGACGCGCCTGGGCGGTACGTGAAGTTCCGGGTGGTATGAGATCCGGACGCGCGTCGACTTCAACCGAAGGAGGACCAGATGAGTGACGTCGTGATCGTGGCCGCGGGGCGGACCGCGGTGGGCAGCTTCAACGGGACCCTGGCGAAGATTCCGGCCGCCGAGCTCGGCGCGCACGTGATCCGGCATCTGCTGGCGCGGAGCGGCGTCAAGCCCGAGCAGGTCTCGGAGGTCGTTCTCGGTCAGGTGCTGACTGGCGGTGCGGGACAGAACCCGGCCCGTCAGGCGCTGATCAAAGCCGGCTTGCCCGAAATGATTCCGGGAATGACCATCAACAAGGTGTGCGGTTCGGGGTTGAAGGCGACGCATCTCGCTGCACAGGCGATCAAGGCGGGCGACGCCGAAATCGTGATCGCCGGCGGTCAGGAGAACATGAGCATCGCCCCGCACCTGCTGCAGGGCTCGCGCGACGGCTACCGGATGGGTGACGCCAAGATCGTCGACTCGATGATTCTCGACGGACTGTGGGACGTCTACAACCAGTACCACATGGGCGTCACCGCCGAGAACGTGGCGAAGAAGTTCGGCGTCACGCGCGAGGAGCAGGATGCGTTCGCCGCGGCTTCCCAGCAGAAGGCGGAAGCAGCGCACAAGGCGGGGCGCTTCAAGGACGAGATCATCCCGCTCGAGATCCCGCAGCGCAAAGGTCCGGCGGTGGTGTTCGACGCCGACGAGTATCCGAAGCACGGGACCACGGCCGAGAAGCTCGCCCAGCTGCGCCCGGCGTTCGACAAGGCGGGAACCGTGACCGCCGGCAACGCCTCGGGAATCAACGACGGGGCGGCCGCGGTGATCATGATGAGCGAGAAGAAGGCGAAGGAGCTCGGGCTGAAACCGCTCGTGCGTATCACTGCGTACTCCTCGGCCGGCGTCGATCCGAAGATCATGGGCATGGGACCGGTCCCGGCGAGCAAGCTCGTCCTCTCGAAAGCGGGCTGGACGAAGGACACGCCCGATCTCATGGAGATCAACGAGGCGTTCGCCGCGCAGGCGATTGCGGTGAACAAGGAGATGGGATGGGACACGAAGAAGATCAACGTCAACGGTGGGGCGATCGCGATCGGGCATCCGATCGGCGCCTCGGGATGCCGGATCCTGGTCACGCTCATCCACGAGATGATCAAGCGCGACGCGAAGAAGGGCCTCGCGAGCCTCTGCATCGGCGGCGGGATGGGCGTGGCCCTGGCGGTCGAGCGGTGACGCTTGCGGCCGGGACGCGGCCCGCCGGGCGGCGGGCCGCGCGGAATTCTCAGCGAAGGTTCCCATGGAGCGCGTAGCGTTCGTGACCGGCGGCATGGGGGGCATCGGCACGGCGATCTGCCGGCGGCTCGCGGTGAACGGGACCAAGGTCGTCGCCAACTGCCTACCGAGCTACGAGAAGAAGGACGACTGGCTCGGGCAGATGCGCGGCGAGGGCTACCATGTCTACGCTGCCGAGGGCAACGTCGAGGACTACGAATCCTGTGCGGAGATGATGTATCGCATCCGCTCGACGATCGGCCCGGTCGACGTGCTCATCAACAACGCCGGCATCACGCGCGACGGCGTGTTCCGGCGGATGTCGCCGAACGACTGGTATGCGGTGATCAACACCAACCTGAACTCGGTGTTCAACGTGACCCGGCAGGTGATCGAGGGGATGATGGAGCGCGGCTGGGGACGGATCATCAACATCTCCTCGGTCAACGCCCTCAAGGGGCAGTTCGGACAGACCAACTACTCCGCCGCGAAGGCGGGAATGCACGGATTCACGAAGGCGCTTGCCCAGGAGACGGTCAAGAAGGGCGTCACCGTGAACACGATCTCGCCCGGTTACGTCGACACCGACATGGTGCGGGCGATCAAGCCCGAGGTGCTCCAGAGCATCGTCACCTCGATTCCGATGGGGCGGCTCGCCCGGCCCGAGGAGATCGCCGGGCTGGTCGCCTATCTCGCGTCCGACGACGCCGGCTACATCACGGGCGCGAACATCTCGATCAACGGCGGGCTGCACATGGAGTAGTAGGGCGAGCGCGGCGCGGCTCAACCGTGCGCCCCCGGGGTCCGTGCCATAATCCCTCGGCGAAATAACGGACACCACCACCCCCCAAGGAGGACAACATGGCTCAGCGGATTGCGCTGATCACCGGCGGTATGGGCGGCCTTGGCGAGTCGATCAGCACGAAGATGCACGGTGCCGGGTATCGGGTCGTGGTGACCCACTCGCCCGGCAACAAGAACGCCGCCGGCTGGAACGCGGAGATGAAGGCAAAGGGCTATGACTTCCACCCGGTGCCGGTGGACGTCACGGACTACGAGTCGTGCCGGGCGTGCGTCGCGAAGGTTCAGGCCGACGTCGGGTCAGTCGAGATCCTGGTCAACAACGCCGGCATCACCCGCGACACGACCTTCAAAAAGATGAACAAGGCCGATTGGGACGCGGTGATCAAGACCAACCTCGACAGCGCGTTCAACATGACCAAGCAAGTGTGCGACGCGATGGTCGAGCGCGGATGGGGCCGGATCATCAACGTGAGCTCGGTGAACGGCTCGAAAGGCGCGTTCGGCCAGACGAACTACTCGGCCGCGAAGGCCGGCATGCACGGCTTTACCAAGGCGCTCGCCCTCGAGGTCGCCCGCAAGGGCGTGACGGTGAACACCATCAGCCCCGGCTACATCGGGACGAAGATGGTGATGGCGATCCCGAAGGAAGTGCTGGATTCGAAGATCCTGCCGCAGATCCCGCTCGGACGGCTCGGCAAGCCCGAGGAGGTCGCCGGCCTGATCATCTACCTGTGCTCGGACGAGGCGGCGTTCGTCACCGGGGCCAACATCGCCATCAACGGCGGACAGCACATGCAGTAGGCCCGGCGCGCGAGGACTCTACCTGGTACCGCTCTTGCCGCCACCCTTCACCATCTGGGCCGTCGCCGCCTTCATGGTCGCCTCGGACAGCTCGGCGAACTGCCGGGTGGCCTGATTCAGGCTCTCCATCATCGCGGAGGTGGCGGCGAGCGTCGACTTGAGGGCGGCCGATTGCACCTCGGTACCGGGAATGCTCCTGCCGAGGCTCTCGGCCCCGGCGGCCATGTCCTTCGAGACGCGTCCGAGCTGCTCCTCGAAGAGCCTGGAGAGGTCACGCTGCGTCTGGCTTACGAGGGCGTACACGCTCTGCGCATACGCCGCTGCGTGCTGCATGTTGTCCTGCGCGAGCTTGGTGCGCACGCTCAGGAACTGCTGCGGGTCGCTGACCGACATGAGGTCGCGCGTCGCCTGGGTCGCCTGGTCGAGCGTCGCGCGGGCGGTATCGAGGTTGAGCCGGAGGAGTTGCTCGGCGCTGGCGATCGTCGCGCGGGCGTAGCCCATCGCGGTTTCGAAGGCGGCCTGGTTCCAGGCGGCGAACTGCTGGGTGGGATTGGCCATCGTGAGCCTCTTCGGAGTGGGGCAGGACGGGAGCGGGGATTGCGGTGCAAAATACTCCTGGCGGCGGGTTTTATCAACTCGGGGCAGTAACCGGGGCCACACGGAATCGGCGCTGGTGACTAGAAGGACGGGAACGCTATGGCAGATTCGGTGCGGCTGATCAAGAAATACCCGAACCGGCGGCTGTACGATACGCAGACTTCGTCGTACATCACGCTCGCCGACGTCAAAGAGCTCGTGCTCAAGCACGAGGACTTCCAGGTGGTCGACGCGAAGTCGAACGAAGACCTCTCGCGCCAGATCCTGCTGCAGATCATCCTCGAGGAGGAGTCGGCGGGCGCGCCGATGTTCTCGCACGACGTGCTGACGCAGTTCATCCGCTTCTACGGCAACGCGATGCAGGGCATCATGGGCAACTACCTGGAGCGGAACATCCAGGCGTTCCTCGAGATCCAGAAGTCGATCCAGGATCAGTCGCGGCAGCTCTACGGCGACCCGAGCAAGGCGACCGAGCTGTGGTCGCAGTTCCTGACCTTCCAGGGGCCTGCGATGCAGAGCCTGATGTCCGCGTACATGGAACAGAGCAAGGCGATGTTCAAGCAGATGCAGGACCAGCTGCAGAATCAGACCCGCACGATGTTCTCCGGCTTCCCGTTCGGCGGCGTCGGCGCCACGAATCCGAAGGAGGAGCCGAACCCCGACGAGGACAAGTCGCCCTCGAAGGGCTGACTCCACCGAAGGACCTCCCGCGCACTCCCCATGACGCGCCCCCCGCCGCGCGTCGGCTTCGTCTCCCTCGGTTGCCCCAAGGCGCTCGTCGATTCCGAGCGCATCCTGACTCAGCTCCGCGCCGAGGGCTACGCGATCTCGTCGACCTACGACCGCGCCGAACTCGTGGTCGTGAACACCTGTGGCTTCATCGACGACGCGGTCGAGGAGTCGCTCGCGGCGATCGGCGAGGCGCTGGCCGAGAACGGTCGGGTGATCGTCACCGGCTGCCTCGGCGCGAAGGGCACCGTCGTGAAGGACGCTCACCCGGCGGTGCTCGCGGTCACCGGCCCGCACGCGCTCGACGATGTCATGGACGCCGTCCATGCGCATCTGCCAAAGCCGCACGACCCGTTCGCCGATCTCGTGCCGCCGCAGGGGATCCGGTTGACGCCCAAGCATTACGCGTATCTCAAGATCGCCGAGGGCTGCAACCACCGCTGCACCTTCTGCGTCATTCCGGCGATGCGGGGCGACCTCGTGAGCCGGCCGATCGGCGAGGTGATGCGCGAGGCGGAGGCGCTCGTCAAGGCGGGGGTGAAGGAGCTGCTCGTGATCGCGCAGGACACGAGCGCCTACGGCGTCGACCTCCGACATCGCACGGACTTCTGGAACGGGCGGCCGCTCAAGACTCGCTTCCTCGATCTCGCGCGCGCGCTGGCGAGCCTGGGTCCCTGGGTGCGGCTCCACTATGTGTATCCCTATCCGCACGTCGACGAGGCGATCCCCCTGATGGCCGAAGGCCGGCTGCTGCCGTACCTCGACGTGCCCTTCCAGCATTCGAGCCCGCGCATTCTCAAGGCGATGAGGCGGCCCGCCTCGGGCGAGGCCAACCTGAAGCGCATCCGGGAGTGGCGGTCGATCCGCCCCGAGCTCACGATCCGCAGCACGTTCATCGTCGGCTTTCCCGGCGAGACGGACGCCGAGTTCGAGGAGCTGCTCGCTTTCCTCGCGGAGGCGGAGCTCGATCGCGTCGGCTGCTTCGCGTACTCACCGGTCGACGGCGCCGTCGCCAACGCGTTGCCCGACCCCGTTCCGCCGGAAGCGAAGGAGGAGCGCCGGGCGCGCTTCATGGCGGTTCAGGAGCAGGTCAGCGCCAAGCGGCTGAAGGCAAAGGTCGGCCGGCGGCTGCAGGTGCTCGTCGACTCGGTCGCGGGCGGGAAGGCGATTGCGAGATCTTCCGCCGATGCCCCCGAGATCGACGGGGTGGTCCATCTGACCGGCATGACGCGCGTTAAACCCGGCGACTTCGCCGATGTCAAAGTCACTGCCAGCGACACCCACGACCTGTGGGCGGTAGCGGCCTGATGAACGAAGGAGGTCCCCATGGCCCGTGAAGTAGTAGTGCTTTCCGGTGTGCGCACGGCGATCGGCGACTACGGCGGCGCGCTCAAGGACGTCGCGCCCACCGCGCTCGGGGCGACAGTGATCCGCGAGGCGGTCGCGCGCGCGAAAATCGACCCGGCGGAGGTCGGCCACGCGGTGATCGGCAGCGTGATCCACGGCGAGGCTCGCGACATGTACCTCTCGCGCGTCGCGGCGATCGATGGCGGCCTGCCGGTCGGCACGCCGTGCCTGACCGTCAACCGCTTGTGCGGGAGCGGCCTGCAAGCGATCGTGTCGGCCGCGCAGCACATCCTGCTCGGCGACACCGATACCGTCATCGGCGGGGGTGCTGAATCGATGAGCCGCGCCGCCTACTTCCTCCCGACGGGACGTTGGGGGCAGCGGATGGGGGATGCGGCGGTCATCGACGCGATGGTCGGCGCGCTCCACGACCCGTTCGGGCACGGCCACATGGGGATCACCGCGGAGAACATCGCGGCGAAGTACGGGATCACTCGCGAGGAACAGGACAAGTTCGCGCTCGAGAGCCACCGCCGCGCGGCCGTCGCGCTCGAAAAGGGCTACTTCACTAGCCAGATCGTGCCGGTGGAAGTGAAGACCAGGAAGGGACCGGTCGCATTCACCGTCGACGAGCACGTGCGCAAGGACGCGACGATCGAAGACATGCAGAAGCTCAAGCCGGCGTTCAAGAAGGACGGGACGGTGACCGCGGGCAACGCCTCGGGGCTCAACGACGCCGCGGCAGCGATCGTGATGATGGAAGCCGGCGTCGCGGAGAAGCGCGGGCTGAAGCCGGTGGCTCGGCTGGTCGCCTACGCCCACGCGGGCGTCGAGCCGCAGGTGATGGGGCTCGGGCCGATCCCAGCAGTGAAGCGCGTGTTCGAGAAGGCCGGACTCAAACCCGCCGACATGGACGTGATCGAGTCCAACGAGGCCTTCGCCGTCCAGGCGATGGCGGTGACCCGCGATCTCGGTCTCGACCCGGCGAAGGTCAATCCGAACGGCGGTGCGGTCGCGCTCGGGCATCCGATCGGGGCGACCGGCGCCATCTTGACGGTGAAGGCGATCAACGAGCTCGCCCGCACGGGCAAGCGCCGCGCGCTCGTCACGATGTGCATCGGCGGCGGGCAGGGGATCGCTGCGATCTTCGAGCGGATCTAAGCCGCCCGCTCGAGCTGGCGCACGAACGCCTCGATCCCGCGTAGCAGCATCTCGATCGCGACCGCGGTCAAGACGAGGCCGACGAGGCGCTCGAACGCTGCGAGCGTCCGCTCGCCGACGAGCTTCGCAATGCGGTCGGCGAAGACGAGCATCGCGAAGCTCGCTGCGACCGCGATCGTGACCGCCGCGCACCATTCCGGCCAGCGCTGCGGCGCCGCTGATGCGAACAGCACAACCGTGGCGATCGCGGTCGGGCCGGCGATCGATGGAATCGCGAGCGGCACCACGAACGGCTCGCCTGCGGGCAGGTTCGCGAACACCTCCGCCCCGCTCCAGAAGATCATCCGCAGCGCGATCAGAAAGAGGATCACCCCGCCCGCGATCGTGAGCGAGGTCCCCGACAGCCCGAAGAGCTTCAGCAGCGCGTCGCCGACGAAGACGAACGCGAGCAGCACCACTAGCGCGATCGCGCACTCGCGTGCGATCACGCGCGTGCGGCGCGCGGGATCGCACTGGCGCAAGAGCGAGACGAAGATCGGGATGTTGCCGATCGGATCGACGACCAGCACGAGGATCATCACCGCCGAGCCGAAGCTCATGTCCATCGCGGGTCCTAGCGCGCTTGCCGGGCGGCGATCCACGCGCCGGCGAGCACGATGATCGCCATGCCGAAGAGCGACAAGCCGTCTGGGAAATCACCGAAGACGAGATACCCGAGGACGAGCACCCCGACGAGCTGCGAGTACACGAACGGCGCGAGCACCGACGGCGCGGCGTGCTCGAAGGCGCGGATCAGCAGGAAATGCCCGACGCTCGCGAGCACCCCGAGGATCGCGAAGAGCACGCCGTCGAGCAGCGTGTCCGGCAGCTCCCAGTAGGCGGGCAAGGCCACGGAGAGGACGAGCGTGCCGACCACGGCGCTGTAGAAAAGCGTGGTCATCGTCGAGTCGACGCCGGCGAGCTGGCGGGTCAGGAGCTGGTAGACCGCGAAGCACACCGCGGTCAGGACGGGCAGGAGCGCGGCCGGCGTGAAGACCTCGCCGCCGGGACGGATGATGATCAGCACGCCCACGAATCCCGCGATCAGCGCCGCCCACGCGCTCCTACGCACCCGCTCCTTCAGCAGCCACGCGGAGAGGACCGTCAGGATGAGCGGCGAGAGGAACGTGATTGCGGCGGCTTCGGCAATCGGCATCAGCGCCAAGGCGGAGAAATAGAGCATCGTCGAGACCGCGAGGAGGCATCCGCGGCTGATCTGCAGTCCCGGGCGGCGGGTGCGCAGCAGGCCGAGCTTGAGGCGCGGGGCGAGGACGGCGATCAGAAACAAGGTCTGGGCCGCGTAGCGCGCCCAGACGATGCTCGGCACCGGGTAAGTGCGTGCGAGATATTTGGCGGTGGTGTCCATCACCGCGAACGTCGTGACCGCCGCCACGATCAGTAGGATGCCGCGAAGCGGGTGCGAGGCGCCCGGCGGCGCGGTCATGGGCGCGGGGTGTCGTGTCGGGATGATGCGGCGGACGCCGCCGCGAAGAGGAGTATAGCGAAGCGGCGCCCGCAGAATCCCTCGCGGCTAGCGCCGAGCGCTCGCCGCGCCCGCTAGTGCACGAGCCGCGCCGCCGCCTCGATGTGAAGCATCGCAGGTCCGCGCTGCAGCTCGGCCTCGATCCGGATCAGCTCGTTCCAGCGCGCGAGGCTGCCGCGTCCGACGGCGCCGAGCTTCACGTAGCCCGATTGCCACGCCGTCGCGATGTGCGCGAGGCTCGGGTCCTCGACTGCGACATCGGCGGCGAGAAAGACCGGCCACGCCGCTACCCGCGCGGCATCGAACGCGACCCGGAGCTCGCTCAGCGTGCCCGCCGCTTCGGGGCGCAGGACGACGCCCGACGCGAGGCCGTCGGTGGCCGCCGCCCCGATGCGCTCCGCGTCGCTCGCGAAGAGCTGGTTGCCGACGACGCGCGCCCGCGCGTCGACGAGCGGCGTGAAGCGCGCGAGCGGCGCGGGATCGGCGAACGGGTCTTCGATGCACGCAATCGGATACTCGTCGACGAGCCGCACCAGACGCTCGGCCCAGCCGTCGGCGTCGTAGGCGGTCGCGCCACAGTGGTAACGGCCATTCCGGTAGAGGCGGTGCGCGGCGACGTCGACGGCGACGCCGACCTCTTCGGCGGGGATGAAGCCCGCGCGCTCGATCGCCGAGAAAAGCCGGCCGAGGGCGCGCTCGTCAACCGCGAGGTCGGGGCCGAGCTCGCCCGCGACGAGGCGTTCGATGGCAAGGGAGAGCGCGAGCGCCTCGTCCACGCCGTCGGCAGCGAACGGCACCAGCACGAGGGCGCGGAACGGGCCGGCACCCGACGGGTCGGCCACGACTTCGACCGCGGGCAGCGGCATCCGGGCCGGCCGACCGGGGCACAGGTAGCGGAAGAGCGGAGTGTCCGCGGCTCGGGCCGCCGCCTGCGCCGTCGCAATCGAGCAGGCCGCGAACGCCGCCCGGGCGACGACCGGATCACCGACCAGCTCGAGCTTGAAGAGCGTCGCGTCGACATCCTCCTGGCGACGCGCGTCGATGCCGTGCAGCGCGGCGGCGAGCAGCCCGTTGACCGCAGCGACCGCGTTCCCGGGGGCTGCGGGCACGGGCCACGCGCCGGTCGCGGGCGACGCGATCGCGCGTCCTTTCGCCCCGCAGGCGAGATGGACTTCGGCCTCCAGCGCCGGCGCCCCGGAGGCGGTCCAGACCCGCCGACCGAGCACGTTGATGATCGTCGCGTCGCGCATGTTCCGGCTCATTCGAGCGCCTCGAGCCAGCGGATGCAGAGATCGTCCAGCCGCCGCGACGGATCCGAGAGCATCGCGTACGCGGTGGCGCATTGCCGGCGCCGATCGGCGCCGCTCGAGTCCACGGCGAAGTCGGCGAGCAGCAGCGCGGGCATCAGCGCGGCCGCGCGCGCCTCCGCGTGCTCGGACATCTCCCAGGTCACGTGCGCGAAGTAGCTGCGATAGAACGCGTCGTACGCCGACACGAGCTCGGCGCGGCGCTGCGAATGGCCGACCATGCGGACCGCGAGCGCCGCGAGGCAGGTCGCCACGTCGAACATCGGGTCGCCGCTATGCGCGCAATCCGCGTCGATCAGGACCGGTCCGCGCGGGCCGAGCAGCAGATTGTCGGGCGAGAGCGCGCCGTGGACGAGCGCGAGACGCGTCCCAGCGAGGCGCTCCTCGAGCCGCGCGAGCGCCGGCCCGCAGCCGGCGTGCGCGCTCGCAGCCTGCTCGAAGCGAGGGCTCAGCGCGAGGGTTGTGAATGCCGTCCGGGTGGCGAACCGTTCCCGGACCACTGTGCTGTGCGCGGAGGCAGCGTGCAGTCGGCCGACCAGGTGGCCGAGCTCCGCCGCAGCCCACGGCTCGAGCCGGCCCGCGGCGATCCGGCTATGCCAGGATGGAAAGTCGTCCGGCTCGAGATACTCCATCGCGAAGACGCCGGCGCCCGGAAGCGACCCGAGCACTGTGGGCGCGACGCCGGGCGCGACGCCGCAGGCCACCTGGAACCACGCGGTCTCGGCGGACACGCGGTGCAGCGCGAGCGCCTGGGCGTTGCCGGTGCCGTTGTGGACCGCGCGCTTCACGCACACGGGCCCCCAACCGAGATCGACGCGGTAGACCTCCGTCGTAGCAGAGGATGCGAGCGTCGTCACCTGGGGCAGGTCGCCCGAGGCGAGCAGATCCATCTGCCGCAGCGCCGGAACGAGGTCTGTCGGAAGGTCGCCAGAATCGACGATGCGGAGCTTCCGGCGCGTGGTTGGCGACCGGCGCTTCTGTTGCAAAGTGCTGAAAGTGGAGATCAGGTCCGTCATCTCGGGGCTCCACGAGGAGCCGCAGCGAGAAGCATTCCAACGCCGGACGCGTCCGCGCCCGGCCGTGACGTCCGTCACGGTTCGCGGGGCTGCGGCGCTCAGCGCTCCGGACGGAGCAGCGGGAACAGGATCACGTCGCGGATCGACGCGCTGTTCGTGAACAACATCACTAGGCGGTCGATGCCGATGCCGCAGCCGGCAGTCGGCGGAAGCCCGTACTCGAGCGCGCGGACGTAGTCGGCGTCGTAGTACATCGCCTCCTCGTCGCCCGCGGCCTTCGCGCGCGCCTGAGCGTCGAACCGCGCCGCCTGATCCTCCGGATCGTTCAGCTCCGAGAAGCCGTTCGCAATCTCGCGCCCGGCGATGTAGAGCTCGAAGCGGTCGGTGACGTCGGGGTTCGCGTCGTTGCGGCGGGCGAGCGGCGAGACGATCGCCGGGTAGTCGACGATGTACGTCGGCTGGATCAGCAGCTGCTCGGTCGTCTGCTCGAACAGCACGAGCTGGAGCTCGGCGAGCTCGGCGCCGGGCTGCGCTTCGACCCCCGCCTTCGCGAGCTCGCGGGTAAGCACCTCGCGGCGCGCGAGATCCGGCGCCGAGAAATGCGGATGGAACCTGCGGATCGCCTCGCTGATCGTCAGGCGGGCGAACGGCTGCGCGAGATCCACTACGTGTTCCCCGTAGGGCACCGCAAGCGCGCCGAGCACCTCGCGCGCTACCGTCCGCAGCAGCTCCTCGTTGAAGTCCATGAGGTAGCGAAAGTCGCGGTAGGCCTCGTAGAACTCCATCATCGTGAACTCGGGGTTGTGGCGGGTGGAGATCCCCTCGTTCCGGAAGTTGCGGTTGATCTCGAAGACCTTCTCGAAGCCTCCGACCACGAGCCGCTTCAGGTACAGCTCCGGCGCGACCCGGAGGTAGAGCGTCATGTCGAGCGCGTTGTGGTGGGTGACGAACGGGCGCGCCGCGGCGCCGCCGGGGATCGGCTGCATCATCGGCGTCTCCACCTCGAGGAATCCCCGCGCGACCATGAACGAGCGCATCGCCGCGATGACGCGGCTGCGGATCTCGAACGTGCGCCGCGCGTCCTCGTTCGTGATCAGGTCGAGGTACCGCTGCCGATACTTCTGCTCCTGGTCGGCGAGGCCGTGAAATTTCTCGGGGAGCGGGCGCAGCGCCTTCGCGAGGAGGCGCACCGCGGTGGCGTTCACCGTCAGCTCCCCGGTGCGGGTCTTGAATAGCGTCCCTTCGGCGCCGACGATATCGCCCAGGTCCCAGTGCTTGAAGGCCTCGTGCGCTTCGGCGCCGGTGACGTCGTTCGACACGTAGATCTGGATCCGGCCGCTCATGTCCTGGAGCGTGGCGAAGCTCGCCTTGCCCATGACCCGCTTGAGCATCATTCGGCCCCCGACCACGACGCGCGTCGGCTGGCGCTCGAGGGCCTCTTTCGCCGCCTCTCCGTAGGCGCGATGAAGATCGGCGGCAAGGTGCTCGCGGCGGAAGTCGTTGGGGAAGGCGATGCCGTTCGCCCGCAGCTCGTGGAGCTTGGCGCGGCGCTCGGCGATGACCTGGCTCTCGTCGCGCGGCCCCTGGGCCTCGTCGCTCTTGCTCATCCGGTCCTCCCGCCGGGGCGTTAGGCGGCAGCCCGCGCGCCGACGCCGCGCTTGAGGCTTGCGGTGATGAAGTCGTCGAGATCGCCGTCGAGCACCGCCTGGGTGTTCCCCTTCTCGACCCCGGTGCGCAGGTCCTTGATCCGCGACTGATCGAGCACGTACGAGCGGATCTGGTGGCCCCAGCCGATGTCGGTCTTCTGGTCCTCGAGCGCCTGCTTCGCTTCGCTGCGCTTGCGCAGCTCCTGCTCGTACAGCTTCGCCTTGAGCATCGCCATCGCCTCGGCGCGGTTGCGGTGCTGCGAGCGGTCGTTCTGGCACTGCACGACGATACCGCTCGGGATGTGCGTGATCCGCACCGCCGAGTCGGTGCGGTTGACGTGCTGGCCGCCCGCCCCGGACGCCCGGTAGGTATCGATGCGGAGGTCGGCCGGATTCACCTCGATCGCGATCGTCTCGTCGACCTCCGGGTACACGAACACGCTCGCGAACGAGGTGTGCCGGCGCGCGTTCGAATCGAACGGAGACTTGCGGACGAGGCGATGGATCCCGGTCTCGGTCCGCAGACTGCCGTACGCGTAATCACCGGTCACCTTGAGCGTCGCGGTCTTGATCCCGGCGACCTCGCCCTCGGACTGTTCGAGGATCTCGACGGTGAAGCCCTTGCGCTCGGAGTACTTGACGTACATGCGTTCGAGCATCTGCGCCCAGTCCTGGGCCTCGGTGCCGCCCGCGCCGGCCTGGATGTCGAGGAAGCAGTTGTTCGGGTCCAGCGGATCGGAGAACATCCGCCGGAACTCCATGTCGGCGACGGTCTGCGCGAGGTCCGAGACATCGCGCTCGATGGCGCCGAGGGTGGCGTCGTCGTTCTCGTCGCGCGCGAGCTGGAACAGCGCCTGTGCGTCGCGCAGGCCGCCGGTCACGCCGGTAAGGCGGCCGACGACGGCGTCGAGCTGCTTCTTCTCCTTGCCGAGCTCCTGGGCGCGCTTGGGATCGTCCCAGACCTTCGGGTCCTCGAGCTCTTTCGCTAGCTGAACGAGGCGGGCCTGCTTCGCGTCGAAGTCAAAGATACCTCCGCAGCTCGGCCGATCTCGTGGCGAGGTCGGAGAGCGTGTTGGCGATGGCGTTCGTGCGCTCGGCGTCCATGAGGGTCCCTCGAAAAACGCGCGGATTATACACGGCGCATCTGGCCCGCCGGGCGCCGATGCGGCTATCATCGCGGACCAAATGGCCGACGAGTCCATGTTCGATCGCCGCGTCGCGTCCGACCGCGGCGGCCGCCTGTTCACGCTGATCTTCGTGGTCTGCATCGGCCTGCTCGGGTTCGCGCTCTATCTGCAGCACGTAGAGAAGCTCGATCCCTGCCCGTGGTGCGTGGTGCAGCGGCTAGGCTTCATGCTGGTCGGCCTGATCGCGCTCGTCGGCGCACTGCATCGCCCGGCGGGGATCGGCACGGTCGTGTACGCGATCTTCGGGTTCGCGGGCGCGGCGGCGGGCGCGGC
>Ga0126383_10001597_pt1 | contig 14192 bp, 6 predicted proteins | sample PanSoiMetPlot_35_FD_96882 | JGI IMG/M metagenome (GOLD analysis project Ga0126383, IMG submission 96882) | Tropical forest soil microbial communities from Panama - MetaG Plot_35 | ecosystem: Environmental > Terrestrial > Soil > Tropical forest > Bulk soil | place: Panama | collected 2016-02-17
AGTAGAGCAGGGATGGTAAAAGCGTAGACGGCGCCGCGGAAAGTCTGGACCTTCGGCCTCGGATAGTCCGTCGGTATCGACGGACTTGCGGCGGCGCCTCGTAGCTGGTCTCTCCAATAATCGAGATGACTGCGCAGGACATCTCCGCGCAACCATTGACGCTGCCATGCGGCGAAATCAGCGTACTGAATGGGCAATTCAGAGACGGGCGAGGGGCTTCCGCCCCAGAACGCCTCGAAAATATCCTTCATTTCCCTTCCCATGACCCCCACTGACCAACCGTCGGAAATAATGTGGTGCGAGGTGAAAAAGAATAAGTGTTCCAGCTCTTTCAATTTCACCAGAGTAGTCCGCAGCAATGGACCTGTAGCAAGGTCGAAAGAGCTGTGTGTTTCCAAGGCGGTCAATCTCTTGATCTGATCCTCCCGCTCCGCCTTTGACAGCCGGCTCATATCCACCACCGACACGTTAATAGACATGGCGGGTCCGACGACCTGGATAGGCCGTCCGTTCACGCTCTGGAATGCGGTTCGTAAGGCTTCGTGCCGCCGGACGATCTCACCGAGCGTTTGCTCCAACACTGCGACGTTGAGCGCCCCTTCCACGCTCCAGGCGCAGTAGACATTGTAGAAAGAGCTTCCGGGCGCGACCTGATCAATGAACCACAACTGCTCCTGGCCGAAGGTGAGTGGGGCCGGCCCGGGCTCCGGCCGCCGGGTAATGGAGGGGGCCGGATCGATGCCTGCCAGATCGCCTCTCAGCCGCCTTTCCAGCAGGGCGCGCTTGGCCGGCGAGAGCATCGACCTCCTTTCCAGGGTCCGGGATTCATCAAACATTCCTGACGGCATTCTATGACTCGAATCTCACCTTCACATAGCCGGGGCATGGTTGAAACCGCGTGAGGTCATTTTCGAAGATTACAAGGTCGCCATTCCTGGTAAGCTCGCGAAAGCCCGCAAATTTATAGGTAACATACATAATCCGGTTGCGATCAGTCGGGACAAACTCGGCGCGCAGGCGGACGTCGGCAGCCCGCGCCCGCTTCATAATTTGATTAACAAAGATCGTCCCCACCCCCCTCGACATTATGCGGCAAGACATCAACAACAGTTTAATGGTCCAGACGCCTGCGCCGCATTCCAACAGGCACAACCCTATCTTGCCATAACTCCCGTACCTGTCTTCCAACTCCGCGATGAAGAGTTTGTGATCCTTGGATTGACTGTAGAAATTCAGCTCGTCGTATGAATACGTGTAGCCCGTACTGTTCAACTGGTGGGTCCTGACGGTTAACTCTTCCGCCCGTTTCAAATCCTCTTCTCTGGCGGCGGATATGGTGAAAACCATCTCGAGCGTGGCAAGAAATTCCTCCTTAGGACCTACGTATTCCCCTTCGTCCTGTTGCCTCCGCATATCTCTAAGATAGAGCAGCCTGCGGTTTTTCGAATCCTCAGTGACAAAGCGGGGGTTCATTTCCGGCCGATCCAAGACGACGTCGAGTTCCCCGGCGTCGATACAAAGGACCTGTGGGAGTGAATAGCCCACCTCCGCCCTTTCGACCGGATCGTCGTCGATGAACGCCACCGAGTCCAGGCCGACATTGATCAGCTCGGCGATCCTTGAAATCGAAGCGGTCTTGGAATTCCAGGTGATCTGCGGGTAGAGAAAGTAGTCTTGCAAATCGAACTCGCGCAGCTTGGCCATCGCGTAGGCGCTTTCATTCTTGCTCGCAATCGATTGCAGGATTCCTCGATCGTCTAAAGACTTAATTACGCGCACTGCGGAATCTCGCAACGCGACCCGGTCGTCTTCCAGCAGCACGCCGCGCCAAAGTGTGTTATCGAGATCCCAGACGAGGCATTTAATCGAATCCTTTTCGACGCGCCCGGCGCCTAGGCAATGACCCCTTTCGTCCATAATTGTCCCTCAGTCAGTATTGATAATGCTGATAGCTATATTGCGCAATCATCAGCTGCTGCATCTGGGCGCTGCCCTCGATGATTTCCATTATCTTCGCATCCCTCAGGTAGCGCTGCACGGAATAGTCGCTACTACATCCATTCGCGCCGTGGATTTGCACCGCGTCGCTGGCCGCTTTGAACGCCATAGTGGAGGCGGCGTATTTCGCTATGGACGTTTCCATAATCGACCCGGGGTCTCCGGCCTCTTTCAGGTAGCCCGCCTGAAGGCATAACAGCCTGGCCGCTTTCAAGTTGGTCGTCATATCGGTAATCATCCGTTGGATCAACTGATGCTCCTTGAGATATACGCCGAATTGCTTTCGCCGGCTGGTATAGCGAAGACAGGCCTGAAGACAGGCCTGGGCAATGCCGACGCACCCCCAGGCGACGCTGTATCTTCCATGATCGAGGGCCGTCGCAACGACATGGGAGAAACCGAACCCGGCCCGCCCGACGATCGCGTCTTTTGAAACCCTACAATTCTCCAGATGCAACTCGGCCAACATTGAAGCCCTGACACCCAACATGCCCGAGATGGCCTCGATTCGCATGCCCGGGTTGGGCCGTTCGACGAGAAAGGCGGCCGGGCCCTCCTGAGAGCGGGCGATGACCAGGAAGAGATCGGCTGTTTGCCCGCCGGTGATCCACCTTTTCTTCCCGTTTAAGATATATGCGGCGCCCGTATCCGTCGCCGTCATCTCTATGCTCTTGGCGTCGCTGCCGACGCTCGGCTCGGTCAGAGCGAAGGCGGCGCGGACCTCGCCGGAGGCCAACCTGGGCATCCAATATTCCTTCTGTCGCCGGCTTCCCCATCTCAAAATGGCCTGAGCGACTATGTCGTGGACAGTCAACAAGCTCCGCGTCGACGAACAGCAGCGCCCGATCTCTTCGTGCAGCAGGCCGTATGTGACGAAGTCCATGCCACTGCCGCCGTACTTTTCAGGTATGACAGGCCCGAAGTATTTCTTATGCGCCAGTTTTTCCATCAGACTGGACGGAATCTTTTCTTCACGATCGAAGAGGTCCGCGACAGGCAAGATCTCTTGATCGACGAAGGCTCTGAACTCCGCCTGTTCGGCCCTTTGCCGTGGGTTTACTTCCATTTTCGTACGGAAACTTCCGAGGCAGGCTGAATCGAAACACGCATGTTTCGATTCAGGCCGTTGTTTGACGCGCGTTCTGCCGAATCACTACCCTACGTTAGCGGCCTTCGTTTCGATCAGCCCGGCGATGGCGTTTACAGATTTGAAGTTCTCTAAATTGAGGTCTTCGTCCTCAACCGTGATGTCAAACTCTTTTTCAACGAACATGACTAATTGCATGGCTAACAGCGAGTTTACGAATCCCACGGCGAATATGTCGTCATCATCCTTCAAGTCATAACCATGGAAATAGCTCGAGAAGAAGTCTTTGATCGTCGCCTTCGTGGTACGGTCGCTCATATAGTTCCCTTTCACACATGGTTATTTGATATTGGATTGATAAACATAAAAGCCCCGCCCGCTTTTTCTGCCATGCAACCCCGCGTCTACCATTTTCCTGAGCAAAGGGGCCGGACGATACTTGCTGTCAGAGAAGCTCTCATAGAGAACCTCGATGGACAGCAACACCGTATCCAGTCCGATCAGGTCAGCGGTTTCCAGCGGCCCCATCTTATGGCCGAAGCAGCTCTTAAAGATGCGGTCGACCTCTTCCGCGGAAGCGACCTGATCTTGCACCAGGAAGACTGCTTCGTTGATGGTCAACATCAGCACGCGGTTCGAAACAAAACCTGGCGAGTCCTTAACGACGACGCAATCTTTCCCCATCTCCGCCAACAGAGACTTAGCCGTCTCGACAGTTTCGTCGGAAGTATGGTGGCCCCGTATCACTTCGACCGTCGTCTTCAGGGGGACGGGGTTCATAAAATGCATACCGATGAATCTCGCGGCGCGCCCGGTCAGCGAGGCCAGCCTTGTAATCGAGATGGCAGAAGTATTGGCCGCAAAAACGCAGCGCGCCGGGCAGATGGCGTCGATCTGCTCGTAGACTTCCTTCTTCAGACCCCATTGTTCTCTGACGTTCTCGATGACGAAATCGACATCTCTGAGCCGTTGATAATCAGTAGAGAAACTGACTCGCTTCAATATGTCGTCGAGGTTTTCTGCGCTCTTGGCTTTATTATATAAACGGTAGAGCCGGACGTTTTGTTTAATCTCCGCCCGGGCTTGGTCTAGAATCTCATCTGACACGTCGATGAGAATTACCTGGTGGCCTGTTTGGGCTAGGTCTTGTGAAACGCTTCTTCCCATGACCCCCGCCCCGATGACGCCAACGACTTGGAAGTTCATCTCTTTCCTCCTAACAGCCTGGCCTCTTCTTCGGTCAGTGAATCGATCTCGGCAATGAGCATCTCTTCGATCAGCAGCGACAATCCGGCGATTGTTGGCCTTTCAAACAAGCTGCGCAGCGGAGGAGACACATGAAACGACTCCTCCAACCTGGAGATGAGGTGTATTCCTAACAAAGAATGCCCCCCCAAATGGAAGAAATTATCGTGGACGCCTATCTGCTCGATCCCTAACAGCTCTTGCCAGATCTGGACGATTCTCCGCTCCGCGTCGCTCCCCGGAGGAACATAGTCGGTCTCCAAAGCGGGTCGCGGATGGGATGTTATGGACGACCGCGCGTCCGTTAAATGTTTGACGAAATCTTGAGCGGCGAACTTGTTATGAAGTTCCCTGACTGATTGGAAGTCTTGCGTCGATACGACGACCTGTGGCGTCCCGGCTGACAATACACGGCTGAACGCTTCAGTACCCTCCGCAAAGGTCAAGCCATATGCCTCACGCAGGCGACTAAACTCCGCCTGGGCTTCCGGGATCACTCCCGTCAACGCTTCCTGCCAATCATCCCATTGCCAGGCGCACCAATCGATGGACACCGTTGGGACTCCGCTACGGATAGTATGTGAGTGGGCGAAGGCGTCGAGAAAAGCGTTGGCCGCGCAGTAGTCTACTTGGCCGAGCCCCCCAATAATGGAGGCGTTTGTAGAGTAAAGCGCGATGAAATCGAGCGGCTCGCCCTGAAACACACGCTGCAAGACAAGAGCCCCATTTACTTTCGGATATAGGACTTCCGCCGCCTTCTCAATCGTCTTTAGCTGAATAAGCCCGGCGCCCGGAACCCCGGCCGCGTGAATGACTCCATGAATGCGGCCGAAGCGCTCGCGCGCCCGATCTACTGCCGCTCGCATCTTTTGATAGTCGGCGACGTCGGCGCGGAGTACCTCGACCTCCGCCCCCAAATCCTCCAGCGCCTTTATCTTCCTGATCCGGTCGCTCAGGCGATCCTGTTCGTTATACCGATCCCATTCTTCTTTGGCGGGCAACGCGGATCGTCCGATCAAGACCAGTCTCGCCTGAACCGTTCTGGCCAGGTATTCAGCAAGCGCGAGACCGAGCCCCCCGAGGCCACCGGTAATCAGATATACTCCATGCCGGCGCAATATTGTGGATTGTCGAGAGCCATTCTCTATGCGTACCGGCTCAAAGGCCTGCGTCCAGCGAATGTCATTGCGATACGCCAGGACCCGGTCCGCAGAGGCTGACGTGATGTCGTTAATCAGCCTGGTTACCAACCCATCCCATTGTAACGAGCCCGACGGCGGAAGAGATATATCAATAGTCCGGCACGACAGGTTCGTATATTCTTGAGGGATCACACTGCACGGCCCTAAGACGGTCGCTTTCTCGGGAACCAACCGCTCTTGGCCCGTGACCTTCTGCATGTCGTTTGAGACTACCGCGATTTGAATCGAGCCGGCGCCGCGTTCTTCTCCGATCGCCTGGGCCAGCAAGAGCAGACTGTAAAAGCCGCGCGTTTGAATCTTTTCGTCGAGACTGCTTCCTGGGTCCGCTGCGCCCTCCGGCGTTACAGTCCATAGATGCAGAACGATCTGCGGGAGAGAGCTGCTCTTGCGAAGCTCTTCAAGTAATGCGACGTAGTGGTTACGTTCTCGGGCGTCTATCGTATAGGCGCGGTCATCAAGTTTATCGAACCTATCGCCGGCCAGCACCTTGATAACCTCCTGACCTTCCCGTTCCAATCGCCGCGCTATTTGAGAACCAACTCCGCATTCATCAACGAACACCAGCCAGCGTTGCGCCTGCCCTATTGCGCCTTCGGGCTCGCCCATTCGAGGTGAGAAAGTCGGCTTCCAGTAAGGCATATAGAACCAGTCAGCCACGTCCGGCTTCTTATCCAAAGGCGTCAGACGCGCGTCCGAATCAGAAGTTCGGCGTTGTGGCTCAACCCAGTAGCGCTGTCGCTGGAAAGGGTATGTCGGCAACGCTATTCGCCTACTCCCTCTCCCGGCGTTCATCCCCTCCCAGTCCACTCTCCCTCCACTCAGCCAGATCCTTCCCACACCCCTCAGCAACACCTCCTCATCTCCCCCCACCTCATAGTTGTGCCTCATCGTCGCCACCACCGTCGGCTGCTCCCCGCCTGCTCTTTCTCCCTGCTCTCGGGCCAACGCCCCAAGCGCCTGCCCGGGCCCTACCTCCACCAATATCCTCTCCCCACCTTCCATCACTCGCCTTATCCCCTCTCCGTACCTCACTGCCTCCTTCAGGTGCCTACTCCAATACCTCGGATCGGTCGCCTCCTCATCCTTTATCCATCCGCCGCTCACGTTCGATATGTACTTCACTCGCGGCGCCTTCAACTCCACTCTCCTCACCTCCTCCTCATATCTCTCCGCCACCTCCTCCATCATCTTCGTATGGAACGCGTGCCTCGTCCCAAGCCTGCTGCATACCACACCTTCTCCCCTCAACTCCCTCTCCAGCCTCCCCATCTCTCTCTCCGATCCTCCCACCACGCTCACCCTCGGCCCGTTGTCCGCCGCCACCCACGACTCCTCGCCCAGCCGCCCCTTCACCTCCTCAGCGCCCATCCCTACCGCCATCATCGCGCCTTCTGGCATCTTCTCGATCATCTCCGCCCTCCTCGCCGCCAGGTACAACGCGTCCTCCAGCTTCATCACCCCGGCCAGACATGCCGCCACGTACTCCCCTAGCGAGTAACCTATCATCACCTCAGGCTCGATACCCCAACTCTTCAGCGTCTGGGCCAGCGCGTACTCGATGACGAAGACCGCCGGCTGAGCATACGCCGTCCGGTTGAGCCTTCTCGTCGCCTCGTCCTCGGTCTCCGCCTCCCTTCTCAGCATCTTTCTCAGGTCCACCCTGGCAGCCATCCCCGGCTCGATCCTGCCGGGCCCGTCAGACTTTGCCGCCGGCCCCGGGTAGATCACCTCACGCAGGTCAATTCCCAGTTGCGGTCTCAGCATCTGGCAGCAGAGGTCGACCTGCCGGCGAAAGACCTCTTCGCTCTGGTAGAGGCCGTAGCCCATCTGCGGGTAATGGTCGCCGATGCCGGGAAACATGAAAGCGATCGGCCGGTTGAGGCGATGAGTCGAGGCCGAGAGCAGCGACCTCGGGTCTTTGGAGAGCAAGGCCTCTTGCGCCTGGAGCGAGTCGCGGCAAACGAGTATGCGCCTGTGAGAGAGCGCCCTGCGACCCACCTGCAATGTGTAGGCAACGTCGGCCAGCCGCTCCTCTCGATGCTCTCTCAAATGCTCTCCCAAGTTTTCCGTCGCAATGTCCAGTGTGGCTTTAGTTTTGGCTGATAACACCAGCAACTCACAGGGTCTGGAGGATTCAAATCGCTCCACCCTTGGAGGTTCTTCGAGTACAACGTGGGCGTTTGTGCCACCCAGGCCGAAAGAGCTTACCCCGGCCCGGCGAGGCCCATTATCATTCCTCCACTCGACAAGCTTCGTGTTCACATAGAAGGGGCTGTTTGCAAAGTCGATGTCAGGGTTGGATCGTTCAAAGTGCAGGCTTGGCGGGATCTGTTTGTGTCTCAGCATGAGCACGGTCTTCATCAACCCGGCGACGCCCGCCGCAGCATCCAGGTGTCCGATATTGGTTTTTACGGACCCTATGGCGCAGAAGCCTTTCTTCTGGGTCCGCGGGCGAAAGGCTTGTGTCAGAGCCGCGATTTCAATAGGATCGCCAAGAGCCGTCCCGGTCCCATGGGTCTCAATATAGTTGACGCTCTCCGGCTCCACGCCGGCCATGGCCTGGGCGGTCGAAATCACCTTGGTCTGGCCATCCACGCTCGGGGCGGTATAGCCTACTTTCTGCGCGCCGTCGTTGTTGACACTAGATCCTTTGATCACGGCAAGAATCGAGTCTCGTTTCGCCAGAGCGTCCGCCAGCCGCTTCAACACGACAATCCCCACTCCGCTTCCGGCGACCGTTCCTTGCGCCCTCGCGTCAAAGGCGCGGCAATGCCCGTCGGCGGAAAATATCCCATCTTTATGGTACAGATATCCTGATGTTTGGGGGACTACGACCGAGACGCCGCCTGCCAGGGCTATGTCACACTCCCCGGCGATCAAACTTTGACTCGCAAGGTGGACTGCCACCAAAGACGTCGAACAGGCGCTCTGGACGACGACGCTCGGCCCTCCGAGATTCAACTTGTATGAGATGCGCGTACTCAAGTGGTCTTTATCGTTTCCGATGAGGCCGCGAAAATCGTTCGCCGACTTGAAGTCAATACCGGAACATAAATTGCGCATTAAATACTTGTTCACCCCGACGCCGGCATAGACGCCAATCAAGCCTTCGTACTGCTCCGCGTCATACCCGGAGCTTTCCAGAGCTTCCCACGCGCATTCGAGAAACAGCCGATGCTGCGGGTCCATAATTTCAGCCTCTTTGGGAGAGAAACCAAAGAAGGAAGCGTCAAACAACCCTATGTCATTCTTCAGCGCGCCCGACGCTTTGACATAGTCAGGCTGATTAACCGCCTCGGGTTCGACGCCTGAGGAGAGCAGTTCCTCGTTTGTGAAGAAAGATATGGACTCCACTCCGTCGCGCAAATTCCGCCAAAACTCACTAACGTTGTCAGCTCCCGGAAATCGCCCCGACATGCCGATGACGGCTATCTCCAGGCCTGTGTTGTGACCAGAAACTATCGGATCACCCATTTGGCGTCCTCGTCATGGGCGCCGCGCGCCCTCAGTCGCTGTTTGAATCCCTCTTTGAGCCGATCTTTGCTCTCTTCCAGCTTCTCAAGTTTATCGTCTGCGGACTGGAGCCCCGATGGCCTGAAGTCTGGCCGGACCAGATACTGCGCCAACGAGTGGACGGTTGGATATTTGAATACGTCGGTCATCAATAGATCTGGTTTCAGTTGTTCTCGTAACTTGCTGTAAATCTGCACGAGCAGCAAGGAATGGCCGCCTATATCAAAGAAGTTGTCATAGATACCCACCTTCTCTACATTGAGCGCCTCTTGCCACACCGCCGCAATGGCCCGCTCGGTCTCTGTTTGCGGCGCTACGTAACCATCCTCGGTCTCCTTCACGACGACCATGGCTGTTGGCAATGCCTGACGATCCACTTTGTTGTTAGGATTCAGTGGCAATTTATCAATCTCCACAAAATCCGAGGGGACCAGGTAGGCCGGGAGCCTCTCTTTGAGAAAGCCGCGCAGCTCGGTTATCAACCCTGTCTGATTCTGTTCAGGCTCGACATAAGCCACCAGACGCTTGTCGCCGCCGGTAAGCTCTCGGACAGTTACAACCGCCCGACTGACAGCCGGATGCTGTTCGATCGCCGCCGCGACCTCATCCAGCTCGATTCGGAACCCGCGGATTTTCACCTGGTAATCACTCCGCCCATGGAACTCAAGATTGCCGTCCGGTAAATAGCTAGCCAGATCTCCAGTATGATAAACCCGCGCGCCCGGCGTCGCGCTGAACGGGTTCGGAACGAACTTCTCGGCCGTCAGATCCGGTCGCCCCAAGTACCCGCGCGCCAGGCCATCTCCTCCTATGTATATCTCTCCGACGCTACCTATGGGGACGGGGGCCAACCACGAATTAAGCAAATAGACCTTAGTATTGTTAATCGGCCTCCCGATAGGTGGTTCATCATCGATGTCTTTCGAAACCGGAACAATGGTCGAATAGGTTGTAGTCTCCGCGGGCCCATACAGGTTAAACAGGCGGTCTATGCCTTTTTGCTGATTGATCTGCCTTACCAGGCTCCCCTTTAATCGCTCTCCGGCCAACGTTATGGTACGAACAGAACCGGGCGCCAGGCCGGCTTTCAACAATTCTGCTAAAGCTGACGGGACAGAGTTAAGTAAGGTGACTTCCTCATTGCCGGGGAGGTCGATAAGGTGAAGAATATTTTGGATTAAGATCGCCTTTCCGCCACTGATGAGCGGGGCGAATAACTCGAATACCGAAAGATCGAAAGAGATTGAGCTCGACGCCAGGGTGGCGTCTAACTCTTCCTCGGAAAATACGCCTCGGACCCAATGCAGGAAATTGACTACATTGTGGCGCTCGATGGCGATCCCTTTGGGCCTGCCAGTCGAGCCGGACGTGTATATTACATAAGCCAGATTCCTGCTACTGACACCACTTACCGGGTTCGTATCGCTCTGCCTCGCAATGAGGTCCCAATCGGCGTCCAGATAACTTATCTCGCAGTCTCGCTCTGGAAGGCGATCAATTAAAGGCTTCTGCGCCAGGAGTATGTTTGGCCGGGCGTTTTCGAGAATAAGACCCAGGCGGCGCCGCGGGTATGTAGGGTCTAGCGGAATATATGCTCCACCTGCTTTCAGGACGCCGAGTATCCCCAGAATCAGGTCGAACGAGCGCTCGGCCAATATGGCGACCAGGACCTCCGGCCCCACACCTCTGGCTTGTAAGTCCCACGCGACTTTGTTAGCTCGGCGGTTCAATTCCCCGTAGGTCAGACGCCCCTCGCCACATACGACCGCCACTGCGTCGGGCGTTCTATCCGCATGTAGTTCAATCAGCCGATGAACGCAGGGCTCTTCCGGCAACGCCGTCTCCGTGTCATTCCATTCTTCAAACAAGTGATGTCTGTGGGTCGTGGTAAGTGGAGAGAAGTCGCCTACCGGTTTGTGGGCGCCGGCGACCATACCTTCGAGCAAGGATTGGAAATGCGACAGTATTCGGCCGGCCGCCGCCGCGTTATACCATCGGCTGTCGTAAACTATCCGCAGCTCCAGGCTCTCGCCGGGGATGGCCATCGCCATCAGCGGGTAGTTCGTGGAGTCTGACACCTGAGGGGCGCCGAACTTTAGGTTATGATGATTCGCGGTCGAATCGTTTGAAGTGACTTTCATGGGATAGTTCTCAAAGACCAGGATGGTCTGGAACAGCGGAATCCCACGAGGCGCATCACTCCATCGTTGGATGTCGACCAATGAGCTATATTCGTACTGCCGCGTCTCGACTTGAACGGCCTGTAGGTCTTGTAGCCACGACGCAAGTCGAACTTCGGGTGAAACTCGCGCGCGTACAGGCAAGGTATTAATATACAAGCCTGTCATAGACTCTATGCCTGCAAGTTCGCTCGTCCGTCCTGAAACCGTCGCGCCAAACACCACATCTCGGGCGCCACTATAATGGCTAAGCAGAAGAGCCCAGGCTCCGGTTACCAGCGTGTTCAACGTTAGCCCTTGCTCTCTGGCGAAAGACTGCAATGTCTCCATCGAAGGCGCCGACAAGTAAGTATGTCGCATCTGGTCCGTCGCATACCGCGCGGTCGAGGATCCGACGCCTAGCGGGAGCGGCGTCGGAGAAGAAATCCCGGCGAGTGACCGGCGCCAGAAATCCTCCGCAGCCGACAGGTCTTGCCCCTGTAGCCAAGCGATGTAGTCCCTGTAGGGACGAGGCGGCTCAAGGTAAAGCTCCCTCCCGGAGCAAAACGCTTCGTAGAAGCCTAACGCCTCTTTGATTATGATTTGTGAAGACCACCCGTCCATCAGTATATGATGAGTAGTCCAGATGAATTGGCGTTTCTCTTCAGCCAGCCTGATCAAAGCCATGCGCGTCAGCGGGGCTTCGGACAACTCGAATCCGCGTTCGCGGTCGAGGTTAAGGTATGATTGTAAGAGGCCTCGCTGTTGGCCGTCAGACAGGTTACGCCAATCCTGCTCCTCCCAAGGCAAGTCGACTCGTGAGCGAACAATCTGGAGAGGTGTGTCACGCCCCTCCCATGCGATCAGCGTTCGAAGCGCCGGGTGCCGGTCTATCACTTTTTGCCAGGCCCTTTTGAAAGCCTCGGCGTCGAGGCCTCCATACACGGGGCAGGTGAACTGCACGACATAGACGCCGGCGCCCCGCTCGTACAAACTGTGAAACAACATCCCCCGCTGCATCGCAGTCAGCGGATAGACCGCCTCGATGTTGTACTTGCTAATTCTGCTTTCCATTACTTAAGCGACTGGCCGAATTTCGCCAACAAGTTATTGAGCTCTTCCTGACTCAGGCCGGCCTCGGGAAAGTCGGATGGCGTATAATCACCGGCGTCTAAATCTTGCTCAAAGGACCAATGCCGCATAGGCGTGAGTGGCGCTCGGTTGGCGACCGAGCGCAGGTCTGCATTGAGGCCTCGATTTGCATCGACGGCCGCCGCTAACTCGGCGATGTTCTGATGCCGAAAAATATCCTTGGCCACGAGGGAATACCCTGCTTGCCTTGCCTTGGCGATAATCTGGACGCCCAGAATTGAGTCCCCCCCCAATTTAAAGAAGTTGTCATGAACTCCCACCCGCTCCAGCCCGAGCGTCTGAGCCCAGATCGCGGACAGCCGGCTTTCGACTTCTGTACGGGGCGCCACGAACGACGTTTCACTTTCAGACCCCGGCCCGGACAGGGCAGGCAATGCTCGGCGGTCCACCTTCCCGTTGAGCGTCAGTGGCAATGACTCTAACAACATAAAGCGCGCCGGCACCATATACTCAGGCAATCGCGCCCTTAAAAAGCCGCGCAACTCGTCATCTCGGGGGGCGGGTTCGCGCTCGGGAGCGATGTATGCGACCAATTGTCTGGCCCCCGACTTTTCGTCTCGCGCCACTACCACCGCCTCTCGCACGCCGATATGCCCGCGTAATAACTCTTCTATCTCTCCCAGCTCGATGCGGAAGCCCCGCACTTTTACTTGATAGTCCGCGCGCCCGAGAAACTCGATGAGCCCATCGACCCGATAAGAGACCAAATCAGCGGTGTTGTACAACCTGTCTCCAGGCGTCTCGGAAAACGGAGACGGGAGAAACTTTTCGGCCGTCAAGTCGGGCCGGTTGAAATACCCGCGAGCCAGCCCCTCGCCGCCGATGTAGAGGCTCCCCGGCGCGCCGATCGGGGTCGGGTTCATCTTCGAGTCGAGAAGGTAGACACATGTGTTGCCAATGGGCCTTCCTATACTGACCACTGCGTCTGCGGCTTCAACTTCGGCGGCGGTCGACCAGATGGTAGTTTCCGTCGGGCCATAGAGGTTCCAGAGACACGCGCTCCTCATTCGCAATTGAGTCGCCAGCTCTCGCGAAAGCGCATCTCCGCCACATAAGACTTTCAAGTGTGCGCCGCCGTCCCACCCGGCCTCAAGTAACATCTGCCAGGTCGCCGGCGTAGCTTGCATCACTGTCGCCGTCGCCGCCTGTAGTCGCGTTAGTAACTCTACCCCGTCAGCAGCCGCCTCATGACTGAGCGCAACTACCCGCGCTCCCACCATCAAAGGCAGGAATAACTCTAAGCCGGCGATGTCGAATGATAGCGTTGTGACCGCCAGCAGGACGTCGGCGTGGGACATGGCGAGCCGCCGCCGCATAGAGCTCAAAAAGTTGGTGACCGCCCGACGTTCGATCTGAACTCCCTTAGGGTAACCTGTCGACCCCGACGTATATATCACGTAGGCCAGGTCTTCGGCTCTCGCCCTGTTGTCCGGGTTTGTCCGGCCATATCGGCCGATCTTTTCCCAGTCTTCGTCGAGACATACTACCCGGCCTCGGTAATCGGGCAGTCTATCTTGTAGGCCTGCTTGGCTCAGCAAAACCATCGCCCGCGCATCTTCAAGCGCATATCGGATTCGCTCCTGCGGATATCCCGGATCGATCGGCACATAAGCCCCTCCGGCCTTGAGAATCGCCAACACCCCCACAATCATCTCAATTGAGCGTTCGACAAAAACGCCAACCGTCACCTCAGGCCCCGCCCCCAGGCTTCGCAGGTAATAAGCCAGTTGATTGGCGCGGGCATTCAGTTCGTCATAACTCACCTGCTCGTACTCAAACTCCGCCGCCACGGCGTCCGGCGTTCGCCCCGCCTGCGCCTCGATCAATTGATGGACC
>Ga0126383_10001598_pt1 | contig 14192 bp, 15 predicted proteins | sample PanSoiMetPlot_35_FD_96882 | JGI IMG/M metagenome (GOLD analysis project Ga0126383, IMG submission 96882) | Tropical forest soil microbial communities from Panama - MetaG Plot_35 | ecosystem: Environmental > Terrestrial > Soil > Tropical forest > Bulk soil | place: Panama | collected 2016-02-17
CGGCGGACCGACCGACCTCTCCAATCTCGAGCTGAGGTGCGACGTCCACCACGCCCGGCTGCACCCCGAGAACCACCGATTCCGGCAGAGCAGAGCGCCCTGAGGCATTCCCCCAATTGAGTTGCGCGCCCGATCAAGACTCGGGCACGCAAGAGGCGAATCGGACGGGGCGGCCACCTGCGCCCACCGTTTAGGTTGATCACAGAGCCGAGTCGGTGGAGACGAGGCGGTCCCTCCTCGAGGCGAGCGCGGACTTCCTCCAACTTGTCCAGCCCGTCATTGGGAAGCGTTCATCCCACCACGTAGCACCCGCGTCCGCGAGTGGGCCAAGAATCCACGGGCCTTCACGCAATGCGTGCCGTCGATCCGCCGACCACCGGGTCGAACGCTGCGGCCTCGCGCCCAGCCTCCGCTCTGCGCGTTTGCGAGAACGCGTGCATCTCAGGACCGCGTCACTGGACAGCGCACCGGGCGGCCCCATTCGGCCACTCGCCTCCCGGCTACCGTCCGGGCCAGCACGGTGGAAGACCCGGAGCGGGAGGCCCCCCTCCCCTGCTACCGTAGCGGCTCCCTACAGCTCTACCTCTTCGGCCTCGGTGGCGAGGGCGGCCAGGTACCGCTCGGCTGAGCGAGCGACCGCACGGCGACCGTCATGCTGCACGACCCGATCCCACCAGGCCCCGTAGATCCGGTCAAACCGGAACTCGGACACCCGTCGTGCGATGCGAGCGACCACGTGAGCCGGCAATGGGATGAGGTTGGGGTAGCTGTACATGAAGCTCACGAATCGCCGATCCGGGACCACCTGGAGAACATCCCCGGAAAGGATGGCGCCTGCACCGCCGGCGCCCGACGGCCAGTGACAGACGGTCGCGCCGGGGAAGTGACCCCCCAGTCGCACGAGGCTGAGACCACCGAACAGCGCCAGGGTTTCCCCCTGCCAGAAGCTGATACGCGGTGACTGTCGCATCACCCAGCTCCGGTCCTCCTCGTGCAGGTACACGCGCGCGTCGAACTCCTGGCTCCACTCGATCATGGCCGAGTAGTAGTGCGGATGGGAGATGGCGATGGCGTCGATCCCTCCCAGCCGGCGCACCGATTCGACCGTGGCGTCGTCGATCAGCGTGATGCAATCCCACAGGAGATTGCCGTGCTCCGTGCGAACCAGGAGCGCCCGCTGCCCGATCGCGAAGTTGGGCTGAGTCCCGATCCCGGTCAGGCCCGGCTCCAGATCCTCGATCCGGTTGGCATGGTCCGCGCGAAGCTCACCGAGGGTCGTCCAGGTCTGGCCGTCCCAGCCGATGAACTGCCGCGCGTCATCGCACACCATGCAGGAGGCCGGCGGTCGCAGGCTAGGCTCGTACTGGACCCCGCATGTTGCGCAGATGTAGGCGTGCGTGAAACCAGTCATGGGTAGCCCGAGTAGGATAGCCGTGAGGGGAACTTGATCCGCGATCAATGGAGGAGGTAGATACGGTGGTAAACGCTGGCCTGCTCATCTTGCGACTCACCCTCGGGATGATCGTGGCAGCCCACGGGGCCCAGAAGCTCTTCGGTTGGTTCAACGGGCCAGGTCTGGACGGCTTCGCCGCTGTCCTGGAGCGGCTCGGCGTCCGTCCCGGATGGCCCTGGGCCCTGATCGCCGGGCTGGTCGAGTTCGGCGGCGGGATTCTGGTCGCCGCGGGGTTGCTGACCCCGGTGGCGGCGCTCTTCGTGGCCGGCGACCTGCTGGTGGCCATATTGACCGTCCATATTGCGAAGGGCTTCTGGAATACAGACGGAGGCTTCGAGTTTCCGGTGGCGATCGTCGGTGGCATGGTCGCGCTGTCGCTGGTAGGCCCCGGGCGGCTGGCAATCGACAGCGTCATACCGCTCCACCTGCCACAGCCCGCAACCTGGCTGATCATCGTGATCGTGGTCCTGCTCGGGGTCATCGCCGCCGTCGCGTTCCCGCGCGCTTTTCCCGCGGTTCAGGCCGAGGGAGCGGCCCAACGACCGACCCGGTAGCGGGCCCCCCGCTCTGAAGAGGACCGCACACCGGAGGCTTGCGCTCGGTGTGCGGCCTGCGGATGGCAGCGCGGGGGTAGTCACGCGCCATCCCATATTCGTTATACCGCTCAAAGGCCCAGTTGTCGATGCCTTACTTGCAGGCCAGCAAGTGCGCTTTACAGAACCTCGGCTGCAAGCAGATCGGCCAGGGTCTCACGGCGCCGAATGGTACGTGCAGCGCCATCTCGCACCATGAGCACCTCGGGACGCGGTATGCCGTTGTAGTTGCTGGCCATCGCCAGGCAATAGGCGCCGGCGGCGGGCAGGCAGATCACATCGCCCGTTCGCAGGCTGGGCAGGCGGGCGTCCGTCACGAGCACGTCGGTCGACTCGCAGTACTTGCCGGCGATCGTCACCACCGCTTCCGGAGACCCCTCCGGGTCGGAGGCGAGGAAGGCTTCATAGCGAGCGCCGTAGAGCTTGGGCCGGATGTTGTCGCCCATCCCACCGTCAACTGACACATAACGGCGCACGCCGGGGAGGTCCTTGATGGTGCCCACGGTGTACAGCGCAACCCCGGCGGGCCCCGCGATCGAGCGGCCCGGCTCGACCACGAGCAGCGGCATGCGTAGGCCCCGGCGAGCCGCACCCCCGTCAAGAGCCTCCAGCAGCGTCTCCACGAACTCACGGGGCGTCGGTGGATCGTCTTCGTGCGTGTATGAGATGCCCAACCCGCCGCCCGCGCCGAGGCGGGCCGGCTCGAAACCCAGGTCGCGGCGGAGCTCGGCAAGGAGGTCGAGCATGATCTCCATCGCCGCCACGTGGCCACGGAGGTCGAACACCTGGGAGCCGATGTGTGAGTGAAGACCGATCAGCTCGATCCGGTCATGAGCCAGGGCCCGCTCGACCGCCGCCCTGGCAGCCCCCGACTCGATCGAGAACCCGAACTTCGAGTCGAGCTGGCCGGTGCTTATGTAGTCGTGGGTATCGGGCCGTACCCCAGGCGAGATGCGCAGCTCACAGCGCATTTGGGCGCCTCTCGGCACCACCTGGCTCAGCAGGTCGAAGTCGTGGAGGCCATCGATGACGAGCGTCGCGCGCGCTTCCCAGGCGGCTCCAACGTCGTCGAGGCTCTTGTTGTTGCCCAGGAAGTGGACCTTCTCGGTCGGATAGCCCGCGGCAAGCGCGACGTGCAGCTCCCCGGCCGACACCACGTCGAGGCCCAGGCCTTCGGATGCCACCACGCGCAAAAAGGCGGGGCTGCCGAAGGCCTTGGCCGAGTACAGCACTTCGCCGCGCTCCCCCATCGCCGAAAGGTACTCTCGGCAGCGCGCACGCACCGTTTCCTCGTCGTAGACGTAGAGCGGCGTGCCATGCGCCTGCGCCAGCTGAACCAGGTCGCAGCCGCCGACCTCCATGTGACCACGGCTGCTCACCCGGTACGTGACCGGGAAGAGCATCTGGAAGGGGGCGAGGCCTAGTTGTGGGAGCAGCCGCAGGAGCCGCCGCAGCAGCCCCCGCCCGACGCGGCCATCGGCAGCGTCGACTCGAACTCGCCGCCGATCGCGGCGAAGCTGGACACCAGGACCCGAGTCTCTGTCGACTCGCAGCTTGGACAGACCTGGGTCCGGTCGCGCTCAGCGAATGACGTCAGCAGCTCGAACTTTCGCTCGCAGGCATCGCAGCGATACTCGTAGATCGGCATTGCCATGCATTCTAAGCTGCGCGAATACGGCCGCTTGCTCGAGTCGTGGCCTGGACTCGTCAGCGGGCCCCCGCAGCCGTTGATCGAAGACTCCCTGGTGCTTCTCGAGCACCTGGGCGACGCCGGCTCCCTGATCGACGTTGGCGCTGGTGGGGGCATGCCCGGTCTGCCCATCAAGATCGCGCGCCCGGAGCTCCGGGTGACGCTGCTGGAGGCCGACCGGCGCAAGGCTGCCTTCCTGATACATGCCGCCGCTCGTCTCGACCTGAACGTCGAGGTGGTCGCCGAGCGGGCCGAGGTCGCCGGCCGGGGCCACCTGCGCGAGGCGTTCGACCTGGCGACCTGCAGGGCACTGGCGCCGATGCCTGTGCTGGCGGAGCTCTGCCTGCCCTTCGTCCGTGTCGGAGGCCGCCTGCTGGCGATGGAGACCCAGGTCGAGGACGCATCCCGGGCGATCACCGCCCTCGGGGGCGGGGAACAGTCCGTGATCCCTGCTCCCAGCAGTGCCCGCCATCGGGGCGTGATCGTGGCCGTTCTCAAGATCTCGCCCACGCCCGCCGTGTACCCACGCAGGCCTGGTGTGCCCGCCAAACGGCCCCTCGGTTGAGAGCGCCGGCGCGTGTGCTCTCGAGCTCTTTAACGGGCCACGGCCGCGCGTACAATCCACTGCAAAGGAAAGCGGGAGCTCCATTTCGGGGCTGAGAGGGCCGCCCGGCCGACCGCCAAACACCTGAACTGGGTAATGCCAGCGGAGGGAAACGAGATGAGCGCAGCCAGTCTGGGTGCCACCCAGGCGCCCGAATCGTTGGACGCCCTGGTCATCGCGGGCGTCGAGCTTCGTTCGCGCTTGTTCCTGGGTACGGGCAAGTATCACGACGACGGCGAGATGCTGGGCGCGCTGGAGGCCTCCGGTTGCGAGCTGGTGACCGTCGCCCTGCGCCGGCTCGACCTCGACGACCCGAGCAAGAAGACGATCCTGGACGTGGTCGACTGGCAGCACTACCGCGTCCTACCCAACACTGCCGGCTGCCCGACCGCGGCCGAGGCAATCCGGATCGCCCGCCTTGCTCGATCTATGGGCCTGTCCGACTGGGTGAAGCTGGAGGTGATTCCGGATCCCCGGTACCTGCTGCCGGACCCCGTGGAGACTCTGGCGGCGGCTGAGACGCTGGTGAAGGAGGGCTTCACCGTCCTGCCCTACATCAACGCCGACCCCATTCTGGCCACACGCCTGCAAGAGGTCGGATGCGCAACCGTGATGCCGCTGGGGTCGCCGATCGGCTCCGGCCAGGGCCTGGTCACCCAGCGTCAGATCGAGCTGATCATCGAGCGCGCGCAGGTCCCCGTGGTCGTCGATGCTGGCATCGGATCGGCCAGTGACGCGGCCCTGGCCATGGAGCTCGGCGCAGACGCCGTCCTTGTCAACACCGCCGTGGCCCTTGCCAGGAAGCCGGTGCTGATGGCCGAGTCGATCCGGCTCGGGGTCGAGGCCGGGCGCAAGAGCTTCCTGGCTGGCCGCATCCCGCGTCTGCCCCATGCGTCCGCCAGCTCCCCCGTGACAGGGATCTCACCGCGAAACTGAGAGGCCTTTCACCCCCCGTCGCTATGGCGGTCGTCCGGGAAGCGGAAGCCGGCCTGCGCGCGGTCGAGCTCGGGGCCACCATGCTGCAGCTTCGGAACCCGGATGCGACCGTGCGGGCGCTCGAGCGAGAGGCGGCGCGGTTGGTCGGCGAGGCGCCGGTGCCGGTGGTCATCAACGGCCGCGTCGACCTGGCGCTCGCCGTGGCGGCCGCCGGGGCGCACCTGCCAGAGGCGGACCTGCCAGTTGCGGCCGCCCGCCGGCTTCTGGGCAACGCCAGGCTGCTCGGGCGCTCGGTGCACTCGGCGGCCGCAGCGGTGGAGGCGGAAGCTGAGGGCGCCGACTACGTCGTCTTTGGGCCGGTCTTCGCCAGCGCCTCCCATCCTGGGCAGCAGCCGGTCGGGCTCGATGCCCTCAGAGAAGTAGCACGGTGCGTCGCAATCCCGGTGCTTGCCATTGGTGGTGTCGATGCCCCGAGGGCAGCGGCGTGCGCTGAGGCGGGCGCCTCAGGCTTCGCCGCGATCGGATACTTCGAAAAGAGATGATCCGGGTGCGCGTGAACGGCAAGCCGGTCGAGCTCCTGGGACCCACCCCGCTCCTCGACTACGTCCGAGAGCTGGGTGTCGATTCCAGAGCGATCGCCGTCGAGGTCAACGGCGAGATCCTCCAGCGCGACGACTACGCGGGCTGCACCCTGGCTGACGGCGACGTGGTCGAAATCGTGCGGATGGTGGGGGGCGGCGACACGCAGGGGGAGGCAGGTCGCAACTGAACCGCAAGTGGACGAACTACCGGGAACGCGCCCTTTCAACGACGCCAGAATGGGCCCATCGACCACAAGTGGTTCACTTTCGCTACAGTCACAGACCAGTTCTGGCTGAGCGGTTGCCCAGACGGCGCCCGTCCGCCCTCATCGGCTTCTTCACCGGTACCCAGGCTCATTGACCTGCCACGAATCAACGCCGCTCTCCACGCGACCGCGTGCAGCGAATTTCGCCGTCAGGGCTGGACGGCGGCCAGTCCGAGCTCTCGCAGCGCCTGCTCAGCTTCTCCGCGCTCATCCCACGCCACCGGTCCATCTGCGAAGACCATGGTCCGCTCGTGCCCCTTGCCGGCCAGCAGCACCACGTCGCCCGGCCGTGCCCTCTCGAGCGCCAGCCGGATCGCCGACCTCCGATCGAGCACGACCTCGTAGTCACGTCCGCGAGCCCGGCCGTCGGCGCCCGCCTCCACCTGGCGCGCCAGCTCGACCGGGTCGACGCCGAGCGGGTCATCAGTCGTGATGACGAAGAACTCCGCGTACCGGGCAGCAGCCTCTCCCATGCCGGCTGGATCGTGGCCGCCGGAGCGCGCGCTGGCCCCGAAGACCGCGAGCAGCCTCCCGTTCGTTCTGAGTCGCAGCTCCTCCAGGACGCCGGCAAGAGCGACGGCGGAGTGCGCGAAATCGACGTACACGGAGAATCGCTGGCCCAGATCGATCCGCTCCAGACGGCCGCGCAGGCCGGGAAAGCTCGAGAGCCCAGCCGCCACCAGCTCAAGCGGGAGCCCGAGGGACAGCCCGCAGGCGGCGGCGCAGAGCGCGTTGGAGACGTTGAATCTGCCGGGCAGTTTCAGCCTGACGTCTGCAGACTCGCCACCTGTGACGATCCGGAACCTCACGCCGCCGTCGCCCGGCGCCAGATCCACCGCCCGGAGGTCGGCGTCGCAATCAATCCCGTACGTCAGCCGCCGGGTCACAGGGACAGCCGAGAGCGGCTCGTATGAGCCGTCGTCGCGGTTCAGCACCGCCGTCTTGGGCAGTCCTTTGCCCGCCGCGCCGGCGCAGAGCTCGATCAGGCGTGCCTTGGCGCGCAGGTAGGCCTCGGGGCTGCTGTGGTACTCGAGGTGGTCGCGACCGACGTTGGTGAAGGCTGCAACGTCGAACTCGCAGCCTGCCACGCGACCCTGCTCGAGAGCGTGAGAGCTGACCTCTATCACCGCCACCGTGATGCCTTGCTCCACCATCCGTGCCAGCCAGGCCTGTACATCAGGCGACTCCATCGTCGTCTGGCCGGACTCGTTGTCGCGTGCCGTGCCGGCGGAGTTGGCGATGGTGCTCAGATATCCCGCTCGCAGCCCCGCCGACTCCAGAACGTGTGCTGTGAGGTGAGTGGTGGTGGTCTTGCCGGCGCTACCGGTGACCCCGATGACCTGGAGCCGGCGAGCCGGCCGCCCGAGGAGGGCGGCCGCCAGCTCGCCCAGGCCCCAGCGTGTGTCGCTCAGCCTGATTTCCGGCGTTCCGGGTGGCAGCGGCATACGGCGTTGCAGGGCCACCGCGGCGCCGCCGGCCGCGGCCGCGGCCGCGAAGTCGTGCCCGTCGACACGCAGCCCGCGGACCGCCACGAACAGGTCGCCCGGAAGGACGTCACGCGAGTCCTGAACGACCCGGCGCACATCGAATTCCCCTCCGACGAGTACGGCCGCGCCAGGCACTCCTGCCGAGAGCAGAGACAGTCGCATCGCCAGGCTGAGCATACTGAGCTCATGGGTGCGGTCGGGATCATGGGAATCGTGAACGTAACGCCGGACTCGTTCAGCGGCGACGGCCTTATGGACCATCGGGCCGCGATCGCACGCGGCCTGGCCATGGCCCGCGCCGGAGCCCAGATCGTCGACGTAGGTGGCGAGTCGACCCGCCCCGGGCACGCTCCAGTCGCCGCCCGCGAAGAGATCGAGCGTGCGGTGCCGGTTGTCGGGGCGCTTGCCCGTGAGGGGCTGACCGTATCAATCGACACGAGCAAGCTGGAGGTTGCCAGGGCGGCAGCCGATGCCGGCGCCACGATCGTGAACGACATCTGGGGCCTGAAGCGTTCCCCTGGCATCGCGTCGCTGGCGGCCGAGCGAGGCCTGCGGCTCGTGCTGATGCACAACCAGGAGGGCACCGTGTACCCGGGCGACCTGATCGACGCCATGCGCGATGGCCTGTCAGATTCCTTGAGCAGAGCCCTCAACGCAGGCGTGCCCCGGGAGCGGATCATCCTGGATCCCGGCATCGGGTTCGGCAAGACGGCCCAGCAGAACCTGGTCGTGCTGCGCCGGCTGGACGAGCTGCGCAAGCTCGGCTGTCCGATCCTCGTCGGGCCCTCCCGCAAGTCGTTCCTGGGCAAGCTGTTCGGGCAGGACATGACCATGCGAGTGTGGGGTACGGCGGCGGCGGTGACTGCTGCCGTCCTGCGGGGGGCCGACATCGTCCGGACCCACGACGTTCCAGAGATGCTGGCGGTAGCCAGGGTCGCAGAGGCGCTGAGGGTGGAGTCATGACGCTTGCCTACCTCGGGCTGGGTTCCAACCTCGGCGACCGAGAACGAAATCTGGCCGAGGCCCGGCGGCTGCTCTCCCGGTTTGGGGCAACGGTGCTGCGGCAGAGCCGCGTTCACGAGACGGAGCCGTTCGGTGTGACCGACCAGCCCCGCTTTCTGAATCAGGTGGTCGAGGTGGAATGGCCGCAGGGGCCGCGGGAGCTCCTGGAAGCTGTCAAGGCGGTTGAGTCGGCTGTGGGCCGAACTCCGACCTATCGCTGGGGTCCGCGCGAGATCGACGTGGACATCTTGCTGTTCGGCCGCGACAGGGTCGACGAACCCGACCTGGTCATCCCACACTCGGGCCTGTTCGAGCGGCAGTTCGTGATCAAGCCACTGAAGGAGCTTCGGCCGGACCTGTCCAGACGGGTGCCCGCCACTCCCCGCCGCCAGCGGCAAAGCCCGCCACCACCTGCCTCCACGGGATCCCCATGACTCAACCCCTGCGCGTGGCATGGCTGGGCCACCGCTCAGCGACCGGCGCTGACGGCATCATCACCTACTCCAGGGAGATCACGGCGGGCCTGCGTGACCGCGGAGTCGAGGTTGTCTTCTTTCACCACGACAGGGATCAAGCGGACGACGAGCAATCGATCGCGCTCGACGCCTTCTCCGTCTCCCACCGCTTCGTCCTCTCTCCGCCTGGCGGAAAGCGCAAGCTGCTCAATCTTCTGCGCACGCACAGCGTGGACCTCGTTCACGTCTCGCTGGCGTTTTCCAGCCTTGACTTCAACCTCCCACAGCTCTGCCATCAGCTCGGCATCCCGATCGTGGCGACCTTCCACGTGCCCTTCGCCAGCCGCTTCTCGGTCTGGGGGGGCATCACCTCAGCCGTCTACCGGCTCTACGCACAGGCCCTCGCCGACTGCGACGCCGTGATCATATTCGGTGAGGCCCAGCTTGCGATCCTGGTCGGCCTCGGCGTCCCCCGTGAGGTGATCCACGTGCTGCCCAACGGGGTCGACGTCGATCGTTACAGTCCGGGACCGTCCGGCAAGCGGGCTGCGCTGGCCGCGGAGCGGCTGTTCAGCTACGTGGGCAGGTTGGATCCTGAGAAGAACGTGGACGTGCTGCTGTCAACGTTCCTGGACGCGGAGCCGCCGCCTACGGCTCGCCTCGTGATCGTCGGCGGTGGCGTCGAGCGCCGGCGTCTCGAGCGCCGTTATGCCGACCCTCGGATCGTCTTCACCGGCGTGGTCACGGACGAGCAAGAGCGGATCGACATCCTGCGCGCCTCCGATGCGTTCTTCCTTCCCTCCACCGTCGAAGGGCTGTCGCTGGCGATGCTGGAGGCGATGGCCTGCGGCGCTGCCACGGTGGCGACCGACGTGGGGAGTGACGGCGATGGACTGAGGGGCGCAGGAATCGTGCTCGACCCACGCCATCTGGAGGCGGAGCTGCGGGCGGCGATCCGGCTGCTCGTCGAGGCGCCTCAGGTCTGCGCCCTTCTGGGCCAGCTGGCCCGGGAGCGCGCGGCCGAGCGCTTCTCGCTGACCAAGAACCTCGACGCGCTGCTTGCGCTGTACGCTCAGCTCTCGGCTCGCGCGTTGGTGAACCGGTAGCCGATGCCGGGCACGGCCAGCACGTAGAAGGGCCGGCTGGGCTCCAGCTCGATCTTGCGTCGAAGATTACGGACGTGGACGTCGATAACCCGCGTCTCGATGTCCCCGGGGTGGTCCTGGCCCCAGATGTGCTTGAGAATCCGCTCGCGAGACAACGCCTTGCCGGCGTTCGCGGCCAGCAGCGACAGGAGCTCGAACTCCGTATGCGTGAGCGTGATCTCCTCCTCCTGTCGCACGACTCGGCGCTCGTTCAGGTCGATAAGAAGGTCCTTGAACTCCATCCGCGCCCGCTCTGAGCGCGGCCCGTCGATGCGTGCGCGCCGGAGGTTGGCTGCCACGCGCGCCGTCAGCTCGCGCAGCCGCAGCGGCTTGGTGAGGTAGTCGTCGGCGCCGATCTCCAGCCCGACGACGACGTCTACCTCTTCATCCCTGGAGCTGATCAGGATGACCGGCACCGCGTCCCCATGGCGGCGCAGCTCGCGGCATACGTCGAACCCGGACATGTCAGGCAGGTCGACCTCGAGGAGCACGGCTCTCGGGCGGCGCTTGTGGAACTTGGCAAGGGCCTCCTCTCCGGTAGCCGCCTCAGCCACATCGAAGCCGTCCTGCCGCATGGCCTCCCTGATCTCGCTCCGTAGGCGCGAGTCGGGGTCGACGATCAGGACCAGCCGGCGAGCGGTTTCGTCCATCCCCTTGAAGACTCTACATTCGAGATAGGGCCATGGACAGGTGGACTCAACGGCGTAGACGGCCGGCGAGGCCGCGTGCGCCGCGAGCAAGGCTGTCCATCCGGTCCGCCCATTCACTGAGCACGAGGTCCCACGCGCCGCTGTACTCCACGACGTCTCCGCCGAACCCGGATTTGAACTGCCAGAGACCGTGCCAGGGATGGTCGGTGTCGGCCGCGCTGGGCGGCACGCCCCAGAGATCGTAGTCACGGCAGCCGCAGCGCGCCGCGTCGCTCATCGCGGCCCACTGCACGGCGTAGGCGGGCATCAGCTCTCGCTTGACGCCAACCGATCCCCCGAACAGGTAGTAGGCCCTGCCCGAGAGCCAGCCCACGAGGATCGCCGCCAGCGCCTGACCCTCGTGGCGGGCAACATAGGTCCGGCATCCCGCGAGCAGCGTCAGCCGCCGCTGGTACTGCGCCTCGCTCAGCAGGGCGATGTCCTGGCGCTGCTCGGTGCCCTGGCTCTGGCGCCGCAGCTCGGCGGCTTCGGCGCCTACCTGGACGGTCACTCCGCGCCTGAGGGCCAGCCGGATGTTGTATCGGTGTTTGGGCTTGAAGCTTGCCAGCATCGCGTCCTCTGCGCCGAGGCGGACGATCCGAGTGTGCCTGGGATGGAAGGTCGGTGCGGCGCTGAAGCCAAGCTCTCGCAGCTGGGCCCCGAAGGCAACCGTGGCCTCAGGCTCGACACGAAGCCGCGCCAGGCGGCGTTCCCGGGCCCAGTCCCCCAGCCAGCGGACAGCCTCCAGAGTTGCGGGGACCGGCCCACGCGGCACATAGGCCCATCTGAACGGTCCAGCTCCCTGGAGCAGTACTAGCGCCCGCGCCCCGCCCGGCAGGACCAACCGCTCGACCGCCCATCCCTCCAGCGCCTGGACCTCCCCGTAGCCCCAGGATTGCAGCAGGGGCGGCGGTGAGCTCAGCTCACCCAGCGCGGCATCCCAGGAGCAAGCCTGGTCGGCGGAGCTCACGGCAGGTCGCAGATTACTGGGTTGGCCCCCTCGAGGTGGTATCAGGCGCTGGGCAGCCCGAGGGGCGTGAACTGGCCGGTCTCCAGGCCGCTCTCGGCCCGGATCACGTGCATGACGGCGTTTATCAGCGCGAGGTGGGTGAAGGCTTGAGGAAAGTTGCCGAGATGACGGCCGCTTCGGTGATCGATCTCCTCGGCATAGAGCTCGAGAGGGCTGGCGTAAGAGAGGAGCTTCTCGCAGAGCTCGCGGGCCCGTGCGATCTCGCCTATCTCGACCAGCGCTGACACCAGCCAGAAGGAGCAGATTGTGAACGTCCCCTCTTCGCCGGTGAGTCCGTCGTCGGTCTGCTCGACGCGGTAGCGGAGCACCAGGCCGTCCTCGGTCAGTTCATCGGCGATCGCCAGCACGGTGGCTCGGACCCGAGGGTCATCAGGAGGTAGGAACCGGACGAGGGGGATGAGAAGGACAGAAGCGTCCAGTGCGGTGGTCTCGTAGTGCTGGACGAAGACGCCGCGCGCGTCGACCGCCCGCCCGCAGATCTCAGCATGCATCTCGTCAGCCGCCTTTCGCCAGTGCGCCGCCAGCCAGGTGTCGCCGTGCATCTGGGCCACGCGAGCCCCGCGGTCCGCGGCCACCCAGCACATGGCCTTCGAAGACGTGAAGTGCTTGGGCTCGCCCCGCACCTCCCATATCCCCCGGTCCGGCTCTTGCCAGTTTGCGATGGCGGCCTCGACTGCGCGCTTGAGAATCGGCCAGACGTGCTCGGGCAGGTAGTCGCGAGACCGGATGTGCAGGTAAACGGAGTCGAGGAGGGCTCCCCACACGTCGTGCTGCCGCTGCCGGTAGGCGCCGTTGCCGACTCGAACGGGCCGCGCACCGGCGTAGCCGCCGAGGTGCTCGAGCACGCGCTCCTCGAGCTCCTTCTCGCCTCCGACCCCGTAGAGGACCTGGAGGTCGTCGCCATCTTTGGCGACGTCGGCCATGAAATAGAAGAAGTCGTTGGCTTCACGCGCGAAGCCCAGTGTGTAGAGGCCCCAGAGCATGAAGGTGGAGTCGCGGATCCACGCGTAGCGATAGTCCCAGTTCCGCTCTCCACCTGGCGTCTCAGGAAGTGAGGTGGTGGCTGCAGCCAGCACCGCGCCCGTCGGTGCGTAGGTAAGGCCTTTGAGCGTCAGCGCGCTGCGCTGGAGGAAGCTCTGCCACGGGTGCTCCGGGAACACGCCGTGGTTGATCCAACCGCGCCAGAAGTTTGCGGTCCGTTCGATCCGCTCAAACGCCTCGCCGGCCGTCCTGGGCGGAGGGTGCTCCGCCAGGAACTCCTCGGACGCGGAAAACTGCGAGCGTGGCCAGCACAGGGCGGCGAAGGCCGTTTCGCCCTCCCGGAGGTTCCGCGTCGCGTGCGCTCCTGGCCCTTCGAACCCCACCCTCAGATCTGTGACCAGCCTCATCGGCACGTCGTCCTGGCCGCCAGTGGCGACCGCCTCGTCGTAGCCCTGCCCGACGTACGCCCACTGGGCCGCCGTCTCACCGTAGTTGAAGACAGGCTCGCAGTCGAGACTCAACTCGACCCTGCCCACGATGCAGCGGGCGGTGCGGACCAGCATGTGCTCCGCCTCCTGGTCAGTTGGTGGGCGCCGGTGGGTGCCCGAGCGGCGGCGCTCGTGATACCAGGGACCGATGGACAGCGCGTCACGGATCACCATCCAGCCGGTGCGAGTACGCCAGGTCGTCTCCAGGACCAGGGTGCCGGGCAGGTACCGCCGGCCCGCCGGCACCATCGCCCCGGTGGGCCCGAAGCGGAAGCTGCCGGCTGCCCGATCGAGCATCGCGCCGAAGACACTGCGCCCGTCGGGCCTTGGCAGGCACAGCCACTCAACCCGCCCGCTCGGCGCGATGAGGGCGTTGACCTCGCAGTCTGAGAGGAAGGCATAGTCGGCGATCGGCGGGAACGTGGCAACCGCCAGCGAGGCATCCGCCACTGCGCGCGGAACGACCACGGGCTCTGCGAGCGAGACCGCTTCCGGCCGGCTACCGTCGAGCTCCTGGTCCCCCACCTTCAACTGGCTTCCTCCCCAACCCGGTTCAGCTCAGGAACTTATCACCCCGCGGAGCGCAACGGACGTCAGATCCGCAAAACGCCGCGGCTGCCAGGGCCAACTGCCGGGCGTTGGACCCATGGGAGGCCGGCCAGTGGGCCCACCGTCGGCGCTTGGCCCCCATCGGGGGTTCAGGACAAGTGACAGGTGTCGTTGACCGTGGTGACGACCGAGCGACCGTTGGCGCGCTGAATCACGGTCAGGGAACAGTTCTCGATCAGAAAG
>Ga0126383_10001599_pt1 | contig 14190 bp, 13 predicted proteins | sample PanSoiMetPlot_35_FD_96882 | JGI IMG/M metagenome (GOLD analysis project Ga0126383, IMG submission 96882) | Tropical forest soil microbial communities from Panama - MetaG Plot_35 | ecosystem: Environmental > Terrestrial > Soil > Tropical forest > Bulk soil | place: Panama | collected 2016-02-17
CCAGGGAGATGAGCCGCGACTGCCGCACGCGGCGTGGGCGTATCTGAAGCTGCCGCCGGAATCGCTCGCGCGGGGCACGGCTGCCACGGTCGGCGTGATCAACATCCGTCCCGACAACGACGGGGTGCTCCGGCGGATCAGCCTCTTCCACGGCACCCAGGGCTACGTGCTCCCCAGCCTGCCGCTCGCGGTGCTCGCGACGGTCGACCCGAGCGTCGTGCTGAACCGCGTCGAGGGCGGCATGTTTCAGCTGCGCCGGCTCGCGGTGCCCCTCGGCAGCTACAGCGAGGTCGCGCTCCGGTTCCCGGCGAACGCCGAGGATCTCCGCGTGATCCCGTTCTACGAGCTAGCGCTCGCGGCCGGCGGCGCGCAGGGGACCGAATGGCTGGCGCGCGATGTCGCCGGGAAGGTGGTCTTCATCGGCAGCTCGAGCACGCTCACCGCCGACTACGCGTTCACCCCGGTCGGCCGGCTGTCGGGGGTGCAGATCGCGGCGCTCGCGTACGCGACGCTCGCGGCCGGGCACGTCAGCACGCCGGCGTCGATGACCGTCGACGGCCTGCTGCTCCTCGGCGCCCTGCTCGTCCCGCTGCTCCTGATGCGCCGCGGGGTGGACGCGAGCGGACGCCACTACCTCGCGGGCTTCGTCGTCTCCCCATTCGTGCTCGCGGGGATCGGTGCAGCGCTGTTCGGGCTGGGCATCCAGACGCGCTGGCTCTTCGCGCTGGTCGCGGGGCTCGGGTCCCTCACCATCGTGTTCTCGAGCTGGCTGTTCGCGCTGTCGGAGGAGCGGCGCCGGCTTCGCTACGAGACGCTCGCGGCCCGCGAAGCGAACCGCCTGAAGAGCGAGTTCCTGAACCACCTCACGCACGAGCTGCGCACGCCGCTCACCGCGATCATGGGGTTCAACAAGCTCAACCAGTTCACCGACGATCTCGGACGGGATTCGCGCATCAAGAACAGCGCCACGATCGCGCGCAACTGCGAGCACCTCCTGCAGATGATCAACAACAACCTCGATCTCGCGAAGATCGAGGCCGGCACCCTGGTGATCGCGCCCGCGCCCGAGGATCCCGACCAGATCTGCCGCGAGGTCGTCGCGTCGCTGCAGGCGGTCGCCGACGAAAAGCGCCTGCGGCTGCGCTACACGCGCGAGACGCAGCTCCCACCGGCGCTGATGCTCGATGCATCGCGGATCCGGCAGATCCTGCTCAACCTGCTCGGGAACGCCTTGAAGTTCACCCAGGTCGGCACGGTGGAGCTCGCGGTGTCATGGCACATCGCCGCGCTCGTGCTCGAGATTCGCGATACCGGGCCGGGCATCCCGAAGATCGCGCTCGGCCGCATCTTCCAGCCGTTCGAGCAGGCCGACTCCACCATCGCGAGCCGGTTCGGCGGCACCGGGCTCGGGCTCGCGATCACGCACAACCTGGTCCGGCTCATGGGCGGGACCATCGACGTCGATTCGCGGCCCGGCCACGGCTCGACGTTCCGCGCGCGCCTGCCGGGCGAGCCGGTCGCAAGACCCGAGACGGTGCAGCCGATCACCGATGCGATCGCGCCGCGCGAAGCGCTTTCGGGGCGCGTTCTCCTCGCCGAGGACAACGAGGACATCCGCGCGCTCGTCGAGTTCCACCTCGGCAAGTTCGGGATCGAGACGCACGCGGTGGCGAACGGCCTCTCGGCCGTCGATGCCGCGCTCGCCGCGCCGTACGACGCCGTGCTGATGGACATGGAGATGCCCATCATGAACGGCTACGAGGCCGTCCACGTCCTGCGCACCCGCAACTACGCCGGGCCGATCTTCGCGCTGACCGCGCACCAGGAGGGCGCCGAGGTCGAGCGCGCACGCGCGGCGGGCTGCGATGGGATCATCACCAAGCCGGTGACGCCCGAGGGGTTACGCAATGCGCTGCGTCCGATCCTCGCCGAGCGCCGCGGCGTGGCCCGGCTTGCGCGGCCAGGGACAGCGCCCCGTTGACGCGGCCCGCTCGTTAAGTCGTTGGCCGGCCGGGACTTATTCCCGCGCGTCGGCCCGGCGACTCGCCTAGAATTTTCCCTATGCCACGACCGCGCCCCAGCGTCCGGGTCTCGGGCGAGCTCCGCGATCTCGTCGGGCGTTTCCTCGTCCACGCGGGCCACGAGCTCGCGCAGCTGCGGGCGGCGGCGGCGCGCTGCGACCACGACGAGCTCCGGCGGATCGGCCACATCCTGAAGGGCGCGGGCGGCGGGTACGGCTTCGACGAGATCACCCGCCTCGGCGCGGAGATCGAGCGGCGTGCCGCGCACGGTCAGGACGTCGGCGGGCTCGTCGACGCGCTCGGCGACTATCTGCAGAGCGTCGAAGTCACCTTCGTTTAACGGAACAAGCCCAACATCCATGCGAATCGCGATCCTCGAAGACGATCCCGCGCAGGCCGACCTCGTGCGAGTGTGGCTCGCCGGCGCCGGGCACACCCCTCACACGTTCCACCGCGGACGCGAGTTCATGCGGACGATGACGCGCGACACGTTCGATCTCCTCGTCCTCGACTGGGAGCTGCCGGACGTGAACGGCGACGCGGTGCTCGCGTGGGTGCGCACGAACGTCCGCGACAACCTGCCGGTGCTCTTCACGACTGCGCGCGACAGCGAGCAGGACATCGTCCGCGCGCTCAAGGAAGGGGCGGACGACTACCTCGTGAAGCCGCTGCGCAAGCACGAGCTGCTCGCGCGCATCGAGGCGCTCGGGCGCCGCGCGAAGCCGCAGCCGCGGCTCGCCGACGTGCTGCGCGTGGGCGAGTTCGAGATCGACCTCGGCCGCCGGACCGTGCTGCGCGCCGGCCGGGCGGTGGAGCTCACGCAGAAGGATTTCGATCTCGCGGTGTTCCTGTTCCGCAACGTCGGTAACCTCGTTTCGCGCGGTCACATCCTCGAGTCGGTGTGGGGACGCAGCCCGGACCTCAACACGCGCACCGTCGACACCCACGTGAGCCGCCTGCGGTCGAAGCTCGGGCTCATCGCCGAGAATGGCTGGCGGCTGACCGCTGTCTACCAGCACGGCTACCGGCTCGAGCAGGTCAGCGCCGAACCCGCGGGCGGCGCCGCGCCGGTCCCCCAGAAGGCGTAACGCCCGGCCCTTCTCGCAAGCGGGTGGCGCGCGGCGCGCGCTCGTGAGGTCCGCGGTCGCGATCCCCGCTACACTTGCGCGCCTGCGCGTGTCACAGCGGAGCGACCCGTGAAGATCGACATCTTCAACCACGTGATGCCGGCCCGGTATCTCGAGCTCATGAAGGCGCACTCGAAGGACGCCGGGCTCGTCAAGCGGATGTCGAGCCTGCGGATGCTCTGGGACGTCGAAGCGCGCGTCGCCATGCTGCGCGAGAAGTTCCCCGACGTGCGGCAGGTGCTCACGCTGTCCCTGCCCCCGCCGGAGCTCCTCGGCGGCCCCGAGCTCTCGCCCGAGCTCGCGCGGATCGCAAACGACGGGATGGCCGAGATGTGCCGCAAGTGGCCCGAGGAGTTCCCGGCGTTCGTCGCCTCGCTGCCGATGAACAACGTGCCGGCGGCGCTCGCGGAGATGGACCGCGCGATCGGCGAGCTCGGCGCACGCGGGATCCAGATCTGCACCAACGTCGCCGGCCGGCCGCTCGACGAGCCGGAGTTCTTCCCGGTGTTCGAGCGCGCGACCGAGCATCACGATCTGCCGATCTGGATGCATCCGGCACGCCCCGCGGCGTTCGCCGACTACCGCACCGAGCAGAAGTCGAAGTACGAGATCTGGCAGGTGCTCGGCTGGCCGTACGAGACGAGCGCCGCGATGGCGCGGCTGGTGTTCTCCGGGTTGCTCGCGCGGCTGCCGCGCATGCGCCTGATCACGCACCATTGCGGCGGCATGATTCCCTACTTCGCCGGTCGCGCCGAAACGCTCTGGGCGCAGCTCGGTTCGCGCTCTGCGGACGAAGACTACGCGGACGTGCTCAAGCGCCTCGCGAAGCCGCCGATCGAGTACTTCAAGATGTTCTACGGCGACACGGTGCTCGGCGGCGCTGCGGCGCCGCTCGCCTGCGGGCTCGCGTTCTTCGGTGCCGACCGCGTGGTGTTCGCGAGCGACTGCCCGTTCGATCCCGAGGGCGGGCCGATGTTCATCCGCGAGGGGATCCGCTCGATCGAGGACCTGCGCCTGCCCGAGGAGGACAAGCGCAAGATCTATTTCGGCAACGCGCTGCGCCTGATGAAGTTCAAACTGCCGCCCGGCTAGCGACCGGGTGGCGCCGAAAGGTCACCGCTGGGCGTAGAGACGCCACGAGGCCAGCACGCCGTCCGTGCGGAAGTTGAGAGTGAGGAGATCGTACTGTTCGCGGGAGAAGGTCGTTCCGCGGGCAGTGCCCCACTCGGGGCCGTAGGCGGTCCCGTACCCGTCGTACGGGGCAAACGGCGAGATCCAGGTGACGCTGCGATAGCCATGGGAGAACTGATAGCTCCACACCTCCTGGGTCCCGAGCCGCCGCTTCTCCTGCGGAGGACCATATCGCTTCAGGATGTCTTCTTGTGTCGCGGTTCCGGTGAGGGGGTTGAGAGCGAGCTGATACTTCGTGAGCGCAGCCGAAGCGGACATCTGCGCGCAGCTGCTTGAGAGCAGGGCAGCAATCATCAACGGGCCAAGGTTGCGAATCAACATACGTCGCTCCTTCACGGATGCCGTCCGCCCGCAGATCGAATCGCGATCGGGCGAGCACAAGCGCCAAGGGCGCCCGGATCGGGAGCCTATCCGAAGCTTGGTCGGATCGCTAGCCGCCCCTCGGGGCTCGCCGTTTGGTCAATCGCGAGCGGCGCGTTCCCCGGCTCTTTAGTCGTCGTCGTTGCGACGATTCACGATGCCGGCCGCAAACCACGCGCCCCCCAAGTTGCGAATGAGGAGCACGGGGCTCGCGCAATCACCCGGGGTCGGGGCAAGGACATCGTCGATGCGGAAGTCGCCGTTGGCATCGAGCGGGACCCCGGACGTCGCGGTATTGCGCAACGTAAAGGGCGCAGCGGCTTCACAGATCAGCGTGGCGAACACGCTCTGGCCCGCATTGGTCCCGATGTTGTTCCCTCCACCGAGCAGCAAACCCCGCCCTCTCACCTTGATGCGCCCATCCGTCTTCACGTCAGCCCTCAGATCGGCGATCACCCAGATCTGACCGGGAGGTTGGACGGTTCGCACGATGTTTCGATTCACGCTCTCGACCGTCGCCGCCGTAGGCAGCGTGGGGGGGATTGCGACGCCGCTCGAGACGGGAATGACGCCGATGCCGCCTTTGAATCTCACGAGCGAGTCGTCTGCCGCTGCGAATGGCGCAACGAGCGCGAGAAAAAACGCGAAGGCCCACCGTTTCGTCATGTCACCTCTCCTTTGCAGATCCAGTTGATCTCCCGCAGCACCGCGCCGCGACGCGAGTTCGCGCGAGAGCGCCGCGCCGACGAGCGAAGAAGTCGGTGCAGCACGAGGCCGGTCTCGCGCCTGCTCGGGTCGCAATGCGTGTCGTCGAGCGAACAAAGGAGCACACCTACTTATTCCCCCCAAACACCTCGATGCCGACCATCCTGTCGATGCGCGCAGCCTGGCAGCGCTCTACGGCGAGCAGTGGCTATGGGACGCGCACGGTCGATGCTTCATAGCGTACTCACCGGCGCGCCGGGCTTCGAGCGCACGCACGGTTCTTCGAGTATCTCGACCAGCATGCGACGGCCGCCACTCTGTTTCACGACGCGATGAGCGGATATTCGGAGCAGGAGGCCGAAGCCATCCCCGCGCCTATGATTTTTCGGATATGACGAGCGTCGTGGAGGGCATGGCGCACTCCTCGCGAGGGTGCTCCGCGCGCATCGCGGCTTGTCGGGTCTGGGGCTCGACTTGCCCGCCATCGGTCCGGGTGCGCGGCGATTGCTTGCCGAGGTCGGCGTGCGGAGCGAGGCGCGTTCGCTGCGCGATTCCGCGCGGCCTTCACGCACGCAGCGAACCTGGATAACCAGGCTCAGCGGCCGAACGCGGTTCTCGGGACTGCCGGCGATTTCAAACCGTCGCGTCGCCGGTCATTGCGCCGGTGCCCATGTCAATCATGAAAAACGTGTTGCCCTTGACGCCGTCGGCAGCTTGCGGATCCCCGCTACGCGCTTCAACCCGCTCCCCGCCGATCACGTCCACGGTGGTCCCCTTTTGGCCGTCGCCGGACGCGACGGGGAAAGGCGGCCCGCCCAGCCCGAAACGGACCCCAGTCGTCGGATCGCTCGCAATCACGTTCCCGTTCACTGGATTTCCATTGAACTGCGTGCTCGGCTTGATGCCCGCCGTCCCGTGCACGTGCGCCACGGTGCGCTTCAGCAGCGGGACGTACAGCTGTCTGCGAGTGGCGATGAATGCCAGCCGATCGCGTGGCGAGTCGAGCATCCTGCTCAACATCGCGTAAAGCTGGTTGACGGAGGCCGTTTGCTTGCCCGCAAGCCGGACGATCGGCTTGGCGCTCGACCCCATGAAATGCGCGAACTCCTGCTCGATCTCGTCAAGAAGCTTGACACTCCGACGGGACGAACCGTTCGCGGGCCTGGAGGGGGGCTTGTCGTGTGGATGTGGGAGGGCTGCCGTCGGCGGAGTCACTGGCAAGCGCTGGCTGGGTGCGGTCCGCTTGAGTCTCGCGGGGTCCGAGCGGCGTGATTCCTCGGCGCGCGCTGGTGCCGGCGCGTCACGCGAGCGCGCCCGGGGCTCGAGCGACACAACGCCCGCGCGGGTCGTCATGAACTTCACCCGCTCGTCGGCCAGGTCGAGCTTGTCGGCGAGCTTCGCATACAGCTCCTCGAGGTCGCTCGCCTCCACTTGCGCGCGACGGACCATGATCTTAGCGATTGGCCCGATGAAGCGCGTGAAGTGCGTTTCGATCTGCTTGAGCAGCGCCGGGTCCCAGATGCGCGAGTCGACGATGAAACCACGATCGATCAGGTACTGCAGGCTCGACTTTGTTTCGGCGGCATCGCCGACTTTTGCGATCAGGGCGTCGGCGGTGGCGCGGCCATCGACCATGATGAGCAACGAACGGAGCCGGTTCGGCAGGCCATGCGTATGGCGCGTTACCTCGTCGACTCCCTTCGGCGTTTTCGAAAGCACTGCGGTCCCGTCCATGTAGCTGTCCCCCTAGCGGACGAAAGCTTTATGTCGGCGTGCTAATGAGCAGCTGCTCAATGACCGCATATACCAAGAAAGTGGCCGAAAAATCAACCCCCCACCCGAATGCTGTAGGGCAACGACAGGAAAATCGGCAGGTAAAAAATACAGCGGGCCGGCCTATGGCGCCAGCCGCACGAGCGTTTGCTACCAAGAAGGCTGGCGGACGAGGCCCGCCCGCTGGGTAGCTCAATAAACCAGCCTTGCTACGCCCTAAGCGGAAGGCGGCGGTGTCGGTTCCTCGACTTTGGCGCACATGTCGCCTCGCCTGAGGGAAGTAGGCCGACAAGGCCAAGGCACAAGAGCATCCAGCTGGCGGGTTCAGACGCTGCGAACGTGTACGGAACCTGTAGCTGAGGCACGAGCGCGCTGGTTCGTGTTGACCAGCGCCCAGCCGAAGTTGTCTTGGACTTAAACCTTGACGGGCTTGGGCCCAGGTTCGCGACGCCGATGCCTGCATTTCGGGCTTCGGCAGCGCCGTCGTGCCGATTACCGGCGCGGCTACGACAGCTCAAACTCGCTCAGTCGCTGAACTCGGCCCGGACGACGCGCCACTCCTGGGTGCCCCCGTCCAGCGTCCGCGAGCAACCCAGCGGCTCCGGGTCGGCGCCGGGCTTGAGGTCGGTCCTGGAGCGGTCGCCGGTGCCCACGCCCGCGTTATAGCGGTCGAGCCAGACGCGAACGGTACGCGACTGGTGGCTGCTCTTGACCAAAATCTCCACGGCGTTGCGCGACACGCACATCGCCGCGTAGTCCTGGACAAACTGCACGTACTTGCGCGCGTCATCCTCGGCGGCGGCCGCACCGACGGCGCCCGCTGCGAGCATGATCGTGAGGCTTCGAGAAGCTGCCACTTCAGCGTCCGATGTCGGCGCGCACGGGTCCTAGCCTACGCCGAAACAGGACGCTTAAGGCGCGGCCGATTGTCGCAGAGACGACCGCTGATGAACGCGAGCAGAGAAGCGTTTCTACAGAATCACTCGCGTCGATCGGGTAACCAGCTCCTCCCAGAGACCGTCGGTGCTGCCGCGGAAAACGAGGTTGGCGTCGTGGTCGATGACATACCAGACCCCGCGCTCCAGCTCGCTTTCGAGCTCGCCGGGCTCCCAGAACACCAGTCCCGCGTAGAAGCGCGCGTGGCTAGGATTTTGCTCGATGACGCGGTCGATCGTCGCGCCGTCCAGCACCAGGAACATGTCCTTCGCCAGCGGCAGAGTCCGACCGCCCGGACTCTGCGTGTCGTGCACCACGGCGAACAGCGCCTCCACGTGCAGCGGGCCGCCGAGGAAAACGCGCTGAGTCACCTTCTGCGATGGCGCATGGTCCGGGAAGAGCTGCGCCAGGGTCGCCTCGGTCGGACGATTCACGATGAAGCCCACGTGGCGCCCGCCGGCGAGGGGTCGCGCAAAAAGGACGGTGTTCCGATAGAAGTCGCCCACTTCGGGTTTGGCCACCAGAATGACGGGCGAATCCGAGATGTCGGCGGCGCGGGCGCAGAGCGCGACCAATAGTGCTCCTGCGAACGCAACGAAGCGTTGAAGGCTCATCGCGAGCTCTCCTGCAAGCGCGTCGGTCCAATCGTGGCACTCGCGACGCGAGTCCCGTGACCGTGCCCTAGCTAGTAGCAAGCGGCGCGCCCACAGGTAACGACCAAGTCGCAGCGCTCTCGTCGCCCCGCGCGGAGGAGGCGTCACATCCTGCGGTTCGTTCTTCCGCGCGCCGCGGTCGCTGGGGCAACTCGGTCGCCGCGCGGCTTCGTCGAATTGCGGTCCGAATTCTTGCGCGGTGCTCCGGTGTCGCCGGAATCGCTCGAAAACACTCCCGGACGGCGGTTGCCTTTCTGCTCGGGCACGCTCTCACCCGGACCGGTCGACACGTCGGTGCCAGCGTTCGTCGCCTCCTGGGTAGTGGTCACCGGATCCTTGATCATCCTGCTTCCGTCATCGTCGTATGCGCGACTCAATGCCGGATCCGCGGACCACAAACGCCTCGACCCGCGCCGGGCTCGATCACTCTCGCGAGCGGCGGCTTTCTCGGGATCGGCGACAAGCTGTTCGCGATCCCGTGGCGATCGCTCACGCTCGATACAGACAACAAGTGCTTCGCGCGTGCCCGAGCGTTCGAGTGGCACCGCTGCAGGCTTGGAGTTGCCGCGAGATGACGAGCGCCGGAGCCGTCCACACTTCCTCAGCGCTGCAAGGAACGAGGCGTTATGCGGTGGCGCGCACGCGTTGCGCTCGAGCTAGCGGGTGCGTGAGTGCATCACGCGCGCAGGCGGGCGGCCAGTGTAAGACCTGCCGAATGCGCTGTAAGTGTTACCTGTCTCGCGTTAGCCGCGATACGAGGATCGTCGCGCGCGCGTGGAATGATGGCCTTTTCGGCGTTTCGGACCCGCATCTCCAGCGTGGGCGATGCTAGATCACGCGCCACTCCGCAAGCGGCACCTGCACCGCCAGCTCGCTGTTCCCCGAGAGCGTCGGCAGGTCCGGGAGGTGCCAGAGGCGGAAGCCGCCGCGGAATGCAGCGAGGTTGTTGCCGATCCGCGTTCCCGGCGGCAATTCCTTCAACAGCTTGGCGTTGCCGCCGCCGAGGACGATGTAGTCCGGCGTGAAGGCGGCGGCGAGTCGCTCAACCGTCCGCGTGAGCTCCTTGCGCCACGCTCGCTTGCCGATCCGCTTCAGTCCACTGCGACCAAGCGAGTCACCGAGCAATCCGCCATCCCGCGACGGCAGTTCGCCGAGCTCCAGCGGAATGATTACGTTCTGCGCCACCAGTGCCGAGCCGAGACCGGTGCCGAGGCCGAGAAACAGCATGCGTCCGCCCTCGTAGCTGCCGAGCGCATGCATCGCGGCATCGTTGAGGATCCGCACCGGCAGGCCGAACGCAGCGGCGAAGTTGAAGCCGACCCAACCGGGGCCGAGGTTGCCCGGTTCGGAGCGCGGGCCCTGTGCGCCGGCGAGGCCCGGATACCCGAGCGACACCGCGTCGTACTTCCAGTCCTTGCATGCCGCCATCACCGCTTTGACCATCCGCTGAGGCGTCAGCGTCGGGCCGGAGGGGATCTTGCGCGGTGTCGTTTCGCCCGTCGCCAGCAGTTTGACCTTGCTGCCGCCGACGTCGAGCACGAGGATCGTTGCGGGCGCGTCCGGGGCGCGATCACGACGACCCGTGCGCCTTGTCGACGCCCGCCGGCGAGTCACGCGGGGCGGCTCGCGCATGCCTCTTTCCCCGCTCGCTCGAAGCACGGGAACACCTCGCTCGTGACCGTTGGCGGAATTGAGAGAGAGTGCAATCGAAATCCGCTGCAAGAACAAGCAACGCGTGCGATCAAGCAAGGTCCGCGCCGGAGTTTGGGCACGTGGCTTTGCGGGTGGCATCCCGCGCCGCTCGCTCGAAGCGTCTCGTCTTTCCTCATTCGCAATGCGTGGCATCGCCTAGGAGGCTCGGGCACGACGTTTGCAGCGTACCGGAGTTGGGCCCGCTTTCGAGGAAAAGCCTATGGATACCGCTCCATATCCTGTCGCAAAACCTGATGACGTCGGCGGTCCATCCGCCATGGGAACGGTCGCGGGAAAGGCGCAATCCTTGCCGCCTGATGGAGAAATTACCCCAGGGGATGCGGTCTTTCGGCGCCTCCTGGCTGTGACGGACGATCCGCAGATTCGCGGTCTTCTGCGACGCATTTTGGCCGTGCCGCACTAAACGCCGTGGCGGCCGCTCTGGTCGCGGCAAGTTGTTGGCCAGATCCCGTTGTTCCGGCGCGGCGGCACCCCGAAGCACTTGAGCGCGGCATGGGACTTCCTTGCCGGGCATGACCGTCTCGCGGGCGCAATCGCGGCCGCAAAGCGTTACGCGAAGGACCCCCCCTCACTGTCTGGACGATGGCGATTGCGACGCTCGCCGTCGTCGTAGCGACTCGCGTGTGCGCCGCCTCCGGCGAGGCCGGCTGGGTCGTGTGGAGAACCAGCGCAGCAGGATAATGTCGGCCGCTGTCACTCCACCGAGGACCACCATGGGCGAACCGCAAGACGTGGACAACTTGATCAAGAACATGAATGTGATGGGCGAAAACCTCACCAACGCGGCGGGCATCTTGGGGACCAACGTGCACCGCGGGGCCGACCGGATGGCCGAGGCGATCGAAAAAGCAGCTGCTGCTTCCGATCGACATACTGGGCGCCTAGTGTTCGCGACGTGGGCGCTCGTGGCGGTCACCGTCGCTCTTGCCGCAGTCACCGGACTCGATGCCTACTTCGCCTACACTGGAGCGTCCGCGTTGGACGACGACGACGAAGGCCAGGCCACAAGAGCACATCACTCCACGGCGAGGCTCGGTGCGGCATGCGCACCAGTGGCCGTATCTACGCCGCGCTAGGTCGGGCGAAGCCCCTTGCCGCAAGTCCCTCGAGGTAGGTTAGTCGTCACGCCAAGCGGTCAACGGATCAAGCCATAGCCGCGGACTCGCGCTCGAAACCTCGCAGTATCAGAGCAGGATCGGCTCTCACAGCTCGGGCGGATCGGCGTGCAGAGCGTCGCCATGACAATGGCATAGAATTGACGTATCATTTGGTCAGAGCGGGAGCGTAAACCGACCACTTGCCGTCACAGCCCAAATCCCTAGAAAACAGCGGCCCCCCAAAGGAGCGCACCATGAAGCAACGCAACTTTTCAAGCGTCCTCGCGGCAGCATCGGTGATGATGTTCACTTCGCCGGTTACGGCTGACGACAATACGGCCACTGCACGCCTCACTGGCTATCAAGAAACGCCGCTGACCATAAATTCACCAGGGAGCGGAGAGTTCAAAGCCAGAATTAGCCATGACGAGACCTCGATCGAGTATGTGTTGACGTACCGGGATCTCTCGGCATCGCCGCCGACCCAGGCCCACATTCACTTCGGGCGACCTGCGATTAGTGGCCAAATCGTGTTCTTCCTCTGCACGAATGGCACCCCGCCTGCCGGTGTGCCAATGCCTCAGCCGTGCCCTGCCGCTCCGGCGACGATTACGGGAACGCTAACCCAGCTGGACGTAATTGCCCGTCCAGACCAGGGAATCGAGGCTGGAGCGGCTGGGTTCGCCGCGATGGTGAAGGCGATCCGGGCGGATGCAACCTATGCGAACGTGCACACGCCGACGCGCCCGGGCGGCGAGATCCGCGGTCGCATCGACGACCGTCGAGGCGATGATCACCACGATAAATAGGTTAGAGCCGACGCTCTTCCTCGGCGCCTGATAGCGGGCGTTGTCGGGGGGTAAGTAACAGAATCGCAGCTCGCCCTCGAAGACGCGACTGTTTTCATCCCCTCGCCACGGTAGGTGCCGGTGGCGGCGACGGAGCGGGTACAGGCGGCAGACCCGTCACTCGACCGCCTTCGAATGGCAAGGGCTTCGCCTGTCAGCAGGCTGATCATTGGTCTGAAAGATCGAGCACGCGCACGCCGTTCACGACTTCACGCGCTTCGAGCCACTTGCGGCGCGCGCAGGCGCGGCGCACGTCGTCGAGCCCTGCTTCCCAGAGCTGTCGGACGGTTGCCCGCGAGAACTCGTAGTCCTTCGCATTGATCGAAGTCGGGAGGCGCCGGTTGATGAGATGCGCGATGGTGATCTGGCGCTTGTGCTCGGCGAATGGCGCGAGCACCTTGTAGTCCGAGTCGTCGTGCAGCTCGGCGGGCAGCTTGCTGAGCAGTCGGCGGAGGGCGTGACGCAGCTCCTCCAGCTCCTTCACGCGGTTGGTGTTGAAGCGGGTCTTGCTCGAATACTGGATGTCCTTGGCGCGCTCCAGCACCTCGTCGAGATTGACCGGAAGCTCGCCGCGCGCACTGAAGAGATCCACCTGCATGATCAGCGCGCTGATCTGCGGCGAGTCGTCGAGGACGTACCACAGCGGCGAGTTCGACACGATGCCGCCGTCCCAGTAGTGAGCGCCGTCGATCTCGATCGGCGGGAAACCCGGCGGCAACGAACCGCTGGCCATGACGTGCTCCACACCGAGGCGGTGATACTTATTGTCGAAATAGATTGAATTCCCGGTGCGGACATTGACCGCGCCCACGCTCAGGCGGATGCGCTCCTTATCGTTGATCCGATCGAAGTCGACCAGCTCTTCCAGCGTGGCGCGGAGCGGCGAGGTGTCATAGACGCTGAGCGCACCCGGCGTGCCGTCGGGCGCCAGAAAAGCCGGCGGAACGCGCGGCACGAAAAATCCGGGAACGCCAAAGGCGGCCGCGGTCGCAGCGCTCAGACGGTTGAGGGCGATGTGCACCGGATCGATTTGCGCGGACGCCACGATCGGCATGCCCGAGGACACGCGATCCCAGAATTCGCGCAGCCGCTCCACCCTTTTGCCCGGAAGGTTGCCCACAATCAACGCGGCGTTGATCGCGCCGATCGACACCCCGGTGACCCAGTCCGGAGCGAAGCCGTAGTCGTGCATGCCTTCGTACACGCCAGCCTGATACGCTCCGAGGGCGCCGCCGCCCTGCAGCAGCAGCACCGTATGCTCGTGCTGTACGCCCGGAGGCGCCGGCCGTTTTCCGGCTGTCCGATCGCTTCGCTTGTAGGAGGCGGCGGGATCCGGAGTTACGGAATCAATGATCATCTGCAAGTCCCTTTCGCAACGAAGCAGTCATTACGTGAACCAAAGATATGGGGCGAACACGTCGGCGGGAAGACTGACGAATGAACTGCTCTGCTGCGATTCTTGAGCTGGTCGGTTTGTGACAGTTGACATCCTGTGCGGCGTCGCCAGTCATAATCAGTTGCGTCCGGCGTGTTATTGAACGGCGGCGTGCGCACCGCGTAAAGGGAGGACTCAGCATGAACCTCGCCGCTCGAATCAGTCTCGCCAGTGTGCTCCTGACATGCGGCCCACTCGCTTTGGCACAGGAAGATGTCGCGCAAGGCGAGAAGCTGTTCGAGTCTCAATGCGCGTCGTGCCACACGGTCAAGCAAGGCGTGAACGGCTTCGGTCCTTCATTGGCCGGTGTCGTCGGGCGTCCCGCGGGGAA
>Ga0126383_10001600_pt1 | contig 14186 bp, 5 predicted proteins | sample PanSoiMetPlot_35_FD_96882 | JGI IMG/M metagenome (GOLD analysis project Ga0126383, IMG submission 96882) | Tropical forest soil microbial communities from Panama - MetaG Plot_35 | ecosystem: Environmental > Terrestrial > Soil > Tropical forest > Bulk soil | place: Panama | collected 2016-02-17
ATTCGTTCAGGTATCTTTGGATCGCCCAAAGATGTCAGCGGGCTGATCCGTGTGCCTTCTTCCAATCCGGCCAGCGCTTCCCGCCAGGCTGTTTCGGCTGTGCTGCGGTCACGGCTGGTGAGCCACGTCAGATAGTCTCGGAATGCCGCAACCCGCGGCAACGCATCAGTATTGCCATGATGATCATAGATTTTCTGTAGGTCATGAATCATCAGGAACGTGGACCATCCATCGATCAGGATGTGATGAGTGGTAATCAGCAGGCGAAGTTCTTTTGGCGCCCAGCGGAACAAATGCAACTTAAACAGCGGCGCGATGCCGGGGTCAAAGCGGAACAGACTGTCGCTTTTCAAAAATTCAGCCCAACTCCGTTCGCGTTCCTGAGGCTCAAGCGCGGAGAGATCCAGAGTACCCCACGGCACAGAAAAGTCTCTTGCTATGATTTGCACCGGCCGGTCCAGATCTTTGTATTTGAAAGCTACAGACAGGTTCTTGTGGCGAGACAACAAGGCTTTCACTGTACCTTGAAGCAGTTTTTCATCGAGCTGCCCTTCCAGCCTCAGAGCGATCTGGACGTTGTAAACATCCGGCCCGCTGGCATCATAAAAAGCATGGAAGAGCATTCCACCCTGCACTGGTGAGAGCGGCAATACGTCCTCAATCTCTCCGTATTCGCTTTCCAGGCTGTCAATTTCAGATTGGGAGAGAGTGACCAGGGGCAGGTCGGATGGCGTGAGTCCTCCCGCTCCAGGCTGTTCGCTCAGCCGGACGAGCGCTTCCAGCATGTGGAACCACCCTTCCGCCATCGACTGAACATCCTGTTCTGAAAGTATTCCCGGCACCCACGTCCAAAGGGCCGTCAACTCCGGACCAGCAGCGCGCTCCAGTACCATGGAATCAATTTCCAACGGATGATGGAAGGACATTTCAGGGTCCATGCCTCCGGTAATAGCGTCCGAAGGTGACCAATCTGTGGTTTCCGCCACCGGAAAACGTCCCAGGTAGTTGAAATCTATTTGCGACTTGGTCAGCCCCTCTAATGCCGGTGCGGTTTCAGGGTTCATATAACGCAGTAATCCGTAACCAATCCCGTTGTCAGGGACCGCACGAAGCTGTTCCTTGATTGACTTGAGCGCGCTTCCCAGCGCTTTGCCGCCCGCCCAGGCTTCCTCAAGATCCAGTGGGCCGGCGTCAAGATGCAGAGGAAACATCATGGTAAAGAATCCCACCGTACGCGAAAGATCAACTCCATCAAAAATTCCTTCCCGTCCGTGGCCTTCCAAATCAATCAAAACCGACGTGTTATTGCTGGATTGATGCCGGCGCTGCCATTTCAGAACACTCAGAACGAGCCCGGTGAGCAGCACGTCATTGATTCGCGCATGAAATGTGCTTGCAACCTGGTTCAACAATGGAGCAGTCACTTTGGGTGGCAACGTAAGAACAATCTGGCGGGCCTTGTCCAGGGTATCGCGGCTGGGATCCAATTGGCCGCCCGGAACAAGCTCCGGCGCGTTCTTCAACGTATCAGTCCAGAAAGATAGTTCCTTTACTCGCTCTGGATTCAGCGCCTCACGGCTCAATCTCTCAACCCACCCTCGGTATGAGAAGGGGCATGGTTCAAGCACCGGATCATTTCCAGTGCTGATTGCTGTCCAGGCAGCCACCAGGTCTGGAACCAGGATTCGCCAGGACACTCCGTCTACGACTGCGTGATGGATCGTCAGCAGCAAACGGCCGGGCGCAGTAAGGCCTGCGTTGAACCATACAGCCTGCAGCATGATTCCGTTCTCAGCGGAAAGCCGTTCCGTGGCAGCCTGTTCTTCTTCCGCCATCTTCTGCTTGCATGCATCAGCATCCAGTCCGGCGATATCGGTCACGCGTAAGCACGGTTCCGCATTCACGGCGCCTTTCGCCTGGATCTCCAGCTTCCACTCCTCTCTTGGCCCCTGTGAACCGGTGAAACGCAGGCGCAGAGCATCGTGATGGTCAATGATCGTCTGCAAAACGCGCACAAGGTCCTGGCGCTCCAGATTGGCCGGGACCTGCAGCACGATTGATTGACTGAAGCGATTCATCCTGCCGCCTGCTTCCAGGAACCAGCACGTCATGGCAGTGGGAGGCATTGGTCCTACGCCGTCATCAGGCACAACCACGGCCGCATCCTGGGATTGGGAAACCGCCGCGAGTGATTCAATCGTTTCTTGCTCAAAGACATCGCGCAAGTTGACGATTACGCCTGCTTGCCGCGCACGACTGACCAACTGCAACGCTAAAATGCTGTCACCGCCCAGCGCAAAGAAATTATCATCCAGCGTGGTGCGAGGAACGCCGAGCACCTGCACCATCAGTGAACAGAGAACTTCTTCCGCGTGCGTGCGCGGCATACGCCCCGAACTGCTTTCCGTAACGTCAGGCGACGGCAATGCCCTGCGGTCGAGCTTGCCGTTCGAATTCAAAGGTATAGAGGAGATGATCGTAATAAACGCAGGTACCATGTAGCTGGGCAGCGTATTGGAGAGAGACTCGCGCAACTCAGCAGCATTCAAGGTGTGGCCCGGAGCGGGAACCACATAGGCAACCAGCCGCTTCCCCTCCTTCCGGTCGTCGTTCACAATTACAACTGCCTGGCTCACGCCGGAGCAGTTCACCAGAGCTGCTTGAATTTCCGCCAACTCGATGCGGAAGCCGCGAAGCTTGATCTGTTGGTCGGTCCGTCCCAGGAACTCTATCTGCCCGTCGTCTCTCCAGCGAACTCGATCACCAGTGCGATACATGCGTCCGCCAGAATCGCCAAAGGGATTCGGGACAAAACGTTCTGCCGTAAGATCAGGCCGTTTCAGATATCCGCGCGCCACTCCATCGCCGGCAATGAATAACTCACCGGGAACAGCCACTGGAACCGGCTTGAAAACGGAATCCAGAACATAAATCTGGTGGTTGTCCAGGGCTCTGCCAATGGGCACATTACCGGTCAATTTTTCCGGGTTGGACACTGCATAATGGGTGGCAAATGTCGTAGTCTCCGTTGGTCCGTAGACATGGCCCACCAGGGTTGCAGGGCAATGTTGGTGGATCCGTTGAAAAGCCATCGGGGAAGCAGCTTCCCCGCCGGTCAAGATCTCACGAACACTGGAAAAAGATTCCGGGGCTTCCTGGACCAGAGCATTGAAAAGGGCGGTGGTGAGAAAGATAGCCGTGACTTTTTCTGCCTGGAACAAATGCTTGTAATCGGCAACCTCCAACTCACTGGGCGGCGCAATGATGACCTGTTTACCTTGCAGCAATGGCGCCCATATCTCGAATGTTGAAGCGTCAAAGGCATGGGAAGAATGAAACAGCACTCTTTCCAGACTCTGCTCTTGCCAGCTATGGTCAAATGCCAGGCTCACAACGTTGCGGTGTGTTACAGCAACACCCTTAGGAGTACCTGTGGATCCCGAAGTGTACATGGCATAGGCAACCTGGTCAGGATCGACCGCGATATCAGGATCGCTATCATCTTCTGCTATCAGATAAGGGTCGTTATCGACAACTACAACTTCGGCGCAAGTAAGTCCGCGATCTGCGGTCGTATGGTCGAGCAGAAGCGCAGACGCGCCTGCCTCTTCCATGATCAAATGCATGCGTTCAAGTGGATACGCCGGATGCAGCGGAAGATAAGCGCCGCCGGCCTTCAACACCGCAAGCGTGGCAACTATCATGTCCACGGAGCGTTGCATCAGAATGGCGACCACACTCTCAGGTTTTACGCCGCCTCTGATGAGCCTGTGAGCAAGCTGGTTTGCCCGCTGATTCAGCTCGCTGTAAGTCAGGTTCTCGTGTTGCGATCGAAGAGCGATGGCTCTTCCGTCCCGCGCGACCTGCGCGGCGAATCCGCTTTGAATTGTCTGCGTAGAAGGATAAGGGGCCGCAGTTTTATTCCAGTCAGTAAGAATCTGTTGCTGCTCTTGATCATTGAGCAGCAGGAAGTCACTCAACCGTCTTCCCGGATCGGCCGTCGCCTGCGCGAACAAACGCTGGATGTGCTGCATCATCCGCTCTCCTGTGGAATTCAGGAAGAGGTCGGTCAGGTAGTCATAAACCACCACGCCGTGATCGGTGTTATCGTTCACTCCGAGATTAACGTCCAGCCAGCCTGACTGGTAAAAAGCATCAAATTCTTGGATTTCTTTTAGTGCCGTTTCGGCCGCAAGTTGCGGCGGTCTGTGATCATTGCCAAAAGCATATGAGGTATCCACCAGCGGCGCCCGGGCGGGATCACGATCAATCTGGAGCTTGTTCAACAGGACCTCAAAGGGCAAATCAGAGTTCTCCACCGCTTCCAGCGTGGTCACGCGCGTACGCTGCAACAGTTCACGAAAAGTGGGATTGCCCGATAAATCCAGGCGATACACGATGGTGTTGAGAAAGTAGCCAATTACAGCCTGGGTTTCCCGATGCTTGCGGCTGCTCACCGGAGTGGCAATGGGAATGTCATCTTTGCCGCTATACTCCCGCAGAAACATGGCAAAGACGACGAGAATTGCCGTAAATCGCGTGATATTTTCAGCCATGCACAACTGCTTGAACTGCACCCATAACGCATCCGGCAGTATCCATGTAAGACGCACGGCGTTAAAACTCCGGGTATGCGGGCGCGGCTTGTCCGTCACCAGATCGAGGCGCGGCAAATCTGTGAGCTTACGCAGCCAATAATCAGTCTGCCTGGCGGCCTCTTCAGTCTTCATCCATTGGTCAAACCAGTAAGCAAAGTCGCCGAACTGGACCGGAAGCTCGGGAAGTGGGGAAGGCAATCCGCGGGAAAAAGCCTCATAGATCGCAAAAAACTCACTATCAACCAGATCATAGGAAACAAAATCCGTGATGAGGTGATGGAGAGTGAGCATGACCGCATGCTCCTGCTCCGTGATGCGGAAAAGAATCGCCCGGATCAAAGGGCCATTCGCGATGTCAAAAGACCGGAGTGTATGGGCTGTAACCAGGACTTGTAAACGCTTGTGCCGGTCCTCTACAGGAAACTCGGGGAGCTCTACCCGCTCCAGCGGAATCTGAAGCTGAGGAGCAACCATCGCCCGGGGCTTGCCGTCAATTTCCGGCATCGACGTGCGGAAATTCTCGTGGCGACGCACCATTTCATTGATGGCGCGCTCCACCGCATCAATATTCAAATCGCCTTTCAGGTGATAAGCATGGGTATGGTTGAAGTAATAGACATTCGGGTCAACCTGATGCAGCAGCCACAGATGTTCCTGCTCGGCGGTGATTGGATAGTCCAGGGTAGGACGGCGATGGATAATTGACTTGGGCTGGCTCTTTGGGCCTTCACCCCGCAGCCGCTTCGCCAGCATTTCTCGCTGGGCTGGCGTAAGCTTGGAAATCCGATCCTGATGGCCGCCTGACTCTTTGCCGTGAACTTCGTTACTCATGTTTTTAGAAGGTCTCCAATTTCTATCCTGAGCGCAGCGCCTGAATGCTCTCTCTTCAGTGAAGTTCAGCGGCGCGGAGCGCAGGACCTATTCATTTCTTTCTCATCTGAGAATCTTTTTCAGGACACAATGCATTCTTGATAATTCCTCGATTCATCTGCGTCCTCTGCATTAAATCTCTCTAGCTCTCAATCTTTACTGAAATGTAATCTGCCACTGCGGGAATCGAAGCCAGATCATGCTCCAGAATCTGGGTTCCTCCGCTGTTCTCGATTTCAGTAAATCCAGCAAATCTGTAAGTGACGTACATCATGCGGTTGCGGTCATTCGATATAAATTCAGAGAGCAGCCGCACACCAGATTCCCGTGCCTTCCTGAGAATGTGGTTCAGCATGATCGTGCCCACGCCTCGGTTCATCACCCGGCATGACATGAGCAGCAGTTTGATCGTCCATACCTCAGGGCCGCATTCCACCAGGGCAAGGCCAATTTTCCCGTAACGGCCGAACTTGTCACTCAACTCAGACATAAGGAGGAGATGGCGATCTGAGCAGCGCAGCTCCTCCAACTCTTCCCGGGAAAAAGTGCGTCCCGTAGTGTTGAGTTGATTGGTGCGGTTAGTAAGTTCTTCCGCACGGGCCAAATCTTCAGCGCGCGCGGGCGAGATAGTAAACTCCATGCCGAGCGACGCCAGGAATTCTTCCTGCGGTCCGGTGAAATTCTCTTCTGTCTGTTTGCGCCGCATTTCGCCCAGATACATCTGGCGCCTCATGCTGGACTCTGCCGTGATGGTCTCTGGGTTTAGTTCCGGCATCTGCAGCAGATGGGACAATTGGGTTTGGTCCACACAAAGAACCTGCGGCAGTGCAGCCCCGACTTCCGCAAGTTCAAAAGCCTGATCGTCAATAAAACAAATGCTATCCAGGCCGATGTTGAGGCTTTCCGCGATCGTCCGTATGGAAGCCGCCTTCGATCCCCAGTTAATCTGCGGATACAGGAAATATTCTTCCAACTCAAGTTCATGCAGCCGAGCCAGAGCCGATTCGGAGTGAGTGCGGCTGGCGATGGAGTGCAAAATGCCGCGAGCATCAAGCGCATGGATGATTTCCCGAACGCCGTCGCGCAGACGCACGTCATCGCCTTCAAGCAGGGTCCCGTTCCATAGCGTGTTATCCAGGTCCCACACCACGCACTTGACTCTGCGTCGCTTGGCGGGCGCCGCTGCGCCGCCTGAAGATTGTGTTTTGGTTCCGAGTTCAGTCACAAATAATCTCTCATCTGGCTATGGCCGCTTTGTCCGCAACTTCCTGGCAGGCATTCTGCGCAATAGTGATCTCCTGGATCTCATTGCTGCCTTCAATGATTTCCATAATCTTGGCGTCTCGATAAAAGCGTTCTGCCGGATACTCGCCGCTGCATCCGTTTGCGCCGTGTATCTGGACGGCGTCCCGGGCAATCTCAGCGGCGGTGGTACAGGCGAAGTACTTGGCAATCGAGGTCTCAATCATCGAGGTTGGATCACCTGCATCCTTGAGTTGTCCGGCGTTGTAGCACAGCAGACGGGCTGCTTTCACGCCAACCACCATGCGCGCCATCATGCGTTGGACCAACTGGTGGTCGCGCAAGAGAGCGCCGAACTGTTTTCGCCGGCCTGTGTATTCCAGGCACGTTTCCAGACATGCCTGGGCGATGCCTACACAACCCCAGGCCACGCTGTAGCGGCCGCAATCCAGGGCTGAAGAGGCGATATGCGAAAGGCCGAACCCGGGAGCGCCAACCAGGTTCCGCTTGGGAACACGGCATTGCTCGAGGTGAAGCTCAGCCATCATGGAGGCACGCGTGCCCAACATGCCATTTACTGGCGAGATCACCAGTCCGGGCGTATTGCGCTCCACAAGGAAGGCGCAAAGCCCGCGCTGGCTTCTGGCGAATACCAGAAACAAATCTGCAATCTGCGCAAAGGTGATCCATTTCTTGTGTCCGCTGAGAAGAAAATCATCCCCGCTGGCAACCGCCTCTGTTCTGATTTCCCGCGCGTCACTTCCGGCTTCGGGTTCGGTGAGGGCAAATGCGCCTATTGCCTGTCCCTGCCCCAGCTTTTCCAGCCACTCGGCTTTCTGCGCCTCCGTTCCCCAGCGCCACATTGTCAAAGCAGCCATGCTATGCACGGTCAACAAACTGCGGACGGATGAACACCCTCGCCCTAACTCCTCATTCAGCAGCCCGAACTCAACCATGTCGAAGCCTGCGCCGCCACAGTCAGCCGGCAGCACGGCGCCGAGCCAGCCCTTACTGGCCAATTGCCGCACCACCTCGGCCGGCATGCGTTCCGCCCGGTCCCAGGCATTCGCATGCGGTACGATCTGCGCGTCCGCGAATTCGCGGAACGCCGTCCGTAGCCGTTGCTGTTCAGCAGTCAGTTCCATAGAGGCCCAATCATGAATTCGAACCGTTCTGTGAATGCACGGTCTTTCTCTCTATCAGCTCAGCCATGGCGTTAATGCTCTGAAAATTTTTCAGCTCAAGGTCCTCATTGCCAATGGCAATCTTGAAGTTCTTTTCCAGGAACAAAACGAGTTGCATGGCAAACATCGAGCTGACAAAACCAGCCGCAAAAATCTGGTCCTCATCGGCAATTGTCCGTCCGGCTATATGCCGCGCCAGGAATGCCCTCAGTTTTTCTTTTGCTTGCTCCATGAACTTCCTTCTTTGCAGGATTGGTCAATCTTCGTAGCTGTAAAATCCGCGGCCGCTCTTGCGGCCGTGCAAACCGGCATCCACCATCTGCCGGAGCAGTGAACACGGGCGAAACTTGCTGTCTTTAAACTCGTCATACAGAACCTCAATGGAAAACAGAATAGTGTCCAGCCCAATGAGATCGGCGGTTTCGAGCGGGCCCATCTTGTGCTCGAAACAATTCTTGAAGATATCGTCCACCACTTCCGGTGGTGCGACCTTTTCCTGCACCAGAAAAATTGCTTCGTTGATGGTCAGCATCAGCACCCGGTTGGAAACAAATCCCGGTGAATCATTCACCAGGATGGCTTTTTTGCCCATCAGGCCGAGCAGCCGGGTTGCCGCGGAAATGGTGCCATCACTGGTGTGATAGCCACGAATCACCTCAACCGCTGTCTTCAGCGGCACCGGGTTCATGAAATGCATACCCAGCACCTGCGCGGGGCGGCGGGTCAGAGCGCCGATCCGGGTTATGGGAATAGCAGAGGTATTGGCGGCAAAGATGCATTGCAGCGGACAAATCTCGTCCATCCTGCGGTACACATCAGTCTTGACCGCCACGTTTTCCGTGACGTTTTCTATTACGAAGTCCGCATCGCGCAGAATTTCATAGCCGGCGGAAACCTTGATGCGCCCCAGGATTTCTTCAGGGCCACCGCCGGAATTCTTCTGAAATAAACGCTGGAAACGAATGTTGTTTCTGATCTGCCCCAGAGCGGATTCCAGAATGGAATCAGAGACATCGATCAACAACGTGCGCAACCCGGACTGCGCCAGCGCATGGGCCAGGCCCACACCCATGACTCCCGCCCCAATCACACCGATAGTTTCGAGACGGGGAAGGTCCTTGGTTTCGCCAGAGTGCTTATTGTCAATCAGTGGCGGATGGGCGGACATCGTTTGTCTCCATTCTTCCGGATAGTTCGGATTCATCCATGCTTTCGATCATGGTCAGCAGGGCGTCTTCCACAAACAGCGCAATATCGGACACGGTAGGCGAATTCAAAAGCGCCACAAGCGGAACCTCGATTTGGAATGCTTCACGCAACTCTGCCGCTACCTTGATGGCCAGTAGTGAATTGCCGCCTAACCGGAGAAACTCGTCATGAATTCCAATGGGATGGACTCCCAACAACTCTTCCCATATTTCCACTATTTTTTGCTCGGTGGAACTGCTGGGAGCAACAAACTCGGCGCCCAGATGTGACCGTGAATTCTCCACGCCGTTGCCTTCGGTCTTGAGGCCTTGCGTTGACGAAACCACTTCCTGTGCCGCTGAAGCAGCGGCGGCAGCGGCCTTTACCGGTTCGGCTTCCTGCATCGGCTGCGGCCGCCTGCGTGGCGTAAGCCAATAACGCTGCCGCTCAAAAGGATAAGTAGGAAGCAGGACGCGGCTTCTGCGTTCATCGCGGTGAACGCCGGCCCAGTCAGGTTCAATGCCGGCCAGCCATAAATTCCCCAGAGTGCTGAGAATAAAAGCGCGGTCTGGCTGCGCGTCCGACGCGTGCGGCAGAGAAGCCAGCGCAACCCGGTCCGCCGCGCCTCTGCCGGCAAGATACTGTTCAGCAAGAGACGTTAACATCTGACCTGGGCCAACCTCCAGGAATACCGGCGCGGTAGGCGAGCACATGTGCTGCAAGCCTGCCGCAAATTGGACCGGCTGCGTGAGATGCCGCGCCCAATATGCAGCGTCGGTAGCTTCAGCATCCGTAATCGGTTTGCCGGTCACATTGGAAATGTAAGGAGTTTTGGGAGGATTGAGACGGATGGACCGTGCGAGTCTGGTCAATTCCTCCGCCACCGGCGCCATCAATGGTGAATGGAAGGCGTGAGTTGCAAGAAGCCGCCTGCACACCAGTTCGCCTTCGCGAACCAGCCGCTGTTGCAATGCATCAACCGCTTCGGGCGTACCCGCGACTACGCAGAGTGATTTGCCATTGATGCCCGCCATGGAGATTTCCGGAGTGAGCAGCGGACGGACTTCTGCTTCTGATCCGGCGATGGCCAGCATTGCACCGGGAGCAAGCGCGTCAATTTTCTGCGCCCTCGCCGCCAGCATTCGTAAACTGTCTTCCAGAGAAATAACGCCGGCCAGGCACGCAGCCACGTATTCCCCAATGCTATAGCCCATCATGCTTTCAGGAACAATGCCCCAGCTCATCCAGAGTTTTGCCAGCGAATACTCGATGACAAACAACGCGGGCTGCGCCCATAGCGTGCGATGAATTTCCTGCAACGTTGGGGAACTGTCTTCGCGCGCGCGCTGCAGCAGGTTGCGGAAGTTCATGCGATCTTCCGTCCTGACCTCATTCTGCTGCCGCACTCTTGGGTCGGGATACATGGTCTTGCGCAGGTCAACTCCCAAAAGCGGCTTGAGAAGCTCCGAGCAATGGTCCACGTGCCCCGCGAACTCAGGCTCCGATTCATATAACCCGCGGCCCATATCCAGGTATTGGTCCCCTAAACCGGGCAACAGGAAAGCAACAGAACGACGACGCGCCGCGGCGACAGCGATGAATACCTGCGAGGGCGTCCGCGACTGCAAAAGGCCCGCCGCGGCAGCGGCATCGCGACAGACAACCATGCGCCTGTGCTCAAAAGCCTTTCGGCCTTCCTGCAAAGTGAATGCGACATCAGCGAAATTCTGTTCCGGATGTTCGAGAAGATGCGTGGCTAAATGGTCAGTAGCTCGCTCAAGTGCCTCGCGGCTCCTCGCAGAGATGGTGATGAGCTGCCAGGGCTTGGCGGGGCCTGACGGCTTCGCCTCCGGCGCTTCTTCCAGAATCACATGAGCGTTGGTGCCGCCGATCCCGAATGAACTTACTCCTGCCCGCCTTGGTTGATTGCTCTCTGGCCATGGCGTGAGCGTGTGGTTAACACGGAACGGGCCGCGCGCGAAAGGAATCGCCGGGTTAGGCTGCCGGAAGTTCAATGAGGCGGGAATCGAGCCATGGCGAAGGGCCAGAATGGTCTTCAGCAACCCTGCCACTCCAGCAGCCGAATTCAGATGGCCAAGGTTACTCTTCACCGATCCCACGTCGATGCTCGCGGGCTTGAGACCGGCCTGACCGTAGACCTGATTCAGCGCCTCAATTTCAATCGGGTCTCCCATGGCTGTGGCGCTGCCGTGGCACTCGATATAGCCAATGCTTTCACACTCTACTTCAGCCGCGGCCAGCGCCAGGGAAATCACTTCTGCCTGCCCTTCCACCGCGGGCGCAGTAAAGCCAACTTTCCTGCGGCCATCGTTGTTGATCGCCGAACCCTTGATGACCGCATACACCGTATCGCCGGCAGCAACTGCATCTTCCAGACGCTTCAACAAAACAACTCCAACTCCATCACCGCTCACGGAGCCACTGGCCCCGGCATCGAAGCTGCGGCAGTGACCATCTGCTGAAGCAATGCCTCCGGGCTCGTACATATAGCCAAGACGCTGGGGCACACTGACGGTAGATCCGCCCGCGATGGCCATATCGCACTCATAGGTCATTACCGCGCGGGCAGCCGCATGCACCGCAACCAGTGAGGTGGAGCATGCAGTCTGGATGTTCAAGCTGGGGCCGCGCAAGTTCAGGCGATAAGAGATCGTCGTCGCCAGATGGTCCTTCTCGCCGCCACCCATGAGGATGCGGAAAGCGCTCACCGAGTCCGCATCCGTATCTTCTCCCGCAATTTGCCATATATAAGAGCTGAATGACATTCCGGCATAGACGCCGATCATCCCGGGAAATTTATCGGGGTCCCATCCTGCGGATTCCAGCGCTTCCCACGCACACTCCAGAAACAACCGTATCTGCGGGTCCGTCGATTCCGCTTCGCGCGGCGAGTAACCAAAAAAACCGGCATCGAACAAGTCGGCATTTTCCAGTGCTCCCCTGGCTTTGACATAGTTCGGATGGCGAAGCACCTCAGTGCTGATCCCGGCCTTTTCCAATTCCTCATCAGAGAAAAAAGATATTGCTTCGGTCCCCTGGCAGAGGTTTTCCCAGAACCGCTGGAGATTGGGGGCCTGGGGAAATCGTCCCGCCATGCCGATGATTGCTATTCCGTCAAGTGCGTCTCTGGTCATGGTGTCTGCGTCCTTTTGAACTTTTGGATCGCGCTTTTTTGCCGTCCCGCGCGGTCCCGCGTCTCACGCGATTTGTCGCCGAAGTTGTAACCCGCCTGCAGAAAGCGGACGAGAGAATCAATCGTGGGAAATTGAAAGAGGTTGAGAAGTTCAATATCGACCGAAAGTTCCGCTTTCAGCTTCTGGTGGATCTGGATCATGCGGAGCGAATGCCCGCCGATGTCAAAAAAGTTGTCATACACGCCCACCTGATCGATGCCGAGAGCGGCCTGCCACGCAGCCGCAATGGTTTTTTCCAATTCGGTCCGTGGGAGTACAAATTCGCTGGTCAATTGCTCCTGGCCCAGAACAGCCAATCCGGCGCGGTCAATCTCACCTCCGGCATTCTTGGGTAGCCCTTGCAACGTAATAAAAGCGGCTGGAATCATGTGCGGAGGCAGCTTCTCACTGAGGTAGCTTCGCACTTCGTCCTGCCTCAGTCTCTTTCCCTCACGAACTACGATATAAGCCGCCAGTTCGCCACTGGGACGCACAACTGCCACGGCCTCCTGCACGCTCTCATGTTTCACCAGAGTGGCTTCAATCTCTCCCAGTTCCACCGGGAAGCCTTCGATCTCCACTCGATCATCCAGTCTGCCCATAAGCTCGATTGTTCCATCCTCTCTATATCGGGCGCGCTCCCCGGTGCCGCGAATATGTTCACCGATTTCCGATGTAAACGGATCAGGAAGAAACTTCTCCGTCGTATGCGAAGGCTGCCCCAGGTAACCGCGGCCCGCCGTGGGTCCACCAATCCAGAGTTCACCCGGAACTCCAATGGCAACACTCTGGAGCCGTGGATCAAGAATATGGATCGCTGCATTGCCTCGTGGCCTGAACCTGTTTTGTGGTTCGCCAGCAACGCGCGTGAGTATGGCAGAGGCGGAGACCAGGAAAGAACTGGATGTCAAACGCTGCCAGACTTCCGAACCGCTATTCTTTCGGGCGTGCCCATTTTGCTTCGCCGCATCAGCTGCGTCGTACGCCGATACAAGGTTCATCAGCCCGCTGTGCTCAAGCATCAGGCCTTTGGCGCGTCCCTCCTGGGCGCTGGTATAGATGACACAAGCGAGGCTGCGGGGACCGATCTGAATATCAGGACTTGTTGCGCTGTGCTGCCCGATCATCTCCCATTCTGAATCCAAACAAGCCACACGTGTATTGCTCTGCGGGAGACGTTTGCGCAGGCTTTCCATGGTCAGCAATACGCCAACTTGTGAACTGTCAATCATCGTCCGCAAACGATCTTTGGGATTCACGGCATCCAGAGGCAGCCAGGCACCACCGGCTTTCAGCACTCCCATGATGGCCACCACCATCTCCTTCGAAGGCGGCATGAAAATACCCACCAGCGATTCAGGCCCCACTCCTATGGAAGCGAGATAATGTCCCAGTTGGCTGGCCCTGCTGTTTAGTTCTCCATAGCTGAGTTGCGTTTCACCGAAAACTGCCGCCGGTTCTTGCGGCCGGCCTTCGGCCTGGGCCTCAAGCACTTCAACAATGTTCTTCACTTCGCCAGAAGCCGGTCGCGCGGAATTCCAGCCGGAGAGGACCTTCTCGTCCACTTCGCTCATCATGGGCAATGCCCAAATTGGCTGGTCAGTGTCTGCGACAATTCCTTCCAGAAGACGCTCATACTGTTCCAGCATGTGTCGGATGGTCTCCGCATCAAATAAGTCTTTGCTGTAGTTAAGGCTAATCCCCGCGTTCTGCCCGGCGTCTTCCACACTCATAATGAGATCGAACTTAGAGGTACCAGGATCCAGTCCGAATGGGAGTATCTCCAATCCGCCCATTCCTGACGTGCCCTCGGTTGATCTTTTCACCAACGTAAACGCCACTTGAAAGACAGGGCTCCGGCTAACGTCACGTACCGGCGCCAATTCTTCCACTAGCTTTTCGAATGCCAG
>Ga0126383_10001601_pt1 | contig 14181 bp, 11 predicted proteins | sample PanSoiMetPlot_35_FD_96882 | JGI IMG/M metagenome (GOLD analysis project Ga0126383, IMG submission 96882) | Tropical forest soil microbial communities from Panama - MetaG Plot_35 | ecosystem: Environmental > Terrestrial > Soil > Tropical forest > Bulk soil | place: Panama | collected 2016-02-17
GTGGCCCTCTCCGCATTGGCGGGCCTTCTCGTCGCGGCGAGCCCGCTTCGGCTCGAACTCTTGGTGCCGGCACTAGCGTGCGTAGCGGCCACGATTATCGTGAATCGAAGTCTGTATGCGTTCTTCTGGCGTGTTCGGGGACCGTTCTTTGCCGCCGCCTGTATCCCGCTCCATCTCCTATACTTCGTATGCTGCGGTCTGAGCTATGCGTACGTATGGGCGCAATCGCAGCTTGCGACGTTCAACGCCGATGGAGGGTCGCAATGACTACGGCGCCCTCAGAGAGGCAGTTCATCGTCATCGGAGGTGGGCCGGCGGGCCTGACGGCCGCGTACGAACTGACCAAGCTCGGCTTCCGCTCGACCGTCATCGAGCAGCAGGGTGTCGTGGGCGGACTTGCCAGCACGGCGCGATACAAGGGCTATTACTTTGACATGGGAGGCCATCGCTTCTTCACGAAAGTGGACGAGGTGAAGAAGATGTGGCAGGAGATTCTGCGAGACGATTTCCTCCGCTGTCCGAGGCTGTCGCGCATCTACTACGCCGGTACGTTCTTCTATTATCCTCTGCGGCCTTTGAACGCGCTGATGGGCCTTGGGCTCCTGGAGGGTTTACTCATCGTTCTGAGTTATCTGAAGTGGCAGCTCTTCCCGTACCGACAGGAGGATACGTTCGAACAGTGGGTCACCAATCGCTTCGGGAAGCGACTCTTTCTCACGTTTTTCAAGGCCTACACCGAGAAAGTCTGGGGCATCTCCTGCTCGGAGTTGAAGGCGGAATGGGCCGCTCAACGCATAAAAGATCTTTCGCTGAGGACGGCGCTGCTCAACATGTTCATCACGTCGAAGAGGACGATCAAAACGCTTATCGACGAGTTCGACTATCCCCGCTACGGGCCGGGGATGATGTGGAACGCCGTGAAAAGCGAGATCGAGCGACGATCTGGAATCGTGCGGACGGAGTCCGAGGTCGTCCGGATCAACCGAACCGCGAACCACATCGACAGCGTTGTCGTCCGGCACAAGGGCCGACAAGAGACCATCGAAGGGACGGATTTCATCTCCAGCATGCCGATCGCCGAGTTCGTCCGGCGTCTCGAACCGAGGCCAGCCGGCGTGGTCGAAGCGGCGGCGCGGCTGCGGCACCGCGACTTCCTGACGGTCGTGTGCATCGTGAACAAGCCGCAGGTGTTCCCGGACAACTGGATTTACATCCACGATCCCGAAGTGCGGGTCGGCCGGATCCAGAACTTCAAGAACTGGAGCCCGGACATGGTTCCTGACCCGACGAAGACCAGTCTCGGCCTCGAGTACTTTTGCACCGAGGGGGATACTCTCTGGGCCAGTAGCGACGATGAGCTCGTCAAATGCGGGGCACGCGAGCTCGAGCGAATCGGGCTCTGCCGCGCCGCGGATGTCGACGACGGCTGCGTCGTACGGGTGCCGAAGGCCTACCCGGTGTACGGGTCGGATTACCGCGAGCACCTGGCGACAGTTCGGGAGTTCGTCGACGGTCTCGAGAACTTCCGCACGATCGGTCGCAACGGGTTACATCGTTACAACAATCAAGATCACGCCATGCTGACCGGTATGCTGGCGGTGCGCACCATGGTCTTAGGAGAGCCCCACGATCTCTGGAGTGTCAATACGGATCAGGAGTATCACGAGGCGGTCGAGGTCTCACGGAAGCCCACTCCCGAGGTACAAAGAGTCGTCGAAGAGGAGCTGACGCGAGCGTTCCGCAAGATCGACCGGGCCGCGCTGGGGTTCTCGGTTGGCACGGTCGGAGGACTCGCCCTGTTCTTGGCGACCCTCGCTCTCGTGGTAAAGGGGGGAGCGGTCGTGGGTCCCACGCTCGCCCTGCTCGCACAATATTTCCCGGGCTATACGGTCACCCCGCTCGGTAGTCTTGTCGGCCTGTTCTACGGGTTCATCAGCGGGTTCGTCGGCGGATGGCTGTTCGCGGCGCTCCGCAACGTCTTGACGTTCTTGTATCTCGCCACTCTGTACCGCCGCGCCGAATTCCGGCTCATGCGGCGGCTACTCGAGTACTTCTAAACGGGGACGGTTCCATGGCTGATGAGAGCGACGTCCTCGAAGAGATCGTTCTTACCCGTCTGGCGCGCTTGAACGCAATGGTGCAAGGGATCGTCTCCGGAATGCTGTTGGGCGGGGCGATCTTCGTAGCGACGAATTGGCTCATTCTGAAAGGTGGCCAGGATGTCGGTTCGCATCTGATCCTGCTGGCGCAGTTCTTCATCGGGTACTCGGTGACCTTCGTGGGCAGCCTGATCGGCTTCGGCTACGGATTCGTGATCGGCTTCGTCGCTGGATATGCTGTGGCGACACTGTACAACTGGTTTGGAATCAAGCGTGAAGCGAGACGCGATAGGATCAAGCAGGCATGATCGGTATGCAGCTCTTTCGAGGGGTGGGCGTGAACGGTGGTGGCTGGGCCTGAGCCCGAGGCGGCAGTGGCTCGCGACGGTCGCGGCACGCCTACTGCGTCCTATAAGCGATCTGTTCTCATGGGGCTCGCGCGAATGGCATCATCCATGCGCTTCGGCGTGCTCGGCCGCGCCCGCGAGACCGCCTATCTCCTGGCGGCCAGCCAGCGCGAGCGAAGGGTGCCGTCGTGGCCGATCGGACGGATCGAGCGCTTGCAGCAACGCCGTGTGCGCGCCACGATCGAATACGCGTACGCCAACGTGCCCTTCTACCGCCGAACCCTTGACGACCAGGGCCTCGCGCCCCGTGACTTCGTCAGCGCACGAGACCTCGAGCGGCTGCCTCTCATCGATGGCTCGATGCTGGCGGCAAATTCCGACGACTTCACCGCGACGCGCTACCGGCATCAAGGACGGGAAGTCTTTAACACCAGCGGCTCGACAACCGGCATCCGGAAGCGGATTTGCTGGGACCACGGGTCGCTCATGCGCCGCTTCGCGCGAGGCGAACGCGACCGGATCGTGATCACGCGACTCGCCGAGGAGCACTGGACTGCCGCGATGCTGCGGGAGTTTGTCACATCCGAGCGGGCCCGCACCGTCGCCTCGCGTCTCCTGGGCATCGGGAGTGAGGCCCATCAGCGGCTTCAGATCCTTCCCGCCGACTTCTCCAGCCGCACCATGCGGGTGATCGGCGGCGAGCGCACGCTGATTCCGCGGCGTCCGCTCCATTACCACCACCTGTCGCCAACCGCGCCGTTCCCCGTGGCCGCCGCCCAGATCCGCGCGATCAAGCCGCGAATCGTCTATTCGTTCGGGTCCTATGTCGAGCAGTTCCTCCGCTATCTCAGCGACTGCGGCACCACGATCCCCATGCCGAGACTGTGGGTCTACCTCGGCGACACGGTGTCGGGCGCGGCGCGAGAGCTCGCCGACGAGCTCGGTTGCCGGCTCTACTCGGTCTACGGCGCGATGGAAGCGGGGACGATCGGGTTCCAGTGCGAACGACGCGACGGCTTCCATCTCAACGTCGACCTCTGTGCCCTCCGCGTCGTGGACGGCGACGGGCGGACGCTCCCCGCCGGCGAGCCCGGGGAGATCGTGATCTCGTCGCTCGAGAATCGCGGCACGGTCCTCCTCAACTACCGCATCGGCGATCGCGGGATCCTCTCTGACCGACCTTGTCCGTGCGGCCGGTCGCTTCCGTTGCTGGCGAGCTTCGAGGGCCGGAGGTCGGAGATGATCCGGCTTCCGGATGGCCGGACGGTTTCCTCCCTGATGCTCGAGGGGCTGTTCAGGGCGGAGCTGCGACGCACCCTGCAAGCACAGATCGAACAGGTCGGGTCCAGCGAGTTACGGTGGCACATCGTGCCCCTGGCGTCCACCGACCTCGAGGAGCTGCGCCGGGCCTTCGCCGCCCGCGCCGCGCAGACCCTTGGGACGGGGACCACGCTGACCCTTCAGTTCACCAACGAGATCGCGAGAACGAGTCAGGGCAAGTTCCGTCGAGCCGTCGTCAACTGGAACGCGACCGGCAACACGATCGGGGCTGGCGCAGAGCCGGACGGGCCCTCACACGGCACAGCCGACTGAGTACTGGGATCGCGTCGTCAGCGGCTGGTCCGACGACGGTCGCGGGCCACTCTGGCGACAGCACAGCGACCACGTCAACAGCGCGCTGCTCGCTCGCTGGATGCCGCAGGCCCCGATCGAGAGGGCCCTCAAGACCGATCTCTTCGAGGAGGCCGTTGGCGGCGGACTCTCCCCGCTTCAGCGAGCACGCTCGACGATCGGGATCGATCTCGCGAATGTCGCGGTCAGGCGCGCGGTGGGGCGCCACCCTCGATTGCAGGGGGTCGTGGCAGACGTGCGGCGGCTGCCTTTCCAGAGCGGGGCGTTCGACCTCGTTGTCTCCACGTCGACGCTCGACCACTTCGGACACGCGAGTGACATCCGCGAAGCGCTCGGCGAGCTCAACCGAGTCCTACGGGCGGGAGGCGAGCTGATCATCACGATGGACAACGATCGTAATCCCGTCCTCGCTCTCCGTCGGAGGATCCAGGCGCCGCTCCTGCGACTCGGAGTCTTGCCGTACTTCACCGGTGTGTCGTGCGATGCTCATGGGCTGCGTACACTGCTCACCGACGCGGGCTTCGAGATCCGTGACGAGACGACCGTGCTTCATTCGCCCCGTGTGCTCGCGATCGTGGTCGCCCGCGTGCTCGATGTGCTCGCCCTGCCTCGGCTGAGCCGGTCGTACCTCCGCCTGCTCGTCGGCTTTGAACGACTCGCCCGCAGCCGGGTGGCCCCCGTGACCGGATACTTCGTCGCCGCGCGGGCGGTCAAGCGCTGACGTGCGGCGACTCGGGGGTTACGTGGCCTTTGTCGCGCTGATGTTGTGCGGCGCGGGCGTCGTGACGTTTCTACGGATCTGGCAAGCCGCACGGATCCAACGGCTGGAACCCGCCGACGCCGTTGTCGTGTTCGGCGCTGCCGTCCGGGAAGATGGACCGAGTGTGACGCTACGGCTGCGCGCGATGCGTGGGGCCACGCTGTACCAGCAAGGGTTCGCGCCGGTCGTCGTCTGCTCTGGCGGAACGAGGGGGGGCGTCTCTGAGCCGCGAGTGATGGCGGACCTCCTCCTTGCCCATGGCGTTCCCGCATCTGCTCTCATTCTCGACGAGGAGGGCGTGACCACACGGGCCACCCTCGAATCCCTGAACGCGCTGGCGGGCGGGACGTTGCGCAGAGTCCTCGCCGTCAGCTCGCCGTTCCACCTCTTCCGCATCGTGGAGGAGTCCCGCCGGCACGGGATCGAAGCGCTTCCGTGCCCGGCACGGCGTGGCCCTACCGACGGCGTACGGGCGAAGCTGCAGCTGTTCGTCTGGGACGCCCGGCAGTATGCGCGGGAAACGGTGGCCGTGTGGGCGTATCGCATCGCTGCCTGGCGGAGGCGCGGCAAGAGGGCGGTCAGATGAGGCGGTTGGCGGTTCAGTTGCGCGCACGCTGGCGCTCGTTCGCGGGCGAAGCCGACCGCGCTCGGCTGGAGAGTCGCGAGCTCTGGTCGTTTCTCAGGAGCCGGCGGGTGGAAGGCGAGCCGGGAATGGCCGCAGTGCCGCGGTTCGCGTGGCCGGTCACCGGGCGGCTGACGGATCGCTTCGGGATGCGGTATGGACGCATGCACGACGGCATCGATATCGTTGTGCCGGCGGGCACACCAGTCCATCCCGCTCTGCGAGGCCTCGTTCTCCTTGCGGGCAAGCGGCCAATCTACGGCAACGTGGTCGTCCTGGGCCACGGTCGCGACCTCGCCACGGTCTATGCACATCTCGAGAGCGTTGAGGTGGCCGAGGAAAGCGTCGTGGATCCGGAGCGGCAGTTGGGGACCGTCGGATCGACCGGGCGCAGCTTCGGCGCTCATCTACATTTCGAGGCTCGCTTTGACGGCACTCCGGTCGATCCGCTCGTGTTCTTGCCACAGACGATCTGACCGAAGGCCGTAGCCTGTAAAGATTCTTTTACAACCTCGTAACGCGCGTAACGCCGCATCTTCACTAAGCCATAGCCGCTACAGACCTCGCATAGCGCTTGCGGCCGGTGCACGTCCACATTCATTGAAGGCCGAGGACTATGATCGCCGATTCTTCGCGCGCCCGCCCTGTCATACGGCGATGCCGCTCTCGGTGATCGTTCCTGTCTACAACGGCGGAAGGCATCTCGAGGAATGTCTCTCGGCCATCAAGCGAGCTGCCCTTCCGCAGACTGAGATCCTCGTCATCGACGACGCATCGACCGATGATTCCGCCGCGAACGCGCTGGGGGTGCGTCTCTTCCGTCAGCCTCGGAACGCCGGTCCCGGCGCTGCGCGGAACTTCGGCGCCCGGCATTCGGCCGGCGATGTCTTCGTGTTCGTTGATGCCGACGTGGTCGTGGCGTCGGATGCCCTTGCGCGCATCGACCGCGCGTGTGACGCCGATCCCAAGTCGCGGCCGTCTTCGGTTCCTACGACGCGTGGCCCCGCGCCCAGGGAGTCGTCTCTCAGTATCGAAACCTTCTTCATCACTTCGTCCATCAGCGCGCCGGCGTCGATGCCTCCACGGCTGTGGGGCCATCCGACTGGAGGTCTTCGAAGCCCTCGGTGGCTTCGATACCGAACGGTTCCCCTGGCCGTCCATCGAGGATATCGATCTCGGGCTTCGCCTCCGCCGTGCCGGTCATCGGATCGTCCTGGACAAACAGCCGCAAGGCACGCACCTGAAACGGTGGGGCCTTCGCTCGATGATTTCGACGGATGTCCGGTACCGGGCGATTCCCTGGTCGCGTCTGCTTCTCGAGACGAACGCGTTCCGAGCTCAACATCAGCCGCAACCAGCGGCTCAGCGTTGGCCTCGTCGGTCTTTCGTGCCGGTCTGGGGACTGATGTATCAGGGAAATTCGCGGAGGCCGTCGATCATCTCCAGGACCTCGCTTGCGCTCGACACGAATGATGCGTTCACCAACAGGGCGCTGGGCTACGCCCTCCTCGGTCAGGACAAGCTGACTGAGGCGATGGAGCGCTTCCAGATAGTCGTCCGGTTGAACGACCACGACGGCGGAGCGCGCGCCGGGCTCGATTTCATCACAAAGCATCGGGGGAAGCGACGCCTGACCATGAACGAGCGCGTCACGATCGCGACGCGGGGGCGCGCAGCCAGCGGGTCTGCCACCAGTGGGCGGTCACCGCGAGGGCGACCCGGTGCGCCTCATCGATCTGCCACGGAGTGCGGGACGTGCGCTTGGCCCGAGCCAGCGCGAGGAGCGCTCGGCCGTCCCACAGCTCACTGCGGAGGAACTCGGCATCATTCAACTCGTTCCAGAGCCACTCCCCCAGACCATTGTGAAGCCATTGCGCCACGGGCGCGTTGTACCCGAGCTTCTGACGGCGAAGTCGCACAGGCTCGGGCAATACTCCCCGCATCGCTTCTCTCAGCAGCCGTTTGGTGTAGCCACCAGCGACCTTGCTCTCGTCCGGTACGGAGAAGGCATAGCACACCACCCGCCAGTCGAGCAGCGGCATGCGAGCTTCGACGCCGTGTCCCATTGAGTGCACGTCAAAATTGCGGAGGATCCGGGGCAGCGAGTGGCGGTGGAAGCTCCGGTAGAGGGCACCGGTGAGTGGTCCGAGTTCGTCGATGGCCTGTTCCTCGACCCGCGCCGCGGCGTCGATGGCCGTGACCGGATCGAACGAATGTCGCCGAACGACCTCGGCCAGCATCCGCTCGCGCCGCCGGGCGATCGGAAGAAATCGGGCGGCGGCCCGGACGCCGGGAATCGTCAAGGCGGCGAGCACGGCCCGTTTCGGCGGGATCTCCGGCTGCAGGTGGTACAGCGTATCGATCAGATCCAAGGTGCGGCCGGGCGCAGCGATGAGCCCGCGACTCCGCATCAGAGCAAGAAGCACGTGCAGGTCGTAGCCGCCGAGCAGCTCGTCTCCTCCGTGCCCCTCCAGCGAGACGATGATGCCCTGGCGGCGCATTTCCCGGTACAGCGCCCACGTCGCGACCCCGAACAGCCCGCCGATCTCTTCGAACTGATACAGATACGCGTCCATGTGCGCACGAAACTCGTCGCCCGAAAGCTGGTGCACAACGGCGGTGGCGCCCGCTCGTTCGGCGGCAAGTCTGGCATACGTGGTCTCATCCTGGGGGGTGCCGGGGAATCCGGCGATGAACGCGTGCCGCCACCGCGGCGCCCACCGGTCACCCCTCCCGCCTTGCTGAGACATGGCCAGCGAGCAGAGCACCGACGAGGAGTCCAGCCCGCCGCTCAACGACGTCGCCAAGGACACGTCGCAGCGTACGCGGAGCCGGCACGCGTCGAAGAGCAGCTCACGAAACTCTTCCGCTTGGGTGTCGAGATCCCGCGGCACCGCCACGAGATGGTCGAGCGTGTTCCACCAGCGCCAGCCCCGCGTGCCCTCCGGCGTCACCGTGAGGCAATGGCCCGGCGGCACACACTCCACCCCCCGGAGCAACACGTGCTCGCTGAAGTTGCCCAGCAGCCGGGCTTCCAGCGCGCGCGGACAGACCACCGCATCGAAGTCCTCGAGATAGAGGAATGCCTTGAGCTCGGACGCGAACGCGAACCGCCGCGGGCTCGTCATGACGTAGAGCGGTTTCACCCCGAAGCGATCGCGCGAGAGAAACAGGGTCCGGTCCCGTCGGTCCCAGATGACGAAACTCCACATTCCGTTGAAGCGTAGAAGACAGTCGGGGCCCCAGCGTTCGAACGCGGCCAGGAGCACTTCGGTATCGCTGTCGCTGCGGAATCGAAACCCGTCGCGCTCCAACTCGTCGCGCAGCTCGAGAAAGTTGTAGATCTCGCCGTTGTAGGTGATGTCGTAGCGACCGCTCGGGGAACGCATCGGTTGGTCGCCGGCGCTACTCAGATCGAGAATCGCGAGTCGGCGATGGCCGAGAGCCAAACGCCCGCCGTCCTCCATGACGACGCCTTGTCCGTCAGGACCGCGATGGGCCAGCGCCCCGATGAAGCGGTCGACCGCTGCACGTTGTACCGGCGGGCCATTCAGATGCCAGATTCCTGCGATTCCGCACATCGCTCAATCGCTGCCGATCTGGCCTGGTAGATCGACCATGGTGGCGCGGTAAACGATTTTTAGTCTACCCCATCATGGTTCAGGGGACGTGCAGATCGGACCGTGGCCCTGAGAACAGGCAACTTCACGTCCCTAAGACCATGAGGCGAACGCTCAGTCCGTATCACTATTTGGCTGTTCCACCAGAAGACCGCGAGAGCCCACACTTGGTACGCGAACACGTGAAGTGCGGGAAGCCAACGTGCCAGTGCGCACGGGACGCGAGGCGTGGCCTCCTCTCGGTCAGTTCACTCGCTCTGACGTACCGGAATCGTAAACGTGAATGTCGAGCCCACACCCTCCTGGCTCTTCACCCAGATCCGCCCACCATGGAGTTCTGCAAACTTCCGGCACAGAGTGAGGCCTAGTGCCTTCCGACTTCACTCAAGATATTGCCTCTTGGTCTGGGATAAGGAAATCGCTTTGCGATGACATCGCCATGTGCCTTGATCCATCACGCTACTGCTGGAACGGTGCAGTGACCTCCGCTGCCTTTGCCGCTGCCGCTGCCCGCGTCTGAACGTCAAGCTTTCGAAAGATGTGATCCAGATGGGTCTGGACGGACAGCGATCTCGGGGTTGGTCTTTCCTTGAGCGACCCAAGACAGGACCTGGCTCTCACGAGGACTGAGACCGATGGATTGTAATGCCCGATTGAACGCCACATCGGAGGTCGCGACCTTGAAGCGCTCTTCGAGGAGAAGTAGCACCAGATCGCCGCGCTCGACCGCTCTAGCAAACAGGATCGTTTCCTCGTTTTCGAAGGAGAACGTTGTCACAGGCCGGGAGACAGAGTCTATCCTTAACCGTTTCGTAGTTTCCTGCCGAAGCCAGCGGTCGAGGATGTTGGGAAGCCGCCGGGTCGATTCTCGACCTGGCCAATGAAGAAGGCCCTCGACAAGGGAGTGGCGCTTGGATTCGGGCGGGTCGCGGTCAGCTCCGGAAGCGGCCGCCGGTCGACTACGCAGAGCGGCAGAAGTTTGGCCCCGGTCGTACCTACTCGCACGCGTTGAAAGCGCAGGCCGATCAAATCCACTCGGCGCCGTCCGGACCTTGTCTCGTGCGATCGCCGAACAGCCGCCCGCCGGTGACCCTAGGCAAAGGGCGGATAGCGACCGATTTGCGGCCAACGGGCGCCTCAAGGAGACGGCGGTGTTTCGGGACGGGCCAACGAGACAACCCAAGGGCCTCATTCACTCACGAGATAAGTTGCTTCTTGAATGAGCGACGGGCGGGGATTTTGCCTTGGTGCCGAGCACTCAAGAGGTCAAGATCCTGTTCGAGCATGGCGTGCAATTAGACTCCCCGGGTTGAGCGAAGGCCTATCCGGCTTCAACGATAGGGCAGTATCGATCGCTGCGCCGTTGTAGGGACTGCTGACAGTGCGCGCACGCCTTGAGGTGAGTCTCAAAATCGGACCGTCGGCCTTTTCGCTCGCTTATCCGCTTCGTCCGTTTCAAATACTGAGACCGAGATCTTGGGCGATCCGCGCGAAGGATTTCCCGCCAGATACTCCCAGAAAGTCGCACAGTAACTGTGCGATCCGCCCAACTACTGGGCGCCCAGCTAGTAGGCGACCGGCGACCGACGCAGACCCGAGCCTTTGGACATACCTGCTGCAGAGGGATCCCGAAAGTGCTCGCCCTGTGCACGTCGGGTCCCCCGTCGCACGACTTATGCAGAAGGTGTGGCGGCGTGTCGAGCAGCGCTCCCCGCGTCAGTCGGCGCCATAAGGCCGTTCTCAGCTGCCGACAATGAACGAGCGCTGTGACGGTCAAGCGGTTTGTTGAACACCAGGAGCGGGTCAATCCGGAGATGAAAGACGTCCGGTAGGAGCAGCCTTTTTCGGGGGATGTCACGGTATGGCCCGGCCGTGATCTTTCGATCCTGGCGCAAATGCGGCCCTCGATCCCTGCAGCCGGATTCATCCGGAGTGGCGCACGACGGTCGGCGTAACGATGCGGAGCTCACACCGCCGCTCGGCGGGAGTCTTTCCGGCCAGAGCCGGGTGGGGACGCCGATGGTTGTACTCGTGCTCACCGCCACAGTTTCGCGCCGAGCTCGGCGGCCGAGCGAATCGTGGTCCGCCGATAGAAGTCGTCCTCGTCAGTCCGTTGGCTGCGCTCTACCTGCCCGTTGCTCTCCGGGCATCCGGGCGGGATGTGCTGATGAGCAATCCCCAGGTCGCGCAGATGCGAGGTGAAATCGGTGCCGAACTGCCGTGATCGGTCTGAACCCGTTGAATGGCGACGGGCAGCCGTCGACGGACCTCGTCGATGAAGGCAATCGCATTGGGGATCGAGTTTCGCGTGTAGATCTCGAGCACCCGACAGCGCGTCGCCTCGTTTACCCACGGTCCTCGCCTGGCATATATCTTGCCGGGCCCGCTGCTATGCCCACCTCGGAGTTGCGTATCCGGCGTGCCACGGCGCTCATCCGGGACAACCTCGCGGAGCGCGTGACGCTCGGCTTTGTCGCGGCGCCTCTCGGGATCAGTCGGTTCACGTTGTCACGGAGCTTCAAGGCGGTGATGCGCGAGTCATTTCGTGAATACCTGTTGCGGAGCCGGATCGATTGGGCGCGCGAGCTCCTCGAAGGTGAGCGCTCGATCACCGAGATCGCACTGATGGTGGGGTTCGGAGACCTGCCGCGGTTCGACAAGGTATTCAAAGCGCACACTCGGATGTCGCCTTCCGCTTACCGCAAGAAACTACTAGCGTTCGATGTCTCGGTCGGTGCACACACGACGCATGTCACATCCCCGTAGGGCGTCACGATCGGTCGTTCACGTTCACGGTTCGAAAAGGCGACAACCGCCGCCCGTAGCGGCTCCGCAAGTGCAGGATGCAGCGTAACGAGAGTTCGCCCTCGAGTAGTCGGCCCTCCGACGGTCCGGAATCTGCGGGCTCCTGCGTCCCAGGCTGGACGCTATGTCAAGCGGGAGAGCCTACGCTGGGGCCGCGACGCGGCCGCGCGGTTTGGCGTAGCAGGCGTTCGCGCGCCACGGACTCGATCGGGCGCCACTGTCGCCCCCGCGACCATCGCGCGGCATCGACGGTGGAGTTCGGTAGGCAATCTCGCGTACGAGTAGCGTCGCGCCCCGTGCTGGCGCGGCACCGCCGTCGCGGGTCTCGGCGTCGTACAAAGATGTCATTCTAAGGGAGGCGGTTTCCCATGGCCGTCCAGCCCACGCTCACGTTCCCCGGCGTCTACGTCCAGGAAGTGCCGAGCGGTGTCCGCACGATCGTCGGCGTCAGCACCTCGATCTGCTGCTTCGTCGGACGCACCCGATCGGGCCCACTGCTGCATCCGAGGCGCATCCAGACGTTCACCGACTTCCTGCGCATCTTCGGCGACGACCCGAGCGTCGGCGATCTGTCGCGGTACGTGCGTCTGTTCTTCCTCAACGGCGGCACCGACTGCTACGTCACGCGCATCGCCAGCGGCGCGGTCGCATCGTCGGTGACGTTGCACAACGAGGCCAAGGCGCCGACGCTCCGGTTGACGGCGAAGGACGCGGGCGTGCTCGGCGACAGCCTCCGCGCCGCGGTCACCTACGACACCCAGTTCCCGGAGCGCACGTTCAACCTCGAGCTCTTCCGCTCGGTGATCGACAGCCGTGGACAGCGCGCAAAGTCGGACCGCGAGCTCTTCAGCAACCTGTCGATGGATCCGACCTCCGCGTCATACGCGGCGTCGGTGCTCACGCAGAAGTCGAAGCTCGTCGACGCCAGCGACCTCGGTGTTGCCGTGAGCAACGGCTATTCGCTCGCCGGTATCCCGATCGGCTTCGACAGCACAACCGCGAATGCCGCCGACTTCCGGGCGCAGGTCGGTGCGGCGCTCGGCGGCGCCTCGGCGAACAAGGCGTTTCGCGTCAGCGTCGACGGCAACCCGTTCGTCACGGTCACCATTTCCGACGACTTCACCGACACGACGGCGTTCCCGGGCGGGACACAGGCGGTGCTCACGCCGTTGTACGAGGCGGCGATCGCCGGGCGCATCAACAACGCCCTCGCGCTCGCCGGCATCACCGGCGTGACGGTCGACGTCTTCCTCGGCGCGGGACCGTCGGGGATCGCGCCGCGCGACCAGTCCGCGGTCCTGCGCATCCAGTCCAAGGCGAACGGCGACGTGCTGGTGCAGTCGGCGGGAACCAACGACGCCGCGGCCCCGCTCGGACTGGGCACCGAGAACGGGGGCGTCGAGGTGGGAGCCCGCGCCGCGGCGCGCCCGGCGCCGACGGGCGTGACCTACCAGGCGTACGACCTGCCGCGCTTCCCGCAGGCCGCGGAGTTCCTCAACCTTCCGCAGGCGGGGGCGACATCCATCACGTCGGTCACCCTCGACGCGTTCGACACGACGGGCGCGCTCGTCGCGAAGACAGTGGGGCCGTTCAGCCTCGCCGACACGCCCGCTCCGCCCGCGGGCACGCCCATGTGGGACAGCGCCGCCCGCCCCACCGGTGTCGCCGCCAAGCTCTCGCGCTGGCGCGACGCGGTGAACGCATTCCAGGCCCTCGACCCGGCGGCGTTCCGCTGGCGCGCGGAGCTGTGGGGCTCGCGCATCGCGTTCGTCCCGACCGCCGGCGGCGACGACGACATGCCACCGTTCGCGACGGCGGCCTCGGACCTCGCCGCGTCGTCCACGGTCAACGTGCGCTACTACCGCCTCGGTGCCGGCGGCGCGGGGGCGTTCCAGTCGCTCGGCATCGCGGGCGGCGACGGGAATCCGCCCACGGCGGCCGACTACGACGCCGCCTACGACCGCATCGACCACGACGTCGACATTTTCAACCTCCTCGTGCTCCCCCCGGAGCGCTCCCCCGGCGCGCTCGCGCCCGACAAGCTCTACGCGGCGGCGAGCGTCTTCTGCCAGCGCCGGCGCGCGTTCCTCATCATGGACCCGCCCGACACGTGGACGGCGGTGCAGACGGCGACGAGCCTCGTCAACGCGCTGCGCGTTGGTCTCGTGAAGGACTATAGCGCCGTCTACTTCCCGCGCCTCACGATCCCGGAGGGGGCGCTCGACGCGACCGTCGGCGCGGCCGGCGCGGTGGCCGGGCTCTACGCGCGCATCGACGGAACGCGCGGCGTCTGGAA
>Ga0126383_10001602_pt1 | contig 14181 bp, 12 predicted proteins | sample PanSoiMetPlot_35_FD_96882 | JGI IMG/M metagenome (GOLD analysis project Ga0126383, IMG submission 96882) | Tropical forest soil microbial communities from Panama - MetaG Plot_35 | ecosystem: Environmental > Terrestrial > Soil > Tropical forest > Bulk soil | place: Panama | collected 2016-02-17
AGGATCGCGCCGACCGGCGGATGGCACAATCCGATGCCGAGGTTCAAGAGCATGATCATGCCGAAATGGACCGGGTCGACGCCGAATTTCATGACGACCGGCAACAGGATCGGCGTGACGATCAAGATCGACGGCGCCATATCCAACAAGCAGCCGAGCACCAGCAGCAGAATGTTGATGAGGAACAGGATCACATTCTTGTCGCTCGACAAAGTCAGCAGCAACGCCGTGACCCGCGCCGGCACCTGCATCAGCGCCATCACATAACCGACGCTCGACGCGAAGGCGATCAGGGTCATGACCATCGCCACCGTGCGCGTCGTGCGGTGAACGAGTTCGGGCAGGTCGCGCCAGCGGTAGTCGCGATAGATGAACATCGTCACGAAAAAGGCCCAGATGCAGGCGATGGCGCCGGCCTCGATCGCGGTGAACACGCCGCCCAATATCCCGCCGAGAATGATCGCCAATGTCACGAGCCCCCAGAGGGCATCGACGGCGACCCTTACAGCCTCGCGCAACGGCACGCTCTCGCCGCGTGGATGGCCGTTGCGATAGGCGAGCACCAGGCACAACAGGATGAGCGAAGCGCCGAGCAACAGGCCGGGCATCACCCCGGCCATGAACAGGCTGATGATTGAAATCGCGCCGCCGGTGGCGAGCGAATAGATGACGGCATTGTGGCTCGGTGGGACAAGCAGCGCCTGAACGGACGCGCTGATCGTGACATTCGTGGCGAAGACGCGCGGATAGCCGGTCCTTTCCATCTGCGGGATCATAACCGACCCGATCGCCGAAGTGTCGGCCACAGCCGAGCCGGAAATTCCGCTCAAGAATGTCGTGGCGAGGACGTTGACGGCCGACAGCCCTCCACGGATCCGCACCAGTCCGACCAGCACATTGGCGAACGCCACCAGCCGGCGGGCCATGCCGCCTTCGGCCATGATTGCACCGGCCAGCACAAAGAACGGGATCGTCAGCATCGCGAATTTGCTGACGCCGCTCGACACCTGGAGCATTACCGCCTCGAGCGGAATACCGATCCAATAGGCGCCGGCGAGTGCGCCGAGCCCGAGCGCGTAGGCGATCGGCACGCCGAGAGCAAAGCAGACGAGAAGGGTCCCGACGACGACCAGGATTTCCATTCGGCAAGCCTTTGGTCGGGGTCAGTCTGGCGTCGGGACGCCGCCATCGGCCTCGCCGGCATGTTGCGGGCGACCAATCAGCATGCGCTCGGCGACAAACACCAGGGTGATGCCGCCGGCGATCGGGATCGGCAGGTACGTGACGCCAACGGACAATGCAGGAAACTCGGCGATCGACTGGTGCCAGGTCGTGCCGACCAATCGTGCACCCCAGATCACCATGAACAGGCCGACCAGCGCGACCAATCCTTCCGACAAGAACTCGACACCGCGCCGCAACGGCGGCGACAGCGCCCGCACTACCACCGAGACGCTCATATGCGTGCCGGCACGGTAGCAGGCCGCCGCGCCGAAGAACGTCATGACGATCGTCAACAGGATCGCCATCGGCTCCGGCCAGGACGCCGCGCTGTTCAGCACGTAGCGGGTAAAGACGCCCCACGGGATCACCGCCGAGATCAGCACCAAGGCGCCGCCGGCAACGATGACGCAGAGGCGGTAGAGGGCATCCATTGCCGTGCGCAGAGGCGACTCCGCCTGAAGGCATTCGACGTGGCTTCCGGGCGTAATCGTCATTCCCGCGAAGGGGAATCTAGAGCCCCAGGGCTCCCGCTGTCCGCCTGGACCCCCTTTCGCGGGGTGACGAGAAGTAATCAGCTGTTGCATTCAGGTCAATTCACTGCCTGGATGCGCTTGATCAGTTCGCTGTATTTGGCGCCGTATTTGTCCCAGACCGGCTTTACCGCCGCTTGGAACGGGGTCTTGTCGGCGACTGCATCGACCTCGATGCCGGCCGTCTTCATCTTGGCCATCGCCTCGTCTTCGACTTTCTTCCATAGCTGGCGCTCGTCCAGCTGCGCCTCGCGCGCCAGCCTTTTGATGAGCGCCTGGTCGTCCTTCGAGAGGCTATCCCAGGTGGCGCGCGAGAAGACGAGGATTTCGGGCACGATCAGGTGCTCCGTCAGCGTATAGTATTTGGCGACCTGGTAATGGTTGTCGAAGACGAAGCTCGGTGGGTTATTCTCGGCGCCGTCCACGACCCCGGTCTGCAACGCGCTGAATACCTGATCGTAGCCCATCGCGACCCCATTGCCGCCGAGCGCGTTCATCATGTCTACGAACATCGGGTTGCCCATGACGCGCACCTTGAGCCCCTTGAGGTCATCGATGCTTTTGATCGGTTTCTTCGTGTCATAGACGCTGCGGGCGCCGGCATCCATCCAAGCGAGCCCGATCAGTCGGGTGTTCGGGTTGTTGCTGACCTTGTCGAGCAGTTCCTGGCCGATCGGGCCGTCGATGATCTTCTCCATATGGTCGGTGTTGCGAAAGAGGAACGGCAGGTTGAAGACGTTGAGGTCGTCGACGACCGGCCCCAATGCCCCGACGCTGACTCGCGCGAACTGCAACGCGCCGACTTGCGCCTGCTCGATCGCCTCCTTCTCGCCGCCCAATTGCATCGAAGCATACATTTGGATGCTGAGCCGCCCGCCGGTCGCCGCTTCGAGCTTTTTCCCCATATTCTCGACCGCCTGGACCGTCGGGTACCCCTCGGGATGCACGTCGGATGCCTTGAAAACCATCTTCTGGTCCGCCGCGTCGGCGGCGACGCCAAGAAGGGCGAGCAGCAATGCCGCGATCGTGAGCTGCATCGCCTGGTTTCGATAGATCACAGAAGCCTCCGTTGTCGTGTTGTTTGGCGCCGTAATGTTCGACAGTCATACGACGAGTCGAGAGCCCGCGGAAGAGGCGTGTAGCTTTCCGCGTGAGGAATCTCAGCGGGGTTAACTACTGCTTTTTACTTGACATCTCGACGCCCACCATTGGCGACCTGATACTCGTAAATCGGGATCTCGGTGCTACTTCCCCGGACTCTCTCCTGGCCGATCGGGACCAGTCGCCCTTCCTCGTCGAGCAGATTCTCGGCAACATCCCCGGAGATTGCGCACGCGATATGATGGGCCTTTGCGGCTTCCTCCATGCGGGCTGCGATATTGATCGTGCTTCCGTACACCCCGATCGCGCGCTTCGTGTCACCTTGTTCACTGACCACGACCTCGCCGCCGTGAACCCCGATCCGAAAGGAAGGAACCACGCCGAACTGTTCCAAATATTCACCCCGCTCTCGCGCGATCGTCGCAAAGACGGCGTCGATGGTCCGCAAGATCCGATTACCTCTTATCGCGTCGTGCCAATCCCACAGCGCAATCAAGCCGTCGCCCTTGTACAGGTAGATTTCACCGCCGTGATCGGTAATCGGCTTGGAGATGTCGAACAGAAACTTGCCGACAAGCGATTTTGTGCGAACCGCGCCCAACTGCTCGGCAACCGCCGTAGAGTTGTTGATGTCGAGAAACACGAGGACTTTCTCTTGCAGGACGGGCCGGTGGTAGGTGCCGACCGTGAGGTGAAACAAGGTTTCGATGCCGATGAAGTGAACGGTTCGCATCACGACGATGCCGATGACGGAAAACGCGATCATCACCGGGATCACGACAGGCAGCCTGCCATAAGGTACCGGAAGTTCGTAAAACGGCCACAACAACAGATGGGTTAAATGGATTGCAATGAGAAACAGTAGAACGACCACGATCGTGTAAACAACGATCGCGCCCAGCGGGTGAATGCTGCGGATCCACCGACCGCGCAGGCTTTGGACATAAAACTCTTCGAACAGACCGACCCCAGTACCGACAAAGAGGGCATTGAGAACGCCAAAGATGACCGGGCGTCCGTTGGCGCCGGCGGCGAACCCGGCAAGCACGGCAAAGATTACTACGGCCAACAGGATCGATGTCAGCTTGCGACGAGTGGAAATCGAGAGCGGAGCGAAGGCGAGATCCATAGTACTGCATCGCGCCTATTGCCGCAGCGAGAACGGAACGAAGCCGTCGTGGTTCGGCATCTGCACTCTGGCCAGGGTCTGTGAACTCATGACTGCGCTCGGTTCGATGACGCCGTTGAGCTGGAGAATGTAGGCGCAAACCGCATAGACTTCGTCATTGCTCAGCGACTTCGGCGCGTCGAACGGCATAGCGCGCCGTACATAGTCGAACAGTGTCGTTGCGTAGGGCCAGAAGCTGCCGACCGTCTTCACCGGGTTCTGGTCGCCGGTCAGAGTGCCGAGCCCTCCGACCAGCTGGTCGTTGGGTTTGCCCGCTCCCTTCTCGCCGTGGCAGGGGAGGCATTTTGCGGCATAGACCAACTCGCCCTGTTGCGGGGTGCCACTGCCGGGTGGCAGACCGGCGCCCTCGGGGCCGATGCTGATGTCCCAAAGGGTAATCTCCTCAGGTGTCGCCGGCCGGCCCAAATCCGGCGTCTCGGCGAGCGCGGCCGCCGATAAAGACAGGAAGGCCGACGCGGCGATCACAAGCTTACGCATATACATGCCGTACCTCTCCGTGGTCGCCGATCGCCCAGCTGGTAATGCCGTTGAAGTGATAGAACGTCTTGGCGCCGCGTTCGGCAATCAACGCTGCGCGGGTCGGCTGGACATACCCGGAACTGTCCGTCGCGCGGCTCTGCAGCACGGCCGGGCCGCCGTCCCATCGCCACGGTATGCGGAAACGGGTCAGCGCCTTTGGCAGGACGGGGTCTTGCAAGGCTGCGAGGGCCCAACTTTTCCCGCCGTCGGCAGAGACCTCGACCCGGGCGATCTTGCCGTAACCCGACCAAGCGAGGCCGGAAATCTCGTAAAGCCCGGCGGCCTTCACGGTCAATCCGGGTGACGGATGGGTGATCACCGATTTGGTCTCGATCGGGAAAACAAATTGCAGCGACTTACCGCTGGGCAACAGGATCGTATATTTCGACGTTTCATCCTTTGTCATCGTCGGGCCGGCGGTGGCCTTGATCCGGCTCAGCCATTTGACGTTCATGTTGCCTTCATAACCCGGCAGCAACAGCCGCAGCGGGTAGCCGTTCGACGGGCGCACCCGTTCGCCGTTCTGGTAGAGCGCGACCAATGCTTCGTCTACCGCCTTCATCGGGACGCTGCGGCTCATGCCGGCAGCATCCGCGCCTTCGGCGAGCAGCCATTGTGATTCCGGCGCGACGCCCGCTTCCTCGAGCAACAGCGCGAGCCTGACGCCCGTCCATTCGGCGCAGGAGAGAAGACCATGGCTGGCCTGCAGGTCGATTTGGGCAGGCTCTTTTTGGTAGAGCGCGCCGGTGTTGCCGCCGCATTCGATAAAGGCGATTCGTGTCTCCATCGGATACCGGGCGAGCGCCTCGAGAGTGAAGATCAGCGGCCGTTTGACCAGGCCATGGATCAGCAGCCGGTGTGTATCGGGATCGATATCGGGGATGCCGGAATGGTGGCGCTCGAAGTGGAGACCATTCGGGGTGATTGTGCCGTTGAGCCGTTGCAGCGGTGTCCGCGATGCTCCGGTGCCGGTCGTACCCGGCGCGCTTGCAAAGGTCCTCGCGACTTTTGCCTCGAACCTGGAGGGCTGCCCGTAACCGACAAACGGCGCGCCGGGCTCTCTCATCCATCGTTCGACCGAGAGTTCCTCGGCGCCAAATCCCGGCCGGGGGGCCATCGCTGCGGCGCCGCCCAACGAAGCCCCGACGAGCAGGGCACGGCGATCGAGAAGCCCGTTTCCCGCGGTTAAATCCTGCGCCCCGGCAACTGCCCGCTTCCTGCCCATCTCGCTCCCCTGAAAAGGTCATCAAGTGGCTTTTCGGCGCGCGAGCATGCCCCGAGATGTGCCACCGCGTAAACAAGAGGTGCCCGTAACCCTTGCTTCGGACCATTCGGCAGTTGGCGGGCGCCGACGATCAATGCATTGTTGTGATAGATACGCGTCTCGAAGAGGAGGGGTTCGTGTCCGTTGGATCGCGGATGGCCGGTCGGTTATGCGATTGAGCGTGGTGACTTTTTTGCGTCCCGGCACCGAGCCGCGCGATCGACCGCTGGGGCGTATCGTCGATTACGCCCGCCGCGTTGAGAGGCGCGGGTTTCCCGGGATTTGGGTCACCGACTCACTCGGGCGCGGGCGCCCTACCCTTGATCCGCTCGTGGCCCTCGGGGTGTTGTCGGCCGCGACCGAGCGGGTCGAGCTCGGGACGGCTGTGCTGCAAGTCTCGCTGCGCAACCCGATCGAGCTGGCGCATCGCGTCCAGTCGGTTCAAGCGGTTTCGGGCGGCCGGCTGCGGCTCGGCGTCGGCAGCGGCTCGACACGCGCCGATTTCGACCTCCTCGGCGCCGATTACGACCGGCGCTTTCGCACCTTGATGAGTTCGCTGGAGATCATGCGCCGGGCCTGGCGCGGCGAGCGGGTCAATGGCGGCACCTTGTCGCCCTGGCCGGGATGCGAGGGCGGGCCGCCGGTGTTGCTCGGCGCCTGGCGCAGCCCGCGCTGGATCACTTATGCCGCAAAGCAGTGCCAGGGCTGGATCGCCTCGGGCCTCTACAGCAGCTGGGAGGATCTCGAGAACGGCATGCGGATCTATCGCGAAGCCGGCGGCGCCAACGCCGTCCTCGCCAATGTCGTCGTCGACCTCAGCGCCCAGGCCGAAGCGGGCAGTCTCGCCGAGCGGGCGAAGGTCTCGCTCGTCTGTCTGCCCGACGACGCGCGGCAGCGGCTGAAACGTCTTGAGCGTATCGGCTTCGACGAGGTTCTCATGGTCTCCCCCAATTCCGCCCTCGACGAGCTCGAACGCGTCCGCGATTTTCTCTAACAGCCCAGTGGGTGTCGGGAGGATGATTATGGACAAGGCGCTATCAGGCATTCGCGTTATCGACATGACCCACAACCAGGCGGGGCCTGCCTGCGCGCAGATCCTGGGCTTTCTCGGCGCCGATGTGATCAAGCTCGAAGAGCCAAAGGGCGGCGACATCGCCCGCCGCAACATGCGCGACCGGCAGGACAGCGACAGCCTCTTTTTTCTGCTGTTCAATGCCAATAAGCGCAGCCTGACGCTCAATCTGAAGACCGGCCGCGGCAAGGAATTGTTCAAAGAGCTGATCGCCAGGTCGGACGTGCTGGTCGAGAATTTCAGCCCTGGTGCGCTCGACCGGTTGGGGCTTGGCTGGGACGTGCTGTCTCAGATCAACCCGCGCCTCATCTACGCGACGATCAAGGGCTTCGGCAGCTACGGCCCCTATGCGAACTATAAAGAGCTTCGAGCCGGTAGCGCAGGCGATGGGCGGCGCGATGAGCGTGACCGGATATCCGGAAAATCCGCCGACCTATGTCGTGCCGGCAATCGGCGACTCCGGCACCGGGATGCATATGGCGATCGGCATTCTCGCGGCATTGCAGCAGCGCCACAATACCGGCCGCGGCCAGTGTGCCGAAGTGTCGATGCAGGACGCGGTCGTCAATTTGATCCGCGTCAGCCTTCGCGACCACCAGCGCTTTGGCCGCGCGATGCCGCGACGCGGCAACCAAATGGGGCAGGGGATCCCGAGCACGACCTATCCCTGCGCGCCCGGCGGTCCCAACGACTGGGTCTTCATCACCGCGCAGCAGCAGATGTGGCCGGCCATGGTCGAAGCGATGGGCCGGCCTGAGCTGGCCGACGATCCCCGCTTCGACACCGCCGAAATCCGCTGGGAAAACCGTGACGAGCTGAATGCCATTATCGAGGAGTGGACGCGCCAGCGCAGCAAATACGAGGTCATGCGCGTGCTCGGGGAGGCCGGCGTGCCGTGCGGCGCCTGTCAGGATACCGGCGAGGTATTGGCCGACCCGCATCTCAAAGCGCGCGAGATGATCCTCGATATCGATTACCCGGCGCGGGGCGCCTACAAGACCGTCGGCTGCCCGATCAAATTGTCCGACTCACCGGCTGAAGTGACCCGCCCGCCGCTGCTCGGCGAGCATACCGAGGGGCTGCTCAGCGAGCTCTGCGGCATCAGTCCGGACGAGGTCAAACGGCTGCGCGACGACGGAGTGGTCTAAGCCATGCCCTTGCGACTGACGATCGCCTTCTCCGACAATCCCCGCGTTGAGCCGCTGAAGGATGGGACGGTAAAGCCGCAAAACATCGAGCTCGATTTCATTACGCTCGAGCCGGGCGCGCTGTTTTACCGCAACCTCTTTTATGACGAATTCGACGTCTCCGAGATGTCGATCTCGGAAACGCTGTTGGCGCGCGAGCGGACCGACGGAAAGAAATGGGACTGGTCGGCGCTGCCGGTGTTCTTGAGCCGCGGACACCACTGGCCCTACCTCTACGTCAACGCAGGCTCGGGCATTGCCAGTCTCGCCGATATGAGGGGCAAGCGCATCGGGGTCCCGGATTACGACATGACCGCAGCGCTGTGGTTCCGAATTACCCTCAAGGATCTCTACGGCATCGAGGCCAAGGACAATGTCTGGTTCAACGGGCGGACGAAGGAGCTGAGCCATGGCGGGGCGCTCGGTCTCGACCAGGCCGGGCCAATTGGTGTCGAGCATCACTGGCTGACCGCCGACCAAACCTTGGATCAAATGCTCGATCGCGGCGAGATCGACGCATGCACCGCGATCCGGCCGCAAGGCCGCGTCACTGCCGGCGATACCACTGTCATCGACCGCTGGGGAGGCACGCAAATCGAGGGCAACCCGCGACTGCGAAAATTGTGCGAGGACGACGGCAAAGCCGTCGTCTGCGAATTCTATCGGAAGACTGGCTTCTTTCAGCCCAATCATCACGTGATTGTGCAAAACCGGGTTCTCAAGGAACACCCCTGGGTAGCGCTGGAACTCTTCGACGCCTTCCGCCGCTCGAAGGATGTCGCCTATGAGCGCGCACGGCGTTATCAATCGACCTATCTGTATTTCCCGGGCAAGGATTTCGCGGAGCAGCGGGCCGTCTTTGGGGACGACCCGTATCCCCTCGGTCTCAGCGCCATGGGACGAAATGTCGAGCGCGCAATTCAGGGCTCGCTCGAACAGGGGTTGCTGACCAAACCCTCGCGGCTCGAGGAAATTTATTATCGCACCACACTGAAGACCTGAGGAACATGGGCATCCGAAACCCTTTTTCCGCCATTTCGTTCCGTCAGGGGTCAGTGGTATTGCGGGCTAGAACGGATCGGAGGCGGTGCTCAGCTGCTCGACCTTGGACGGGATATCGCAGCGCGCCACCAGCTTGCGGTCACCTTTGAGCACCTCGAACGCGGTATCCTCCCCCTCGCGCCAGAAGCGGATGTCCAGCTTGTGCTTGCCCAGGCGAAGGTCATACACGGTCAGGTCGGGCAGCCATTTCGGAAGCGACGGATCGATATACAGCTTGTTGCGCGGCGCATCCGGCAGAAAGCCCAATAGGGCCTGTGTCAGCATGAAGGCCGAGCCCGCGGCCCAGGCTTGCGGGACATTGGCCCCGATATATTGCACCGGGAAGTTGGTCTCCTCGCGCGCGAACGCGGTATAGAGCTCAGGCAGCTGGTTGAGCCGGAAATAGCTCGCAGCAACGCTGATGTCGTGCGCGATCTGCGCCGCCTCCGCGCCGAAACCGTAAAACTTAAATCCCATCGCGATGATGGCGTTGTCGTGCGGCCAGACGGAACCGGTCTGATAATTATACGGGTTGTACGCCGGATTATCGGTAGAAAGCGTGCGTATACCCCATCCGGTCAACATGTCCGGCGCCATCAGCCGTTTCACGACCGCCTTGGCGCGCTCGGGAGGCACAATGCCGGACCACAGGCAGTGCCCGACATTGGACGCGACCGTCAGCACCTTCTTCTTCTCGCCGTCGAGCGCATAGGCATAGAAGCCGAGCTCTTCGTCCCAGAACGCCGCATTGAAGCGCTCGAACAATGCCGCCGCTTTGGCGCGCAGCCTCTGCGCGCGATCCGTATTGCCGAGCGCGTCGAACACCTCGGCCATGCGCACCCAGGCATTGTAGACATAGCCCTGCAGCTCACAGAGCGCCTTCGGGCCCTTGACCAGCGAGCCGTCGGGGTAGACGACGGAATCACCGGAATCTTTCCAGCCCATATTCTCATACCCGACCGGCGAGCGCGTCTGGTATTCCTGGAAACCGTCGCCGTCGCGGTCGCCATACTCGTCGATCCAGGAGAGACACCCCTCGGCCGTCTCGATGTGCCGCTCCAGCAGCCCGCGGTCGCCGATAGCGCGCCAGGCAGCATGCAACGCAATCAGATAGAGCGGCGTCGCGTCGGCGGTGCCGTAATAGGGCGTGTGCGGGATCAGCTTGAAATGCGCAAGTTCGCCATAGCGCATTTCGTGCAATATCTTGCCGGGCTCGGCGTCGCGGTAGTGGTCCTCCTGCTTTGCCTGATGCGAGCCGAGAACCTCCAATGTTCCCCGCGCAAACTCGGGATAGACGAGCGTGTTCTGCAGCGAGACGATGAGGCTGTCGCGGCCGAACGGCGCGACAAACCAGGGAAGGCCGGCGGCCGGCAAGAAAGCCATATGATCCTCACCTGCAATTGGCAGGCGCAGGGCCGCCATATCCTCGAGCGCCTGGCGAAAGAGGCGATAGAATTCCTCGTTGCTGGTCCGGATCTTGACGACGTTTTTGAGCCAGTCCGCCAACGTATCGGCGTGGCGCGACTTGTGGCTATCGCCAATGCAATGGGTCGGCGGAGCTAGATGCTGGTCGCCGTCGGTCAGTGTGTAGAGAAGGCAACAGTGCCACGGCTCGCCTGGTTTGAGGGCGACCTCGAAGCTGAGCCGGCCATTGGCGTACACTGCTGTTGTCGACGAGTGTGCGGGAGAGATCGTCGCCGCGCGGGTGAAATCGGCATTGCGGTAAGTGGTGCGCAGATGCTGGCGCGATGGCGCCCATTCCGTCGTGATCCGGCCGCGGCGCACGATGTGGTTGGCCTTCACCTCGAAGACATCGGCAAAATCGCAGCGCAGCGCGATCTCGAGCTGGAAGGTTGCCGGCTTTGCGCCATAGTTGACGACGTCGAGATCCTCGTGCATGCCGCCGCTGATCGACCGGCTGAGGGTGAAGCCCAAACTGCGTGGCGGGATCGTGCCGTCCTCGGTCAGGAAAGCGCGATTGGTCAGAAAAATGCGGGATGCGTAATAGCTGATGGCGCCGCCGTTCAGCAGTTCCCAGGGCTCGCCATTGGCATAAATGGCCCAGCTGCTGACGACCCGCGTATCGAAGAAATAGAGGCCCTTTTCGCTCGGCCAATTGATCTGACCGTCCTCTTCGGTGATCAGCACCGTCTGGCCTTGGTGGATCGCGATTTGCGGCGGGCCGACTTGGACCTTGACCGTCATGAGGTGCTCCCGTCAGAGGCTGTTCGGCATGCCATTTAGGCGGAACGTCTCACTTTATCACGCCCGCGCGCCTCCTGAGACCGAGCAGGTATGCCCCAACCGCGCTGCCTGTTCTGCCTGTTTTATCAGGTTGAGATCACGCATCGCCAACTCCCTCAATAGCGAATCTCCCGCCCGATCATGGGCTCCGACTTGCGCGAAACTACCATGCGATTATGGCAATCGCATGGTTGGTCAGTGCCCACCTGGAACCGGTGGGTGTCCTCGGTAGATCCGCTTGGCCCGGCAGCCTCGGCAAAGACCTTCGGGCCGGCGAGGGGGAACGCGCGCGACGTGGTTTCTTTCGTCACCCCCCGCGAAGGCGGGGGTCCAGGGGAGACGGCCGAGACCCTAAGGCCCTGGATTCCCGCTGTCGCGGGAATGACGTGCAAGACTGACCGTCGGCGTCTTGACGCTCTCGCCGGTGCCGAGGAGGTAGACCGGCCCCTGTTCAAGCCAGCGGCAAGCTTTGCGAAAAGTCGCGGGTGCGCTGGGCGTCAACCAGGATCAAGGCACCGTCGTCGTCGGTCACGAGGCGACATTGCAATAGTCGGAACGGGTAGGCGAGCGAATTGAGGACATCCTCGACCGTGATCGGTCCGTGGGATGGCCAGCTAGGGCCGGGCGACCGGGAGTTATCACAAGGCCTTACTTGGGCAGTGTATTTTTGTAGATCATGCCATCCTTCATGATGACCAGCAGGTTTTTGTCGGCATCTTCCAGGAGTTTGATGTTTTCCAACGGATCGCCGTCGACCAGCAGCAGATCTGCGAGTGCGCCCTCTTCCACGACGCCAAGCTTGCCCGGATAGGGGTTGATAAATCCAGACAATGCCATCAACTCGCCATTGTCTGCGGTGGCCATCTCGAGCGCTTCGGCGGGGGTGTACCAGCGGACCATCTTGGCGAGTATCGCCCCCTGACGGCTGGCAATCCTTGCGTCGAACAGGATGTCGGTGCCAAAAGCCGTCTTGACCTTGTACTTCTTCGCCAGCTGGTAGGCATTGTCCGTTCCAGCGAAAACTTCCAACGCCTTCTTGCGGGACTGGGGGCTCAATGGCGGCGCGTCTTCATCATCCAGAAACGGCTGCAAACTCCACCAGATGCCCTTGTCTGCCAATAGCTTGGCGGTGGGTTCATCAATCAAATGTCCATGCTCGATGCATTTGACGCCAGCGGCAACGGCTTGTCGGATCGCCCGCGGCGTATAGGCGTGCACGGTCACATAGGTGCCCCAATTCTCCGCAGCCTCGACTGCGGCACGGATCTCCGGTTCGGTGTACTGGGTCGATTCGATCGGATTGTAGGGCGAGGCGACGCCACCACCCGCCATCAGCTTGATCTGGCTCGCGCCACTCCTCAACTGCTCTCGCGCGCGCAGGCGGACCTCATCGGGGCTGTCGGCGATGGCTGCGATGCCCTCGATCTCGGAATGGCTCAGGGGCCCTCCCAATGTCCGCGGCACCTCAAAGACAAAGCGAAAATCTCCATGCCCCGAAGTTTGCGATATGAAAGCACCCGACGGATAGATGCGCGGGCCAATCATGACACCTTCGTCAATTGCGCGCTTGAGCCCGAACACGGGCCCGCCAAGGTCGCGTATTGTGGTGAAACCTCTCATCAGCGTCGCTTCCGCCTGACGCGCCGCCAACAGATGAAGATAAGAAGAGTTGGCGGTCATCAGAAGCATCTGCGGCGCCGCCACCATCAGGGCGTGCCAATGCGCGTCAATGAGGCCCGGCATCAGCACGCGTCCGTTCGCCGCAATGACGCGGAGCTTAGCATTGCTTTCAACCGTGATCGGGCTTGCTGATATCCGCTCAATCGTGTTGCCTCTGACCAGCACATTGGATGGAGCCGAGAGCGTGGCACTCTTACCATTGAAGATGCGGACATTCTGAAACAGCGTCGTTGCGCCGCCGGCCAAAGTAGTGGGGAAAGGCGCCAAACCCGGGGCTTCTAGATCTGCATCACCTTGCCCCAGGCTCGCCCGGCAAAGCCCGGCCAACAGCGCCGCCGCCACCAGCGATGGATAGACTGCGGGGTTCAGCGTTCGAACTATCGTCGTCCTGAATGACATGCCAAAAAGAGGATCTCCAGAAGCGTGATCAGAGGAACGATAACCCGGTATTAGGCGGGAACGGCCAACAAGGCAAATTCCGCTTGCACCCGGCCGCTCACGGCGGCTCGTTCGACATGATGATCGTCCCGGAGGCGGGGAACATGCCGCCGACGCCATGGCAGACGGAGATCTCGGCGCCGGGGATCTGCGCGGGGGCGGTGGCGCGTATCTGGCGCACGCTCTCCTGCAAGGCCTACATGCCGGAATGCATGTAGGAGAGCCCGCCGCCATTGGGGTTGAGCGGGGACGCCGACCCGCGGCGCCCATATTGAAAATAGGCGCCAATGGCGTACATTGCGGAGATGCGGACGCGGCCGATTACGGTAGCGGAAACGGCTGTGTTCATGCGCCAAGCCGGCGCTTTGAACCGATGACGAGCGGTTCGAGTTTATCGATTTCATAGCGCGCAACCCCGAGGCCGGCGATCTGATCCCCGCAAGCGGTGGCGTCCGCAAGGTCAGGTGGGGTCGCCGCGGCAGCGGCAAGCGAGGCGGGGTTCGCGTCATTTACTTCTACCATGACCCGGCAATGCCGCTTTATCTCCTTATGATCTACGCAAAGGCACGGCGCGATGACCTCTCGCCTGATGCGCGGCGAACGGTACAAGCGCTTGTAGCGCGGCTGAAAGAGGTGTACGGGCGTTGACGAGGACAGCATGAACAAATTCAGCAAGGAACTGATCGAAAGCC
>Ga0126383_10001604_pt1 | contig 14176 bp, 12 predicted proteins | sample PanSoiMetPlot_35_FD_96882 | JGI IMG/M metagenome (GOLD analysis project Ga0126383, IMG submission 96882) | Tropical forest soil microbial communities from Panama - MetaG Plot_35 | ecosystem: Environmental > Terrestrial > Soil > Tropical forest > Bulk soil | place: Panama | collected 2016-02-17
ATTGCGGCGGGCGATCTCTTGCTCGCCTTTGCTCACGGAGAACGGCAATCGCGCTACGACCTCGCAGACATCGCCACCGCGGCGCGCCGCGACGGCGCCGACTATGTCCTCGACGGGGTCAAGAGCCTCGTCATCCATGGCGACTGCGCCGACAAGCTCGTGGTGTCGGCACGCCTTGTCGGCGCGCGTGCCGATCGCGACGGGATCGGATTATTCGTGGTCGACGCCGATGCTGCCGGCGTATCGCGCCGAGCCTATCCGACGGTCGACGGCCTGCGTGCCGCGGAGGTCATCTTGTCAGGCGTGCGGGTCGGGGCAGACAGAGTGCTAAGCGAGCCCGGCAAGGCGTTCCCTCTTATTGCCAAGGTGGTGGACAGCGCCATCGCAGCGCTCGCGGCCGAGGCGGTAGGGGCGATGGGCGCAATGCATGAGAGCACGGTCGAATACCTCAAGACCAGAAAGCAATTCGGTGTACCGATCGGCAGTTTCCAGGTGCTCCAGCATCGCGCTTCCGAGATGCTGATCGCACTAGAGCAGGCGCGCAGCATGGCTGTCTTTGCCACCATGATGGCGGAGGAACCGGACCCGACCGAACGGCGCAAGGCGATTGCCGCTGCGAAGGTGCAGATCGGCCGCTCCGGACGTTTTGTCGGCCAGCAGGCGATCCAGCTTCACGGCGGCATCGGCATGACCATGGAGTACAAGGTGGGGCACTATTTTAAGCGTGTCACCATGATAGATACCTTGTTCGGCGACGCCGACCATCATCTTGCCGAGCTCGCTCGCCTGGGCGGGCTCATCGCCGCGTGAAGCGAAGCGAGCATTTCGATATCGACAGTTGACGAGAACGCAATGACAACGACCCTTTGGCCTACGTCTCCGCGCACCAAAGAGCTGGCGGCGGGTATCACGGCTTTCATGGAGGAGCACGTCTATCCGGCCGAGCCGGTTTTCGAGCGTCAGCTTAACGCCGCCGTCGACCGTTGGAACGAACTTCCAGTCATGACGGAACTCAAGGCCAAGGCGAGGGCCGCGGGCTTGTGGAACCTGTTTCTGCCCAAACGGCATTTTCCGGGCGCCCTCACCAATCTGGAATACGCACCGCTGTGCGAGATCATGGGCCGCTCCCCGATCGGCCCCGAGCCTTTCAACTGCTCGGCGCCGGATACCGGCAACATGGAGACGCTGATCCTCTATGGTACCGAGGAGCAGAAACAGCGCTGGCTAAAACCGCTGATGGAGGGCGAAATCCGCTCTTGCTTTGCGATGACTGAGCCGGCGGTTGCGTCCTCGGACGCCACCAACATCCGGGCCGAGATCAGGCGCGACGACGACCACTACATCATTAACGGCCGCAAATGGTGGACCTCGGGCGCCATGGACCGCCGCTGCAAAATCGCGATCGTGATGGGCATGACGGATCCTCGAGCGGAGCCCCACGAACGCCAATCCATGGTGCTGGTGCCGCTCGACACGCCGGGCGTGAAGGTCGAGCGCGCGCTCAGCCTCTTCGGCTATGACGATGCGCCGCACGGCCACGCCGAAGTTGTGTTCGAGAACGTTCGCGTGCCGGCGTCGAACATCCTGCTCGGCGAAGGCCGCGGCTTCGAAATCGCGCAGGGGAGGCTCGGCCCCGGCCGCATCCATCATTGCATGCGGCTGATCGGTGTCGCCGAGCGCGCGCTGGAGGAGATGTGTCAGCGCGCCATCAGTCGCAGCGCCTTCGGCAGGACCATTGCGGACCACGGCGTGACGCGCCACTGGATCGCAGAGTCCCGCATCGAGATCGACCAGGCGCGCTTGCTGACGTTGCACGCCGCCCACATGATGGACACGGTCGGCAACAAGGCCGCACGCGCCGAGATTGCCATGATCAAGGTCGTCGCACCCAATGTAGCGCAGAAGGTCATCGACCGCGCCATCCAGGTGTGTGGCGGCGCTGGCGTCAGCCAGGATTTTCACTTGGCTTATGCCTATGCACGCACGCGGGTGCTGCGCCTTGCGGACGGGCCCGACGAGGTACATCGCGAGACCGTCGCTAAGCAGGAGCTGCGCAAGTATCTCTCGCAAGCCAACCGGCAACGCCATGACACGTGATGTTGCGTAGAGCGGATTAGCGTCAGCGTAATCCGCCGCCCAAACCGGGGGTGGCGGGTTGTGCCTTCGGCTAAGACGCCCTACGCGCTCAAACGCCAACCGAAAGTGCCATGATGGGTGACGCGCACACCACAGCAACCGCATCGCCATTCGCCCTCGACGGCAAGGTCGCAATCATCACCGGCTCGAGCCGTGGCATCGGCCGCGCTAGCGCCGAGGCGATGGCGCGGCTAGGCGCCAAGGTGGTGATCTCGAGCCGCAAGGTTGAGGCCTGCGAGGCGGTCGCTCAGAACATCCGCCAACGTGGCGGCGCGGCGTCGGTCATTGCGTGTAATATCTCGCGCAAGCACGAGGTCGAGGCGCTGGTAGCCGGCACGCTGCAGAGCCACGGCCGCATCGACATTTTGGTCTGCAACGCCGCCGTCAACCCGGTCTATGGGCCGCTTGGCGAACTGACCGACGAAGCCTTCGACAAGGTCATGGGCAGCAACGTCAAGAGCAACCTGTGGCTCTGCAATCTGGTGATTCCTGCCATGGCGGAGCGCGGCGACGGCGCGGTCGTCATCGTCTCGTCCATCGCCGGGCTGCGCGGCACCGGCACGCTCGGCGCCTACGGGATTTCCAAGGCCGCCGATTTCGCCCTCGCGCGCAATCTTGCGGTAGAATGGGGACCGCAAAACGTGCGCGTCAACTGCGTCGCGCCAGGCCTGGTCAAGACCGATTTTGCCCGGGCGCTATGGGAGAATCCCGAGCTTTTGGCGCGACGCACCGCCACTACGCCGCTGCGCCGTATCGGCGAGCCTGAAGAGATCGGCCCGATCGTGGCATTCCTCGCGTCACCGGCCGCGCGCTTCATCACTGGCCAAGTGATCGTCGCCGATGGCGGCGTAACCGTCGCATAGGTGTTGTATCCCCGGCGTCACTTTGCGGGATGGATCGTTTCGCCGCGAGCCAGCATGGCAACGTATTTTTCGATCCGCTGGGCGCGAGTCTCTGGTTTTTTGGCATCTTGAACGCGATACAGGATCGCGTATCGGTTGCGACTGTCGAGTTGATCGAAGTGACGTTTGGCGCGTGGACTGCGGTCGAGGGCGGACTGAAGATCTTCGGGGATCGTGGCTTTGCTCTGCGGCGCGTAGGCCGCTTCCCATCGGCCGGCACGCTTGGCTTGCTCGATCGCCCTCTTCCCGGCTGGTCGCATACGGCCGACTTTGATCAGTTCAAGCGCACGCTCGCGATTGTCTTGGGACCACCTTCCGGTGGGCCGCCGTGGCGTAAAGCGGATCAACCAGTGGTCGGCGTCGAACTTATCCAACTGTCCATCAATCCAGCCATGGCAGAGGGCGCCGTCGATCGCTTCCTGCTTCGAGACGCTGGGGATCCCAGACGCTGCCTTGGCGAACTTGAGCCACACGCCTTTCGATGTGGTTGGCTGGGCTTCGAGCCAAGCTTCCCACTCGGCGCTTGACGCAAAGGCCAGTATGGGGAGACCGGTCTTGGTATTCGACAACGTTTACTCCATCATCATCGACGGGTATGGTGTCTCTACACCACCGGCGAGCGGTTGCCGTCCACATTTATGGCCGTTCCCGTGATGTAGGACGCCGCATCCGACGCCAGGAAGCACGCCGCATTGGCGAATTCCTGTGCGGCGCCGACGCGCCCCATGGGGATCTCTTTGCCCATTTTGGTGAGAAAATCCGTAAGTGGCACCCCAAGTTTCGCGGCGCGCTGGACCCACTGATCGCTCTCGATGAAGCCGACCAACAGCGCGTTGACGAGGATTCCGTGCGGCGCACCCTCACCCGCCAGCACCTTCGTTAGCGCCAAGCCGGCCGCCCGGGTCACCGAAGTCGGTGCGCTGGCGGGGCGCGGCGCCTTGGCGCCGATGTTGAGTACGTTGATGACGCGGCCCCACTTGCGCTCTTTCATCTGCGGCCAGGCGAGCCGGATCAGCCGGATGGCCGCGAAAAGCTTGAGGTCGAGGTCCTCCTGCCATTGCGCGTCGGTGACGGTCTCGAAGGGATGGGCGTTGGAGGTGCCGGCGTTGTTCACCAGGATATCGACATGGCCGAACGCCTGCGTCACGAGAGCAAATCCAGCCGCAATATCCTCTGCGCGCCGCACGTCGCAAGCAACCGGGAGCACCTGTTGGCCCAGTCGCGCCCCCATCTCGGTTACGGCCTCATCCAGGGGGACTTGCCGGCGCGCCATGATGGCCACGTCAGCGCCGGCCTCCGCAAAGGTGCGGGCAATCGCAAGGCCCAGACCCTTGCTGCCGCCGGTAATGAGGGCTTTTCTGCCTGTGAGCTTGATGTCCATTGCTTCTTTCTCGTAGGTCAGTTCGCTTGGGCTCGATCGAGGACGACACTATTCGACACTCGCGCAGCAACATCAATCTTGAATCTCGTAACCGAGACCCTCCAAGACGGACTTAAGCCTGCTAAAGCCGGAACTCCAGCGAATGATGGAAGCCCAAAATACTACAAAATCCGGAAACGATTGTTCTGTATGTTCAATTCGAAGGCCAATCGACAAAATCCCGTCGTATCTTGTCAATCTAACGATCTTATCCCTTGGAAATAAGTATTCTTGGCCCAAGCATGAGAGTAGTATAGAATCGTTAGTGATTGAAACTGTGGCGAATGGCCAGGTTGTATTGAAATCGTTCAGCATCGCGCCGCCTGTTAGCGAGAAGTACCGGTTTCGCACCGATTGAGCCTGTCCCTGCATGTTCCCCACCGCGCTTCGACGCTCCGCGGGAGCTTAATTTTAGGCTATTTACCGTCTTGTTACTATTTTTAGTAATTTCGGAAGACGAGTTCATTTTGGTCCCCGTATTCAGTATAGCTATTAGCCTTCAAATGCAGCATACTGATCACAATTCGCGCAAAGCGTTGAACTGTGCCACATAGCCCGACGGGTCGATGCGCGCTGCCACGATCGTAGTACGGTTCGATTTGAGCGCTGCACCAAGGGCGTTTGTCAGCTCTTGCTCGGTCTCCACCACCGCCGCATCGGCTCCGAACGCGTGGCCGAGTTTCTGCCAATCGACACCGCCGATGTGGATGCCGTGTGGCGGCATGCCCTTGATCTCCTGCTTGACGCGGATGAGCCCGATTTCCTGGTCGTCGAACACCAGCACGATGATCGGCAGGTTCTCGCGCCACGCGGTCTGCAGGTCCGCGATCGCCATCAACAGCCCGCCGTCGCCCGTGAAGGCCAGGATCGGTCGGTCCGGGAAGGCGAGGCGTGCTCCCATGGCGCCGGGCACCGCATAGCCCATGGAGGCGAGGCCGTTCGAGGTGAGGAATTCGCGCGGTCCGTAGGATTCCCATTTCTGCACCACCAGCAGCCGGCTGGCGCCGGCATCGCAGGTCGCGATAGTGTTGCGCGGCATCACCGCGCGGGCGGCCTCGACAGCGCGCTGCGGGGAAAGCCCGGTGGCGGGCGTGTTAAGGGCGCTCGACACCTGCTCGCGGAACGTTTTTGCGGCCTTCTCGCCCCAGCTCGCGCCTTCGGGCGCGAGTTCTGCAAGCCGCGCCAGCAGCGGCTTTAGATCGCCGACGATCTCCGGGTCGGCCGGCACGAAGGCGTCGACGCTCGGGATCGAGGCCAGCGACAGCACGGGAATTTTGTACGGCCATGGCTTCGGCTGCAATTCGACCGCATCGAGGCCAATCGTGACGATGAGATCGGATTCGTTCACGAGCTCTCGCTCAATCAGCCCGCCGATGATGCAGCCGGCACGCAAAGGATGGTCCTCCGGGATCGCGCCCTTGCATTTGGTGGTGGTGAGCACGGGCGCGCCGAGCCTTTCGGCGAACGCGACGACCTCTGCAGCGGCCTTGCACCAATAGACGCCAAGGCCGACGAGGACGACCGGCCGCCGCGCGCGGTTGAGCACATCGAGCGCCGGCTTGAGATCGGCGCGATCGGGACCAGGAAACACCAGGTTCGCCACCAGCGGAGGTTCGGCCATATAATCGCCGGCATCCCGCGTGGTCTCGCTCTGCGGCAATTCGAAATGCACCGGGCCGGGCGGCGCGCCCATGGCGGTGCGCAAGGCGCGGCGCACCTGCTGGCGCACCACCTTGGCGTCAATGGTGGTGCCCCATTTCACGATGGGCTCGTAGATGGCGAGCTGATTGAGCCGCTGCCGCAGCCCAATCTCATAGGTCGGCCGCGAATAGGAGTCGGTGATGGCGATCAGCGGCGAGCGGTCGAGATAGGCATGGGCGACGCCATTGACCATGTTGGTGGCGCCGGGGCCGCGGGTCGACATCGTGATGCCGGGGCTGCCGGTGAGGTCGCCCCAGGTCGAGGCGAGCATTGCGCCCGCTACCTCCTGCTTCATGAGCAGGAACCGCATCTGGCGCTGACGCGCCGCTTCCATCAACTCGACGGACTCGCCGCCGGGATGTCCCACGATGAAGGGCGTGCCCGCATCCTTGAATGCGGTTGCGAGCACTTCGACAGTCGTGGACATTCGTAGCCCTCCCGGAATTTATCGCGGCAGCAACGTACCACAGTTCGGCTAAAGGCACCTGGGGCCGTGGCAGAGACGCCGCGCAACAGAGCGTCCCGTCAGCAGCACGAGCTTCGCCGTACAGTATTCCACCAGCATTGGTGTCGCAGTAGAGCCGGCCTTCTACGCCTTGGTGGCTGCGAGGCCGCAAGAAAGACGTGGATGCCCGCGACAAGCGCAGGGCAGGACGCCGCCGTGGTGTCATCTTCCGACCATGAGACGGCCCTTTGCTCGTCTCGGCATAAATGGAGCCATCAGTTTACTGGGGCTTCGCCGCGGTAAAGTGTTTCGCATCTCGAAGGGCGAGAGGTTTTGTCATGACAAAGAACAGACTTGAGGCTTTCAGCGACGGGGTGTTTGCCATCGTGATCACGCTGCTCATCCTCGACGTGCGGTTTCCCGCAGACAAGCCCCTGACGGTGAAGACTTTGCTAGGCATGGCGCCGCACGCTTCGGCGTTCGTGCTGAGCTTCGTGATCGTCGGCGTTTACTGGGTCTCCCATCACAACATGTTGCATTTCATCAAACAGGTCGATCGACAGCTGCTATGGTTGAACCTCACGCTGCTGTTGATCATCGTGTTCATTCCATTCCCCGCAGCGCTGCTCGGCCAGCACTCTGACAGCCAGCTCGCGGTCGCCCTTTACGGCATCAATCTGATGCTGGTGAATGCCGCCGGCGCGGCCATGTGGCTCTATGCGACGTCACGGCCGCATCTGGCGATTGACGAGATGACGCCTGCCTTGTCGCGTTTCGTCGCAAAACTTCATTCTGCGCCGATTCTGGTTTACGCCGCCGCAATTCCCCTGGCGTACTGGTACGTGCCGCTGGGCCTCGTTTTGTTTGCCGCCGTGCCGGCTTTTTTCATCCTGCCTAACCCATTCATCGATCGGCGCTTGCGATCGGCGATGGGGGGCGCTTCCCATGCGCGCAAATAGCTGCGGGCACTCATCGGCGCAAGGGACGATCCGGCCGCGACCGAGGTGTCGGTGCTTCAACCCGACAAGAATCCGCTCTAAATTTCACCAGTATTTGTTGGTGGGTAGAGGGAACAGCAGGAAAGGGAGGTTGGCGATGAATGGTTGTGTCTGGCGAGCCGGATCGGTTGCGATGGCAGTCGTACTCTACGCGCTGCAGGCGGGCGCGGTTGATACGATCCGCGCGGTCGAGTTCGCACAAAGTGCTTCTGAAGCGCGTCGAGTCACCAGCGACCCGAGCCAGGCCCCGGCGGCCGGTGTGCCGTCGGCATCGCCAGCCAATTCGCGCGAGCAGATAAGGAAGGCGCAGGTTGAACTGCGTCGGCTCGACTGTTTCCAGGGCAGGATCGACGGCAAGCTGGGCGATCAGACGCGGCTGGCCGTGAAGAAGTTCTGGGCGAGCGCCAAGCAGCCTGGCGTCGAAGTCAACATCACCGACCAGTTGATCACCGACCTTTCAGAACGCGGCGACAATTTTTGCCGGCCGCCGCGGCGATTCTTTGGCTTCGGCAGTCGGGGCGGGAATCCCGCGGTGCTCCCTTTCGTCCCACGCGGCATGCAGCAAAATCCGAGCCCGGCCAACTCCGAGCAGCCTTCTCCTCCCGCTCCGGCGCAGTAGCAGGATTGTGGTCGGCGATAACTTTGAGGGTCGCTGAGACGAGGATTCGCCAGATCGGTAGATAGATTGTGAGGGCTTTATGCACACCGCAACGTTCAGTCAGGTCCAGCCGATTCTTGGTACCCGAGATGTGGCGAAGGCTGTTCGCTTCTACGTCGATCGACTCGGATTCACGTTGGCTTTCGGCTTGCCAACTAACGAGGGGAACTACGTCGGCCTGCGGCGCGACAGAGTCGAGCTGCACATGCAATTTCAGTACGAACACGAAATGGGAACAACGCGGCTCCGCATTGTCGTGGACGACCCGGACGCGCTCCACGCGGAGTACAAGGATAAGGATGTCTTTTATGAAGGGACGCAACTCATCGACACTCCGTGGGAACCCGCGAGTTCGCTCTCTACGATTTGGACCGCAATTCATTGACCTTCTATCGCGACCTCTAAAAGCCAACGCTAGCTTTCGCGGGCCGACATTGCCGGTCGGCGTCGATGTGGCGCGCTAACACGGTCCTTGGCGTCAGTTCAACCGGCCCGGTTTTCGCGGGGAAAATAATTCAGAATCCCACATTGCAGGCCGTCTCGATGCCATTATTTTTCCCGTTTTGCCGCCGTTGCCGCCAGTTGCCTCACGAACGCAACCTCGTTCCGGTGGTGGCGAAAAGGTGCAGCCGGTCGGCGGCAGCGACCGTGCGGATCGTCTTGCCCGGCAGCGCGGCCGATGCGCCCAGCACCCTGACAACGACATCGCCGCGCCCGATCTCCGGCGTTCCGTAGACCAGGGATTCCGGTCCAATGCGTTCGACTGCCGTCACCGCGAAATCGAGTGCCAGGCCGGCCGCTGGCCGGACCTCGGGGCCGACGAGCGCAAGCTCGTCCGGACGCACGCCGATCACGCCGCCTTCGGGCAGCAAGGCGCCGCAGGCGAGTTCAGCCGCCTCGGAAGCGGTAACATGAATGAGGTTCATGGGTGGCGCTCCGATGAATGTCGCGACGAACGTCGTCGCCGGCCGCTCGTAGATCTCGAGCGGTGTCCCGATCTGCTCGACGCGACCCGAATTCATGACCACCAGCACGTCGGCGAGCGTCATCGCCTCGAGCTGGTCATGGGTGACGTAGATTGACGTGGTGCCAAACGAACGCTGCAGGCGGCGAATTTCGACCCGCATGGAGCCGCGCAGTTTGGCGTCGAGGTTCGACAGCGGCTCGTCGAAGAGAAATACCCTGGGTCGGCGCACCACCGCACGACCCATGGCGACGCGCTGGCGCTGGCCGCCCGAAAGCTCCCGCGGTTTGCGCTCGAGAAATTCCGCGATCTCCAACATGCGGGCGGCTTCGCGCACCCGCGTATCGATCGCGTCAGCCGGCACGCGCCGGTTGCGCAGACCGTAGGCCATGTTGTCGTACACGCTCATATGCGGGTACAACGCGTAATTCTGGAACACCATAGCAATGTCGCGCTCGGCGGGCTCGAGATGATTGACGACCGCGCCATCAAGCAGCACCTCGCCGGCCGTGACGGCTTCGAGGCCCGCTACGATGCGGAGCAGGGTCGACTTGCCGCAGCCGGAGGGGCCGACCAAAACGCACAGGTTGCCGTCGGCAATCGTGAGGCTGACGTCGCGGACCGCAATGACGCCGCCCGCATAGGTCTTGCTCACCTGGCGCAGCGCGACCTCAGCCACCTTGCCCCCGTCACTTCTCGGTCTCCACCAATCCCTTGACGAACAGCTGTTGCATGGCCACGAGTACGAGCACCGGCGGCAGCAGCGCCAGGATCGTGGTCGCCATAACGAGGTGCCACAGCGGAGTGTCGTCGGCCGCCCGCGCCATCCGCTGAATGCCCATCACAATGGTGTAGTAGGACTGATCGCTGGTCACAAGCAGCGGCCACAGGTATTGATTCCAACCGTAGATGAACAGAATCACGAACAGCGCCGCGATGTTGGTGCGCGACAGCGGCAGCAGGATGTCGCGGAAAAAGCCCATCGCCGTGGCGCCGTCGATGCGTGCGGCCTCGGCAAGCTCGTCCGGCACCGTCATGAAGAACTGGCGGAACAGGAAGGTTGCCGTCGCGCTCGCGATCAGCGGGATGGTCAGGCCCGCATAACTGTTGAGGAGACCGAGCTGCGAAACCACCTCGAAGGTCGGCAGAATGCGAACCTCGACGGGCAGCATGAGAGTGAGGAAGATCATCCAGAACGCGGCAACCCGGAACGGGAAGCGGAAATACACGATTGCGAAAGCCGACAACAGGGACACTGCGATCTTGCCGACCGCGATCAGGGTCGCCACGACCAAAGAGTTGAGCAACATGCCGGCAATCGGCGGCGCGCCGGCATTGGAGACGCCCTGCGACAACACCCCAGCATAGTTCTTTACGAAATCCGGACCCGGCCACAACGGCAACCGCCCGGACAGGAAGTCAGCGCTCGGGTGGGTCGAGGCGACAAAAGCGAGCCAGACCGGCGCTACCATCAGGCCGACACCCAGCACCAGCACTCCATGCGCTGCAATGGTGAAGACCGGTCTGTTTTCAACCATGGCGACCTCAGTAATGAATCCTGCGCTCGACAAAGCGGAACTGCGCCAGTGTCAGCGCCATCACGACGGCCATCAGCACGACCGATTGAACCGCCGATCCGCCGAGATCGAGCGATTCGAAGCCGTCCTTGAAGACCTTATAGACCAGGATCGTTGTGGCGGTGCCGGGACCACCGCCGGTCGTAGCGTGAATGATTCCGAACGTATCGAAGAATGCGTAGACGATGTTGACGACGAGAAGGAAGAACGTGGTTGGCCCGATCAACGGCAGGATCAGGGTGCGAAAGCGCCGGGCCGGCCCGGCGCCGTCGATCGCCGCCGCCTCGATCAGCGAGCGCGGGATCGACTGCAGAGCGGCGAGGAAGAATACGAAATTGTAGGACGCCTGCTTCCACGCGGCGGCCACCACGACGAGAACGAACGCATGGGTGCCGTTGAGGAGCGGGTTCCAGTCGAGACCGAGGCGCGACAATGCATAGGCGTAGATGCCGGTGGTGGGGTGTAACAGGAACCACCACAGCACGCCGGCGATGGCGGGCGCGACCGCATAGGGCCAGATCAGCAGCGTCGTGTAGACCCGTGCGCCGCGCACCAGCCAATCGGCCAAGGCGGCAAAGAGAAGCGCGACCCCGAGCGCGATCGTCGCCACAGCCAACGAAAACGCCGCGGTGATGCCGAATGATTGTAGGTAGGCCTCGTCGGCGAACAGGCGTTCGAGGTTTGCCAGCCCGACGAATTCCCGCTTTAGGCCGAACGGGTCTTCCTGCATGACCGACTGGTAGATCGCCTGGCTGGCCGGCCATATGAAAAACACCAGAGTGATCGCGAGCTGAGGCATTACCAGCAGCATCGGCAGGACGACGCCGCCAAACGTTACCCGCTTCGTGAGCATCGCGCAGTCCCGCCGTAGCGCTGGAACCGGGGGGCGGATTAGCCACCTGGTCGGCCGCGCAGGCCTGATGGTAAAGTCCGCGTAATCTACCAAGCCTGGCGCAATACGCTGCCCTATTGCGCCCTACACACAGTTTACTTGTTCGCCTTCTCGAACTGGCGCAGTAGGTCGTTACTGCGTTTGACCGCGCTCTCGAGTGCCGTCTTGACGGGCTTCTTTCCCGCGAAGGTCTGCTCTAGTTCCTCCTCGATGACATCGCGAATCTGCACGAACGAGCCGAGCCGCAGGCCCTTGGAGTTCGCGGTTGGCGCATTGAGCGTCATCTGCCGGATGGCTGTGTCGGTTCCGGGGTTGCGATCGTAATAGCCTTGCGCGCGCGTAAGCTCGTAGGCCGCGAGCGTGATCGGCAGATACCCGGTGTTCTGGTGCCACCACGCCTGGATCTCGGGGCGCGACAGGAAGGTGAAGAACTTTGCAACGCCCTTATATTCGACGTCCGGCCGGCCCCTGAGCACCCACAGCGAGGCGCCGCCGATGATCGAGTTCTGTGGTGCGCCTTTGACGTCGGGCCAGTAGGGTTGCATGCCGTAGCCGACCTCAAACTTCGCGCTGGCGAGCACGGCCGCCCGCGTGGCCGATGAGCCGATGAAGATGCCGCACTCGCCGGCGATGAATTTCGGCACCGCCTTGTTGGTGCGTCCTCCGTAGTCATAGAGCTTGGTCTTCTGCCACTCCGCGAGGGTTGCCACTTGTCTCGTCACCACCGGGCCATCGATCTTGAGCTCAGTGTCGAGACCATCGAAGCCGTTGGCCTTGGTGGCCAGGGGTACGTTGTGATAGGCGGACAGGTTCTCGACCAGCACCCACGACGGCCATTCGGTGGTGATGCCACAGGGCAACCCGGCCGCCTGTAGTTTCTTCGACGCCGCCTCGACTTCGGGCCAGGTGCGCGGCGGTGCGCTGGGGTCAAGGCCGGCTTTACGGAACGCGTCCTTGTTATAGTAGAGGATCGGGGTCGAGGAATTGAACGGCACCGACAGCATGTTGCCGGCGCGGTCGGTGTAATAGCCGGTGACCGCCGGGAGATAGGACTTGGGATCGAAAGGCTCGCCCTGATCCTTCATCAGTTGGTAGGCCGGATAGACGGCGCCCTTGGCCGCCATCATGGTAGCGGTGCCGACCTCGAACACCTGCAGAATCGCGGGATGCTGGCGGGCGCGGAAGGCGGCAATGGCTCCCGTCATGGCCTCGGGGTAACTGCCTTTGAAGACCGGTATGATCTTGAAGTCCGATTGTGCAGCGTTGAAATCGGTCGCGAGTTTCTCGAGCTTCTCTCCGAGTTCGCCGCCCATGGCGTGCCACCACTGGATTTCGACCGCTGCTCGAACCGGCGTCGCGCCGACAAAGCCGACAGTTGCAATCAGGCCAACGGTCAAGCGCTGAATCAGCAGGCGGTGAATCAACATGTCGCTTCCCCTGTGAATTGTCCGCCAATGTACAGGCGCTAAGACCTTGAAACGCCGTCGCGCTGGATCCGGCACCACCATAGACCATTGCGCGGCGGGTCCAAACCGGAAAACGCGGATCGGGTCCTTCACTGGATGGCGTGACAGAACCATGGAAGCACATGAAGCTCTCCGCCTTGACAATCCGTTCTCGGCGCTTAGTTTCTCAGCTCATGGGGACGGCGATCTCCCCACGAGGCGACATGCTGAAGAAATCGCGTCCCGCTCCCAACGCAAGGACGCTCTCATGCCCTCGATGAACACGATTTCCGTCGACAAGCTTGCCCGCCTCATCGGCACTCCCAACTGCCCCGCTCTGGTTGATGTGCGCACCGATGACGATTACAAAGCCGATCCCCGCCTGATTCCGGGTTCGATGCGTCGGTCCCATGCCGATGTCTCGGCGTGGACAAGCGAATTTACCAGCCGTTCCGCCATCGCGATCTGCCAAAGGGGCGCCAAGCTCAGCGAAGGCGCGGCCGCTTGGTTGCGCCATGGCGGGGTTTCGGCGGACGCGCTTGAGTACGGCTTTGAGGGTTGGCGCAAGGCCGGCCTTCCTCTGGTAGCCACGACTAGAATGCCGCCGCTCGATGACCACAAGCGCACCGTCTGGGTGACACGCGCGCGACCCAAGGTCGATCGGATCGCCTGCCCCTGGCTGATCCGTCGCTTCGTGGATCCTCGTGCAGTGTTCCTGTTCGTAGCTTCCGCGGAGGTGGAAGGCGTGGCGGAGCGTTTTTTCGCCACCCCCTTCGATGTCGAAGGCGTATTCTGGGGCCATCGCGGGGACAGGTGCACCTTCGATGTGATGGTAGAAGAATTCGGCCTTGCAACCGAACCACTGCTCCGCCTCGCGGCGATCGTGCGCGGCGCGGATACCGGGTGCATGGACGATGCACCGCAGGCCGCCGGTCTGCTCGCTGCTTCGCTCGGTCTGTCGCGCATGTACGCGGACGACCTCGCGCAACTCGAAGCCGGGATGACGCTCTACGACGCCTTCTATCGATGGTGCCGGGA
>Ga0126383_10001605_pt1 | contig 14164 bp, 16 predicted proteins | sample PanSoiMetPlot_35_FD_96882 | JGI IMG/M metagenome (GOLD analysis project Ga0126383, IMG submission 96882) | Tropical forest soil microbial communities from Panama - MetaG Plot_35 | ecosystem: Environmental > Terrestrial > Soil > Tropical forest > Bulk soil | place: Panama | collected 2016-02-17
AACGGAATCGACAGGCCGGCGACCTCCCATACAAAATACCAAGGCGAAATCGGCGAAATATTTGTATCCGGTCGTCGAGCTTGAATCTTTCCCGGTCTGAGTTTTGATCGGTTGCGCTTTCGGATTGTACGCCGGCGAGATGTAATTCCCGGCGACGTAATTGCGGCCGGCTAGATACGGAACGGGAACAGCTTGTTGATTGCTGTTAATCTGATCATTGGAGATATTCGCGAACTTTTTCGGTTCGGGAGGTTGCTGCGCGCTATTTCCCCAGAGCAAACTCATAGGATTTGCTCGGCGGGAGTGCTAGGTGTCCCACTCCCGCCAGTCGCAGCTGCTTTTGTCGCACCTGTCCCACCGTCATGCTTAGAATTCGGTTTCAAACGAAATGCCGCAACTAAATGCCGGCTGAAGGTTGAATCTTGGATCGTTCCCTCGATTACCCCGACGCGAGGGATCGCATTCACAAAATGAAGGTCCGCGTCGATGATCACCGGCATGTGGAAAAGAGAGAAATGGCGAAGTACAAGAATATCTCCCGGCTTAAAAAAATCGCGCGGCGTTTCTGCATATGGGTCTTTCGCTACCTCAGGAATTTCTAATTCCACGAGGATCTCTTTCAACCGGCGGCTCTGAGGATTGTCGATCTTACCTCGCAACCAATCGAGAATCTTTTCGCCTGTGGCATTAACCGCCTGATAATCAGCCGGTTCTCTTTTGAAAACGAATTCTTCGCTCGCGCCGATCCGATGCATTATTTCCTGGACGAGACCGATGCAATCGATTCCACCACCCATTCCTTTGAGGTCCGGCTTTGGCATTTCAACGCCTTCAGGCGGATCCATTTGATAGTACTGAGCAAAGGGAGTTCCTACCCACGACATTGCTTCGAGGTAAAGCGCGCGCGCTGCTGCCGGATCGTCGAAATAACTCGGTTCACTCATCCTTTTTTACCTCCCTGCGTCTGGATCGGTTTCATCGCTTTTACTCCCGGATTGACATCAGGAACGTAAGCGTGTCCGCCGAAATTAATTCTGTTACCAAATTTCGTGTCGCATTGATCGATGCTGCCATCGTACCCGGGATACATGGACACAACTCCGTTTGCGTGTGCTTTCAGTATGGGACGATCGATTGTGAGATTCACGTTGTTCCCGCTGCCGGCAGAGGAATGTAAGATGCCGCGGTGTTCAAGCGTGTTGCCGCTTCCGGTATCTAACCATCCACCGGCGAAATAATCTGTCGTCTTGGCATGACCGGTCACGCTGCTAACGGTGATTGTTTGCAGCGTCCGGTTACCGTTGGCGTCGAGCGAAGGTGTTCCCACAAAATTGCCCTGGATCCGAAACGCGCTCGCTGCCAGATGCGTCGGAGGACTGAACTGGACATAATTGTCCGACACCGAAAGAAGGAATCGCGGGAATTTCCGGTCGAACAAATTTCCGAAAGGAATCGCGGTTGCTTTGTAATCCGAATTAACGCTCCAGACATCTCCGTAAAAACGCGACACCGCGGTTCCTGAACTCGGATTAACCGCGTTCACTTCGACGATTTCCACAGTGAGGATCCCGTCGAGTGCAAACGGCCACATTTTATTCAGCGGATTGCCATCGAATTTGAAGCTCTTGAAATCAATCTGCTCCTGATCTAGACGCAGTCCGACTTTGACAGTTTCAAAACTGAATGGGCCGGGAACATATGTTCCCTGATAAGTCCCGCCAGGAACATGGATCGTATTTTCGTAGCTAGTGAAACGATCAACCCGGACACCGACCTCCGTGAAAATGAATAAATATGCAGGTTCAGGCAATGCCGGCGGAGTATTCGCGTACTCGTGAGGCAATTCCTGGAATTTAATTCGAGTCGTCGCGAGATAAGGACTGATATAGCTCCATTCCAAAGTCGCTTCCTGGAATCGGGATAACACGAAATGACTCACGTTCGTGTTATTCGCGGAATGCGCTCCAACATTTTGGGAAGCAATCAATCGCGTCTCATTCGGCGGAGCATCGGTCACTCTCACGATCTGATACGGATCGATAGCGTCCTGAGGTCCAATGAAGCAGATAAAAGGATCTCCCGGTTGAGCTTCCCGGCCGGGATCAGAAAACTCGCTATGCTCGCATTGGATCCATGTTAAATGGCCGGCAACAGGAGTGTCGTTTAACATCCTTAAATCGCCGCGGAACGTTGGCATGAAAAATCGCAGCGTCGTTGCGCGCCGATCGCGCCAGAAATATTCTATCTTCCCGATGGTTGCTCGATCCGCCTGGTAAAATTCCAGTTCTTGTCCGCGCGCATTGCGATGATCGTACGCTCGCTGCTGTTCTGAGCGCAAAAATCCGATCTGCTGATAAACGATGTCCGGCATTTCGGTCCAATCGAGTGGCCGGGAATGATTGGGGATGATGTCCCATTTGCGCGTCCCAGAGAAATTGGCGATATGCGGACCGACAACTGGCAACGCGATCGCAGCGGGACTTAGCCGGTAAGCGAATGCGGAACTTTCTTTCAATTGAAATTGCACTTCCATGCATTCGTCGGTGATCGCTTCCGCCTTCGGCCGTTGCTCAAATTTCCCGAAAAGTAGCGGATACATTTTACTACCGGCCGGATAATTGTGAGTCACGCCGATCTGCAGACGCGCGATCATGTTCCCGTTAACGTTCAGCGTCGCGACAGTAACAAATTCGAAAATTGAAAAATCATCCGTGGCGATCAACCAGGTCGTCCCGAATCGTGCCGGCAAATCGACAAGCAATATCTGAGTGGTTCCGACGTTCTGTTGTCGCGCGGTTTCGCACGCGTCCATCCATAAAGGCGCAACAATTGTTTCACCGCGGATTCTGGTAAGGAATAGGCGCAGTTCCGTCGAGTCCGCGGCATCTGCAAGATACGAAGTCCAAGTCATTTTGTAGCGCGCGCTCTGCGCGAAATTCCGACGCGATTCGTTGAAAGTGATCGCTTCCTTCGAAACATCCGTCGGCAAATCCAACGCGAGCGTGACCGCAGTACCCCAATTTGGAGGCGCGGCCAGGAATCCCATTTGCTGTCCTGTGACTGTAACGATTCGAGCTATCATCCAATGCCAAGATCAACGCGTCTCCCTTTGACTGTGTCGAAAATGATTTTCTGACCTTCTTTGCTAGCCATGTGCTTAGTCAAAGCTTTCAGGTCCGTGAAAGCGTAGATGTGAACTCCGCCGAATAATCCGGCCGCGGATCCTCCGCCGATGCTGGAGAGAGATCCGCCGCTATGCATCCGCCGGCGAATCAAACCTCCAAGATGAACTTCTTCCTTCGCGGGAGTATGCACACTCACTTTCATCGGTTGGCCTTCTGGAGTCCATCCGCCGGCCGGCACTGCCATCGGAACATTTCCAACCCCGGGATAATTCACCCAGAAAGTTGGAATTGCAGTTGGACCGAATGCCGGCGGACCGAATGACGGAGTTGTGCCGTAGCCGCCCGAAATCATTTCGAGAATACGGGCCGTCCGCGGATTATCCACGATGTCGCCACCTGTAGCTTCCGTTGAAGGTCGATCTCCTCCTGGTCCCCCGCCTTCAGGCGGACTTAATGGCGGAGGTTCGATCTCAGGATCATGCCCTCCAAATCTGTCGTACCACAATCCGCCCGGACCCCATTGCCACCGGTCGCCTATATCGCCAAAGTCATCACCACCGCGGTGCATCCGCTTGATCATTCCGCCGGAATGAAAACTGCCAGAATTAAGTCCGAGGAGAAAATCGGTCATCCCTGGACGTTGCGCGACGCTGCGCTGAATCATTATCTCGCCTTCTTGCGCGATGATTGGCACTTCGTCATACGAAAGTCCGCCGGCATGCATCCGTCGCATGAGTCCGCCTTTGTGTGCGATTCCTCCGCCGGCACCCATCGCTTCGACTGCTAGGAGTGCGGCAGCAATCGCGCCTGGTGCTTGATACGCCGCGGATCCTTCTGTGGCGATCGTCGTCAACGTCGCTGCAGGTGCCATCGCGGCCGATATCAGAGTGCCGCTTGTTTGCGCGCCTTTAACCGCCATCGCGTTATTGATTGCCATCAGCACTTGCTGCAAAATCAGATTCTCGATTAGCCGTAGACCTAACAACACTAACTGCTGCAAAAGTTGTTGTGCGTTGAATTTCCCGGTGACGAGAAATTGATTCATCGATTCCAACGCGGTGTTAACACCGGATTTGATAGCGTCTCCAACCTGGTTGATCACCGGTCCCAAGCTGTTTGCCCATTGCGCGATAAAAGCGCGCATCGGTTGCTGCAGTCCCTCGATTTTTTGGCGCACCTTATCGAGTTCAAATTGAGTGTTCTGAATCTTCGCGTTTACTTCTGCCAACTGGGGAGCATTTAACGGACCTAACGAGCCGCCTCTGATCGCGTTTAGCTTCGCGAGTTCCTTTTCCAGATCCGTTGCTTCTTCTTTCGCTTTTTGGAGAAGTTGTGTCTGCTTCTCATCGATCCCCATGAATGGCGCGCCGGCAATGAGTGCCTGGTCCTGCCTCACTTTCGCCATGACCGCGTCGAGTTCATGCAACGCCGCAGCGAGAAGTTTTGCCTGGTTAGCGCGATCGGTTGCTTCTGTCGTTTCAGGCGGAAGGACTGCTGTCTGTCCATATTTCTCGTTGAACTCGCGCCAGATTCTCTCCGCAATAGTTTCCGGCTGAAACATATTGTGGAGGATTTGTTCGATCTCGCCTTTTTTAGCTTCAGTCTCTTTCTTTAGACCGCCGGTGATTCCCTCGACAAAGAGATGCGTGAATAATCCCGCTTCAGCGGTTGGGTTTATCGCGGTGAAAAGTAATTTCCAGATGGTCGCCCAATCGCCATTCTTGAACGCGTTCATCAACCCGATGAACTCGGCTTTCGCGCCAAGGAAGAGTCCTCTGACCAAAATGGGACCGAGATTGATAAAGAGATTGGTCAGCATCGTGACGGTATCGATGCCGATCTCATCCAGCATGATATGCCAGGACAACGCGATCACTTGCTGCCATCCGCCTTTTGTAGCTACTTCGGTGAATGCTTTTTCAATGTCGGTGACTTTGTGGACGATCTCGGTCAAAGGATCCAGTATCGGCTTTCCGATAGTTGCTTCGAATCCCTCCCACGCGGTCTTCATCGCTTCGACTGCGCCTTCGAAAGTGTTTCTCTTTTCCTCGAAGCTATTGGCGAAACGACCACCTTCTTCTGAGGTCTCGCGCAATGCTCTGTTGAGATCTGCGAAAGTAATTTGGCCGGCTTTAAACATTGCCAGTAATTGGCCTTGTGTTACGCCGAAATGATCTTCCAGAGTTTGGAGAATTGCCGCAGTCGCTTGCCCGAATCCGCCCATGCCGCGGATCATCGGCTCAGTCTCATTTGTGATAGCTTGGCGTAAACGTTGATACGCGCTCGCCATGTCCTCGAGCGAGACGCCGGTTCCTACCGCGACCTTGCTTAATTCAGTGAGACGCGCGCTAATGTTCTCCGCGGGAGTGCCTATCAACAGAAGCGACTGCGCGGCCTTAGCTAACGCGGTGTTACTGACGACGCCGAATTGCTGCCAGAGAGAATTCATTCCCTCCAGCACATCTCTAGCTTCCGCCCCACTATCTTTTAGGATCTGAAAAAAAGGGAATTCTTCTGTCTGAATTTCTGCCGCTTTTTTTGCGCTATCGGTGATGACCTCGACGAGCGTCTCGCCGATTTTCTTCATTCCGTCGACGATCTGTTCAAGGCCGACGTTTGCGCCGGCCATCTTCAGAATGTCGCCAAGACCGAGAGCAACTTTCTGTACCTCCTCGGTTTTCTTTTTAAGATTATCCAGACCGTCGATGGCCTTTTGCAGGTCATCGAGCTTGCTCGAAATCTCTACCAGGATCTTTAGTGAAGCATCATCGGCCATTAGGCGAATGTCCCATGTTATCGAGCGCAAAGCGGATATCCGCTAGCGTCTTATCCGGCTTATCAGTGTGTGGTATGAGCGAGATGTTCAGATCGAGATTCTTTTCGAATCCCATATGCTGGAGAGCAGTCTCATACCACATGATCAGTTGCGGTCCGCTGAATTCGGCGACTTCGCTGGGGGAGAGTTTGTAGAAAGCGGCGACTTCGGAGCAGAGACGACCGATCCCAAAACTTGCTGGAGCGCGTCGAGTTTTCTTTGCAGATCCGCCACTACTCCGGTGTTCATCATTTCCATCCATTTTGCCCGTCGCCGGCACCAGGCATTCAAGAAATCTTTGTTGATCTCCATTCCTTTTTCGATGATTTCGTTCGCGCTCGCGAGCGTCAAGGTGTCGCCCCATTCGTACGGCTTATCGCACAGAATCGAGATCTGATTCGCTTCGTCCACGATCCTGGTCATAAAAGATTCCAGTTTCGTCACCGGGATCTGCCGGACTTTCACGGTCGCCACACTTCCGTTAAGGAATGTGACGATGATCTCTTCGCCACCGGCAATTGTGATTAGCCGGTTGCGTTCTTCCGCTTGTCCGTCAATTTCTGGTTTCGGTTTTTCTTGCGCACTTTCGCGCGCTTCGTCCGCCATTGGGTTCGCTTTGATCATGTCCATATTTATTCTTACGTTGAGTTGCTCGCTCATTGCAATCGTTTAACCGTCATCGCCGCGGTTAACGTCGCTTTTAATTGGTAGGCACGATAATCATCCGGCTTGAACGTCCCAGCGTCCGGGATTGTGATCATGCACGGAAGCGTGAAGATGTAGCGCGATGGCGGAATCGCGTCGGCCGCGACAGTATTGCCACCGTCACCGGAATCATCTTCGCCATGTATTTCGAGAGTGCCGGATTGATTCAGAACCTGCAACGCGGTCGCCTGGTCATATCGAATCGATGGACAACTATAGGTCAGAGCGCGCGCGCTGCCGTCGGCGACAGCACTTCCAAGCATCCAATAAATTTTGCCGGCACCTCGGTCAAGCATGTAGTCGGTTCCTTCCAAAGATCCGCTTCCAATTGAGCAATTGAACAGACCGTATTTTCCAACACTGAAAACCGCGCCTTTTTTAGTGTTGAACCCAAACGATGCTCCGGTCTGCGCGGCTTGAACGAAATCGGCAAGCTGCGTTCCTAGCCAGAGATAAGGCATGAGCGGAGTCACAAACTCGTCCGCGGTGATGGTCCATGACCCCAGACTCGCATACGCATCATCGCGATCGAGAAATAGGACTCCGCGTCGCGCCTTCCAATGTTCTTTGGTCTTTATTCCAAAGTCCGTCTTGAACATTTGCACGTTACCGAAATCAACTCCCGTGGTTGCACCGGTTGGAGTAAAATAAGCGCGTCCCGTGAGACGTTCTCTAGAGTAGGCATCTTCGTAATCCATACCCTGGCCCTTTCTACTCCAGAATTACTGGAGACGGTTCACCGTCATTGCTGCTGTCGCAGTCGCTTTGATGATGATTTTTCGATAATCGTCGTACTTGAATTCTCCACTGTCATCGCTTGAGAGAATGCACGGAAGTTGGAACACGTATCGCGATGGCGGAATCGCGTCTGTTCCTGTCGTGCTTTTTCCTTGGCCTGAATCGTCTTCGCCATGGATCTCAAGATTGCCGTTGCGATTGAGGATCTGCAGCGCGGTGATGCTATCATAGGTGATCGCTGGGCAACTGTAGGTCACAGTGCCAGGACCATTGGTGATCGTCGAACTGAGCGGAATATAAAGCTTTCCTGCACCGCGATCGATCACGTAATCGTTGCTATATCCTTCAACCCAACTGCCCACCGGAGCGGTTACCGATGCATTGAAAAGTCCGTACTTTCCGATGTTGAGTGTTCCGCCTTTTAGTGCTGCTGACATGGTGAACGCGAACGAGGAAGCGGTTGCGGCCGATTGCACTACGTTCGGATTAACAGTTCCGGCCCATGCATAAGCAAGGATCGGACTAACGAACTCATCGAGAGTGAGATCCCAAACGGGTTGCGCGCTATAAGCGTCAAACCGATCCAGGTTCACAATTCCACGACGAGCGGAATAATGTTCTTTGCGCTTGATACCAAAGGCAATTTTGAACATCTCGACGTTCCCAAGATCGACGCCTTGACTTACGCCGAGTGGGGTAAAGTACCCTCGACCGGAGAGACGTTCCTTGCCGTATGGTGCTGAATAATCCATATAAGGTTACTCCTTTTGTTGTTTGTTACGCCTCTACTTTTTGTGCTGTTCCGCCTTGGGCGAGGCATGCTCAAAGTGGAAAGTGTTTGCGTCCTTTTTGTCGGAGAACGCGCAGATCGCGCCACCGCTTTCGAAGGACACGCTAGCTTCGTCGGCATTGAATACCTGCGTTATTGTCGCCTTATGGGTTTTACCCTCCGGCGATACGTAGATAACCTCCTGACCGACTGTTAGGTATGGATGGTTCATGTTTTATGTTACTGCTTTCTTTGATAGATCGAACGTACCACCAGTGGTCAGTCCGATTGTTGAAGTGTCCAGTTTAAATAGGACGGGTTGAAATACGATTGGAGTAATGGAAGAAGTCAGAGCGAGACTTGCCGGCGCGCCTAACTCATCACAGGTCAGAAGATAAACCAAATAAGTTCCAGTCGGCGCGCCACTGATGTAGTCAGTCCGGACCATGTCGACGAATTGATCCGCATTGGCATTCTCAAGTTGTCCGGCAACTAGGGTCAGATTCGCGATGCGCTGCGCTATGATGAGTCCGGTCTCTGTATTCTTCAGCGGCGTTGCGCTCAAATCATAAATGAGAGTAGGATCCGTGTTGTCGAGTGCGACAAGAGTCAGCGTCAGCGGAACTCCATCTACAGTGAGAGACGTCACATCTACCCATGTCCCGTAGCAGCGGCAAATCGAATGTGAAGCCGGCGCACCAGGAATAATTGTAGAAGGTCCGCCAGTCGGTGAATAAGGAGCAGTGAGCAGGATCTGTGTTGCGCCGGCGAGCGCGGCCATGCCTGCTGTATATCCGGCAACATTCCAATTCGCAGTATTACTGGAATCGTACACAATCATTTCTTCAGCACCTGCAGGTGGAGTGGAATCGATACGGAATACCGCGAACGTGGCACTTGGTTGCGTCACTCCGCTCGAAGTCGGAGTGCCGGCGACGCCGGATGCGATCCAAAGATAGACCACATTGGCGAGGGACGTCCCAGGTTGCAGCGGTACTGTAAAAATCATGCTTCAATGAACCAGTATTCAACAAATGGAGTTCCTGATGCTCCCTTGGCGTTGATGGCAGTCACGCCAGCATTGCCCAAAGCAATCATCCCCGGTGGGATTGTCATGTATTCGACCGTGCCGAAAGTCACCAGAATATTGATGGTCGCATCCCGGTTTTTCATATAGAAAAATCCGATGGTTCCGATATTGCCTTTGGCTAAGGCAGTATTGGTGGTGGTGAGTTGCTGCTTGTCGTGAACTTGATGGAGGCCCGTAACACTCAGGTTTATGATTCCCGGCGCGAACGAATCGTTATACGGATCTTTTATGTAACTGAAAGACGATAAGTTGATTGTGATTTCGTTTGGCATGTGTTTGTTCCTTTTAAGGTTTAACTACTTCGATTGTTCCTCCGAATGTGCGGATATGCGGTGTTCCAGTGGTGCTGCTCATTGCCCAAGTAAGAGAGAGATCACTCGCGACGGTGGTATCGCAGGAAGTAACTGCTGTGGCACCTGTGTTATCTGCATGAGTCGTTTCTGCTCCTGTCGTGCTTGTGCTTCGCTCGATATAATGCGATTCCGCCATTGCCGATCCGGCTAATCCGCTGCCCAGCGTTCGAATTGTCACCATTGCATCGAAGCTATAGGCGCGGTTGGTGTTTGCAGTGGTGCTGGCATTAAAAGTCGGAGTCGCCAATATCGGACTGCTTCCCCATTTCAGTTTTGGAGTGAAGGTGATTGCCGTCGTGCCGTTATCGATGTTTCCCCAGGTATGAATTCTGAAAACGGTTCCTACGGCAACCGAATTTGCAGGAACCGTATATTTGATGTGAACCGTGTCTGTAATTGCGGTTTGATCGACCGTGGTAGTGACCGTGGTTCGTCCGCCGAAACCAACTTGCGTGACCGCGAATGATTCAGTCGTCCCGGAATCATTAGAGAAAACCAACCGACCAGTGGTGTCGATAATCACATCTCCAGTGCCAGGACCGCGAATTTCAAAATCGCCGGCACCCACAACACCGGCAGTGCTGAAGCCGGTACTGTAAAGCGCAAATTTCATCGAACCGGCATCGTTAGCCAACGAGATTTCGGTATCTGCAGCGTTTCCGTTACTTTGATTTTGTAGTACCAGTGTCGCCGCATTGGTATTCTGCGCGTCGTAAGTTTGAAGATGTGATGCATTAACGGTCCATCTGCTATCAGTGAGAAGATTTCCGCTAGCGTTCCCCCATGCCGATAATGCACCCGTGGTCGACGTATTCGGACCTTGAACTCCTCCGCCTATCGCCGACGCAGTGCTGACTGCTAACGTCCCATCTCCATTGGTGGTAACGACGTAACCGTTTGTATTTAAACCTGGGATCTTTACGCTGCTCCCACTCCAATCGAGCCGAGTCGACGTTCCGTCGGCCGCGGTCAATGTTCGCGCAGTCGCGTTAACTGATAATTTGTTAACGTTGTCGTACAGTGGAGCGAACAACTCGAGATTTGCCCCACTCCAGTTTAAAACGACGGATCCACCGATGCTCATCGTCTCTGCGCCGAAATCCCAACTGGAAGTCGATGCACTGTCAGTGATCACCGGTGCGAGCATCGTTCCACCGTTATGCCATTTGCTATCAGTGGTGCTGAACACCAATGGTTGCCCGTTTGCCGGCGAAGTGATGCTAACATCACTCAATCCACCTATGGTCGTCACCGGCGGACGTCCCGCTTGCGGAAATGCCGGTGTTGCCAATAACAATCCAATTAGAATCCAAATGGAATGTAAGAAGATTTTCATGCTACAGTTAGCTTGGCGTTGAATCGGACGTTGTAGACCAGGAGTGGAGTGTCTGACACCAACGCAAACGGAGTTTCGTCGGCTTCGATATTCGTGATCCGTTGGTTCGTTGGCGACCATAGATGCAATCTGAGCATGCAAAATTGCACCAAGTCTAAAGCTGAAATCTGAGTCCCGGCGTCGCCGCGATTCACTGTCACGTTCTCCTGAATTTGGATTTCGATCGGGCAACGAAACGAGATCGGGAATATTCCCATCTTGTAGAGTTTTCCTCCGCCGGGAGTCACCACAATCCCGATGATCCCCACTTTGCCGGTTGCTCTCAGCACCACATTCGCCAAGTCGCCGATATCCTCCGAAACCCATTTCACCTGGCCGGCATGAGGAGTCAGTGACGGAACTTTCTGATCCGGCGCAATTAACCGCGCGATTATCGATTCCTGCAGATCTGAAAATACGTTCACAGATTTTTCGCGGTGGATTTGATTTCATTGATGACTGATTTGCTAATAACCGCAGCACTCTGGGGCGACGCGACTTCAGTGGTAAATGGCGCGCGCGCCGGGATCACTGATTTGCGGGTAAAAATTGTTTTGTCTCCGATCTTAAAAACCAGGAATGGAGCGTTTACTGGCGTGATCGTTTTTCCGTATTCATGGACTTTTGCATAGAAGACGTTTGAACCGACGGATCCGACCACTTTGTTGCCGGTGATCACGGAAGGTTCCGCGCGCGCAGATTGTCGCAGCAATCCTTTTCTTTCTCCTAACCTGTGCTCGTCAACTGGATACGGTCCGGTGCCGCTGAGTCTATTCTCCTGGATTTTTCCGCGCACCAATTGAAGTCCGGTGTCCAATCCGCGTCGGATCGCTTGCGGCCATTCAGACGGGAATTTCGCAATCTTCTTCAACGCCTCCAGACTGTCCGGAGTGAACGCGATTTTTATTGAAACTGGATCGGGCATATCATTGTGAATTGAATTCTTCTTCTGTCGCCGGGATTGAAATGCAGGAGCAATTGATTATGTCTTCAGGAGATCCGTTATCGTCGTGCGGATACATCAATTCAGGATCTCCACTGCCCGGAAAAGGTTCATCAAACGGAACGACTAGTCCGTCGATCGCAACGTGATATGGCCGCGGCACTTTGCTCGTCGCTCCGTGCAACCATTTCTTGTATTGAATGCCGGCGGCTTGCGCTGCTGCATTTGACGCAAAACTGTACGCCGCGGCCGTTTCATTATCCGCAATGACATCCGCGCGGCCGGAATCTATTTGGTCGAAAGTATCGCTGATCCTCTGAGAAAGTTGGTCAAGCGATTCGCCGGCATTGAGTCCTTCAGTTAATTGTTTTTGGATCTCCGTGAAAACGTCGTCTGAAATTCCGGAAAGCAGGTTCTGCCGGGATGCGATATAATCCAGTACCTGCTGTGCCGGCATCGTCCACGGATCCCGATAACCTAACGACTCAAGCGTGTCGTCCGCGGAAGTAGTGAGCATTGTCGGCAATTCAATGTGGAACATCGACTGCAGATCCTGCTGTAATTGATTGAGATCGAAACCAACCACAGTCGCGCCAGGATGCTTTGAATCGGCCGCGCCTTTGAGTGGTCGCGTGTTGTACATGTAGCGATGCAGTTTTCGCATCGTCTCATGCTTCGCGAAATTTAGCACCCGATTGAGCGCGCCTTTGAATTTGCTCTTCAGATTCTTTCGGGTCCGCTCGTACGGAGTCGCTTCTCCACATATGATGCGAATGAGCGCGCGACTCTGCTGCGCCGGCAAAGTTGAGAGTGCGAGGATCGTGCGCGCGTTCATGGATTAGGTGGTGTGCCTGGAACCGTGGTTGTTGGATCGGTCCGCATATCGAATTGCTGTACACTTCCCCATTGGCCGAATTGCCGTGAAGTGTCCGGGACACTAGCTTGAGTAATCGCGGTCAAGCTCTTGGCTATGTCTCGCAAATGCGCCATCGCGGCATCGAATTCTTTTTGGCGGACCGGGGTGATCAAAGTCCCGGTAGGTTCTTGCGCGAGATAATTGTATCGACCGATCGCGAGAACGTCATCTTTGCATTCCGGCGGAACTGATGGTGCCGCTTCAACAATGTTCCCTCCGCCGGCGACATATCCGCGCGCGAGATTCGAAGCGGACTGAACGCAGCTATCGAGATCTTGCAGGGGCGCGATGCCCTGCATGATAGTCGTTTCGGTGTCCAGCAACCTTATGTCGTCGCCTGTGAGTATTATCCAGTTTGGCATTTCTCGAACACTCCCATGTCCCATCCGCCATTGCTTTTGTCGGCTTTGATTTCTTCCGTGAATTTCCAACCGGGACGTTTATTGGCTAGCAATCCCAAATCATAACAAGCACCGCGGACGTTTATCCCTCCGGTGCAATGCGGTTGGTGTAGTCCGATCTGGTCCTCGCCGATGTCGTGCATCAAGATGATTCCGCCATCAACCATCCATGCTTCCAACGCGATGAAATCCAGGATGACACAAGGTTTCCCATGGCAACCGTCGATCAATGCGAAATGAATCGGTTCCTGCCAAAGCTCAGTGAGAAAACTTTGGCTATCTTTGAAATAGACAGTGACCTGATTCCATCGCGGCCGTTGGACGTTTCCATTAGGCGAAACGAATTCGAGATCCAGATAACGTCGCGCCATTATCTCCTCAGTCCTCTGCTGATTAAAGGAATAACCATTTGCTAATTCGACGCCGATGGCGCGCCATCGTTTGCAGTTGCCTTTGAGAAGTTGAGCGATCGCCGAAAGAGTCACTCCTTCAGCAACGCCGATCTCGACGTATGTGATCTCATCAAATTGACCGGTGATGCTTTTGGCAATCCGTTCGAGTTTGTCTTCCATTCCGTTCATACCCCATCCAAAAGCTGTCATGCTGCTATTTCCTCCTGCGGATTTAAAAATTGAAGCGCGAACTGCGCGACCTCTTCAGGCATCGTCCGATAAAGCTCCATGCAACCGGAGTCACAAGAGGCGCGGAATCCGCCGGCCGGAAGACAATGACATCCGGCGCATGGAGCAAATTTTTTTCGATAGCAAATCACTTCCGGCAAATAGCTATAGATCCGCTCCGTGGTCGCGCCCATGATCGCAATGGTGCGAGTCCCGATCGTGCCGGCGAGATGCGCCGGCCCGGAATCACAACCGATCACAAGTTTTGAGGATTGTATCGCGGCAGCGATGTAATCCCACGATTGCCCGACGAT
>Ga0126383_10001606_pt1 | contig 14162 bp, 14 predicted proteins | sample PanSoiMetPlot_35_FD_96882 | JGI IMG/M metagenome (GOLD analysis project Ga0126383, IMG submission 96882) | Tropical forest soil microbial communities from Panama - MetaG Plot_35 | ecosystem: Environmental > Terrestrial > Soil > Tropical forest > Bulk soil | place: Panama | collected 2016-02-17
CACCATCAAAGGCTTAGAGAAGAACCGTGATGCTTGAGATCAAGAACCTGCACGTCAATGTCGAAGGCCGCGAGATCCTGAAGGGCCTCGACCTCACTCTGCCGCAAGGCGAGGTGCACGCCATCATGGGCCCTAACGGCTCCGGCAAGTCGACGCTCGCTTACGTGCTCGCCGGCAAGAAGGAGTACGAGGTCACCGCTGGAACCGTTACTTGGAAGGGCGAGGACCTTCTCGCCATGGATCCCTCCGAGCGTGCCGTGTCAGGCGTATTCCTCGCCTTCCAATATCCAATGGAGATCCCCGGCGTGGCCACCATGACCTTCCTGCGCACGGCGGTGAACGCGGTGAGGAAGGCGCGCGGCGAGGCCGAGCTTTCGACGCCCGACTTCTTGAGATTCGTGCGCAAGAAGGCGAAGCTGCTCAAGATCGACCCCGAAATGCTGAAGCGCCCGCTCAATGTCGGCTTCTCCGGCGGCGAGAAAAAGCGCAATGAAATCCTGCAGATGGCTCTCCTTGAGCCCGCGCTTTGCGTGATGGACGAGACGGATTCAGGCCTCGACATCGACGCCGTGCGCATCGTTGCCGAAGGCGTGAACGCGCTTCGCGCGCCGGACCGCGCCATGCTCGTCATCACCCACTATCAGCGGCTCCTGAACTACATCGTGCCCGACCGCGTGCATGTCCTGTCGGACGGGCGCGTGGCGCGCTCTGGTGGCCCCGAGCTTGCGCTCGAGCTCGAAGAGTCGGGCTATGCCGATTTCGGCGGCGATGCTGCGCGTGACGAGGCTGCAAGCGGCGCGGCAGCGTAAGGAAGAAACCGATGGAGTTGCCGGTCCAGCAGTTCCGTACCAAGGGCGAGCAAGCCTATCTCGACATGTTCGACCAGGCCCGCGACGCGCTTCCCGGCGCGCGCGATCCTTTCGTCTCCGGCTTACGGACGAAGGCCATCGAGGCTTACGCCCGGCTTGGCCTGCCGCACCGGCGCATCGAGGCGTGGAAATATACCGACCTCCGCTCGCGGCTGACCGACGCCTTTCCGCTCTTGAGCGCCGCCGGCGTGGCCGTTGGCGACGGCGACCTAAGCCGCGCGCTTGGTAGCGCGCTCGCCGCGCTTCCCGCCTATCGCCTGGTCGTCGTCGAGGGCGACTTGCGTGCCGATCTCTCGGATCTCTCCGCGCTCAAATCTGCCGGCGTCGAGGTACTCTCGCTCGCGCGAGGCTTGGAGAAGCCGCCGTCCTGGCTGAAAAAGGTCCTTGGACAGGTCAATCCGCGCGACGACGATGCAGTGCTCGCGCTCAACACCGCATTGATGACGGGCGGCGTCGTCTTGCGCATTGGGGAGGGTGTCACCCTCGACAAGTCCATCCACATCATCCAGCTCGACGGGACGGGCGAGCCGGCCTCGACCGTCACGCGGAATGTCGTGGTGGCCGAGCAGGGCAGTTCCGTCACTCTGCTCGAAAGCTATGGCAGCCTTGGTCTTCGGGGCTTGCAGCGCAATGCGGTCACCGAGCTTAGCCTCGGCAACAAGGCCGCGATCAGGCACATCAAATTGCAGCGTGACGGTGAGGACGCGTTTCATCTTGCGACCTGGTTGGTCAGGCTTGGGGAAGACGCCCGCTATGACGCCTTTCAGTTCTCGCTTGGTGCGGCTCTCGCCCGCAACCAGATCTATGCGCGCTTCGCTGACGAAGGCTCCTCGGCCAACATCTCCGGTGTTTTTCTTTTGCGCGGCCGCCAGCATTGCGACACGACAATCCTCGTCGAGCATCTCGTCCCACGGTGCGGAACCCGCGAGCTGCTGAAGGCCGTCCTCGACGATGAGTCGCGCGGCGTGTTCCAAGGCAAGATTATCGTCTCGCCCGGCGCGCAGAAGACTGACAGCAAGCAAATGGCGCAGGGACTGCTTCTGTCGGAGACTGCCGAATTCGATTCGAAGCCCGAGCTCGAAATCTTTGCCGACGACGTGGTGTGCGGCCACGGCTCGACCTCTGGCCAGATCGACGAGGACCTCTTGTTCTACCTCGAGGCGCGTGGCATTCCGGAGCCGGAAGCCCGGGCGCTTCTGATCCAGGCCTTTGTCGGCGAGGCGCTCGAGCGTATCGAGGACGAGGGGCTGCGCGAGGCGTTTGCCGCGGCCTCGTCCGAATGGCTCGGCGTAAGCTTCGACTGAAGGAGCGGGCGATGACCGTTCTCACCCCGTCGTCTAAGGATCTCCAGGCGCTCAGGGCCGCGCCTTTCGACGTGCAGACGATCCGCGCCGACTTCCCCATCCTCTCCCAGAAGGTGCACGGCAAGCCGCTGGTCTATCTTGACAACGGCGCCTCGGCGCAGAAGCCGCGCATCGTCCTCGACACCGTCCAGCGGGCGTACAGCGAGGAATACGCCAACGTCCATCGCGGGCTGCACTATCTGAGCAACCTCTCGACCGCGAATTTCGAGAAGGCGCGCCAGACCGTGCGCCGCTTCATCAACGCCCGCTTCGACGAGGAGATCATTTTCACCCGCAACGCCACCGAGGGGATCAACCTCGTCGCCTCGTCCTATGGCGCCCCCAATATCGGGGAGGGGGACGAGATCCTGCTCACCATCATGGAGCACCATTCCAACGTCGTGCCTTGGCATTTCCTGCGCGAGCGCCAAGGCGCGGTGCTGAAATGGGCGCCGGTGTCCGACACGGGCGAGTTCCTGCTGGATGAGTTCGAGCGGCTTATCAGCCCGCGCACCAAGATCATTGCTTTGACTCACATGTCCAACGTCCTCGGCACCATCGTGCCGCTGAAAGAGGTGGTGCGCATCGCGCATGAGCGCGGCATCCCCGTGCTCGCCGACGGCGCGCAAGGGGCGGTGCATCTCCCCGTCGACGTGCAGGACCTCGACGTCGATTTCTATGCCTTCACCGGCCACAAGCTCTACGGCCCGACCGGCATCGGCGTGCTCTACGGCAAGAAGGAGCACTTGGAGCGCATGCGCCCCTACCAGGGCGGCGGCGAGATGATCGGTTACGTGACCAAGGACGAGGTGACCTACGCCGCACCGCCCCATCGCTTCGAGGCTGGCACGCCCGCCATCGTGCAGGCCATCGGGCTTGGCGCGGCAATCGATTATGTCGAGGGCGTCGGCCGTGAGCGCATCAAGGACCACGAGGATGTGCTGCTCGACTACGCCATGGGGCGCTTGAGCGAGCTGAACTGGCTCCGCATCTTCGGCCGCGCGCGAGACAAGGGCAGCATCGTCGCCTTCAACATCGACGGCGCCCATCCTCACGACGTGAGCACGGTTCTTGACCGCTATGGCGTGGCGGTCAGGGCCGGGACCCATTGCGCCGAGCCGCTTTTGGCCCGCTACGGGGTGACCTCGACATGCAGGGCGTCCTTCGCCATGTATAATACGGTCGAAGAGGTCGACCACCTGGTCGAGGCGCTGCATAAAGCGCGCGAGATGTTCGTTTAGGGTCTTGAGACCAAATGACTGAGAAAACTCAAAAAGAGGATGCCGCGCGGAGCGGCGCTGAGCCTGAGGCTGCTTCGGCCGAGGAGGCTCCCGAGATCAAGGCTTGCGTCGGGGCCACCGGCGGCGGGGAGGGCGCTGCTGCGCCTGTGCCGAAGGGTGACGGCTCTGCCATTCCTCCCGAAGAGCTGGAGCGGCTCAGGACAGACCTCATCGCTGCGCTCAAGACCGTGTTCGACCCCGAGATCCCGGTCGATATCTACGAGCTCGGCCTCGTCTATCGCCTCGACGTCGATGACGACCGTAATATCGAGATCGACATGACGCTGACCGCGCCCGGCTGCCCGGTCGCTGGCGACATGCCGGGCTGGGTCGAGAATGCCATCTCCTCGGTGCCGGGCGTGGGCCAGGTGAAGGTCAACCTCGTGTTCGACCCGCCGTGGGACATGAGCCGCATGTCCGACGAAGCGAAGCTCGAGCTGAACATGTTCTAGCGGCCCTTGAAGCCTCTCGCGATTTACCCCAACTTCTGCCCATGACCAACCGTCCCCGCCCGCAAGTGATGAGCCTGACCGAGGCCGCCGCCGAGCGTATTCGCGCGCTGACTGCCGGGTCGGGCAAGGAGATCGAAGGCGTCCGCATCGGGGTCAAGAACGGCGGCTGCGCCGGCATGGAATACACCATGGAATATGCGGGAACGCGCGGGCCGCACGACGAGGTCATCGAGGACAAGGGGGTCAAGCTCTTGATCGACCCGACGGCCGTCATGTTCCTGCTCGGTACCGAAATGGACTATCGCACCGACCGGATGCGCTCGGGCTTCGTGTTCAACAATCCGAACCAGACCAGCGCCTGCGGCTGCGGCGAGTCGGTCTCGCTCAAGCCCGCTGCTGAAGCGGCTGAGACTGCTTCCGCCCCCGAGAAGGCGTCTTAGTCTCTTTTCACCAACACTCCTCTCGTCATTGCCGGGCTTGACCCGGCAATCCAGTCCACTTGCGCCTCAGCGAGCTGAGAAGGAACGGCATGGATGCGCGGATCAAGTCCGGGCATGACGGAGGAGTGGATGAGAGGCTGGAGGGAACGGCGATAAGAGGCTGGAGAGGCGCCCCTAAGTCACGCGCACCGGGCGCATCATGAAGGCGGGGACGTGATCCCCCATGCCCTGCTGTTTCGAGCGTCCCGGCTGAGGCGGCGCTTTGCTTGCCGGCCGGTCGGCTGAGGCGTGGGCGCCATGCGCCGGCTTGGGCTGGCCGTGCTGCTTGTGCTGGTGCTGGTGGTCGTGCCGGAAGTCTGGCCGGCGGTCTTCCCTCGGTTGGCTCCCGTTGCCGTCTTGTGGAGCAGCGCTCCGCGGCGCCTCGTGTCTTTGTTCGTGTCTTGGCCCGTGATTGGCTTGCGCGCCAGGGCCTGAAGGTCTCTTGTTTCGTCTCGATCTCCCGCCTCTGCGGTGGCGGCCATTGGAGCGGTGATCGGACGCTTCGCTCAACTCCGTCATTTCCCCTGGCGTGGGCGCCCCGTCGATCCACGGAATCTCTCGGCGGAGTAGCTTCTCGATGGCCTTGAGCGCCTTGATGTCTCTCGGCGTTACCAGCATGGCGGCAAAGCCTTCGCGCCCCGCCCGCCCCGTGCGTCCGATACGGTGGACATAATCTTCCGGGTGGATCGGCACGTCGTAATTGAAGATGTGGCTGACCTCTGGGATGTCGAGGCCACGCGCCGCCACGTCGCTTGCGGCAAGGAATGCGATCTTGCCATTGCGGAAGGCGTCGAGCGTCGCCGTGCGCTGATGCTGGTCAAGGTCCCCGTGCAGGGCGCCGACACTGAAGCCATGGCGCAGCAGCGACCGGTAGAGAATGCCGACGTCCTTCTTGCGGTTGCAGAAGATGATGGCGTTCTTGACGTCGATCTCCCGCATCAGTGCTCGGAGCGCCTCGCGCTTGCCGGCAGGATCGCCAGGGGCCTTTTTCAGCCTTTGCACGATGGTCGCTGCGGCGGTCGCCTGCGGAGCGACCTCTATGCGTTCGGGGCTATGGAGGAATTTGTCGGCGAGGCGCTGGATTTCGGGAGGCATGGTCGCCGAGAAGAACAGCGTCTGGCGAGTGAAGGGGAGGAGTCTGCAGATGCGCTCGATATCGGGAATGAAGCCCATGTCGAGCATGCGGTCCGCTTCGTCGATCACCACGATCTCAATGCCATTGAGCAGGAGCTTGCCGCGCTGGAAATGATCGAGAAGGCGGCCCGGCGTCGCGATCACCACGTCGGCGCCGCGATCGAGCTTGCGGTCCTGGTCCTCGTAGGAGACGCCGCCGATCAGGAGGGCCACGGTTAGCTTGTGGTTCTTGCCGAGGATCTCGAAATGGTCGGCGACTTGGGCGGCAAGCTCGCGGGTCGGTGCCAATATCAGCGAGCGTGGCATTCGCGCTCTAGCGCGTCCGCGTTCGAGCCGCGTCAGCATCGGCAGAACGAAGGAGGCCGTCTTGCCGGTCCCCGTCTGGGCGATGCCGAGCACGTCGCGACCGGCGACGGCGGCGGGGATGGCTTTCAGTTGAATTGGGGTCGGGGTTACGAAGCCTGCCGCTTCAACGGCAGACAGGACTTTTGGACTTAAGCCAAGATTTGAAAAGCTCATGCGTTAGCAAAATTTCCGCGAGGCCCGAAGCGCCTCGCGTCTTCTCTCTTTTAGGCGCTTAGATTTGCTGCAACGATTCGCAGGTCTAGCGCAAGACTCAACACTCAGCACTGTGGCCAACAGCCCTGCAATGCTTTTCCCTGAAATAGGCGGCATCGCGCATTGGCGCAAGGGGCAAATGCACTTTAGAAAATGACGCAGTGATCACGATTAGTCTTCCACTCCTGGCTTTTCGCCTGGCCGGAGCCTTGCCCTCGCTCGGAGCGCCGGCTTGAGGCGTTCCCTTTGGCGCGCCCTCGCCAGAGCCCTGCTCGGGGCCCTCAGGGGGCGCCTCGCGACCGTGTAAGTGCCGGGTTTGGTCGCCTTGATGAGAAGCGAGATGTCCTTATCTTCTTCGACATCGTAGGAGCTAACGAAGATCGTGGCCTCGTTCTCCTTGTCCTCTTCTCCGCCGATCTCGATCGAGGCGTTGCCGAGATTCTGGTCGTTGATCTCCTTGACCGGAACGCTCTTCACGACGGTGGGCTTTGCCGGCATCGCCGAACGACAGCCATTGCAGATAAACATTGGCGATGGCCGCCTTGTCGCCGGCCATGACCACCAGCGCGCGGTAGAAGCCGCCTTTGCCGTCGGCGGACCAATGGCCGCCGCTTACGATGTCGGCAACCTCAGGCGCGGTGAGTCGACCAGCTTGGCTGCGTCCGCGGCGGCAGCGAAGGAGAGGGGAGCGGCGACAAGCACAAGACTCGCTGCGGCACGGAGAAACATCCTCATCATGATGCACTCCTCGTCTTCGCTTGGGGAACTTGCGGTGTTATGGACCCACGTCGGGATGGCGCTTTATAGAATATCGCAGTCAATTGTGACAGACGGCCAGCGCCGGTCTTGAGGTACATAGCCATGGGCACGACCGATCACGCCGACGTGGCGATCAAGCCGCCTTTTCTCTTCCTTGGCGCGCTCGCCATCGGCTGTTTGTTGAGCCTCGTCTTACCGATAGGGCCGGGACTTGGTTCGGCAAATCGGATCGCCCTCGCCGCCGGCCTCGCCTTCGTTCTTGTCGGCTTTGCGCTCGCCGCCTGGTCTGCTCGCGCCTTCCAACTTGCTGGCACCAGTGTTGTGCCCGGCGAGCCATCGACCGCGCTCGTCATTTCCGGCCCCTACAAGATCACGCGCAATCCAATCTATATCGGATTCATCCTCGTCTATTTCGGGCTGGCGATCATTCTGACAAGTATGTGGGTCCTGGTACTGCTCATTCCTGTGCTCATCATCTTGCAGCGCGGCGTGGTCGAGCGCGAGGAGGCCTATCTCGAGCGGGAGTTCGGCGCGGCCTACCGTAAATATAAGGCGCAAGTACCGCGCTGGCTGTAGTCAGATATCGAGCTCGTCGGGCTTGGCGAACTCTGCGCGCTCCTGGATGAAACGGAAACGCGCCTCTGGCTTGTTGCCCATCAGCTGATCGACGAGCTTGCCAGTGCTCTTGTCGTCATCTGCGATCTCGACGCGGAGCAGCGTGCGCGTCGCGCGGTCCATGGTCGTGTCTTTGAGCTGCCTCGGCAGCATCTCGCCGAGGCCCTTGAAGCGCGAGACATCGACCTTGCCTTTGCCGTTGAATTCCTTGCGCAGCAGCTCATCCTTATGCGCTTCGTCGCGGGCGTAGAACGTCTTGGCGCCTTGGCTTAGGCGATAGAGCGGCGGCATAGCGAGATAGAGATGGCCGCCTTCGATGAGCCCGCGCATCTCGCGGAAGAAGAAGGTGATGAGCAGCGAAGCGATGTGCGCGCCGTCGACGTCGGCGTCGGTCATCACCACCACCTTCTCGTAGCGAAGATCCTCCTCGCGGTAGCGCGTGCCGGTGCCGCAGCCGAGCGCCTGGATAAGGTCGCTCAGGAGCTGGTTGTCGGCGAGCTTGGTCGAGCTTGCGGACGCGACGTTGAGGATCTTGCCTCTGAGCGGCAGCACGGCTTGGGTGGCGCGGTCGCGCGCCTGCTTGGCCGAGCCGCCTGCGGAATCACCCTCGACGATGAAGATTTCGGTGCCTTGCGCGCCGCTTGCCGCGCAGTCGGCAAGTTTGCCGGGCAGCCTGAGGCGCCGCGTCGCCGTCTGGCGCCCGATCTCCTTCTCCTTCTTGCGGCGAATTCGCTCCTCTGAGCGGTCGATCACCCAGTCGAGCAGACGATTGGCCTGAGAGGGATTGCCGGTCAGCCAATGGTCGAAGGCATCGCGCAAGCCATTCTCGACGATGCGCGCCGCAACTGGGCTCGCCAGCCTGTCCTTGGTCTGGCCCTGGAACTCAGGTTCCCTGATGAAGAGCGACAGCATGGCGGCAGCGGTGCCGAGCACGTCCTCCGCGGTGACCTGCGTCACACGTTTGTTGCCGGTGAGCTCTCCATAGGCGCGCAAACTCCGGATGAGCGCGGCACGCAAGCCGGCCTCATGCGTGCCGCCATCTGGCGTCGGCACCGTGTTGCAGTACGAGCTCAGGAAGCCATCGGCGTTCTCGATCCAGGCAATTGCCCATTCGAGGGAACCATGCCCTTCCGTCTTCTCGATCCGCCCCGCGAATACGTCCTTGGTGACGGTCTCCTGGCCCTCGATGCGGCTTGCGAGGAAATCCTTGAGCCCGCCAGGGAAGTGGAACACTGCGCTTTCTGGCGTCTCGGTATCGCCCGCAAGCAGCTCCTTGGCGCAAGACCAGCGGATCTCGACGCCGCGGAAGAGATAGGCCTTCGAGCGCGCCATGCGGAACAGACGCGCAGGCGTAAAGGCAGCACCCTTGCCGAAGATCTTGGGATCAGGTCTGAAGCGGACGCGCGTGCCGCGGCGATTCTTGATAGGCCCAAGATTCTTCAACGGGCCGTCGGGAATGCCCCGCGTGTAGCTTTGGCGATAGAGCTTCTGCCCGCGCGCAACCTCGACCTCCATGTTCTCCGACAGAGCATTGGCCACCGAGACACCGACGCCGTGCAAGCCGCCGCTCGTTTCGTAGACCTTGGAGTTGAATTTTCCGCCGGCGTGTAGCGTGGTCATGATGACCTCGAGCGCCGATTTCTTTTTGAACTTGGGATGCGGATCGACCGGGATGCCGCGCCCGTTATCGGTCACAGTGAGGAAGCCGTCGGCCTCGAAGTCGACCTCGATACGGGTCGCGTGGCCTGCCACCGCCTCGTCCATGGCGTTGTCGAGCACCTCGGCGAAGAGGTGGTGCATCGCCTTCTCGTCGGTGCCGCCGATATACATGCCGGGGCGCCGGCGCACCGGCTCTAGCCCCTCCAGCACCTCGATGTCTGCGGCGGTGTAGTCCTCAGGCGAGCGCCCTCCTGACCGGCCTCCGGTCGCGGCCTTGCCGGCCTTGATCGGCTTTCTTTTCAGCTCGTCCTCGAGCTTGGCGAACAGGTCGCGCGGTGCGGCGGCTTTGCGCATGGGTCCTTTAGACGCCATAGCTTCGCGAATCTCTCTGCACAGGGAACACCGTTAGCTCGCATGCGCGCGCGGCTTTTTCAAGAACGGGTTTATTCCTACATTCAGCTCTAAGGCACGGTGCGGAAAGGATCGTTTGATGGCTGAGGAGACCCCGGTTTGCGATTTCGGCTGGAAGGCGCCGTCCTTCACGCTTCCCGGCACTGACGACAAGACCTACAGCTTCGAACAGCTCCGCGGCCCGAACGGCACGCTGGTCATGTTCATCTGCAATCACTGCCCCTACGTAAAGGCGGTGATCGACCGCATCGTGCGCGACGTGAACGGGCTTAAGCCGCTCGGGATCGGCGCGGTTGCCATCTGCTCCAACGACACCGTGCACTACCCAGACGATTCGTTCGACAATATGAAGCGCTTCGCCGAGGCGCACCGCTTCAGCTTTCCATATCTGATCGACGAGAGCCAAGATGTCGCACGCGCCTATGGCGCGGCCTGCACGCCGGACTTCTTCGGCTTCAATTCAAAACTCGAGCTGCAATATCGCGGAAGGTTGGATGAAAGTCGCAAAGAGGCCGCGCCGGCTGGCGTGCGCCGCGATCTGTTCGAGGCCATGAAGCAGATTGCCGCGACCGGGCAGGGGCCGCGCGAGCAGATCCCCTCGATCGGCTGCTCCATCAAGTGGAAGGCGGCCTAACTCCTCGTTAACCCACGCTTAAGCGTACCCCTTTCCCGTTTTTTTACGCGCCCGCACCTAAAATTCTCGTCAAAAGCGCCGGGATTTTATTGGAATGGTGATCCGTTACGCCTTCTTGGTGGCGCTCACTGCGGCGTCGGTCTGGGCCGCCATCATCATGGCTGCGAGGAGCGGTCAGGTGCTCTTGGTCGATATCGGCCAGGGCGGCACCAACGCATCGTTCTGGCTGCTCGCCGCGGTCGCCATTCTCATCACGCTTTCGCTGTGCCGCTTCGTGATCTTCGGCCTGCCGGCCATGGTCGATGAGTGGTACGGCGACAAGAAGTCCTGGATCTACACCCTCATTGCCGGGGGCGCGCTCTACGCGCTGTTCTATTTGATGTAAGCGCGGGCGACAGAGGTTTTGGGGGAGCCTGGCGAGAACCTTCCCCTCGGCGTTTCGGGGGAACGCGAGCGAAAAGGTTCTGCGGGCCGGGCCAAATGGGGCGGTCGCCCGCGCGCGACCGCCCCATGCTTTTCGTGAGCTTGCGTCAGACGCTGTAATACATGTCGAACTCGATGGGGTGGGGGAACATCTCGAAGCGCTCCACCTCCTCCATCTTGAGCTCGAGATAAGAGTCAATCGCGTCGTCGGTGAACACGTTGCCCTTCTTCAAGAAGGCGCGATCCTTGTCGAGCTCCTCGCAAGCTTGGCGCAGGGAGCCGCACACGGTCGGAACCTTCTCAAGCTCCTCGGGCGGCAGATCGTACAAGTTCTTGTCGATCGGGCTGCCAGGGCTGAGCTTGTTCTCGATGCCGTCGAGCCCGGCCATGAGCATTGCCGAGAAGGCGAGATACGGGTTTGCCGCTGGATCAGGGAAGCGCACTTCGACGCGCTTCGCCTTTGGCCCTGCGCCGAGCGGAATGCGGCATGACGCCGAGCGGTTGCGCGACGAGTAGGCGAGCAGCACCGGAGCCTCGTAGCCCGGCACCAACCGCTTGTAAGAGTTGGTGGTCGGGTTGGTGAAGGCGTTCAACGCTTTCGCGTGCTTCAGGATTCCGGCAATGTAGTGCAACGCGGTGTCCGACAGGTCGGCATATTTGTCGCCGGCAAACACTGGCGTTGAGCCCTTCCAGATCGACTGGTGGGTGTGCATGCCGGAGCCGTTCTCGCCGAAGATCGGCTTCGGCATGAAGCATGCGGTCTTGCCGTAGACCTGCGCCACTTGGTGGATGACATATTTATAGATCTGCATCGCGTCGGCGGTCTTCACCAGCGGACCGAACTTGATGCCGAGCTCGTGCTGGGCGGCGCCCACCTCGTGGTGATGCTTCTCGGTGGTGACTCCCATATCGGCCATGACCGACAGCATCTCGGAGCGGAGGTCTTGTGCCGAGTCGACCGGCGGCACCGGGAAGTAGCCGCCCTTGGTGCGCGGGCGGTGGCCGAGATTGCCCATCTCATATTCGGTGTCGGTGTTGGCCGGCAGCTCCATGGAGTCGATCTTGTAGGTGCAATTGAACGGCTCCGCCGCGAAACGAACGTCGTCGAACACGAAGAACTCGGCCTCTGGGCCGAACACCGCAACGTCGCCGACGCCGGTCTGCTTCAAATAATTCTGCGCCTTGCCGGCGATCGAGCGCGGGTCGCGCTCGTAGGGCTCGTTGGTCAACGGCTCGAGCACATCGCAGAAGATGGCAAGGGTGCTCTGGGCGAAGAATGGATCGAGCACCGCCGACTCGGGATCCGGCATCAGCTTCATGTCGGACTCGTTGATCACTTTCCAGCCGGCGATCGAGGAGCCATCAAACATGATGCCTTCGGAGAAAGCGTCCTCGTCCATAACTTTCGAGTCCATGGTGACGTGCTGCATCTTTCCCCGCGGGTCGGTGAAGCGCAGGTCCACGAACTTGATTTCGTCGTCCTTGATCTTCTTCGTCACAGTCTTACCGTCTGCCATCGTACTCCCCTGTCATTCCTTTCATGTTGAGTGCCGTCCTTATGAGTTGGCGGCGACAATTGACCCGGCCCGCGCAACGCCGGTTTGCTCGGCCATCTCGTCAGATGGCATCATTCCCCGTTTCGCCCGTGCGGATGCGTACTGCTTCCTCCACATTCGACACGAAGATCTTTCCGTCGCCTATGCGGCCGGTCTTGGCCGAGGCGATGATCGCGTCGATCGCCTTCTCCACCATGGTGTTGCCGAGCACAAGCTCGAGCTTCACCTTCGGCAGGAAGTCAACCACGTACTCGGCGCCGCGATAGAGCTCGGTATGGCCCTTCTGGCGTCCGAATCCTTTGGCCTCGGTGACCGTGATGCCCTGGAGGCCGATCTCTTGCAGGGCCTCTTTGACCTCATCGAGTTTGAATGGCTTGATGATCGCCTCGATCTTTTTCATTGATTTGCCGCACCTCCCTGGACGCAAAACGACGCTTAGCCGCGCGCTCCCGTCCGTTGTCTCGAATGAAACCGTGCGCCAGCCAAAGCACGCCCTATGCCAATCTTCTGGGCGCGAGTTTTGTGGCTTGATTCAACGTCCTACAGTCATGTGGCTGATCTTAGCGGCGGGGACGCAACGACGACTGCTCAAACCTTAAGCCATCTGCCTAAGAAATAGGCACACTTGCAAGCACCTTGTCGAGGATTGTCTATCCGGCAGCGCCTTTGCTCTACAAGAAGCTGGCACCACCAATAGCGAGACGCCATGCTTGAGCTTTTGACTGCGGAGGAGATGGGGCGCGCCGATCGCCTAACCATTCAGGACGGCATCAAGGGTGCCGTCCTCATGGAGAATGCAGGCCGCGCAGTTGCCGACGAGGTCTCCCGCCGCTTTCCAGATGCAGAAACCGTCATGGTGCTGTGCGGCCCCGGGAACAACGGAGGCGACGGCTTCGTTGCTGCGCGCCATCTCAGGGAACGGGGCTACAAGGTCCGACTCGGGTTCAACGGCGATCCGACCCGCCTGCCTACCGATGCCGCGGCAATGGCCAAGCTTTGGAGTGAGGGGCGCGTGAAGCTCAGTGCCGATCTCCTCGCCGGCAGCGATGTGGTGGTGGATGCGCTGTTCGGTGCCGGCCTTGCCCGTCCGATCGAAGGTGCGTTCGCCGAGCTGATCGACGACGTCAATGCTTCGGGACTTCCGGTGGTCGCTATCGACGTGCCGAGTGGTATCGACGGCACCACTGGAGAGGTGAGGGGCACTGCGATCGAGGCCGTCTCTACCGTCACCTTCTTTCGCCTCAAGCCCGGGCATCTGCTCCTACCTGGTCGGCTCCATTGCGGCGAGGTGAAGCTCGCCCAGATCGGTATTCCAGATAGCCTGCTCACAACGATCGCGCCAAAGGCCTTTGCCAACGAGCCCCTGCTCTGGCTTTCAAATTTTCCCTGGCCCAAGCCTGAGGGCCACAAATATGCGCGCGGCCACGCGGTGGTCGTGTCTGGGCCTGCTTACAGCACTGGCGCGGCAAGGCTCGGCGCGCGCGGCGCACTACGGGTCGGTGCCGGTCTCGTTACCGTCGCCTCGCCGCGAGATGCCATCAAAGTCAATGCTGCGCAGCTCACCGCCATCATGGTGCGCGAGGCTAACGACGCGCGGGCGCTGGCAAATCTGCTCGCAGATGAGCGCAAGAATGCTGTCTTGATCGGGCCGGGGATCGGGGTAGGAGAGCGCACCAAGCAGCTGGTGTTGATGGCGCTGGCCTCAAAGGCCGCCGTCGTTCTCGATGCCGACGCCATCACGTCATTCAGCGACGACGCAAAACGACTCTTTGCCGCGATAAAATCGCGCAAGGCGCCCGTGGTCATGACTCCCCATGACGGGGAGTTCGCGCGGCTGTTTGGCGACATTCGAGCCGCGTCCAAACTCGAGCGGGCACGTGAAGCCGCCGCCCGCTCCGGCGCTGTGATTTTGCTCAAAGGTTCCGACACGGTGGTCGCCGCGCCCGATGCGATTGCCTCCGTCAATGCGACCACCAGCCAATGGCTCGCC
>Ga0126383_10001607_pt1 | contig 14159 bp, 14 predicted proteins | sample PanSoiMetPlot_35_FD_96882 | JGI IMG/M metagenome (GOLD analysis project Ga0126383, IMG submission 96882) | Tropical forest soil microbial communities from Panama - MetaG Plot_35 | ecosystem: Environmental > Terrestrial > Soil > Tropical forest > Bulk soil | place: Panama | collected 2016-02-17
CTGTCGGGCTGTTTCCACGGCGAGTTCGAGGGCCAACGCCTCCATTACCAGGGACGAAGCCGGCTCCATCAAGTGAAGTTCCCGGTAAAGCTTCGCCGTTAACCACGAAACCGATCCTCCCTGAGAGTTAGCAGGCCGATCAAGTTTGATTGCATAGTCCCTGAGATTTGCCATCCAGGCAGGCTCCATCTCGATAGTGAGCACCTTAGTGGACTCGACGGAACTACAGTAGGAATGTTCGTAATCCGGCGGCTGAAACGCGAGCGTAAATCTCTGGCACTCCCAGGACCGCCGGCCGTTGTGCTCGACATATCCTCCCTGGAAGATAAAGTGAAAGCAGGCGCGCTCATGAACGTGGTTTGGCCGTTGACACTCTGGCGGGTAATGAATCTCGCCGATTGAAATTCCCGGCGCCTGCGCAGACTTCACCACCTGGCCGTCAAAAAAGTCCGGAGTGCGCTGGCTCCTCAGAGTCATCGTGACCTGGATCTCGGCAATCTCAGGATTTCACGCACGCCGCAGAGTTTTGTTCCCGCAGGTTGACCTACAATGGGATTCTGCGATCTCTGCCCACTCTGAATGCATGAGCAGGCCGTAATTTGGGGCCATTGACTGGAACGCGAGCGTCCTCGCTCGCATTTCTCTAAACGGGCAACCGAGGCGGTGGGGCTCCGTAAATAGAATTTCAAATTCGCCGCCTGCGGTTGTCAGTTCGTCGCAGGCGAGAGATTATTAGAACTTTCGTGAATATCCCCAGGCACCGATTGAACGACAAGGGAAATAGCATGACAAAAGCGGCCGAATCGAAACTGCGAAGCTATCGCATATTGATCCTTCTGGTACTGATTCAATTCTGCGCCTTGACCGCGCTGGGTCAGGACTCAGTTGTGATGAGGGTGAATGTAGACGCCACCCAGGCTGCGCGGAATTTACTTCACACTACGATCCGCATGCAGGTTAAACGGGGACCGCTGTCTTTCTTTTATCCCAAATGGATTCCCGGCGAGCACAGTCCCACCGGACCAATCAACGACATGGTTGGGTTGAAACTAACGGCGAATGGAAAGGACATCGCCTGGACGCGTGATCCGGTTGAGATGTTCGCCTTTCACGGTGATATTCCCGGGGGGGTCGGCGAGGCCGAACTGGAAATCTCCTTCGACGATGTATCGCAGCCGGGCACCACGATGAGCGCGCGGCTGGCGCGCATCAAGTGGAACCGTCTGCTCGTTTATCCGCGCGGGATGAACAGCGACGCCGTTCGGGTGGACGCGACGATCAAGCTGCCGGCCGGCTGGCAATTCGCGACCGCCTTGCCGGTGCAACGCGAACGCGGCGACGAAATCGAGTTCAAGGAAGTTTCGCTCACCGAACTGGTTGATTCACCTATGATCGCCGGCGCCAATTTTCGCAGGCTGACGCTCGGGACGACGCCAGTGCTGCATGAGATGGATATTGTCGCGGATTCGCCGGCGGCGCTGGAGGTAAAGCCGAGCACGTTGCAGGGCTGGCAAAATCTGGTGAAAGAGGCCAACGCGTTGTTCGGCGCCCACCATTATCGCAGCTACCGGTTTCTGTTGACCTTGAGCGACGTCGGCGGCAGCGAAGGGCTCGAGCACCACGAATCGAGTGAAGACGGCGTCGGCGAAAAGGCTTTGAGCGATCCGGGCCAGCTAATTGATCTCGGCGATCTGTTGGGCCATGAATACACCCACTCCTGGAACGGTAAATACCGGCGCCCGGCCGATCTGACTACCGCGGACTTTGAGCAACCGATGCAAGGGGATCTGCTGTGGGTTTACGAGGGCCTGACTGAATACCTGGGAAAGGTCCTGCCGGCGCGGAGCGGATTGTGGACGCCCGAAAACTTTCGCGAGTCGGTCGCGGCGGTGGCCGCCGAAATGGACAATCAGTCAGGCCGCAACTGGCGGCCGCTGGTCGATACGGCGACGGCGGTGCAATTCACTTATTCCTCGCCGCGCGCCTGGATGAATTACCGGCGGCGGGTCGACTATTACTTCGAGGGTTTATTGCTCTGGATGGAAGCTGACGTGATCATTCGCCGGCAAAGTCAGGGCAAGCTGTCACTCGATGATTTCTGCCGTAAATTTCATGGCGGCCCCGACACCGGACCAGTCGTCAAGACCTATACTTTTGATGACATTGTGCAGACGTTGAATGCGGTAACGCCCTACGATTGGCGTGCGTTTCTTAACGAGCGAGTCAACCTGGTCAATCTGCGGGCGCCGCTGGGTGGAATTACCAACGGCGGCTGGAAGCTCGTCTACAACGAGACCCCCAACGAAGAAGTGAAGTTCAACGAAGAGCAGCGGAAGTTCATGAATCTTTCGTACTCGATCGGGCTAATCGTCGGTAGCGATGGCGCGGTGCTCGATGTAAATCCGGAGTCGCCGGCGGCCAAAGCAGGCATTGCGCCCGGAATGAAAATCGTAGGCGTAAATGGACGAGGATGGTCTGCGGATGCGATGCATGAGGCCGTCGCTGCCAGCCGAAACGAAGCGGCCCCGGCAATCGAACTGCGGGTCGAGAACGGCAGCTTTCAGGAGAATTACAAACTGGCCTACCGGGGTGGCGAGCGTTACCCACATCTCGAGCGCGATGCCGCGAAATCAGACGTGCTTAGCGACATAATCAAATCAACGGCGCATTAAGCGGGGCAGTAGCCCGACCGTGAGGGAGGGCCCATAGAGTCGCCAGATAGGAGCCCTCCTAACGGGCGGCCCACTGCCCCGAGAGTAAAGCGCTAATACGACTTTTAGATCCTCCTCAGCCGCAACCTGAACCTGCCGGAATATTTTTGGAAACTTTCCCGGTGAGCAGCGCCGTATGAGAGTTTGTGCGCGCGACCTCGCCGGACTGGCCTGATCGGTCGCGCGTCAGCACGCAAAAAAAGATTCATCCGCCGGCGAACCGTTTCCTGAATAACAGCACTCTTCTCATTCGGACGCTTGCGATAGACATCAAATGACGGAGCGAGGTCAGTACTTTTGAGCGAAGCGGACTTCACCACGCACGATCTGGTCGCCGCGGCACAATGCGGCGACGAGCAGGCCTTACAGGAATTACTGTATCGCAGCGGCCCGCAGCTCCGTCGCTATGCCAAACGGCAATGCGCGTCGGATGACGTGGAGGAAGCGGTCCAGGATGCTCTTTGGGTGCTTTATCGGCGCGTGGACGCGCTGCGCGCAATTGGTGCGTTCTCCGCATGGCTCTTCCAAATCATTCGCCGCGAATGTTTGCGGCGCGCGCGCCGGCGGCACCCTCTCATCGACCTGGAGCAGTGCGAGTTGGCCGGCCTGGTTGGTGAACGGCCTTCGGATGAAGAGCTGCGCATCGACCTCAAACATGCGATCTCAAAATTGCCGCAGCACTACCGCGAAATCCTGATCCTACGCGATATCGGGGGCTACTCTTCCGAAGAAGCTGCCACCTCGCTGGACATTCCTGTAGGCGCGGCGAAGAGCCGGCTCCATCGAGCCAGGCAGATGTTGCGGTCGCAATTGGCAGGACCGGTCAGGGCCGGTTGTGTTTAGAGAGGGAAGGAGACTGCCGTGATCTTCGGCAACCGCACGATTCCCAGGCATTTGTTGAGAGGCGCGCTGGGCCTCACAGCGCTCTATATCGCGGCGTCAACTTTCCACGGCACCACCTGGCGCGCGCTCCTCTTCCTGGCGCTGGCTCTGATTCTCCTTAAGGGGTGTCCGATGTGCTGGACCCTGGGACTGATTGAAACGATCGCGATGGCAGTTCACCGGCGTAACGAACAAAAGTGTTGCGGTTACAAGCAACAACATAACTCCGTCGCCGGGTTCCGCCTGATCTCTGGTCTGCACACCCTTCATCCCGCCGCCCCGTCATCCGCTTCAGCATTCTAGTTCGCCGAAAAAAATCCGCGCCGCGCACCGTTCTTCACTCTGCGCGTCTCCTTTCTCTTGAAGGCAATAACCTGGAGACGAGTGACACGGAGAAAAAGATCATGCGCAAGATGTGGTTAGTTATCCCGATGCTGTTTGCGTCGGTTGCTTTGGGCGTTGACAATCCGATCCAACGATGGGCAACGGCGGTTGGCGGCCGCGAGAAAGTGGCGGCCATCAAATCGATCTATCGCGAGGCGACGGTTGAAGTTGGCGGGTATCAGGGCACGCTGAAGGTATGGCACACGGCGGACGGAAAGTACCGGAAAGAAGAGCAGGTCGCTACTTATTCGGCGGTGGAAACGTTTGATGGTGTTAACGGCTTTGTCAAACAAGGCGATGCTCCGGCACACCAGATGACCAGGGAGGAACTGGCCCTGGCCACCTCAAAACGATTTGCCAATGCCAACGCTATGCTCTTCGCTTTCTTTCCCGAGCGGTACCATGGATCGATTTCGATCGAAAGTGGAGACGTAATTGTCTTGAAGCCGGAAGGTGGAGTTGAGTGGCGCGTCACTCTCGACCCGCAAACATCACTCCCCAGCACCATGGTGCACCAGGAAGGAGAACAAACAATTACCGTGACCTTCAGCTCGTATGAAACGGTTGACGGGATCAAATTCGAGAAAGAGATACGCCGTTCGGCCGGCGATCCGTCGCGCGGAGCCGTGATTCACTTTACCCGGACGGTGATTAACCCGCCGCTTGATGCATCTCTGTTTTCGATGTCCAGGTGAGGGTCCAGGCAGAATCAATTACCGGCGAATGCAGCCCGCTGCCGCGCGGATCCCGCGCGGGGTGAGTCAAGTATTCTCTCCATATTGATGCCGTGTTTAGCCCTCATCCTTCAAGGCGGTGGGCCAAATTTGAAATTGTATTGACTGGAGCGCAACCGTCCCGTTTGCCCGGGAAATGCAAGCGAGGACGCTTGCGCTCCAGTCAACAGTCTGCGCGCCACGATTCAAATAGCCCTCGTCCTCAGGCTCGATCTGTTTCCTCACTGTCATTTTTGACAGTTCAACGTGATAATACCCGCGATTAAAGTGGGGCAGCGGCGTAATTGCGGCCAGTACACTCGTTTCCGGAAATCATCCAGCGGGATTGTCGTTAGAGAGAATCATGACCAAAGTATTTGCCATTATCTGCCTGTGTTTACTTAGCAGCCCGGTCTTTGCCTCAGGTCCCTCGCCGGCGAAGCGGTTGCCGGCACCTCAGCAGGAAACCACAATCCAGGGTTGCGAAAAACCGCCTTCGCAGTTTGTCACAGTCGATGGCGTGCGGGTTCATTACCTCCAGGCCGGTGCCGGCCCGACAGTGGTCCTGATTCACGGCAACGCCGGAAGTGTCGATGACTTTACCTACAAGGCTGTCCGGCTCCTTTGCAGCGATTACACCGTGGTGGCTATCGATCGGCCCGGCCATGGACAGAGCGATCGGTTGAAACGAAAGCCCGAGCAACTGGAATCACAGGCAGCCTGGTTGCATGACACTCTCGCCGCACTTGGTCTCAAACACCCGATCCTGGTCGGACATTCGTGGGGCGCATCGCTGGCCCTCGCTTTCGCGCTGCATTACCAGGATGACATCTCGTCACTGATTCTTCTGGCCCCGGCGGCTTTTGCGGAAAAGGAGGAGAACTGGTGGTGGATGTCTACCTTCGTTAAGCCCCCGGTTATCGGCGACGTCAGTCTCGCTTTGGGGAAGCTCTTCTTTGGCAAGAGCATGTTGAAGAAGGAACTGAAGGATGCTTTCTATCCGGAACCAGTGCCGGAAGATTATTTGAAGTCAGCCAATGAGTCCTGGCTCGATCACAAACACCTGCGATCGTACCTGGAAGACGAATGGAAACTAAACGACAGCCTGAAGACCTTAAGCAAACGGTATTCTGAAATTCACGTGCCGGTGGTGATTGTCACCGGCGACGCAGATAAGGTTTGCCTGCCGAAAGAGAACGCTTATCCGCTCAAAGCCGCGATTGGCAAGTCACAGCTGGTCGAACTCAAGCACGCCGGCCACGAGATTCCGCAGACTGAGCCAGAGAGCATTCGCAACGCGCTGGTGTTGGTGACCGCCAACAGCGCGCGGAGTACTGTGCCTTAGCCGACCTATTATGGGGCAGTAGCCCGACCGTCAGGGAGGGCTCCTCTTTGCGACACCTGAATCCTTCCTTGCGGTCGGGCTACTGCCCTCCAGGTCGCCAGAACACATTTGAAGAAACTATCTGGCCGTCCGCATACATCTCACCGGCCAAATCTGATAATCTAAGGTTCTTGAAAGTCGCGTTTGCTTGTCCGGTTTTGACCGCCGCGTCGTGAAACAGATTTTGCTCGCATTGCTGTTCGTGCTCGCTTGTGCGCTGGCGCAAGCGGTTCCTGCCCAGTCGACTGATCAATCCCTGCCGACTCCGGTACTTGCCAACGACATTAACGGACAGATTGCCGCCCTCGATCTCGGCGACCCGCGCGCTACGCGCTACTTCTACGCATTCGCTGCGAATCCGGGCGATCTGCTGGTCACGGTAGACAGTAAAAATCTGAACGGCGATATCGATGTCTTTACGGCGATCACGTTTCGCCCCTTGATGAAGACGACGGTCTATGCGACGTCACAGTCGCCGCCTATCACCAAGGGCATTTACCTGCGGGCACATCAGCTGCTGATTCTACGAATCGAAGCCAGAACGCCGAATGACGATCCAGGCATTTACCACATCAGGTTCGGCGGCACGTTCGAAGCTTTCAGCGGCGGCATCCCGGTGGCTGAGACCACGGACACGGCGGAAACCTCAAACTCTAAGACGAGTTCGAACCGCTTGTCGTCGGTAGGCGCCACGATTCCCAGACCGCCCGCCGAGATGGTCGAACCGGCTGAAGCCAAGGCTGTGCCGTCCCCTGAAAAAACTGAGGAGAAGCCGCCAGAGAAAACGTCAGACACGGCGGAAACCAGGACGACGGCTGAAAAACCTGCCAGGAACACGACCGCCAGGAACACGACCTCGCGGCCGCCCCGGCGGTCCACGAGACCTGCGCCTTCCCGGCGCCAGCCTCCGCCGAAGAAGACTGACTCAACCGCCAAGTCGGACAGCTCCGAAACAACTTCGACCAAAGTTGAGCCATCGACGGTAGAAAAGACCGACACGAGCCGGGAAGAGAAGCCGGCTGAAAAGACAGATAAATCCACCGAGAGTACGACCTCTACCGACAAGGCGAAACCTCAGGAGGTGGTTGCCCCGCCGGCCGGCGCCCGCCTGATTATTGAAGAGAAGGACGGCACGCGGATCGAACGGCCCATGTCCACCATCCGCCGCGTAATTGTCGAAGGCCCGACCATCATGGTGATCCTGAAGACGGGCAAGATTGAGCGGGTGCCGATGATTAGTGTGGCCCGGATGTCGATCGAGCCGCAGTGAGGGGACGAACTCACTCGTTGATGTTGTCCAAACCTTTCAATTTCCAAATCCCGCGCGTTCGTACAAATCGATATATCACGGTTTCATTGCCGGCGGCGTCTTTACAGCCAACCGTAAACTGATTTTTCGCCGTTGCCTCAACCTCGGGTTTGGCATCCACAAAGCATTTGGCGGCGTTTGCCTGGACGTTGAAAAGCTCGCGGTAGCGCTTGATCAACTCTGGCTTGGTTTTGATCGTGCGAAAGCCGTAGGGCATCCCGATCGGAAACTGGACCATCGAGGCCACACTATCTTTCTCGCCTTTGCTGACTGCCGATTTGAATTTCGTCCAGAACGTTTCGATTGACGGATCGGTCTGGTAGCCAAATTTTGCGGCGTCGCCCTTTAACCCGGCTGCTGACGCGGACGGGGCGGACATCGGGGCGAACGGCACGCGCGAAGCGGTAGTGACGGCGCTCGCGATGAGCGAGATCATAACCACGCGGATCATTTTCGTTCCCATGATTTTCATTAGGTCTGTTGTAATCGCAGCCACTGCTCGTGGTTGATTCCATAGAGCAGCACGCGTTTACCCAGGAGTTCGGTTTCACCTTCAACTGTTTCGCCGAGTCTTTCCGCTACCCTGGCGGAATTGATGTTCTCTGGCGCGATACAGCTAAAAAGGTGGTCGCGATTCATTTCCGTAAAGGCGTATTGCATCGCGCGCCGGGCGCCCTCAGTGGCGTAGCCTTTGCCCCAACTGGCGCGTGCCAGCGTCCACCCTATTTCAAAGCCGGGCCAGCCGGGCGGGTTCATAAAACCAATTCGGCCGATCATCTCTCCGGACGTCTTTTCCTCGACTGCGAAAACCCCGTAGCCGCGAAAGTACCAATGCCCTATATGCGAAGCCATCGCCCGCCATGCTTCGAATCTCGTCTGCGTGCCGCCGATGAACTTCATGACCTCTTCGTCCGCGGCGATCGCAGCATAGGCGTCAAAATCATCTTCACGGAACCAGCGCAGCACCAGGCGCTCACTTTCAAGTCTGACTTCTTTTAGATCCATAACGATAGCTTTACTTCGAGAACTTCTTCACGACCAGCGCGATGCTGAGGCCGATACCAACCATGTGAATCAGCAGGTTCGGGATTAGCAACCCCCACGGGTATTGCCAGGGATAGAGTTGGTTGTGAACCGCTGAGTACCGCATCACGACGCCGTACATAACCAGGTACACACACAGGCCATACAAGAGGCCGCTAATCACCGCGTGATTGATCATGAACGGAATCGCGCGGCTGGCGAAATAGAAGATGCCGGCGATAATCAAGGCGATCAGAAAATGGAAAAAGAGGCCAAGCAGGGCCGTCTTGAAGCCGCCGGTAAATGCACTAGCGCCAAGGGCGCCGCGGGCCACCGACTGGAAAATTCTCGACGGGGGGATGTGATAGCGCAATCCGAAAAAGATGCAGGCGTAGGTAATGTCGAAGAGGCCGGCAACCAGGCCGGCAACGCCGATTACCAGGAGCGGATTGGCAGAGCGGGTCGGGTTTGCAGCCATGCGCCTCGTCGATTCGTAACGGCAGAGTTTGAAAACAGCGCGGTGAGGATATCATGAACTCATGATTAGCGTCTGCGAATCGCTGCCGACGGTAGCGGTCCGATTTCGTTCTGAAGTTTTCTCTAGTCCAGGCGTTTACGCCCTGGGGTAAGAAATTAGCTAACCAACAGTGCGCGGAGAGCACGATAGCGTAAAGCCTGGGGTGGAGTCCCGATTCATCGGGACGTAACCCCAGGTCACGATCAATTGATCCGCGGAGGCGGGCGACAGAGGTTGCGATTGCCCCACTGGTTGCGATTGCCCCACTGGTTGCGATTGCCCCACTGGTTGCGATTGCCCCACTGGTTGCGATTGCCCCACTCTCGTTCCGATCCGCTGCCGCCCGCTCCGGCGGGCTTGGATCATTGCTTGGGACATCTCCCCGGGGCTCACGCCCCGGGCTTTACGCTGCGTGCGCTCCGCGCACTGTTCGCCATACTGACGACGCATAGCCGTCCCAATCTATTTTTTTTGGGTGTCTCCGTGGATCTCGGTGTCTCTGTGGTGAAGGTCGCGAACGAAAAGGCTCACCAACGCAACCCGAGAGGTTAGGAGACCAGGGAATTATTTGTTGCCGGCCTTCAATTCATCCAGCTTCTTGCGAAACTGCGGCAGGTCCTGATTTGTGGGGTCAGCCTTGGCCAATTTGTTGAGGGCGTCTTCGGCATTCTTGGTGTCGCCGCTCTGCAACAGCACGAAGCAATAACCGTCGAGGGAAGTAATGTCCTTCGGATTTTTTGTCAGCGCCGCTTTGTACCATTTGGCTGCCGCGTCGAAATGCTGGCCGTCCATGTTGGCTTCACCCAGCATCGCCAGCACCGTCTGATCGTCGGGTTTTACTTTGTTCGCGGCCAGCAGGTATTCGATCGCCTGGTCGTATCGCTGAATCTGATATTCCATTTTAGCGGCAGTCAACTGCGCGTCGAAATCGTTCGGGTTCTCACGCGCCTGTTTCATGGCGGACTGGACAGAAGCGAGCATTTGCTGGCCGCCTTCACCGCCAGCCTGGTCGGCGCCGACGGGCGGGTGATTAGGCGGCAGGTTCTGACCGGCTTGCGCCGCCGGGCCGGCGGCCCGCTGCGCCGCTTCGCGTTGCGTGATGTTGCCGGCAAGCAGAAACCCGGCAATGAAGCCGAGCAGGATGCCGATAATGGCGAATAACAGATTGTCTCTGGTCATTTAGTTAGCAGGCTTTAAGAGAGTGCGAATTTGCTCGCGCAGTTGCGGATTTTCAGTGTGACCGTGAGTGGTGATGGCGTGACTGACGGCGGCCTCGATCACTTCTTCTTCGGTGCCTTCGATTCTCAGGGTGCAGCCTTTTTCGCTGGGATAGTCGCGGCAGTCAATCATTTTTCGTTCGGACATGTTTTGCTCCTCTTTGGAGTGCTCGGGCTCGACGGCGCTGCGTCATCGTTTTGATAAACCCGCGAGATAAGTTAACCAAAACAAGAACGGCGTCAAGCCGCCGCGCGCCAAAAGTCTATCGTGAACCTTTTCCGGCGGCCAACTCTTTGGCTTTCGATATTTGCTCGGTGACGTCCTGCAATTCCTGCGAGCCGGCCGGCAGCAATTTCAACAACTGCTGCCAATAATCCAGGGCCTTCTTATAATCACCGGCCTGGAATGCGGCGCTGCCCGCCAAATCGAGGGCTTTCTGATGTTTGGGATCGATCTTCAGCGCGCGGTTAATCGCCTCGGTCGGTTTGCCGGCCAGGTTCTGCCCATTGGCCAGCGCGAGGGCTTCGGCGTAATCGGCCCAGGCATCGGCATCGTTCGCGCTCAACGCGGTCAGCTTCTCGTAAGCCGTGGCGGCATCCGAGAAACGCTCCTGCATCATGTAGCTGCGCCCCAGCATGTTCCATCCCTGCACATCGTTGGGATTTTCCTTCAGGTGATCCGCCAGCTTCTGGATGTTGGCGGCAATCTGCTGGTCCGACATGGCCCCGGGTTGATTACCCGCTGCCGCCGGGACCATCTGCGGATTAGCAGGAGCCGTGACGCCTTTAGGATTGCCCACTGCCAGATACAGCGCGATCGCTCCGATGGGAATGAAGGCGGCCACGCCGTAGGTAAATGTCCTGGTGGCGTTTTGGGGTGAAGTTGCAGCGGTCGCCGAGGTCACGTCTTCCAGCAAACGCCGCTCGAGTTCCGACTTTTCCTGTTCGTACTGCTCCTGGCCAATCAGGCCATTCTGAAAATCGGCCGCGAGTTCGCGTTGCTGATCCTTGTAGACCAGAATATTCGCTTCGCGGCGTTCGACTTCTTCATCGGAACCCGGTTTGTTAACCAGCGCCGGCAGAATGAACCAGAACGCCAGCAGAATTAAGAGCGCCGCGATAATCCAAAAAGTAAGCATCGATATGGAGTCAGTACCATCGGCGGTAGCGGATGGTCATTGTCAAATCATCAGGATTGCAATGGATCAAACCACCCGCTACCGCAGGTGGTACTGACCGCTATGCGCTTCGCAGAATTTCTTCCGCTCTTTTTCGTTCCTCAGGCGTCAGCGGCTTTTCGACAATCATCTGCCGCCGGCGGCTTAGATAGCGATACAGGACCAGCGTGCCGCCAACCAGAAACACAAACGGCCCAAACCAGAGCAGGTAAGTTGTGGTCTTGATGGGCGGCTTGTAGAGGACAAAATCACCGTAACGATCAGTGAGAAAGGCGATGATCTCCTGATCGCTTTTACCGGCCTTTATCTGCTCGCGAATCTGTTTCCGCAAATCCTCAGCCAGGTCGGCGTGCGAGTCGGCCAGCGTTTCGTTCTGGCAGACCAGACAACGCAACTGCTCAGTCAGGTTCTTCATGCGTTGTTCAATCTGCGGATCTTCCGTGGGCTGCGCGTCTTTCGCGATCACGCCGGCCGCGAAGCAGAGAGAAAGCAGAAGAAATAAGGCGACACGTTTCATTGGTTGAGCTGTTTCGCCATGGGCACGATCTTGCCGTTCCAGACGTCTTCAGTAATCGGGCCGATCTGCTTGAACCGAATTATGCCGTTCTTATCGATCAAAAAACTCTCGGGCGCTCCATAGACGCCGAAGTCGATTGACGTGCGCCCCTCAGCGTCGTGAATCACTACGCTATAAGGGTTGCCGAGCTCTGCCAGAAACTGTTTGGCGGCGGCGCGCTCATCGGTGTTGTCATTGGCGTATTTGTAGTCGACGCCGATGATCGGCACCAGATTGGATTTCGCATATTGCACCAAAAGCGGGTGCTCTTCACGGCAGGCGATACACCAGGAACCCCAGAAGTTCAGCACGTAAACTTTTCCGCGCATGTCTGTGGTCGAGACTATCTTCGACGGATCGTTTAGCTGAGGCAGTTGAAACGCGGGCGCCGGTTTGTTGATGAGCGGCGAAGGAATTTCATGCGGGTCGCGGCCGCGCCGCAAAACGATAAAAATCGCAAGCACCAGACCGATGAATAGCACCAGCGGAATTAACAGATACTTATTCATGCTATTCAACGGCGCTGGAAGCAGCGGTCGCAGCGACCTTCACAACTTTCGATTTGGCCGCGGACTGCGCGACCTTTTTCCTGGCCAGCGCGTAACGCCGATCGCTAATCGCGAAAGCGCCGCCAATGGCCATCAGCAAGGCGCCGCCCCAAATCCAGTTCACCAGCGGCTTGTGATAGACGCGTACGGTCCAGCCGCCGTCCTCGGTGGCGTCGCCGAGTGACAGGTACAAGTCGCGCCAGATGCTGCGATCGATGGCCGTCTCCGATGTCGGTTGTTGCGTGGCGGTGAAGACGCGTTTCTCGGGCTGCATCACCGCGAACGGGGCCTCGCCCTGCTTGGCCACCTCGACGTCCGCCCTAGTGGCTTCGTAATTCGGGCCGGGCACCTGTTTGAGGCCCTTCAACTGAAATTGATAGCCACCGACGCTCACCGTATCGCCGATATTCATCTTCACATCGCGCTCAGTTTGATAACTGGTAACCACCGAAACGCCGGCAATGAAGACTGCGACGCCCACGTGGGCCAACTGCATTCCGTAATAGCTGCGGGGCAGAGTCACCAGGCGCGTCAGGAGATTCGAGTTACCGGACTGGACGCGCACGCGGCTGATGAGGTTCTGGATAGCCGTGGCCACAATCCAAACCGCCAGGAGCAGACCCAGACTGGCGCGCCATTTGAACCCGCCGATGACGAACGGCAGAACCACGGCCATTATCAAACTCAGGCCGAAGGCCCACTTCAGACGCATGGCGAGGTCGGGCAGCTTGGCCTGCTTCCAGCGCGCAATTGGCCCGATGCCAATCAAAAATGCTGCGGGCGCCATCAGCGGCACGAAGACCGCGTTGAAATAGGGCGGTCCGACCGATAGCTTGCCGAGATTCAGCGCGTCGACGAACAGCGGATAAAGTGTGCCGAGCAAAACTGAGCCGGCGGCCACGATCAGCAGCACGTTATTTGTCAGCAGCAGAGATTCGCGCGACAGAATTTCGAATTTCGAACCCAGGCCGACGTTCTTGGCCCGGACCGCATATAGCAATAACGAACCGCCGACGACGACGAGCAGAAAGATAAGGATAAAAATTCCGCGTTTCGGATCGCTGGCGAAGGCGTGCACTGAAGTCAATACGCCGGAGCGCACCAGGAAAGTGCCGAGCAGGCTCAAAGAGAATGCGGCAATGGCCATCAATACCGTCCAACTCTTGAAGCCACCGCGTTTTTCCGTGACAGCGAGCGAGTGAATCAAGGCCGTGCCTACCAGCCATGGCATGAACGAAGCATTCTCAACCGGATCCCAGAACCACCAGCCGCCCCAGCCGAGCTCGTAATAGGCCCAGAAACTTCCGAGCGCGATGCCGCAGGTCAGAAACATCCAGGCGACCGTCGTCCATGGCCGCGACCAGCGGGCCCAGGTGGCATCGAGCTTGCCGCCGATCAAAGCCGAGATCGCAAACGCGAAGGCCACGCAGAAGCCGACGTATCCCATGTAGAGCATCGGCGGATGCGCCACCATCGTCGGGTCCTGGAGCAGCGGGTTCAGATCGCGACCGTCCGGCGGGACCGGGAAAATGCGCTCGAAGGGATTCGAAGTCAACAGCATGAACAGCAGGAAGCCGCAACTGATGATCGCCATGACCGAGAGCACGCGGGCCACCATCTCGCTGGGCAGATGGTTGCTGAACAAAGTCACGGCCACCATCCAGACAGTCAGAAAAAACGTCCAGAGCAGCAATGAACCTTCGTGCGAGCCCCAGGTGGCCGCCAGCCGGTATTGCA
>Ga0126383_10001610_pt1 | contig 14145 bp, 13 predicted proteins | sample PanSoiMetPlot_35_FD_96882 | JGI IMG/M metagenome (GOLD analysis project Ga0126383, IMG submission 96882) | Tropical forest soil microbial communities from Panama - MetaG Plot_35 | ecosystem: Environmental > Terrestrial > Soil > Tropical forest > Bulk soil | place: Panama | collected 2016-02-17
CGCCCAGCCCAGCGGCAGTAGGCCTCGGCCTCGTAGAAGCAGACATGGATGACCGGCCGGTGGGGCTCGAGCGGCCGCCAGTTGTCAAAGTGGCGCCGCTCCCAGCCCGCATCGGTGCGCCGCCAGTACACGGGATGCTGGGCGCGCTCGCTCTCGCGCCAGCGCCAGCCGGCCGGGTCCCATAGATCCGGCCGCCGGTAGCCCCCGTCGTCCACGAAGGCGGCGAACTCGGATTGCGTGACCTGCGCGCGTGCGATCCGAAAGGGCGCCACCTCGTGCGGGTGCGCCCACTTTTCGTTGTCGAACACGAACCGCTCGTCGCCCTCGGTCGGGCCCAGGATGAACCGGCCGCCCGGCACCTGCGCGTCGCCCGGCAGCGCGCCCGTGGCCGCCGATGCCAGGGCCCCATCGGGGGCCAGCGTGGGCGGCGCCCGATAGCTCAGCGTCTGCCGCGTGTAGGTGAATGCTTCGTCGTGCATGTCCTCATGAAACACGGTCAGCATGATGAAATAGGCATCGCGCGCCGACGGCTCCGGGCCCAGAAGCGCCAGCACCCGGTCGCGCACCGTGTGCAGATACCCGAGCGTCTCGGCGCGCGAAGGCAACGGCAGATCCCAGCGCACATCGTGCGGGATCGCGGCCGAGTCGTACAGCGCATCGCCGTTTTCACGCATCGCGCCCTGACCGCGCGCGTGCCGGAGCACCCACTTTTCCTGGAACCAGGCCACGTGCCCGATTTCCCAGCGCATCGGATTGACGATGGCAAGGCGCGGGCCCATCAGCTCGTCATCGGCAAGGTCGGCGACCAGCATCAACGTGCGAGCGCGCGCATCGGCCACCCAGGAGGAGAGCTCGGCGGCGGAAGGTTGGTGAGCGACCATCGCCCATGCGAGCATAGACCGAATGCTTGCGCCTGCAACAAGAGAACGCTTTGCGGAGCGCTTTTTGATAGCGGCCTTCGCCCTGACGCTGGCCGTCTTGAGCTGGGGCCGCTCGTGCGACGTCCTGATCGATTTTGGCAAAGAGCTGTACGTAGCCTGGCAGGTGGCCTCGGGGCGCCGCCTGTATGCCGACCTGGCCTACCTGCACGGCCCGCTGTCCCCGCACGTGAATGGGCTCCTGATGCGCGGATTCGGAGTCAGCCTGCGCACGCTGGAGCTGGCCAATCTCGTGGTGCTGGGCGTGGTGTTGACGCTGCTGCGCCGGCTGCTGGGCGAGCTCGCGGGCGCGCGCGCGGCCACCGTGGCGTGCCTCGTGTTCCTGCCGGTGTTCGCATTCGGACATCTGACCGGGATTGGCAACTACAACTTCGTCTGTCCCTATACGCACGAGATGACGCACGGGCTCGCAATCGGGCTTTTCGGGCTGTACTGCCTCGCGCGGGGGCGGCTGGCCGCCGTGGGCCTGGCGGTCGGCCTTTCGGCGCTGACCAAGATCGAGATCTTCGTGCCCACAGCGCTGGCGCTGGGCGGCGGGGCTGCGCTTTTGCTGGCGCGTGAGCCTGCACACAGGTGGCGGCGGGCGGCGCTCTGGGTGGGGGCCGCTCTGTTGCCGGTCGGGATGGCTGCGTTGCTCCTGGGACGCTCGGCCCCGCAGATGCTCCAGCTTGCGCGCGCGCTGGCCGCCGGTGATGCGCCCGGGCTGCGTTTTTTCCGGGCCGGCATGGGTACGCTCGACCTTCCGGGCAGCCTGGCGGCGCTCTTGGCCTGGACGGTCGCCTGGGCGGCCTTCGCAGGCGGGCTCGCGCTGGTGGCGCTGCGCGTGCGCGGTCGCGGGCTGGCGCTGATTGTGTTCGTGCTGGTCTCGGCCGGCCTGGTGGCGGCGCGCCACGCGGTCGACTGGCCCAATGCGGCCCGACCTTTGCCGGTGGCGGCAGCGCTCGCGGTCGTCCAGGCCTTCCGCCAGCGCGCCCCGCTGCGGCTCGCCTTCGCCCTGTTCGCGCTGGGCCTTCTCGGCAAGATGACCCTGCACGCGCGCGTACACCACTACGGCTTCGTCTTGGCGGCCCCGGCCACCCTGCTCTCGGTGGTGGCCGCGGTCGAGTGGATCCCGGCCGCGATCGCGCGCCGGGGCGGCGCGGGCGGCGTGTTTCGCGCCGGTGCGCTGGCCGTGTGCGTGGTGCTGGCGGCCGCGAGCCTGCATCGATCGGCCGCTTTCTGGCACGCCAAGACCGAGCGCGTGGGCACGGGCGCGGACGCCTTTTTTGCCGATCCCGAGCGCGGCCGCGCGGTCAATCAGGCGCTGGCCGAGCTGCAGGCGACGGCGCCGGCCACGCTGGCGGTGCTGCCCGAGGGCGCGACCCTCAACTACCTTTTGCGCCGGCCCAACCCGACCCCGTATGACAACTTCCAGCCCACCGACGTCATCGTGTTCGGCGAGGACGCCATGCTGGCCGCGTTCGCGGCCCATCCGCCCGCGCGCATCGCGCTCGTGCACAAGGACACCTCCGAGTTCGGATACCGCTTCTTCGGGCGCGATTATGCCCAGCGGCTGGGCGCCTGGATCCGCGCGTACTACCGGCGCGCAAGCCTGATAGGATCGCCCCCACTGTGGGACCAGAGCTTCGGCATCGAGATCTTGGAGCCGCGGTGAGCAGTCTGAGCCAAAGCCCGAGCCCGAGCCTGCGCGAGCGCGTGGCGGCGCTCGACTGGCGCGCGATCGAGGCGTCGCTTCATGAGCTGGGCTTCGCTCGCACCCCGCCCGTGCTGACGCCCGCCGAGTGCGCGGCCCTGGTCGCGCTGTGGGACCAGGACGCTCGCTTCCGCAAACGCATCGATATGGCGCAGCACCGCTTCGGCGTCGGCGAGTACAAGTATTTTGCGCACCCGCTGCCGCCGTTGGTGCGCGCGCTGCGCACGCACGCCTACCGTCGCCTGGCCCCGATCGCCAACCGATGGGCCCAGGCCCTGCGGAGCGACGTGCGCTATCCGCCCTCGCTGCGGGGATTTTTGGCCGAGTGCCATGCGCAGGGCCAGAGCCGCCCCACCCCCCTGCTCTTGCGCTACCGGCCGGGCGGTTACAACTGCCTGCACCAGGATCTATACGGAAAGGTGGCGTTCCCGCTTCAGCTCACCTGCTTTCTGTCGCGGCCCGGCCAGGATTACGGGGGCGGCGAGTTTCTGCTGGTCGAGCAGCGGCCGCGCATGCAGTCGCGCGGCGAGGTCATCGTGGGCGCGCAGGGCGAGATCGTGATCTTTCCCGTGGGCGCGCATCCGGCGCCGGGCGCGCGCGGACCTTACCGGGCCGTGATGCGCCACGGTGTGAGCCGGCTCCTTTCGGGCCAGCGCTATGCGCTCGGAGTGATCTTCCATGACGCAACCTGACCGCCTGCCCGCGCCGCCGGTGCCCGAGTGGCTGGACCGCATGCTGCCGACGAACCGGTACTGCCTCGACATCGAGGGCTGGAAGCTGCACGTCATGGAGCGCGGCCAGGGACGGCCGGTGCTGGCGCTGCACGGCAACCCGAGCTGGGGTTTCTTGTATCGGAAGGTGGCGGCCGAGCTTCAGGACGCGCCGCTGCGTATCATCATGCCCGACCTTCTCGGCCTCGGGCTCTCGGACAAGCCGCGCGACCCCGGCGTGCATACGCTCGAGCGGCACGCACAGATCATCGGTCGCCTCATCGATATGCTCGCGCTCGACGGCCTGGTGGGCGTGGTCCAGGATTGGGGCGGCCCGATCGGGCTGCGCGCGCTGGCGGACCGGCCCGCGCGCGTGGCCGGGCTCGTGATTCTCAACACGGTGGTAGGACCGCCGCGAGCCGGCTTCCGGCCCACCGCCTTCCACCGATTCGCGCGGCTTCCGATCGTGAGCGACCTCGTGTTCCGGCTGGGCGGGTTTCCGCAGAACGCGATGGCTTTCACGCAGGGCGACCGTGCCAGCATCCGCGGTCAGGTGGCGCGTGCGTATCGGTACCCGCTGCGCGGGCTCAAAAACAACCTGGCCCCGCTCGCGCTCGCGCGCATGGTGCCCGATTCGCTTTCACATCCGTCGATCGAGCCGCTGCGGCGCTGCCAGGAATTCGTCGAGCGCTTCCGCGGCCCCATCGCGGTGGTGTGGGGCGACCGGGATCCGGTGCTGGGACGGGTGCGCAGCTACGTCGAGCGGCTGCTGCCGCAGGCCCGGGTCACCCGCACCCAGGCCGGCCATTTCCTGCAGGAGGAGGTGCCGGGGCCGATCGCCGACGCGGTGCGCGCGGTCGCAGCCGCCGTGCTACCCTGAACGCGCATGTCGGATCGGCGCGACCTGCCCGCTCGTCCGGCCGGCGCCCAGGTGGCCGAGCCGCCCGCCGAGCCGCCCGTGGTCGCACGCCTGATCGTGGAGATCCGCTCGGACGGCAGCCGCACCATCGCGCGCGGCGCGGTCGAGGACGTCGAAGCTGGCCAGCGCACGGCGGTCAAGGTCGAGGGCACGACTCCGCTCGCGCTGGCGCTGTCGTTGGCCAAGGCGCTGTTCCTCATGCCCGCGCTCGCGCGCGACGCCGCTCGCGCGCTACTACAAAGCCACAAGAAATAGGGTAATACTTCTCCGCCATGCGCGTCGTTTCGCTCATCGCCAGCGCGACCGAGATCGTATGCGCGCTCGGGTTCGAGGAGCAGTTGGTGGGCCGATCGCACGAATGCGACTTTCCGCCGTCCGTGCGCCGGTTGCCGGTCTTGACCGCGCCCAAATTCGACCCCGACGGCTCGAGCTACCAGGTCGACCAGCGCGTCAAAGCAATTCTCGAGCGGGCGGTCTCGGTGTACCGGGTCGACGCCGAGCTGCTCGACCGGCTGCGGCCCGACCTGATCGTGACGCAGTCGCAGTGTCAGGTGTGCGCGGTCAGCCTGCGCGACGTGGAGCAGGCGGTCTGCCAGCTCATCGGCTCGCAGCCGCGCATCGTGTCGCTCGAGCCCAACGCGCTCGCGGACGTGTGGGCCGACATCAAGCGGGTGGCGCAGGCGCTGGGCGTGCCCGACCGCGGGTCGGCGCTGGTGTCGCGGCTCGTCGAAAGGATGGACAGCCTGGCCGCGCGAGCGCGCGCGCTGGAAAGCCGGCCGACCGTGGCCTGCATCGAGTGGATCGACCCGCTGATGGCGGCCGGCAACTGGATGCCCGAGCTGGTCGAGCGCGCGGGCGGCCAGAACCTGTTCGGCCGAGCCGGTGAGCATGCGCCCGCGATGACCTGGGAGGAGCTCAGCCGGCGCGACCCCGAGGCGATCGTGGTCCTGCCGTGCGGCTTCGACCTCGCACGCACGCGCGCCCAGATGGGCCCGCTCGCGGGGCGCCCCGGATGGGCGCGGCTGCGCGCGGTGCAGTCGGGGCGGGTTGCGCTGGCCGACGGCAACCAGTACTTCAACCGGCCCGGGCCCAGGTTGGTCGAGTCGCTCGAGATCCTGACCGAGATCTTGCACCCGGAAGCCTTTGCGCTTGCGCATCATGGGCGCGGCTGGGAGAGGTTTGCATGAGCATGAGCTCGCATCAGACGCTGTTGGCCGAGATCGCGGTGCGCGCGATGCGCGAGAATGGCTTTGTGCCCGAGCCGCCGCCCGATGCGCTGGCCGAGGTGGCGCGCTGCAGTGGGCCCGACGCTGCCGGCGCAGGCGGAGGCGGGGGCGCGGGCGCGGGGGCGAGCCTGCCCGATCTGCGCGGGTTGCCCTGGAGCTCGATCGACAACCCGGAGTCGCGCGATCTGGATCAGATCGAGGCCGTCGAGAAAGTGGACGGCGGGGTCCGGCTCCTGGTCGGCATCGCGGACGTCGACCGCTTCGTGCCCAGCGGCTCCGCCACCGACCACTTTGCGGGCGCCAACACGATCAGCGTGTACACGGCGCCGCGCGTGTTTACCATGCTGCCCGAGCGGCTGTCGTTCGATCTCAGCTCGCTGGTGCCCGGTCAGCCGCGCTGGGCTATGGTGCTGGAGACGCTCGTGCGCCCCGACGGCACGGTCGGAGACGGGCGCGTCTACGCGGCGCTGGTCGAGAACCACGCCCAGCTCAACTACCCGTCGGTTTCGGCCTGGCTGGACGGCCAGGCGGCCGCGCCGGCGCCGCTCGCGAACGCGCCCACTCTGCGCGCGCAGCTGGAGCTGCAGGCCGAGGTGGCGCACCAGCTCGCGGGCGCACGGCGCCGAGCCGGTGCGCTCGACGTCGACACCCATGAGACCCGCGCGGTGCTCGACGAGCACGGGCACGTACAGTCGCTGGTCGCGCACGTGCAGGACCGCGCGGGCCGCATCATCGAGGAGCTCATGATCGCGTCCAACCGCACGGTCGCGCGCGCTCTCGACTCGGCCGGCCTGCCCTCGATCCGGCGGGTGGTGCGGGAGCCCGAGCGCTGGGAGCGCATCGTCGCCTACGCGGGCGAGCACGGCCATCGGCTGCCGCCCGAGCCCAGCTCGGTCGAGCTGGCCAAATTCGTGGACAAGATGCGCGAGAAGCACAGCCCCGAGGAATTCGCCGAGATCTCGGTGTCGATCGTCAAGATGATGGGGCGCGGCGAGTATGTCGCCCACATGCCGGGCGAGAAAGAGATAGGCCACTTCGGGCTGGCCACCGCCGAATATGTGCACGCGACCGCGCCCAACCGCCGCTACCCCGATGTCATCGGGCAGAGGCTGCTCAAGGCGCGCGACGGCGGGCGGGCGCGGCCGCCCTACGACCGCGAAGCGCTCATGGCCATCGCGGCGCGATGCAGCGAGCGAGAAGCACAGGCGCAGAAGGTGGAGCGCCGGGTGCACAAGTCGGCGGCCGCGCTGCTGCTGGCGCCGCGGGTGGGCGAGCGGTTCTCGGGCATCGTGAGCGGGGCCGGCGCCAAGGGCGTCTGGGTGCGCGTGTTCGCGCCGCCGGTCGAGGGCAAGATCATCCGGGGCGGCGAGGATCTGGAAGTCGGCGCAAAGGTGCGCGTGCGCCTGCAGGATGTCAACGTCGAGATGGGGTTCATCGACTTCACGGTCGTCCACGGGTAGTATCCCGGCGATGTTTGCATTTCGGCACGGAGCCGCCGCGCTTGCCCTCGCGCTGACGGCCTGCAGCGACCAGGGGCCCCCGAAACCTTCGCCCACCGATCCGGCCGCGCTGATGAAGACGCTTCGGGATCTGGCCGCCCTGGGCCAAAAGCACGTGGGCACGCCGCCCGGTCAGCAGGCCGGCGACTACGCGTTCATGCGCATGCAGGCGGCCGGGCTTTCCGATGTGCACTTCGAGGAGTTCCAATTCCCGCGCCACGACGTGGCCTCGTCGGCGCTGGCGGTCAGTATCGACGGCGTGGCGGTCGCGCCCGCACCCGGCCACGATGTCTTCGACGGCTCGGGAGCCGGCCATGCCGACGCCGACTGCGTGTACGTGATGACCGCGACCGACTCCGAGCTGGCCGGCAAGAACCTGCAGGGCAAGGTCGCGCTGGTCGACCGCAGCGTCTCGTTTCACCGCTCGGCCCAGTACCTGAACGTGTACACGCACGGCGCGGTGGCCATGCTGTACGTGTCGGCCGCGCCCGGAAACCTGCGCCAGGTGGGCTCGGTCCGGGTGCAGTCGGGCTGGACGCCGCTGGGGCCGGTTCCGACCGTCACCATTGGCGCCGACGACGGCCAGATGCTCAAGGAAGCGCTCGCGGCCGGCAAGATCGTGCACGTGGTCATGGACGTGCAGGCCAGCGCGACCCGCGCCAGCGGACGCAACGTGATCGGGCGCGTCCCGGGAAAGGATGCGCGCGGACAGATCGTCATCGGCGCGCACTACGACACCTGGTTCGAGGGGTCGGTCGACAACGGGGGCGGCGTGGCCGCGCTGGTGGCGCTGGCCGAGCGGCGCAAGAAAGAGCCGCAGCCGCGCTACACGCTGGTGTTCGTGGCCTATGACGGCGAGGAGGTGGCGCTGTACGGCGGCTACGATTTTCTGCGGCGGCACCACGTGGAGACGGCGGAGCCGATCTTGAGCGTGTTCAACTTCGAGTCGCCGTCGGCCATCAATCCGATCCTGGCGGCGCTGACCCGATCGAACGTGGGCGTGCTCGATCAGTCGCTACGGGCGGTCGGGCTGACGCAGCTGTATCGCGTGTATGCGGGCATGGAGGTGATCCCGCAGCTCTTCGGCGGCGTCATCCCGACCGACATCCAGGGCATCTACCGTGCCGGCGTGCCGACCGTGACCACGGCCGTGCAGGCGGATTACTACCACACGACCGAGGACAAGCCGGACACCGTGGATACGTCGATCCTGGCGCAGGCGGTCGACGAGTTCGACGGCGCGCTCGACCGGCTCATGGCCTCGGATCCCGACCCCTTTGCGATCCCCGATCCGGCATTGTGGCGCGCCAGCGTGAGCGTGCAGCCGCGCGCGGCTGGGCAGCCGCTGATGGTCGACGCCACCGTGACCGATGCAGCCGGCGCGCCGCAGGCCGACGCGCCTGCCCTGGCCGCGCTTCTCGTCGACGACTTCTTCGAGGTGGCCACCGCGAGTGCGCGCACAGATGGCAGCGGGCGGGTCACGTTGCAGCTCCCGGCGGCAGCCGCCGACATGGGCGCAGGCCGGCGCTTCGTGCACGTGACCGCGGGACCGACCTTCCCGCTGGTCGAGCAGATTGTGCCGGTGCCGTGACGGCAGCGCGCGCGCTCGCCCTGGTGGCCGCTCTGGGAGGCGAAATGTGTGCGTGCGCTGACGATCAGGCGCCCCTGCCGGAGGCGGATCTCGATCTTCTGGTCGACGACCTCGGCATCACCCATGTGTTCGGGCGCAGCGACCGCGACGCCATGTTCGGCGGCGGCTACGCGATGGCGCGCGATCGGCTGTTCCAGATGGAGCTCGTGCGCCGGCGGGCTCTGGGCACGATCGCGGAGCTTCTGGGGCCGGGCTCCTTCGGCGACGACGCGCAAGCGCGCACGATCAACTTCACGGCGCTCGGCCAGGCCGATGCGGCCCGGTTGCGCGCGGAGCGCCCCGGCGACGCGGCCCTCCTGGAAGCGTGGGTGGCCGGCGTGAACCAGCGCCTTCGCGAGGTGGCGGCCGGGCTGGCCCCGCGGCCCTACGGGCTGCGTCCGACCGAGCTCGACTTCATCCCCGCACCCTGGACGCTCGAGGACGTGCACGCGATCGGCAAGCTGCTCGCGTTCGGCCTGTCCAATTCGCTCGACGCCGAGATCCTGGCCACCGCGGCCTTGCGCCTGGCTCCCGACTTTGCGGCGCACCTGTCCGTACTGACCCCCGCGTATGACGTGTTCATCGTGGGGCCGCCCACCGGCTCGCGTCGGTCGCTTCCGGCCGCCGCCGCGCCTGCGCCGCTTCCGGCCGCGAGCACACTTTCCCAGCGTAGCATACGCGGGCGGTCTGACAGCAGCGGGGGCCGCTTCTTCTTCCCGGACTTCAGCTTCAACTCCAACAACTGGGCGGTCGACGGCGCTCACACCGTGGACGGCCGGCCTCTGCTCGCGGGCGACCCGCACCAGGGCCTGTCCAGCCCCACCCGTCTGTGGCCGGTTCATCTCTCGAGCAGGGCCGGAGGCGGCTCGCTCGACGTCATTGGCTTCGCGTTCGTCGGCACGCCCACGGTCGAGCTGGGCCACAACGCCCATCTGGCCTGGACCGCCACCACCAACTTCGCCGACGTCATGGATCTGTGGGACGTAACCGTCGACAGTGCGTTCGCGCAAGCGCGCATCGGCGCCCAGACCGTTCCCATCGTCAAGCGCACCGAGGTCATCCGCATGCGCCCGGAGGGCGCGCCCGTGGGCGCGCACATGGACCAACCGCTCGACATCCACGAGGTGCCGGGCTACGGCATCTTTCTGCCCGACGAGATCCTGCCCGTCCCGCGCAGCTTTCTGGCGCAGGGCCGGCTCCTGCTCAACTGGACCGGCTTCCGCGCCACGCGCGAGTCAGCCTCCTACCTGGGCCTCGATCGGGCGCGCACACTCGACGAGCTCGAGCGCGCCATCGATCTGCTCGACGTCGGTGCGGTCAACTTCATTGCCGCCGATGCGACCGCGATCGACTACTACGTACACGCAGCGGTGCCCGACCGCGGCGACCCGGCTGCCCGGCCGATGCCCTGGCACACCGTCTCCGGCGACGATCCGGCCAGCCTGTGGACGCGCGGCGATCTGCCGCCCGAAAAGCTGCCGCACTTGCGCGCGCCCGCGCGCGGCTATCTCTGGTCGGCCAACAACGACCCATTCGGCTTCACTGCCGATGGCAACGTCGAGAATGATCCGTTCTACTACGGCGCCTTCTACGACAAGGGCTTCCGTGCCCATCGCATCGAGCAGGCGCTCGAAGGGCTGCTTGCGGGCGGGAGAAAGGCCGCCCGCGCCGACATGGAGGCGCTGCAAGCCGACGTGCACAGCAGCCTGGCCGACGCGCTGCTCCCGCACTTGCAAGCCGCGGTGGCCGCCATCGGCAGCGATCCCGCTCTGGCGCCGTACGCGGGCCGTGCCGACATCACCGAGCTGGCTGCGCGCCTTTTGGCCTGGGATCGCCGCTTTGCGCGCCCGGCCAGCGAGCCGCTCATCTTCTTCGGCTGGGCCTGGTTCGCGACCCAGCGCGTGTTCTTGCGGCCGGTGACGCCGGCTCTGTTCGACGCGGTGGCGTCGAGGTCGCCGCCTTTCCTGTTGGGTGCGCTGCGCAACGTGCTCGATGGGCGCTACCCGATGGCGGCATTCTTTCTGCCCGACGGCGAGCGGACCCCTCTGGTGGCTGCCCTGGCCGACACCGCGGACTGGCTGAAAACCCGCTTCGGGTCGCTGGCGCCGGCAGGGTTTGCCTGGCAGGACGTTCACTTTGCCGCCTTCGACGCCGACTACGGTGGCGCCGCCCTGTCCAGCCAGGTCGCGGTCGACGGCGGGCCCGACACCATCGACGTCGCGGCCACGCCGTTCTTCGACCACGGCCAGCCGGCCGACCATCTGGTTACGCGCGAGATGGCGCTGTATCGCATGGTGGTGGGCTTTGCCGAGGACGGAACGCCGGTCGCGACCGTCGACTTCGCACGCGGCACGCGCGAAGATCCGGCCGACCCGCACTTTGCCGACCAGCAGGCGGCCTGGTTGGCGGCAGCGCATCAGCCGCTGCGCTTCCGGCGCGCTGACGTGGAGGCGGTCGCGACCGAGCGCATTCACATCCCGGCCGCGCCGCGCTGATTACTTCGCGGCCGCGACCAGACGCGCCAGCTCGCCCGAGGCCGCGAGCTCGCGCACGATGTCGCAGCCGCCGACGAACTGGCCACCGATGAACACCTGTGGGATGGTGGGCCAGCTCGAGTACAGCTTGATGCCCTCGCGGATCGCGGGATCGGCCAGCACGTTGACGGCTTGGAACGGCTGTCCCAGGGTCTTAAGCGCCTCGACCGTGGCGGCGGAGAAGCCGCACATCGGCATCTGCGGCGTGCCCTTCATGAAGATGACGATCTTGTTGGACTCGACCAGCTCTTTGATCCTGTCATGCACCGACGTCATGCGGAGCCTCCTCGGGCGAATACGTCTTGATCGTGACCGCGTGCAGGGGCCCCCGCAAGGGCTCGGCCAGGGCGGTATACACCAGCCGATGGCGCTCGACGGGCGGCTTGCCGGCAAAGGCAGCCGCCACCACGATGAGCTCGTAGTGGTCCTGGGTGCCGGTCAGATCGCGCGCGACCGCTCGCGCTCCCGGCAGCGCGGCCTCGACCAGCCGCACGATCTCCTGCGCCGTAATCATGATCCCGTTCTACCTCATTCGCGGTAGATGCGCGAGCGCGTGAGCCGCCCGCCCCGCCCCTCGAGCAGCACCACGACGCCCGGGCACACGAGCAGTGCGCGCTCGCCCTGGGCCAGGATGGCTTGCGGCTCCAGAGGGCCGGCCGCCAGCAGGGGCGCCCAGGCCCCTTCGGCCGCCGCCCCTGTATCGTCCGCGTACAAGGCCGCAAGGCGCGCTCGGTCGCGTCCGTTGATCGCAGCTAGAAACTGGCGCGCCAGCGCGCCCATGGGCGGCTGCGCCGTCAGCGCGACCGCGAGGAGCTGGCCCACGTTGGGCGGCGCCTCCAGACCATCCATGGACTCGACCCACCGATGCTCCGTAAACTCGCGGTTGGGCCGCACCTCGGTCGAGCCCACGTCGGCCACGAACACGAAGTTCATGTGCAGCCCTTTGCCACCCGCCACGTGCTCCTCGTACCCGATCAGGCCGGGCGGCGTGCCCTCGATGTCCGACAGAACCGGAAAATGGCCGCTGAGGCCAGTCTCCTCGCGCAGCTCGCGCGCGGCCGCCTCCAGCGGGGTCTCGCCCGGCTCGCACTCGCCTCCGGGCGGCAGCCAGACGCCGAGCCGGCGGTGGTGGATGACGAGCGCACGGCCGCCGTGGCGCGGATAGATGGCCACCGAAAAGGCGCGCCGCAGTGCGCCTCCGATCATGATTGCACCACGCCGCCGTCGAGATTGAGGCACTGGCCGACCTGCATGGTGTTGCTCGGACTGGCCAACCAGGCGATTCCGCGCGCCACCTCCTCGGCCGAGAAGAAGCGCCCAATCGGTACCGCCTGCTCGGCCTGGCGCCTGAACTCCTGCTCCGTGATGCCCTGGCTGCGCGCACCCGCGCGCACACCGGCGCGCGCCATGTCGGTGTCCACCCAGCCGGGCGCGACCGCGTTGACGTGGATGCCACGCGCGATCAGCTCGAGCGCGAGGGCTTTGCAAAGGCCGATCACACCGTGCTTGGCCGCGCAGTAGGCGCCGTAGCCGGACACGCCGAACCGTCCCAGCACGCTCGACAAAAGCACGATGCGCCCACCCGGGCCCATGCGCGGCGCAAACGCGCGCACCGTGTTCCAGGGCCCGACCACGTCGACCGCCACGATGCGATCAAACGCCTGGTCGGCGTCCGCGTCGACGAGCGGAGTCGGACCGCCGATGCCGGCGTTGGCGACCAGCACGTCGAGGTGCGCCAGCCCGGCGGCCAGGCTGCGCAGCCGCTCGCGGTCGGTGACGTCGCAGAGCTCGACCCGCGGGCGCCCGCCCCGTTCGCGCACCCCGTCGGCGGTTTCGTCGAGCGCCCGCTGGTCGCGGCCCAAAAGCCACAGCTGGGCGCGCTCAGTCTGGGCAAAGTGAAGCGCGGCCGCGCGGCCGATGCCGCGGCTGGCGCCGGTGATGACGATCGTCCGTACTTGTATCATTTGCCTTCCTTCGCGGCTCGCTCCGGCGCGGCTCGGCAAGTCGGCTGGCACGTCCGCCACCGACTCGCATCGCTGCGTACGCGCGTCGCTCCACGCCTCGAAACCCCGCGCCTGCGCTCCCGCTCATGGGCACGGGTTATACCGGATCAGCGCGCGCCGCGCAGCGCCAGCACGCGCGCGCTGGCCGCACCCACGAGCGCCGCCAGCAGCACGCCGCCGACGTGGAATGCGATAAGATGCGGCAGCGCAGCCTGCGCGGGACAGCTCAGGTGCAGGCCCGCCTGGCCCGCCAGAGCGCCCGCCGCTGCCACGCCCGCGTACAGCGCCGCGCCGCCCCGCGTGTGCCGTCGCGCCAGCAAGAGGGCCGTGGTCGCGAGCGGAAGCGCGGCCGCGATGCTCTCGGTCAGCAGGCAGTGCCAGCCCACTGCCGGTAGCAGCAGGCCGCCCGCCCCGCCGAGCAGGGCGAACAATCCGGACAACATCACGGTCACCCCGACGCCCAGCCACCCGCGCGTGGTCAGGCCGGCCACGCGCAGAAGCGCCAGCGCCAACAGCAGCCCCGCCTGCAGGAGCGACGCGCGGTCGGTCAAGCGATGGCGAGCCAGAAGCACGATCAGGCCGAAGGCCGCAAGCGCGGCGGCTGCCGGTGCAAGGCGTGGCTGCGCCGGGACCGGGCGGGCTGCATCGGGTCCGCCACCCAGCTCGCCCAGGATCTCGGCCGACGCCCGCCGGAGCGCCTGCGCCGACGGTGGCGGCGGTGGCGGCAGCGCATCCAGAAGCGCCATCACCCGCTCGGCCTCGCCGAGAGCGCGCGCGCAGGCCGGGCATGTTCGTGCATGCTCGAATGCCGAGCGGCGCTCGGGGTCATCGGCCGGCAGCGCGACCAGCCCGGCGGCGCGCCCCTGGATCTCTTCACAGGTGGTCACGCGGCATGCTCCTTGGCCAGAAGCGGGGCCAGCTCTTTGCGCAAGCGCTCGTAGGCGCGGAATGCGCGCAGCTTGACGGCACCTTCGGTGGTCCCGAGCAGGCGCG
>Ga0126383_10001612_pt1 | contig 14136 bp, 12 predicted proteins | sample PanSoiMetPlot_35_FD_96882 | JGI IMG/M metagenome (GOLD analysis project Ga0126383, IMG submission 96882) | Tropical forest soil microbial communities from Panama - MetaG Plot_35 | ecosystem: Environmental > Terrestrial > Soil > Tropical forest > Bulk soil | place: Panama | collected 2016-02-17
AAGGGTGCCCTCGCCTGTTACGTCGAGGCTGTGCGCGCCCTGTGCGACGCCGGCGTCCGCCTGAAGGGCGACGTCCTCGTCGCCGCCGTGTGCGGCGAGATCGAGAAGACGCAGTACGGAGATGCGCGGGGCCGTGAGTACCGCGGCTATGCCGCCGGCACGCGTCATCTCGTCACGCACGGCGGCGTCGCCGACATGTGCCTGCTCGGGGAACCGACCGAGGGGAAGGTGGTACTCGGTCACTTCGGCGCACTCTGGCTGCGCATCCGCGTGCACGGCAACTTCATCCACACGGCGTTCAGCGAGGGGAAGGGAGACCAGAACTCGATCTTCCGCGCGCACGATTTGCTCGCGGCGGTCCGTGACTGGATCCCGACCTGGGAGAACGACCCGTCGAACGGATACGGCGGCGCGAAAGCGATCGTGAATGTCGGCGCGATCCAGGGTGGTTTCGGCTGGCGCGTCTCGCGCACGCCGCACCACACGGACATCTTCCTCGACGTGCGCGTGCCGCCGACGAAGCCGATGGGCCAGGCACGCCGCGAGGTGCTCGACTTTGTCCGGTCCCTGGCAGAGGCGCATCCCGACTGGGGCGTGGAGGGCGAGGTGTACGTGACGGCGCCCGGCGCGGAGATCGACGAGCACCATCCGATCGTCGCGGCGATCGACGCCGCGCACGCTGGGGTGTTCGGGGCCAAGCCCGAGCGCGACGTCACGCGCTGGTTCAGCGACGCCTCCGCGCTGACGCGCTACGGCGTCCCAACCGTCAACTACGGCACGTCGACCGGGCTGATGGACGTCGAGCTGGGCGAGAATCTCGAGATCGAGGGGCTCGTGAAGACGGCAGAGGTGTATGCGCGTGTCGCGATGGAGGTCTGTGGCGTCGTCTGAGTGGACGGCGCTAGGGTTGCCGGCGGTCGCATGAAGCTCGTCACCTTCGACGACGGGAAGATCGGCCGGCTCGACGGCGAGAGGATCATCGAGCTCGACGCCCCGACGATGCGCGAGTACTTCGAGCGCGGCGGTGCCGAGGTCACCGGCGGCGAGCATGCACTCGCCGACGTGAAGCTGCGCGCCCCGATCATCCCGAAGAAGTTCCTCCACACGGCCGGTAACTTCCGCGAGCACGAGGAGGAGTCGAAGCGCGTCGACTGGTCGCACGAGATCGCGCCGTGGATCGTCTTCTTCCAGAACGTCGACGCGATCATCGGCACCGACGAGCCCGTCGTGTATCCCGAGTCCCTCACCAGCGAGCTCGACTACGAGCTCGAGCTCGCCGTGATCGTTTCCAAGCCCGGGAAATGGTTCGGGCCTGAGGAGGCGGCGGACTACATCGGCGGCTACGTCATCTTCAACGACATCACCGCGCGCGACATCCAACGGCGGGAGATGCGCTCCGGCGTCTTCTCCTTCTGCAAGGCGATCGACACGTTCTGTCCACTGGGTCCGTGGATCGTGACGCCGGACGAGATCGGCGACCCGCACGACCTGAAGATGGAGCTCCGCGTCAACGGCGAGCCGCGGCAGGAGTCGTACAGCGGCAACATGTCCGTGACGATCCCTGAGATCCTCGCGCACTATTCGCCGCTCGGGTACTCCGCCGGTGACGTGGTGTCGACGGGGACGGTCAGCGGAGTGGCGGGCTTCAGCGAGGACGCGGCGTCGCTCTACCTCCAGCCGGGCGACGTGATGGAGGCCGAGATCGAGAAGATCGGGATCCTGCGCAACCCCGTCGTCTCCTGGCAGGAAGCACACGGTTGAGCTGGCCGCGCGACGACACGAAGCTCGACCGCGTGCGCACGCTGATGGCGGAGCAGGAGCTCGACGCGCTCGTCGTGCGCGCGCCCGACAACGTCCTCTACCTGACGAACTTCTGGGGGATGAAGGGGTTCGACGCGGCGGTCTTACCGCGTGAGGGGGAGCCGGTCCTGGTCACGATCGAGCCGTCGGCGCAGGACGCCGCAGAGATGGCTTGGACGGAGGATGTCCGCTACGTGCCCGGCTACGACGCGGCCGATCCGCGCCCGCCGGCGCTGCGCTCGCTCGAAACGGCCCGTGAGGCCGCGAAACCGTACGGGCGTGTCGGGGTCGAGCTCAGCCTGGGGACGCAGGCGACCGATCGCATGGTCGGCGAGCCGACGACGTACACCAAGGCGTGGTTCGACGCCTTTCCGGACGCAATCGACGGGACGCCGCTGCTGAACGCCGCCCGCGCGATCAAGACCGGACAGGAGCTCGAGCGCATGCGCCTCGCGAACGAAATCGCGGCTGCGGCGATGGAGCATGTCGCGGGCAAGCTCGAGCCGGGAATGAAGGAGAGCGAGGCGGCCGCGCTCTGGCAAGGCTTCGTCCACGGCGAAGGCACCGGCTGGAAGGGCAAGGTCGAGCTCGCGCTCGGCTTCTCGCTCGTGTGGTCGGGGCCGGGGATCCGGACGTTCACCGCTACGGGCCATCGGCCCGTACAGGAGCACGAGCCGACGTTGTTCGAGATCTGGGTCTGCGCGGACGGCTACTGGTGCGACCACACGAAGAACGTCTGTCCGGGGACGCTCGACCCGCGTTACGACGAGCTGCTCGACGCCCTGCTCGCCGTGTACCAGCGCGCGCTCGACCACTGCCGGCCCGGCGCGAGCCTCGCGGAGCTCGACCGGCTGATCCGCAGCGGCATCAACGAGGCCGGCCTCGACGAGCCGACGCATCCGATCGCCCACGGCGTCGGGGCTCGCGCTCACGAGCCGCCGTACGCGCACCAGGCCGCCGGCGGGACGATCGAGCAGGGAATGGTGCTGGCGATCGAGCCCGGCGCCTACTGGGAGGGCGGAGGCGGCCTGCGGGTCGAGGACAACTTCCTGATCACCGCCGACGGCGTCGAGAAGCTCTCGAGTTACCCCGACGACTTCCGGGGTCTGACCCCGAAGGGGTCTGACCCCAGCCTTCGGAGGCGTTGCTCATGACGTTCTGGACCGGCGAGCTCAACGACCCCTACGCCTTCGACGCGGAGATCGGCTTCTACGACACGACTCTGCGCGACGGCGAGCAGACGGTCGGGGTCGTCCTCACGCCGGAGGACAAGCTGGAGCTGGCCCGCGGGCTCGACGCGCTCGGGATCGAGCGGATCGAGTCCGGCTTCCCGCGCGTCTCGCAGGACGACTGGCGCGCCGTCGAGCTGATCCGAGACGCGGGGTTGAACGCCGAGATCTGGGGTTTCTCCCGCGCCGTCGAGACTGATGTGAAGGCGCTGGTCGAGCTCGGGGTGGCGGCGAGCGTGATCGAGTCGCCGATCTCCGACCTGAAGCTCGACGCGCTCGGCGTCGACCGCGAGGCGATGCTCGAGCGAATCGTCTACGCCGTCTCGTTCGCCGCCGAGCAGGGGATCCGTGTCGCGTTCTTCGGCGTCGACGGGACGCGCGCCGACCCTGGCTACTTCGAGACGGTCTACAAGACCGCGGTCGAAGCGGGCGCCGACGAGGTCGCCGTCGTGGACACGTTGGGGATCGCGACGCCGGAAGCAGCGGCCGACCTCGTCGGGCGCACGCACGAGTGGCTTGGTGGCGACCATCCGGTGCACTTCCACGGACACAACGACTTCGGCCTCGCCACCGCGGCCGCCGTCGCCGCAGCTCGCGCCGGTGCGCGCTGGATCCAGGGGACGGTCAACGGAATGGGCGAGCGCGCCGGGAACGCGAACCTCCCGGAGATCGCGCTCGCGCTGGCCGGGCTCTACGGCGTCGAAACGAGCCTCCGTCTCGATGGTGTGCGCGCGTTCGCCGAGCGGCTGCAGGCGTTGTCCGGATACGAGCTCGAGCCATACAAGCCGCTCGTCGGCGACAACCTGTTCCGCCGCGAGTCGGGTGCGGTCGCGAGCCAGTTCCACGACCCGCAGGCGATCGAGCCGTACTCGTCCGACGTCGTCGCCGCACGGCGGTCGATCGTCCTCGGCAAGAAGAGCGGCATCGACTCGATCCGGATCAAGGCTGAGGAGCTCGGGCTCGAGCTCGACGACGACGCAGAACGCCGGCTGCTCGCGCAGGTGAAGGAGCTGGGGACGAGGAAGCGCGACGTCGTCACGGACGACGAGTTCCGCGAGCTCGCGCGTGGCTGAGCACGACGCCGTCGTCGTCGGCAGCGGCATCAACTCTCTCGCGTGCGCAGCGCTGCTCGCGCGCGGCGGGTGGGACGTGTGCGTCCTCGAGCGCGAAGCGGAGCTAGGCGGCGCGATCAAGACGGCCGAGCTCACGGAGCCCGGGTATCTCCACGACGTCTTCAGTGCCTGGCACCCGCTGTGGGTCGGCGGCCCCGCGCACGCCGAGCTCGCCGACGAGCTGGCGGCGCGCGGGCTCGAATACCTCAACACAGAGCTCCCGACCGCGACCGCGTTCCCGGACGGCGGCGCCGCGTTTCTGACGACGAGCGGCGACGCCAACGCCGCCGACCACGGAGCGGCCTGGACCGAGTCGATGGCCGAGGTCGGGGCGAACGCCGAGCTCGTCTTCGGCGTCCTCGGCACCGAGCTGTGGTCCTCGGCCGGCGCCGGGCTCGCCGTGAAGGCGTACCGCCGGCTCGGACGGCGCGGCCTCGCGGCGTTCGGCGGCGAGGTCGTGCAGACGAGCCGCGACTGGCTCACCGCGACGTTCGAGTCGGAGCGGACGCACGGGCTGCTCGCGCCGTGGGTGCTGCACACGGGGCTCGGTCCCGACGCGGCGACGTCTGGGTTCATGAACCGCGTGATCGCCTTCGCGATCGAGGCTGGCGGGATGCCGATACCCCGCGGCGGCGGCGCGCGCCTCGTCGACGCCCTCGTTCGCCTGGTCGAGGACAACGGAGGATTGTGTTACACGGGCACCGACGTCGAGCGCGTGCTCGTCGCCGACGGCCGCGCGAACGGCGTGCGCACGACCGGCGGCGACGTCTTCGCGGCGCGGCGCGCGGTGGTCTGCAACGTGACGCCGACGCAGCTCTACGGACGGCTGCTCGAGGTCGACGGCGACGTCGCCGCTGCCGGACGGCGGTTCCGCTACGGACGATCGGAGATGCAGATCCACTACGCGCTCTCGGAGCCACCGCGCTGGGACGGCGACGAGCGGCTGGCGCGGGCGGCGATCGTGCATCTCACGCCCGGGCTCGACGGCGTGTCGCGCGCCGTCAACGAAGCCGAGCGAGGCCTGTTGCCCGCTGAGGCGACCGTCGTCGTCGGGCAGCCGCTGACGATGGACCCGTCGCGTGCGCCGGAAGGAGCCGGCCTGCTCTGGATCCAGCTGCAGGAGCTTCCCTGGCACGTCAAAGGCGACGCGGCCGGCGAGCTCGACACCGGCGGCGGCGGGTGGACCGAGTCGCTGCGCGAACGCTACGCGGACCGGATCCAGCAGCGCATCGCGCGTCACGTTCCGAATCTCGAGTCGGCCATGCGCAAGCGCGTCGTCCTCTCGCCTCCGGACCTGGAGGCGGCGAACATCAACCTTCAGCACGGCGACCCGTACTCCGGCTCGCTCGCCCTCGACCAGAACTTCCTCTGGCGCCCGTTTGCGCAGCAGCCGGGCCACTCGACCCCGGTGCGCAATCTCTTCCAGATCGGCGCAAGCACCTGGCCGGGGCCGGGTCTCGGCGGGGGATCGGGTACCCTCGTTGCGCGGCAGCTGCTCAAGCGTAGAATCCCTGCATCCGGCCACCTTTTTCGATCTCTCAAATCACGACGCTGACGTCGTCGTTCGCCGACGACGTGCGTGCGTACGCCGCTGCCCGAGCCGACGGGATCGGGATCTGGGAGCTGAAGCTCGAGGACGACAACGCGGCGCTGGAAGCGCTCGACGAGTCAGGGCTCGGGCGCGCAGCCGCCGTCCCGGCGATTCCGTCGATCCTGCCGCTGCCGCTGATGGAGGGCCCAGAGGACCCTCGAGAGCGGATCGACGCGATCTGCGCGTCGGTGCACCGGCTGGCGAAGTTTCGCCCGAGCGGGATCGTCTGCCTCACGGGGCCGGGCGAGGACCGTGACACGATCGTCGACGGCCTGCGGACGATCGGCGACGAGGCGGTGCGCGCCGGAGTTCGGATCGGGCTCGAGCCGATCAACGAGGTCGGCGGCGAGGACTGGACGACGATCTCGTCGCTCGGGCAGGCGGCGGAGCTGCTCGACGAGGCCGACCATCCGGCGCTCGGGATCCAATTCGACACGTGGCATGTCTGGAACACGCCAAATGTCCTCGGCGAGATCGCCGAGCACGCCGATCGGTTCGTCGGCGTGCACGTGGCCGACTGGCGCAACCCGACCCGGAAGTGGTGCGACCGCGTGCTCCCGGGGGAGGGCGCGGCCGACCTGCGGGCGCTGCTCGGCGCGCTCGAGGCCGCCGGGTGGGACGGCTTCTACGACATCGAGATCTTTTCCGACAACGGCGCGTTTGGGGACGCGTGGCCGGATTCGTTGTGGGACGTGCCGGCCGAGGAGCTGGCACGCCGGGCAAAGGCGTCCTTCGACCGCGCATGGGAGGCGCGAAACCGAACCGAGGTTGACCAGGTATCGCCCGGTGCCGTGTAATCCACTGGCTGCGCAAACCCAAGAGGAGGAGTAGATGAGAGGTCGAGGGAGGTTGGCGGTCGCGGCTGCGGCAGTGCTCGCGCTCGCCCTGATCGGCAGCGCGCTGGCAGCGAACAGCGGGCGCAGTGCGAAGGCGCCCATCATCATCGGCTGGGCATTCGACGGCTCGGGCGACATGGCGCCGTTCGACGGTCCCGCGCTTGCCGCCGCCAAGCTCGAAGTGAACAAGCTCAACGCGAAGGGCGGCGTCAACGGGAGGAAGCTCCAGATCCTCACGTGCGACACGCAGGGCAACAAGGCTGACGTCGCCAAGGCCTGCGCGCTGCGGCTGCTCAGCCAGAAGGCCGCGGTCCTGTTCGTCACCTGCGACGTCGAGCTGGCCGCTCCTGTCGTCACGACCGCGATCGACCGCGGCGTCCTGGCGATCGCTCCGTGCATCGGCACCGACCAGATGGGACCGAAGCGCTATGGCACGAAGGGCCGCCTGGCCTTCAGCTTCGGCAACGTCGCCCAGGACGAGGGCTCGGCGATGGCGCAGTACGCGTGGAGCCGAGGCTGGCGGAAGGCGGATCTCGCCACCGACACGGTAATCATCTACTTCCGCAACGTCGTCCAGGCCTTCGAGGCCCGCTGGAAGCAGCTCGGCGGCAAGATCGTCGCTTCCGAGACCTATCAGTCGCTCGGAGGCAACAACGTCCAGAACGCCGTCAGCCGCCTGAACGGTGAGAAGGCGGACGTGATCGTCACCTCCACGGCCGGGGCGTTCGGCGCGCTGTCGACGCTGGTGACCGGCCTGCGCTCGCTCGGGAACAACACGCCGATCCTCAACTCGTGGGCCGGTGACGGCACCTACTGGCTGCCGGCGAACCCGAAGGTGACCAACTACTGGTTCGTCACGTTCGCCTCGTCGTTCGGCGACGATCCGGTGAAGGCCGTCAACACGCTCGCAAAGCAAGTGAAGGCGGCCACCGGCGGCTTCATCACGGGGCCGTCGGCGATCGACGGGCTCGTGACCGCGATCAAGCGCGCGCACGGCTCGACGAAGGGGATCGTGCTCGCAAAGGTGATGGAGAAGTTCCGCAAGGTGCCGACCATCTCAGGCGACGTCAGCTTCTCGAAGAAGCTGCACACCGTTTTCGGCCGCCGCTATCGCGTGATCCGGATCCAGAACAACGTGCCGAAGGTCGTCGGCACGGTCGTCGCCAAGGTCGTACCGAAGATCTGAGCGACGAACGGCAACCGCGGAGGCCCGGTGCGACGCTCCGGGCCTCCGCCGTTTCTCGGTCCTTCGAGGGCGTCCATGCGCTGCGGGATGTCACCCTCGAGCTTCGCCGCGGCGAGATCGTCGGCCTGATCGGCCCGAACGGCGCCGGCAAGTCGACGCTCGTGAACATCGTCAGCGGCTTCGACCGCCCGTCGAGCGGCAGCGTCGAGCTCGAGGGGCGTGACGTCACCCGCTGGCGGCCGAATCGCCGCGGCCGTGCGGGTCTGGCGCGGACCTTTCAGCACAGTCACGCCTTTCGCGATCTGTCGGTGCGCGAGAACGTGGAGGTCGCGGCGCTCGGAGCCGGAGCGTCATCCACCCAGGCTCGCGCCCGCGCAGACGAGCTGCTCGATGCCCTGGGCCTCTCCGCCCAAGCCGACACGTCCGCGTCGGCGCTCGCTCAGGGCGACGAGCGCCGCCTCGGCGTTGCGCGGGCGCTCGCGACGGATCCGCGGTTTGTCCTGCTCGACGAGCCGGCGGCGGGGCTGCCCGAGGCCGAGCTACCGGCGTTCTCAGAGGTCGTGCGGGAACTGCGCGACGGCCGGGAGGCGGGGGTGCTGCTGATCGACCACAACATGGGCTTGATCATGGAGATCTGCGACCGCATCCACGTCCTCGACCAGGGCAGGACGCTCGCGGAAGGCACGCCCGTGGACATCCGGGCGAATCTCGACGTCGCGGCTGCCTATCTCGGCGAGAGCGCGGTGGCGGAGTGACACCTGCGCTCGAGCTCGACGGGCTCGAGGTGCGGTACGGGGCCGTCCACGCCGTCCGGGGCATTTCGCTGGCGGTCGATCGTGGCGAGATCGTCGGTCTGATCGGCCCGAACGGCGCCGGCAAGTCGTCCACCTTGCATGCCGTCATGGGCGCGGTGTCCGTCGCCGCCGGCGACGTGAGGCTCGACGGCCGCACGCTCGTCGGCCGCCGCCCGGAGGATGTTGCTCGTGCCGGCGTCGCGCTCGTTCCCGAAGGACGGAGGATCTTCGCGGAGCTGACGGTCGAGGAGAACCTTCGGCTCGGCGGCGCGAGCGGGAGGAACGGCAACCTCACCGCCGCCTACGAGCTCTTCCCGGCCGTCTACGAAGCGAGGAAACGGCACGCAGGCGCACTCTCCGGCGGACAGCAGCAACAGCTCGCGATCGCACGCGCACTCGTCGCGGATCCTCAGGTGCTGCTGCTGGACGAGCCGTCGCTCGGGCTCGCGCCGCAGGTTGTCGACGTCGTGTTCGAAGCGCTGCAGGAGATCCGTTCCTCCGGCCTCGCGATCTTGCTCGTCGAGCAGCGCGCGCAGCGCACCGTCGCGCTCGCGGATCGTTCCCATGTGCTCGCCAACGGCCGCCTCCGCCTGACGCTCGGGCCGCAGGAAGCCGGCGACACCGACGCGCTCGTCGCCGCGTACTTCGCATGACGCTCGCGACCTTCCTCGGTGCCGACTGGCAGACGCTCGCCGACGCATTCGGCCTGGGCGGCATCTACGCGCTGATGGCCGTCGGTATCGGCCTCGTCTTCGGCGTCTTGCGCCTGATCAACTTCGCGTACGGCCAGCTCGTCATGGCCGGCGCGTACTCGCTCGCGTTCGCCTACGAACGCGGCTGGCCGGTCTGGGTCGGGATCCTCCTGTGCTTCGGCGTCGTCGTTGCACTGTCGATCGCGATGGACTGGGTCGTCTTCCGCCCGCTGCGCACGCAGTCGCCGGCGGTGATGCTCGTCGCGACGTTTGCGATTGCCTTTCTGCTCCAGAGCATCGCGCTGCTCTGGTTCGGGTCGCTCGGGAAGATCGCCGCGTCGCTGTCGTCGCTGAACCAGCCGTGGACGATCGGCGGCGTCGACGTCCGCAAGATCTCGATCGTCTCGGCGGCGGTCGCCGCCGGCTGCCTGATCGTGCTCGTGCTGCTGCTCGGCCGGACGGCGGTCGGCCTCCAGATGCGCGCTGCGGCGCTCGACTTCCGCACCGCTCGGCTGCTCGGCGTGCGCGCGAATCGCGTCATCGGATCGGCGGTGCTGCTCTCCGGCCTCCTGGCCGCAACAGTCGCCGTTCTGATGACGGTGCAGACACCGCTCGTCACACCCGACTTCGCGTTGCGCGACACGATCCTCGTGTTAGCCGGGGTCGTCCTGGGTGGGATGAACCGCCTCGTCTCGGCGACGCTGGGCGGCTTCGCGATTGGGTTCGCCGCCGGCTTCCTCGGAGGGGCGCTGCCCACCAATCAGAGCCAGTACCTGCCGTCCTTCCTGTTCGCGGCGGTGATTCTCGTGCTGCTGGTCCGCCCGGCGGGTCTCTTCACCCGCGGCAGCCAGCAGGCGGTCGAGCGCGTATGAGGCAAGCACGCGCTGCATTCGAGCTCGCTGCGCCGGCCGCCCTCGTCGTCGCCGCCGGCCTGCTCGGAACGCTGGTGTCCACATCCACGCAGACGTATTTCGTCAGCACGCTCGTCAACGTCACGATCGTCGTTGCGCTCTACGTCTTCATCGGCAACTCCGGCGTCCTGTCCTTCGGGCACATCAGCTTCGTCGCGGTCGGTGCGTGGGCGGCCGGGGTGCTCGCGATCCCGCTGGCCGAGAAGCCGGCGATCATGCCGCACCTCTTCGGCTTCCTGCGCGACACGACTGTCGGCAACGTGCCGTCGATCGCGATCGCAGCCGCTGTTGGTGCGGCCTACGCACTCGTCGTCGGACTGCCGTTGATGCGCCTGTCCGGGCTCGCGGCTGGCATCGCGACGCTCGGCGTGCTCGAGATCACCCACAACGTCCTCCGTTACTGGGAGAAGATCGGCCCGGGTGTGACGACGTTCTCGGCAGTGCCCGAGACGACGGGGCTGTTTCAGGCGTCCGTCGGCGCGCTGATCGCCGTCGTCGTGGCGTTCGCATACCAGCGGAGCCGCTTCGGCCGACTGCTGCGCGCGACACGCGAGGACGCTGCGGCGGCTCGCGCAGTCGGCGTCTCGATCTACGTCCAGCGGCTCGTCGCGTTCACGCTCTCGGGCGCTCTGGCCGGGCTAGCAGGCGGCCTGTACGTCCACGAGCTCCCGATCACGACCGAGCTCGTCTATCTCGACTTGACGTTCATCACCCTTGCGATGCTCGTCATCGGCGGCGCGACGAGCCTGTGGGGCGCTGTCGTCGGGGCGCTCGCGGTCAGTGCGGTCGACTCGTTCCTCGCGGAGGCCGAGAACGGCGTCAAGGTCTTCGGCTGGACGATCGACCTTCCGGCGGGCACGCGCATCGTCGTCGTCGGCGCGCTGATGGCCCTCGTCCTGATCCTCAAGCCGTCGGGCTTGACCGGCGGCCGCGAGGCGCCGCTACCGCGCGCTTTGATCCGGGGCGTTCTGACAAAGTTCTCGGTGTGACGGGGTCTCCACTCGAGCGCCTCCTGGTGCGCCTCGCGGAGGTCAGCGACCTGACCAAGGCCGCGACCCTGCTCTTCTGGGACCAGCGCGTGAAGATGCCTCCCGGCGGTTCCGAGGCACGCGCCGAGGCGCTCGCCACCGTCAGCCGGTTCGCGCAGGAGCGCTTCATCGACGACGAGGTCGGCCGGCTCCTCGAGGAGCTCCGCGGGCTCGAGGAGAGCTCCGACTACGACTCCTTCGAGGCGAGCCTCGTACGGACGACACGCCGCCAGTACGAGAAGGCGGCACGGGTCGCGCCGGAGCTCGTCGGCGAGATGCGCCGTGCAGCCGCGCTCGGGCTCGCCGCCTGGGGGCCGGCCAGGGAGCAGTCGGAGTTCGAGCAGCTGCGGCCGCAGCTCGAGACGCTGCTCGAGCTTCGCCATCAGTACGTGGAGTGCTTCCCGCAGCCCGAGGAGACCTACGACGTCCTGCTGGACGACTACGAGCCGCTGATGAAGACCGCCGAGGTCAGGGAGGTCTTCGCGGAGCTGAAACAGGAGCTCGTGCCGCTGATCGAGGAGATCCGCGCGGGCGGCGACGTGGACGACTCCTTCCTCGACGCCGAGTTCGATCCGGAGACGCAGCGCCGCCTCGCGCTCGAGATCCTGCGCGCCTTTGGCTACAGCGATGACGAGTGGCGGTTGGACGAGACGGCGCATCCCTTCATGACGACGCCCGGCGCCGGCGACATCAGGCTGACGACGAACTTCCGCCCGAACGACCTGACGGCGCTGTTCGCGACGATGCACGAGTTCGGCCACGGCGTGTACGAGTGGGGCGTCGACCGGTCGTTCGCGCGCACACCCCTGCACGCCGGCGTCTCGCTCGCCGTGCACGAGTCCCAGAGCCGTACGTGGGAGAACCTCGTCGGGCGAAGCCGCGGCTTTTGGCGCTGGTTCTACCCCCGCCTGCAGGAGGAGTTCTCGGCGCAGCTCGGCTCGGTCGACGAGGAGTCGTTCTACCGCGCTGCGAACAAGGTGCAGCCGTCGCTCATTCGCATCGACGCCGACGAAGCCACGTACAACCTCCACATCATCCTGCGCTTCGAGCTCGAGCAGGACCTGATCGAGGGACGGCTGGGCGTCGCCGACCTGCCCGGCGCATGGAATGCGCGAATGGAGGAATACCTGGGCGTCGAGGTGCCCGATGACGCACGCGGTGTCCTGCAGGACATGCACTGGGCCGGTGGCTCGCTTGGGTACTTCCCCACCTATGCGCTCGGCAACGTCATCTCCGTGCAGATCTGGGAGCGCGCGCTCGAGGATCTCGGCGACCTCGACGAGCGGTTCGAGCGCGGCTCGTTCGGCGACCTCCGCGAGTGGCTTCACGAGCATCTGTACGTGCTCGGTGCGAAGTTCACGCCCCAGGAGACGATCGAGCGCGTGACCGGAAGTCGCATCGACGCGAAGCCCTACCTGCGCTATCTGCGCCGCAAGCTCGCTCCGCAGCTGGCGTGAGCCTCGCGCTCCTGAAGGAGAGGCTCGGCGAGATCGCCGACCTGCAGCATGCGGAGTCGCTGGCCGACTGGGACTCGCGGACGTTCATGCCTCCTGCCGGTGCCGAGGCACGTGCCGACATCGTGGCGACTCTGACCCGCATCTCCCACGAGCGCTTCGTCGCTGACGAGGTCGGTCAGCTGCTGGACGAGCTCGAGGGGACCGACGACGAGACCGACGCGGCGCTCGTCCGCCTGACGCGCCGCGACTGGGAGCGTGCGAGCCGCGTCCCCGGCGAGCTCGCGGCGGAGCTGGCACACGCCGCCGGCGTCGCAGTCGCAGCGTGGGACAGGGCGAAGGCCGCGTCCGACTTCGCGTCGTTCGTCCCGTATCTCGAGCGCCAGCTCGAGCTCAAGCGCCGCTACGTCGCGTGTTTCCCGGAGACGCCCGTCGCGTACGACGTTCTGCTCGACGACTACGAGGAGGGCTTGACGACGGCCGAGGTGCAGCGCGTCTTCGACCGGCTCAAGGAGGTGCTGCTGCCGCTGATCGCCGCCCAGACCGGCCGCGCGCCCGAGCTGGAGGGGCCGTTTCCGGTCGAGCGGCAGCGCGAGGCGAACCAGCGGGTGCTGGAGGCATTCGGCTACGACCCGGCGAGATGGCGCCTTGACGAGACGCCGCATCCGTTCGCATCGAAGCCGGGCGTGGATGACATCCGGCTGACGACGCACACCGATGCCCGCGAGCTGACCTCGCTGTTCTCGACCATGCACGAGTTCGGCCATGGCATCTACGAGTTCGAGATCGACACTCGGCTCGCCCGCACACCGCTGGGCCACGGGACGTCGAGCGCGATCCACGAGTCTCAGAGCCGCACCTGGGAGAATCTTGTCGGCCGCAGCCAGGGCTTCTGGCGCTGGTTCTACCCACAGCTGCAGCCGCTGTTCCCGGACGCGCTCGGCGGGATGGACGAGGAGACCTTCGTCCGGGCGGTCAGCGCGATTCGGCCCGGGCTGATCCGCGGAGACGCCGACGAGGTCACGTACGGCCTGCACATCATCCTCCGTTTCGAGCTCGAGCAGGAGCTGCTGTCCGGGACGCTTGCGATCCGTGACCTGCCGGAAGTCTGGAATGCGCGCATGCACGAGTACCTCGGCGTGGACGTTCCCGACGACGCGCACGGAGTGCTGCAGGACATGCACTGGCCGGTCGGCCTCTTCGGCTACTTCCCGACGTATCAGCTCGGCAACGTCATCTCCGTCCAGATCTGGGAGGTCGCGCAGCGCGAGCTCGGCGACCTGGAGGAGCAGTTCGCGCGTGGGGAGTTCTCGCAGCTGCGGGAGTGGCTGAGTGAGCACGTCTACCGCCACGGCAGCATCTATCCGCCGCGCGAGCTGCTCCGGCTGATCACGGGCTCCGATCTCGACCCTGAGCCCTACCTCCAGTACCTCCAGACGAAGTTCGCGTGAGGGTCTGCGTCGTCGGCGCCGGCTCGATCGGCAGCCTCTTCGCCGCGCACCT
>Ga0126383_10001613_pt1 | contig 14135 bp, 15 predicted proteins | sample PanSoiMetPlot_35_FD_96882 | JGI IMG/M metagenome (GOLD analysis project Ga0126383, IMG submission 96882) | Tropical forest soil microbial communities from Panama - MetaG Plot_35 | ecosystem: Environmental > Terrestrial > Soil > Tropical forest > Bulk soil | place: Panama | collected 2016-02-17
CAGCTGAAACGCTCGGCCCCACTGTTGCGCCGTGGCGTCGCTTATCGCGCCGTTGGTTGCGTTGCGAATCGTCGTCGGAGGCAGCTGCATCTTGTCGGGCGTCGGGGGGCACGGACTAAACCCACGCCTTGCCAGGCGCGCGCATCGCTCCGGATCCGCTGATATCGCGCCACTCACCGCTGGTGATTGACGCACGCTCGGGGAGGTATGGCCTGACGGCGCGCCCTCGCAGGCGCTCAGACCAATGATGAGGACGACCAGCAACCCGATGCGGCTGCGGAACAACCTCACGCTCTACCCGCCGACCGCATAGTCTGGCAGGCTGGCTATGGTGCCGGCAACCGTCACCGCGCTGTATCCGGAGGCGTCCATTGATGTGAGCCGTCCATGATCACGGCGAAGCCTGACCGATCGAGGCGGACAAAAAGCGGACAATGTCGCGCAGCCCGCCTCGTCCCAAGCATGGGTCGGGACGTGGCCCTCCCCACTCTGGATCGTGATGACGCGACTTTACAACCCGGAGGTCGAGATGAGAGCCTTCTCCGCCGCGGAGGCCGACTACCTTGAGTCCCAGCGGCTCGGCCGCCTGGCCACGGTGGGCAGGGACCGGTCGCCGCAGGTCGTTCCGGTCGGCTTCCGGCTGAACCGTGAGCTCCAGACGATCGACGTCGGTGGCCATTCACTTGCCCGCACGAAGAAGTACGCGGACGTGGCCAGGGAGTGTAGGGCGGCCATCGTCATAGACGATGTACTTCCACCCTGGCGTCCGCGTGGGATCGAGGTGCGCGGCAGGGCGGAGGTGCTGACCTACGGGGGCGAGGCCTTCGGCCGCGGGTGGGCTCCCGAGATCATCAGGATCTGGCCCGAGAAGGTCAGGGTTTGGGGTCTCGAGTAGGCACTCGGGCCTGACGACCTAGACTGCCACTCCGGAAGTCAAGAGACGTTACGGTCGCGAACTGCTAATAGCCGCTCGCGACGGTCAGGTTCAGAACGTCTTGCAGCACCTCGAGACCGGGTGGGCCGGCCAGCCAGAGGGCAACCAGGAAATAGTCAGCAGGCGGGCAGTTGTTGCCCTCTGCCCACCGGCGGATGTGGACCGGCCGCACGCGATCTGAACGCGTCATCTGGTTCATCCATTGAGCCATTTCACGATCAGAGCACCCGGACAGTTCCACGAAGCGCCGGAAGGCTTGAGTGACCTGGAAGAGCGGGTCCTGAACCTCGTCCAGGGCCGGGCCGGTATGAGTATGTGCGTCATGAAGTTGGACGATTGCCCCCACAGCTCTGCTCCTGTTTTTTGCAATTCCTGGGGAGCCTGAGACTTGCCGCGTCCTACCCCCCACGCGGCCGGTTGGGGTCACCCGCAACCGACCACGACGCCATCCGGCGGAAAGTACCACAGGACGGCGACGATTTATTGTGCACCGAGTGGGCAATCTTTGCTCAGCTGTGGGACATCTGTACTAGGACAAATGTCCGTGCCCCAGGTTCTGGATCAGGTGGAGCTCTATCTTGGCGGTGCCGGCGAAAGGTCGGGCCGCGCCCCTAGGCTCCTAGCCCGGATTGGCTCGCCGCTGCCTCATCCGCTGGCGGAGGTCGTCCATGAGTTTCTGGAGAGTGGCCCCCTCCGGCAACGGCTCGCGCTCCAGCTCCCAACCGAACATCGCTGCGAGTTCCCAGAGTTGGGTCTCCAGAGCACCAAGACGCTGCTCGTGGTCTTCGACACGCTCCCCGAACTTGGATTCCAGCGCCTCGCCGACTACGTAGCGGTCGAGTGAAAGTCCCGACAGCTCTGCGACGGCGAACAACACCTCAGGCGCAGGCTGTTTAGGGCTCTTCTTCTCCGCCCACGAACTCACCGCACGAACGCTGTACTCGGTCCCGTCTGGCGCCCGAAGCCCAGCGTTCTTCAGCGCCAGCTGCGCGCGCTTGGCTCCACCCATGGCCTGGATGGCATCCGCGAAGAAATCCCGGACGCGCTCACCCATTTGTTTACGAAGTGAGGGATCGACCAGCACCGTTGAGGAGAGAGTCTCGCGAGCATCTGCAAAGGCCACAGCAAAAATGCTTGACCTAAAGCGCACCATCGGTGTATATGTAGCACTTGCGATGCTCATATGCACTATTCGTACTGAAATGGGTGACGCTGGGGTCGCACCAGTGGAGCTGAAACGTCCGCAGCGTGCGGTCCGACAACATCTCAGACGTGCCACGGCCGCCGAACACGGGCGGTGGATCAGCGGCCGTCCAGCATGGGAGCTGCCGGTGCAGCCCGGCAGTTCCCCACTCGAGGTGGGGGCGCGATCGTTCAGTGGGTTCAGCCAAAGAGAGGGGGACGAACAAGGATCGCGCCCTCGCCTCGAGTTTGACGCCCTCCCTTTTCCCCGGGAGCGGTCGGGAGGACCCGACGCTGGTCCGAACGGCCGCTCCCAACTCCCTTGGAGGTAGCAGCGGTGGAGGTTGGAGATGATCGCGATCGAAGTGACCCAGTCGGAGCTGGAGGACCTCTACTGGGCACTGGGAGTGCTGCGGGGAGTGGCGGAGACGACGAGCAGCCCGGAGATGCGCCACCGCCTGGACCGGGTCGACCAGCTGCTTCGGGGCTTGATCCAAGAGGAACTCGCCACGTGAGTGACCGGAGCCGGCTCTGGATCGATGTCGACTGTCTCGAGTGCGCCGTGATTGCCCTCCATCTGTCCTGGCCCGTGATGTTCCAGAACCGTCTGATCGCGGTCGAACATCGGGGCCCTGACGACCACGTGGTCCTGACCGCCAAGGGGGAACAGCTGGTCAGTCAGCACCTGGGACTCCTGCGATCGAAAAACACCCCATCGCAGAAGGTGCCCAAAGGGCTGACCGAAGCACCGCGACGGCTGCTCGCCGGGATCGGACGTAAGGGCGCCTGATGAAGAGCTTGCTCCAACCACGGCCCACGCCTGTCTTTATCCAGCTGCAGCCCCCCGACTGGCAGCCTGTCTGGTCAGATCTGGTTCGGTGCCGGCAGGGCTTGGACGAGGCCATGCTGGGTCTCCGTCCTCTCCAGGAGCAACTCGATACGTCACCGCCTGGCCTGATGGACGACGCCTGCTGCCGCCTCGCCGAGTTGCAGCAGCTCCTGGCCCGACTGTATGAGCTTCTGGCCACTTCAACCCCCGGGGCGGTCGCCGACGTGTCGGCGACCGCTTCCCTCACGGTTTCCCTTGAGCACGCCACGTAGGTGAGCCCCCAACTACTTATCGGAACAATCTCTGCCGGCGTTTAGCTGACAGTCATCAGCGGAGCGGCGTGGCTCATCAGCCGCGACGCTCATGCGGTCGCACCGGAGGCTCTCCCCTTCCCGAGCGGGCCGGCTGGTGACGCAGCGTTTCAGCTTTCGGCCCGAAATTTCGCTACCGCCTCCTCATTCCACTCCAGGCCCGCGCCAGGGCGGTCCGGCACTGCGAGGTGGCCGTCTTCGACAATGAACGGTTCCTGCAGCACCGGGGCAGCCCAGTCCACGTACTCGAGCCAGTGCGCCGTTGGGGTCACCGAGAGCAAGTGCGCGCTGTACTCGGGAAAGAGGTGGCTCGACATTTGCACGCCAAACGCCTGGGCGAGTGCCGCAGCCCGCAGCCATCCTGTCACCCCGCCGATTCTCTGCAGGTCGGGCATGACCAGGTCTGATGCACCGATAGCGAGCGCCTCCCGCATCTGAAACAAACCTGAGAAGTTCTCCCCGATCTGAACCGGCGTATTCAGCTCAACAGACACTTCGCGGCACCCCGCGAGGTCGTCGGCTCGGACGGGCTCCTCGATCCACGCCAGCCCCTCCCCGTCCAGCACCTGGCCCCGCTTCACTGCTTCGCGCACCGACAGGAACTGGTTGAAATCGGACATCAGCGCCACGTCGCCCCCGATCCCCGCGCGGACCGCTCGCGCCGCAGCCAGGTCCTCGGCTCCGGAAGACCTGCCGAGACGCACCTTGACGGCGTGGAATCCCTCGGACACCAGCTCGAGTGCTTCCGCTGCGGCTTCGGCTGCCGGCATGATCCCGAGCCCGTTGCTGTTGTAGGCCGGCACAGAGCCGGGTCGCCCGCCGAGGAGCGTCACCAGCGGAATACCCCAGGCTCGCGCAAGCGCGTCCCAGGCGGCCATGTCCACTCCAGAGAGCGCCATCCCTGTCAGGTTGTGCGGGCCCAGCAGGGTCAGCCGCGCCCTCAGCTTGCGCTCGACCTCGAATGGAATCAGCCGGTCGCCGGCCACCATCTCACCCAACGACTCGACAAGCGAGCAGAGCGGCGCCAGGGTGAAGGCGTGGATGCCGAACAGGTAGGCGCGGCCGGTCACGTCATCGTCGGTCAGGAGGTCGACCAGGACCAGCGGCGCCGCCTCGATGGCACCCGTGCTGGTGCGCAGCGGGCCTCGCATCGGCACGAGGACAGGGCGCGCGCTGATTTCCCGAATGCGGAGCACTAGCTCGGCCGCGACCTCAGCCGACCCCACTGCAACCCCCGCCCACCCGTTGGGGGCGGGCCCACAATAGGATCCGTGGCTGCGCGCAGTCAACGGTGGTTGTTAATTCGTCAAGGCCGCTTCGCGGCGCCGGAAGATGCTCCGCTGCCGGCCCCGCTGCGCGCTTCCTGAATCGCGCGCCAGACCCGCTCTGGCGCCAGCGGCATATCGATGTGGCGCACCCCCAGGTGCGCCACTGCGTCCACGACGGCGTTCTGCACCGCGGGCGTGGAGCCGATGGTGCCTGACTCCCCAATCCCCTTCGCGCCCAGCGCGTTCAGCGGGGTCGGCGTGACGGTGCGGCCCAGAACCACCTCCGGCATCTCGGCCGCCGTCGGCATCAGATAGTCGACCAGGCTGGCGGTCCGAGGGTTGCCCTCGGCGTCGTACACGACCTCTTCGTACAGCGCCTGCGCCAGTCCCTGGGCGATGCCACCATAGACCTGGCCGTCGGCCAGCAGCGGGTTGACGATGCGTCCACTGTCATCCACGGCGACGTGCCGGACCAGGCGTGCGTCGCCCGAGTCGAGATCCACCTCGACCACCGAGACGTGGCACCCGAACGGGAAGCTGGCCGCGCCCTGATCAAAATCGAGCGCCGCCTTCAGACCTTCAGGTCCGGCTGCTTGGGCCACGGCTGCCCACTCGACATGCGCCCCCGGCGAGCCCGCCACGCCAAGTCCGTGGCCGGGCACCGGTACGATGTCCGCCGCATCGGCCTCGAGCAGCTCCGCTGCCAGCCGGCGTCCTTCGTCGAGCACCCGGAGCGCCGCAGCATGAACAGCGCTTCCGCCGATCTGCACCGAGCGGGAGCCGAATGTGCCGACGCCATGCGGCACTTCGGCCGTGTCCGAGTGGACCACCGTCACCTGCTCGTAGTTCACACCCAGCACCTCGGCTGCGATTTGCGCAAAAGTGGTCTCGTGGCCCTGGCCATGCGATGAGGTGCCGACCCGAACCCGGAACCCGCCACCGCCGTCAACCTCGACAGCGCCGAATTCGGAGAATGCGTCGCCACCCGTGATCTCGACATAGACGGAGAACCCGATGCCGAGCTGGAGCCGGTCGCCCCGGGCGCGCCTCTCCGCCTGTTCCCGGCGAAGCCGCTCGTAATCCGCAAGCGACAGCGCCGCGTCAAGGGCAGCGGGATAGTTCCCCGAGTCGTAGGTTGCGCCGGTCACCGTCGCCTTCGGGAACTCGTCGGGCTGGAGCAAGTTGCGGCGTCGCAGCTCAGCCGGGTCCATTCCCAGCTCGGCGGCAAGCATGTCCATGGCGCGCTCGACCATGGCCGCGGCCTCGGGTCTGCCGGCGCCGCGATAGGCATGCATGGGCGTGGTGTTGGTCAGGCGCACGCTTGACGCGAAGTCAACCTTCGGCATCCGGTAGACGCCGGCCGACATCAGGCCCGTCAGCCCCGGGAGCAGGACTCCTATGTTGGGGTACGCGCCAGCATCCGCGATGACGCGCGCCTGGAGCCCGACCAGCTTGCCGTCCCCACCTGCGCCCAGGGCCACCTCCTGAACCTGGCCGCGGCCGTGCATCATGCTCACGAAGTTCTCCGAGCGCGTCTCCAACCAGCGAACCGGGCGACCCAGACGGCGCGCAAGTGCCGCCACAACGGCGAACTCCGAGAAGAGAGCAGCCTTGGCCCCGAAGCCTCCCCCCACCGCGGGCGCAATGACGCGGACATCTGCTTTGCGCAGGTCAAGCAGGCCGGCCAGGCCGTCGCGCAGCCCGAACGGCACCTGGGTCGAGGCCCAGACCTTGATCCCGCCGGTATCAGGATCCGGTGCGACTACTATCGCGTTCGGCTCCATCGGCAGCGGTGCAAGGCGCTGATTGACGAAAGTGCCTCGGACGACGACTTCGGCGCCCTCGAGGGCGTCGCCGTTGCTGCCAGCCCTGTCGGCTCGCACTTCTTCGCCGCCAGATGGATCGAGTACTGGTGGGAGGGGCTCCCACTCGACCTGAACCAGCTGCGCGGCATCCGCCGCTGCTTCCAGAGTCTCCGCCAGGACGACGGCCACGGGCTCGCCTGCGAAGCGCACCGTGTCCGCGGGCAGGGCCGGCCTTGGCGCCAGTATCGGCAGCTCCTGGATCAGTTTGAGATTGAGCTCGGCCGCCGTCTGCACGGTGACCACACCGGGCAGCGCCGCCGCTTGCGCGGTGTCGATTGAGCGGATGCGAGCGTGGGCGAACGGCGAGCGCACGAACGCGGCCTCCAGACAGCCGCGGAGCTTCAGATCGCCGACGAACGTCGCGCTTCCCGCGATGAGGGCAGGGTCCTCGCGGCGCCGGACTGCATGACCGAGAATCGAGCTGGACATCCGTTGGCAGGAAGCGTATCCGATCCCTGCGATTCGCCTGTCTCCTGACGTGGGGGGGGGTGAGCTAAGTTCCGCGTGCGATCAGGGGACCAGGGGCGCGATGGATCTCGACGGCTACCCGTCAGAAAACTCTGTCAGAGGGCTCGGGTGCTTTGGCTGGTAGAGGCCGATTTCGCCGGCACCCGGGATTTTCAACCGCGTCATGAGCCCGTACCCCTGGTCGGTGATCGGCGATTCGAATTCGACCCCCTTGCTTCGAAGCTCCTCAACGGTGCGCTCGACGTCATGACACATGAAGAACAGCTGATGAGCCGCCAGCGGCTGCCCCCATCCCGGCCCGGGATGGAGGGCAATCTCGCCCGGTGGAAGCGCGAAGATCAGCCACCCGTCGCCCGCATCGACGCTGGCGAAGCCGAGCACATCACGGAAGAATGCGCGTGCCGCTTCTGCGTCCTCGGCAAAGATGATGGTGTGCGCCCCGGCGATCACGGCCCCGTCAGTCTACGCGACCACGACGAGCACTGCGGCGTCACCGTCAAGCGATCGCGCCGGGCTTCGTCCCACACGGCTCCTCGAAAGCTGGTTCCCTTATCCCCATGCAACCACCCCAGACGCACGTCGACCTGCTTGAGCGCCCTTTGTTCGCACACCTCGCGACCGTTCGGCGCGACGGCTCACCCCAGGTCAATCCGATGTGGTTTCTCTGGGACCGCAAGCAGGGTGTTGTCAAGCTCACTCATACGCGGGAACGCTACAACTACCGGTATGTTCAGCGAGAGCCGCGTGTGGCATTGTCAGTTGCAGACCCAGACAACCAGTATCGCTACATTCAGGTCCGTGGCGTCGTCGAAGACATCGAGAACGACCCCACCGGGCACTTTTACCAGGTTCTGCAGCAACGCTACCGGGGCAAGGTAACCGAAGTGGCGGACCGCGACGTGCGCGTGATTCTGACCATCAGACCGACCGGATTCAAGGTCCGGTGACGCCAGACCTCTCAGGTTGCATCCTGACCTCAGCGCCAGGGTCATAGCTGTTGCTGGTCAAGAAGACGCCGCCCGTTGCCATCTGTAGGAATCCGAATCCGGTCCAGAGGACCGCCCAGATCCACAGATCGCCGAACACTGGTTGGCCGACGAAATATGAAGGTTTGAACAACGCCACGAGTCCGTCGACGACGTTGAAGAATCCGCCGAACATAACAATCGTCGATGCCACAACCAGCCAGCGGCTCCGTATGATCGGCGGCTCGGTAGATGCATGCGCTCCCGGTTGCTCCCTCCCTGCCTGATGTCGTGTCCGATCGATTGGCAAGTCCAAGATCCCCGCGTTGTCAAAGTAACCCGCCGCAACCAGCACCCGGACCCTGCGGTGCCGAGGTTGCATTGACAAGTTCTTAGACACCTGGGTGGGCCAACTGCCGGAAATGGCCCCATGCGGCTGCCCGGGAAAGGGCCTCGTGCTGGCGGTTGGCCCAGCTCCTTCTGATTTTCTCCGCCGTCGCCGTCAGGTCTCGAGAAAGCTGACCGAGACGGCGTTGTCAGGCTGTTCATCCGGAAGCGCCGAGCGCCATCGCCAGGTGTCCGGTGACGAGCGCAGCAGGCGGCCGCCCGAGCACACCGCATAGATCGTGCCGTCCGGCGCGGGCACGAACAATTCGACCATGTCCCGCATCGGAATATCGATGCCGCCACCAGCAGGCTGCCAGGACTCCCCGCCGTCCGCAGAGACCTCGATACGACCCTGCCGACCGACCTGGGGCGCCGGGCCTGCAAGGACCACGTCGGGTTTCGCCGGGGGCACGATCGCAGAGCGCGTGTAGTCGGTGTGGAGCACGTTCCAGGTCTTGCCCCCATCGCGTGAACGGCCCACACCACCCAGCTTTGGCGCCGAGGCGTCGCGCCGGCGCGACCTGAGCGCCGCATAGCCCAGTGAGCTCCACAGAACGTCCGGGTCGGTCGAATCTCCCGAGATCTGATGAATGTCGTCGTTGGGCCCGATCGGGGCGACCGACCACGTGGCGCCGGCGTCCACGGTCTCCATGAGGCCACCCACTTCGACCGCCGCCAGCAGCCGGCTCGTGCTGCCCGGAGGCGCGAACACGTTGCGGACCGCCCCGGCTCGCGGCGAGTAGGGCAGGTACCAATCGGTGTGGGCCGAGATCGCCAGGACGCCCTCGAGCTCGACCCACCTGATCCCATCGTCGGCGCTGCGGAAGATCCTCGCCGGCTCGGTGCCACAGAGGAGAGCACCCGGGATGAGTGGGTCGGGAGCGATCGTCCTTGCGGCCGGCGCTGTCATGCCATCGGTGATCGGAGTCCACACTCTCCCGAAGTCATCGCTGCGAAACAGGCCGTTGCCGTAGGTTCCGGCCAGGATCACCACGCTGCCCGTCCGATCGCGGAAGGCGTGGATCGCGCTGATGCGCTGGTCGGTCAGCCCAAGCGCCCTGGCCCGGCCGTCGATGTGCACGACACCGGCCTCGGTGCCCACGAAGGTCTCGAACACGGAACGTCAACCAGCATAGGCCGGGCGAGGACCTTGCGGTCGAGCCCTGGCAGTGGGTTGGTCCGCAGCGACCAACCTGCACCCTGGCCGCGTTGTATGCGATGGTCCAGAAGCAGGTGCGTAAAGCGAGGGAGGTCCCAGGCATGGAGCGGTCGACGGTGTCGGCGCTGGAGGCGCGCAACGTGTGGCGGTGGCTGCCTCTAGGAAGAGAGCAGGTCAAGATCCTCAAGGGGGTGTCCTTCGCCATCCATCAAGGCGAGTTCGTCGCACTGGTGGGCCCTTCCGGTAGCGGCAAGAGCACGCTCCTGGGAGTCATCGCCGGTCTCGACCGCCCCAGCACAGGCAGCGTGCTCGTCGATGGCGTCGACATCACGCAGATGAGCGAGGCAAGGCTGGCCCAGGTGCGTAACCACAAGATCGGCATGGTGTTTCAGGCGTTCAACCTCATCCCGACTCTCACCGCTCAGGAGAACGTCGAGCTGCCCCTGTACGTCGGCTCTCACGATGGGTCACCTTCCCAACGGTCGCGGGAGCTGCTCGAGCAGGTGGGGCTGGGTCACCGGCTGAGCCACCGCCCCAGCCAGCTCTCGGGCGGCGAGCAGCAGCGGGTGGCCATCGCTCGAGCCATGGCGACCAACCCGGCGATCGTGATCGCAGATGAGCCGACAGGAAACCTCGACGGGCCAAACGGGAGCAAGCTTCTCGACCTCGTGGCGGAGCTGCGGGCGACATCCGGGACGACATTCCTGATCGCCACCCACGACACGGACGTGGCGGGTCGCGCAGACCGGCAGCTGCGACTGGTCGACGGCGCCCTTGTCGACGGCGCCGGCGCTCAGCGATGAACCCCGATTTCTACATCCGGTACTCGACCCGATCCCTCGCCCGACATGGGTACCGAACAGTGCTCGCGGTCTTCTGCATAGCGGTCGGCGTGATGGCGATCGTGTCGCTGCAGCTGGCCGGGCTCACCATACGCCACTCACTGACCAGCAACGTGCGCGAGGCCAACGGCGGGGACATCCAGATGATGGCGGTCAGCACCGGCCTGAGCCAGGACGAACTGGCACATCTCGACGACCTCGAGCGCCAGGGCCTGGTCAGCGCCTGGACGGCAACCCTCACGCCGGGCGCCACCGCGCGGTTCGGCAGCGGCCCGCCCCGATCCCTCCAGGTCCAGGTGGTGGACCCCGCACGGTACCCGCTCGTGGGGAGCGTGAAGATCGCGCGGCCGCAAGGCCGCAACGCGCGTTCGCTTGTCGGCCCCACCGGCACCGCCCTCATCGGCTCCACTGCACAGCGCCAGCTCGGCGCCGGCATAGGTGACCAGGTCCAGCTGGCGACCCAGGCAGGGCCGATGACGGTCACCATCACCGGGCTTCTGGCTGACAGCGGTGGGCTTTCCGGAGGGATCCTGATGGTGGGGATCGACACGCTCCGGGCCAGCTCGCGCCTTCCTCCCCTCTACAACAGCGTCTACCTGACGACACCTGGCCGGTCGCAGATGCTCCAGGTCGCCTCCGACTTGAAGAAGCGCTATCCCGTCGCCTCGGTGCGGACCACAGACGACGTGCTCAAGTCGCAGGAGGATGCCAGTCGCTTCATCAGCCAGTTCCTCGACATCGTCGGCTTGCTGGCGCTGCTGGTCGGTGGCATAGGCATCGCAAACACGATGCAGGTGCTGCTGTCACGCCGGAGGATCGAGATCGCGATGCTCAAAACCTCAGGCTACCGAAGGCGCGACCTCTATCTACTCTTCGGGCTGGAGGCCGCCTGGCTCGGCCTTGCCGGCGGAGCAGCAGGCGCGCTTCTTGGAGCGGGCGTGAGCTTTGCAGTGACCAGGCTGGTTGAGAACCTGGTCGCGCAGCACCTCGAACCGCAGCTCGAGCCCCTCACAGTTCTGTCCGGTCTGGGGGTCGGCCTCGCCACGGCGCTGACTTTCGGGCTCCTCCCGATCGTAAAGGCGGCCGAGGTCCGCCCGCTGGCTGTGATCCGGGAAGCCTCCGAGGAGGGTTGGGGGACGCGGATTCTGACGGCGGCGCTGCTCGCGGTGCTCGGCGCACTGTTCACGCTGCTTGCATTCGCGATCCTCGGCAACCTCCAGCTCGCAGTCTTCGGAGTCGCGGGCACGCTGGTGGCCCTGGGCCTCGTGAGCCTCGTCTTCGCACTCGTCGGCTTCGTGATCGGGGTATTGCCGGTCCCTGAACGAGTCACCTGGCGCCACCTGCTCCTGGTCACTCCACCAGTCCTGATTTCGGCTGTCATCACCTATCTGGTCCCGGCAGTGGGGGTGCTGCTCCTCGTTTTCACCGTGGGGGGCTATCTCATCGTCCTGGCGCCGCGCAGCTGGAAGGTCACCGTCAAGCTGGGTTTCCGGGGGGTCGGGCGTCAGCCCGGCAGAACCGCCACTACGCTGGTGGCGCTGTTTGTCGGCGTGTTCTGCGTGGGGCTGATCTTGATCCTGGCCCAGGACATCCGGAGCAAGCTGAACGGCGCCATCTCCAGCTCAGCGACCTACAACGTGCTCGCGATCGATTCGGTACAGCGCGCGGACAACCTGGCGAAGACCGTGCCAGGGACGCCCGGGTTGAAGGCCCAGCGCAAGGCGCTGATCATGTCAGCCACACCAGTCGCCGTCAAGAACGAGCCGGTGGCCGACTTCGCGACCCGCGCCCGCGCCCAGGGCGGGGCGGCGCAGAACCCCTTCTTCCTCTCCTCGCTGTCGAGCCTCGAAGGGACCGACCTGGCTGCCGGTCAGCTGCCGCAAAACACCGTGGCCGCCAACCCGGCAAACCCCAGGCGTTCCATGGGGAGACTGCTCACATCAGCCGACGCGGGCACGACCAACGTGGTGGGTGGGCAGGAGCTCACCATGGCACCCTTCAACCTGCGCCCAGGAGACACCATCACTCTGGCCGAGCCACGCTCTCACGAACAGCGCACGCTCACCCTTGTCGGTTTCTTCCAGAGGTCTTTCGTGACGATCCAGTTCGGCGCACTCGAGGCCGACAGCCAGCTCGTGTCTGCCTGGGCCGGGGATGGCGCTGCCGTCGCGTACTCACTGAAGATCGACCCTGCGCAAAAGGCGGCGGCGGTCCGGCGGCTGAGTGACGCAGACCCGCAAGCCGGAGTGATCGACCTCGCGGACTTCGGCGCGATCGTGGATCAGATTCTGCGGAACCTGCTGATCCTGCTCACATCGCTGGCTTCGCTGGCGCTGCTGGCAGGCGCTGTCATCATCGCCAACGCGGTGGCGCTGGCCATGCTCGAACGCCGTCGCGAGATCGGCATCATGAAGTCGGTCGGCTACCAGAGCAAGAGCGTCCTTTCGCAGGTGCTGTTCGAGAATGCCCTTCTGGGCGGGGTCGGCGGGCTGTCCGCGATCGCCCTGGTAGCACTGGCCACGACCTTGCTGGGCAAGCTCGCCTTCAAGACGAGTCTGGACGTGGCCGCTCCGCTCGCCATCGCGATCATCCTGGCATCCTCCCTGCTGGCAGCCGTCGTCTCCGGCCTGGTCGCGTGGGCGCCCACCCGGGTCCGTCCCCTCGAGGTGCTGCGCTACGAGTGATCTCCAGACTCGGTTCGGCGCCTTCGAAGTGGGCGGCTACGATCGAGTCGGTGCACTTGCCTGATCGGCGGTACTGGTGGGACGGACGGAAATGGCAGCTTGCGGTATCGCCCGACGGCCACGAGTGGTTCGACGGAACACACTGGATACCGAATCCGCTTGCCCCGCCGCGGGTGTGGTACCGGCCAACGGTGTGGACCCTGCCCCTGCAGGTAGCCGTGATCACCCTGACAGTGATCGGATTCGCCACGTTCGCGTGGACGGTGGTGCTGGCCGTTACCACGTTTCATGCGCCTGTCCCCTGCGGGGAGACGCGTCGCCGGTGGAGGCGGCGCAGCTGAGCCGGAGCCTCCGCGCGTCCATGATCGCGGGGCTGGCTGTCAACGGCGTGGTCGTGCTTGCCCCAGTCGTCGTCATCGTGGTCGGCGCGCTGAAGCGGTGGAGGTGGATGTTCTGGTTCACCCTCGTCGGGTTCGGGCTGGCCGTGCTCGGACCGCTGGTCGGCCTGCTGATGAGAGTGCTCATCCCGATACCGTCGCCGCCAGCCACGACCATGCCACCGGTCCCGACATTGCCGCTGGCCTTTCGCCTGGCGAGCAGTTTGTTGCCGCCAGCTGTCCTCTTGCTCTTCCTCTGGATGCTGGTCGTGGCTGTCCGGGTCGGCCCCTAGGCCTGCCGGAAGGAAATCGAGGAGCCGCCTGACCACGAGCCTCCAGCCACAGCATAGTCGGCGCAGCGCAGCAACGAGTGCAAGCCGAGGAACCCTGAGGTCGATCCGCCAGACTTGTGCGATGTGCGCGAGGCTCCTGGTCAACGGCAGCGAGCGCGAGATCCCCTCCGCGCCCGAACGGACCCTGCTACATCTGCTGCGCGAGGAATTGGGCCTGACCGGCGCCAAGTATGGCTGCGGTGAGGGCTCCTGCGGTGCGTGCACGGTTCTCGTCGACGGGAAGGCGGCGCGTGCCTGCCAGCTCAACGTCGGCGACATCGAAGGCCGCGCCGTCACCTCCGTCGAAGGGCTGGCGCGGAGAGGCCGGCTGCACCCGGTCCAGCGAGCGTTCGCTGAGCTTGGGGCGATGCAGTGCGGATACTGCACGCCCGGCATGATCCTCGCGACCACGGCCCTCCTCGCGGACGGTCCCGACCCTGACGAAACGGAGATCCGCACGGCGCTCGCAGGCAACCTCTGTCGCTGCGGTGCCTACACGCGCATCCTTCGGGCCGTCCGCCGGGCGGCGGAG
>Ga0126383_10001614_pt1 | contig 14132 bp, 10 predicted proteins | sample PanSoiMetPlot_35_FD_96882 | JGI IMG/M metagenome (GOLD analysis project Ga0126383, IMG submission 96882) | Tropical forest soil microbial communities from Panama - MetaG Plot_35 | ecosystem: Environmental > Terrestrial > Soil > Tropical forest > Bulk soil | place: Panama | collected 2016-02-17
ACGCGTTTCCGCGGATCAACCAAGGAACGCAATAGGACTGCTGCTTACGCAAAGGCGGCAGTGATATTCGCTGAATTATCGAGCGGCAAGGGGTATTGCACGAGTAGAAAGGCCCCTTATCTCACAGAGTTTGCTCTACGGTTTCTGAACTTTGTTGAGAATGCCAAACTCGCAGAAAAATCCAAGGACTACCTGCGCAATGGCTGGCGGCTCCTGGAAAGAACGACTATCCCCGGAATGCGAATCGATCACATCACCACGGAAGACGTTAATGCACTCTCTTTTTCTGGAAGTGCATACAACGTCAACTGTGCCCTGAAGACCTTGCGTCGGATGTTGCACCTGGCGCAAGAATGGGGGCTCACTGGGAAAGTCCCGAAGATCAAACTCGCAAAAGAAATTGGGCGCAGCCTTTTGCTCGATGAAGAGGCAGAGCGCAAGATCCTGCCCTTCTGTGGTCCCCTGTTACGAGAGATCATCATCCTGCTCCGTGACACAGGGATGCGGCCTAAGAAAGAGCTATTTCCAATGCGGATTGAGAATCTGGACTGGAATAATCGGATGATTTTTGTCTCGGACAGCAAGACTCCAACCGGGCGCCGGTACATTCCTATGAGTGATCGAGTCATGGATCTGCTGATGGTGCGTTGTGCTGGCAAGAGTGAAGGCTGGGTCTTCCCTGCTGACTCCGATTCTGGCCACATCACCACCATCGACAAGCAATTCCGAAAAGCACGCGCTCAGGCTGGCTTACCGGCTGGGCTGAAGCTTTACTGTGCTCGTCACGATTACGGAACGCAGATGCTTCAACGCACCGGCAATCTCGCTTTGGTGATGCGCGCCATGGGGCAGACCAGCACCAAAGCAGCAATGCAGTATCAACATCCCGACCTGGAACACATCAGGATGGCGCTGAACGTGACGCGCGCCAGGACTGAACAGGAAAATCGGATTAACTAAAAACTGCGTCACATTTCACGGCACAGTAACTAACTCATTAACTTGGTAAGCGGCTTAAATGCAATGCGTTAGCGAATTTTGAAGCAGTTCCGCTACCTGCCTTACAAGCAGGAGGTCCACGGTTCGAGTCCGTGATCGCCCACCATTGCAAATCAGTCACTTACCCCAAAATACGCTCGCACGGAAGGTATCGCCAGGGTTGCAGAAGTGGCTGAAAGTTGACGGCCAGTTGTAGCCGTATGGCACATTTACGGCACATACGGCACACTCCACAAACGCGGTCTGCCTGAATACCAAACCGCTCTATTCCTGTGGAATGGGCTCACCGCGCTTCGCAACATCCTTGATGTGTCCGTGACGAGGGCCGAGTGGGGCATGGCTGAATCTCACAATTTCCTAAGCGCTGAAGGGCATTCTCAACAGCATTCACAGCTGGCAAACAGATCAGATCACCAAAGCAATCGTCCCCAGCCGGCCACATGTGCTTCCGTCCGGGTCGTGCCCTGGCAAGTTCGCGATCTCAAGCCACATCCCAGTTATGCCCAGCTCGGCATCAAAATTCCCGCATCGAGATTGAATGAGTTGATCGAATTTTGAATCAAGGATTTGATGCCTTTTGGGCTGAGGGCTTCTGCTGTGACCACTGCGCGACCCATGCGCTGTTTTCCAATGCCATCGTATCTTCACAGGATTGAATAAACAAGTTCTTGTCGGCATTCGATTGTGGACTAAATCCCCACTTGTCCTTGAGCGTTTCCAGCCGCCGAGCCGTCGACTCATACGCAGCTGCCAACACCTGGTAGCGTTGGCCCTGAATATATGAGGAAAGCGACGCTATAACGGTTGCGACTACTGCGCTCCATGCGGCAACCGAAGACCATACTGCCGACACTACTCCGAGGAGCACTGCCGCCGCACCTAGCCAGAAAACGATTCCCCGCAGTGTTTTTGTCTTCTTCTGATACTCCATGGACCTTCTTCGGTAGAAACCGACCTGATCATCCACCCTTTTGCGAATGTAATCCTCAACGTTCATTGCTGAAAGATCAACCCCCCCAGCCTCAGGACCGGGCGTCAGTAGCTCGATACCTTCCACTCCATCTTCCGTTGCGCTTCTGCGGTCGATAAGCTTCTGATCTTTATCAGCACCATCAAAGGGAGGAACGGCTGCCCGGTAGAGATAGATCGTGGCTTTGAGCGATTCCGCGACGGAACGGCATTTCGTCCAGCCCTGCACTTTGTCATTACTGAGGGCTTCGCGCGCAAAATATGCAGACAGGGCAATGGACGCGGCTCCAAGCAGATTGACCACTGTCCCCGCGGGCTTAGCCCAGGAACCGATGCTGGCAGCCAATGAACCTAACTGCTGCCCCAGCGTGACCAGGACCGCGCCGACGATGGCCAGTATCAGCGTCCAAAGTCTCCACCGGTCCAGTTCACTTCTTAACTTTACGGCTGTCAGATCCCAGGTTCGAAAGCGGTTCCACGTAGTGGAGAGAGCGGAAGACAGCGCGAGAGAAGCCATAAAACCCACCTCCGAGTAGAGCAATTTATCACAGAACCTGGTAACCAGCAGCGGCAACAAATATTGACCTTGGACAACGCGGGTCAATGGGGGACGTCACGGAGTAACTGTGACTTTTATGGCTGCTTTAAAGGCGACTCGAGTAGTAGAGCCCGCAATTTCACTAGCTGTTCATTCGTAGTATTGAGCATCCAACTCGCCTCAACCAAGGGCTCCGCCTGCCCCTTATAGATTGCAGCTGCTTCGTGATCTTCCAGACCCACGGCAGCTTCCCACATGGTGGCAACGATCCAGTACCTTGTCTCATTTGAGGTTGGCCCTGCCGCCAAGGCCGATTCACAATACTGGATGACGGTGCGGCGCGCACGACGGGCCAACACGAAATCAGCAATTGCTTCTGCAGTGTTGGATTGCTTTTGATGTTCCGCAGCACGAACGTTCAGAAGGAACGCATAGTTGATTCCATTGTAGTAATCCTGTTTCAGATAGAACCCGCGTTCGTAAGCATGAATGGAAACATCCAGCGCCTTGCGGTCTGCGGTCAACTCCCATAACCGCTTGTGCACTGCGCCCCACAAACCAAGGGTCTCAGGATCATTGCTGACTTCTGGCCCAAGTTCCTGCAGATAGGAGCAGGCCTCCTGGAGAGACGTTAGCGTATCGGGTGACTTGCTCTTGTACGTTGCCAATGCAAGTTGCTGCACAATGTAGAGATCGCGTGGTAGAAGCCGAAGCAGGGCCTTAAACAATCCCTTGGCCTCCATAAAGCTGTCCTTCGCCATTGCGGCCCGCGCATCCTTGAGCAGATCATTCGCATTCTGGACGGAATCAAGATTCGCAGAATTCTGGAGAACCACACTTTTCCTTGCAGGCATCGCGTCATCGCGCCTGGAGTCAGACGGCGGCCGCAGTGGAAGGAAGGTGTATACCGGGCTGTCGACGGCATCGTCCTGAAGTAGTTTCGCGATTCTTGTTGTAAGCTCCTTCTGAAAGCGAGCAGCTTCTTTCCGACCAATATCTTTTCCTAAATGCTCATAGGGCAGAGTTACTATATGCCCAACGTCAAACGGGTTCTTAAATTGATCTTCGGCAACAATCATTGTCAGGCCGGACCGGAGGCCGTAGCGGACTCCCAGTTCATAGACCGCGTTTACGTTATAAGTGGACAGATCGGCGATCACCAAGTCAGCTTTGTAGATCCACTCATACATCGGTTTATCGATTGTGCCAGAATGAATAATCTCATCCGCTCGAATACATCTGAGCCCGGCCTCTTCCGCTGCTTCCTTGATGACTTCATAAGACGCGTCCAGATTGAGTCTTCGTCCGGTTGAGAGGTCCGTCTTTTCCCCAAAGCCCTGCACTACAAAGCAAGTCCTTAAAGTAAGAACTTCGAGAGCGGTTAATCCACGGTTTCTTGCCGAGATGCCGAACGCTTCCGTTAGATCGCCCTTTCCACGGGACCGGCCCTCCCACACAAGTAAGGCGCGCACTTCTTCCCCGGCAGTACTACCCATTTTCTGGACTTCATCAAGGATGGCACTATTCGCGGCCTCATACGCACTTTGGCCATCCAGGCCGCCAGTTAACGTAACCAGGTCATTTTGGGAAGCAATTTTATCGATGAGGCTATCGTAGAAGCGCCAATCGCCCGGCCTATCAAAGACAGACGTTTCACGAAAACGCTGGCGATCAAATGGGAGGACAACCCGGCATCTGATGCCCAGTTGCATGGCCTCGCCCAATGCCAACAAGTCAGCGCCACAGGCGGCAGAACAGACGAGTCCGGTTACAGTTTCTTCCCGGAATATCTTGCGAAGACGCTGTCGTACCAACTCAAGGTTAGCGAGTGGAAAGTGCGATGGCAGCACCCCCTCTTTGTCAATGCGTCGGCCGGACAAGCCGATGATCATGCAATTCGCCCTTTTTTGGAAATCGAGTCGGACGGTTTGATTCTATTCCTGGCAATGGAGGTGTCAACTCGCGCATCGCAATAAAGTAGAGACCACGATTTGCTGCAAGCGCCGATCCAAGGGGTTTATGGGTAAATGCATGGGCCGCCGCAGCCTTAGGGGGCAGTAGACACATTTTCAGGACGGCGGCAGTTCGATATGCCGGTATGATACGACAAAATTTCTCTCAGTATCTTCTGTCACAACGCTGCCGTCGACAGCGGCTTCACGAAATTTCTATGGTCTTTTAAAATATAATTTGTAAGCCCCAGCTTGAACGCCGCCGACCACAGCTATTAATTCCCAGCCATCCTTGCCTACTCGGTATAAGAAATCCATCTCAGTCTTCACGTCGTGATAGGGGCTGTTTTGAATGGATACGTCATCTATTCCGCCAACCTTGCCGCCATGTACAAACGCGGTTAGATATTGCCATTGCTGTGCCATAAGCGGCGATTATACAAAAACGACCCCAGTTGAGGGTGTTGGAATATGAGGCAAAATACAAATGCCTAAAAGGACACTCCAGCCCGTTGTCATTAAAAAAAACGAACACTTATTTTGTTGCGGTTCCAAACCAGGCTAATTGTGGAATAAATCGGCTTACAGGTAGTCGTGCCGGCATGGCGTGAATACGTCCACCACAACAGAGTCTTCCAGCGCAGCTGCCTGATGGTTGATGCCGCCCCTCACCACGAAGCTGTCACCAGCGCCCGCGGTAAATGTTTCGCAGTCCACCGTGACGGAAAGCTGACCGCTCACCACATAGACAAGCTGGTCGTGTGCGTGCTGGTGCATGGTCCCCACCCATCCTTTTTTCATGCGGTGCTCCGCCAGGAGCAGCTTGTGGTTGTAAGCGCCCACGCGCCGGACGAGACCGTTCTCAGGCGAAGTCGTAGCTGCGTCAGCGGAGCGAACTAAGCAAAAGCTCTCCACCGTCAAGCGCTTTTCATCCATTGCCTGCTCCCTCTTCTAGGTGCGTCTTATAACTGCGTTGCCAGTGCGATTGATGCTGCCGGTCGTCTTGCTTCGGCAATCGCGTCAAGGAAATGCCGGGCGGTTCTGGTGATCTCAGAACCGTCACCGGACTTGAGAGCAGCTGAAGAAACAAGCTCTCCGCCGATGCCAAGCGCGTCCGCGCCAGCGCGGATGAAGTCCGCCGCTGTCTCCAGTGTGACGCCGCCCGTAGGTATCATAGGAATCTGGGGCAGCGGCCCCTTGAGTGCCTTGATGTATTTGGGACCGCCCAGGTTCCCGCAGGGAAAAATCTTCACAAAATCACTGCCGGCCTTCCAGGCTGTGATCACCTCAGTGGGAGTCAGCGCTCCTGCCATCATCAGTTTGTCCTGCCCCTTGACGGAACGGACTGTCTCACGATCAAACCCCGGACTCACGACGAACTCCGCTCCTGCATCCAGGCAGCGCTGGGCGGTTTCGGCATCAAGCACGGTCCCTGCACCCACGATCGTGTCTTTCCCCATCGTTCTGACAAGATCGGCAATCACGCCGATAGCGCCGGGCACAGTCATCGTCAACTCTGCGATGGGAATACCGCCGGCAGTCACAGCCTCCACCGCCATGATCGCTTCCCTGGCTGAAGAAGCGCGGACCACCGGGATGATGCCTATCTCCCGAATTCGCCGCCCAACCTGTTCGCTCGTCATAGTTCTGTTAGCGCGCGATCCGCGCCCCCACTCCCTTCATAACCTGGATTACTTCCTTAAGGGTGACCATCGTGGTGTCGCCCGGAGTGGTCATGGCCAAAGCGCCGTGCGCTGCCCCGCATTCCACCGCCCACTGTGGCGGATGGCCCGCGAGAAAGCCGTAGATCAATCCAGAGGCGAACGAATCGCCCCCGCCCACCCGGTCAAAAACCTCCACATCATTGCGCCAGCCGGCTTCATGGAATGTGCCGTCAGACCAGCAGATGGCTCCCCAGTCGTTGCGTGTGGCCGTGGTGGCCCGGCGCAGCGTTGTAGCCACAACCTTGAACGGAAACGCCTTCGTCGCCGCGTGGATCATCTTCTTGAAGGCCTCTGCTTCCACGTTGGCCATGTGCTGGCCGATACCTTCAACCTCAAAGCCCAATGCCGCGGAAAAATCCTCTTCATTGCCGATCATCACGTCGACAAAAGGCGCAAGCTGGCGGTTTACCTCCTGTGCGCGCTTCCTGCCGCCAATGGCTTTCCACAAGGACTCGCGATAGTTGAGATCGTAGGAAACGATCGTGCCATGCTTGCGGGCGCACTGGATCGCTTCGAAAGCGACCTCAGGAGTAGTCTCAGACAGTGCGCAAAAGATCCCGCCGGTATGGAACCAGCGCACCCCCCGGCGGCCGAAGATCTCTTCCCAGTCGATCTCACCTGCCTTGAGCTGTGAAATCGCCGTGTGCCCCCGGTCGGAACATCCCTGGGCTGCGCGAATTCCAAATCCGCGTTCGGTGAAATTCAGCCCGTTTCTGGCCTTGCGTCCCACGCCGTCATATTCCACCCATCGCACCAGCGATTGGTCGACTCCGCCCTGGTAAAGCAGATCTTGAAGCAGGCGTCCCACGGCATTGTCGGCCACGACGGTGACAATCGCCGTCTCCAGCCCAAAGCAGCGCTTCAGACCGCGCGCAACGTTGTACTCGCCGCCGCCTTCAGACACGGTGAATGTTCGCGCCGTAGCCACGCGATAGTCCCCGGGATCAAAGCGCAGCATCACTTCGCCCAGGCTGACCAGGTCCCAGTCATTTCCGTGCTTCGGTTTGATAGTTAGAGGCATGTTTATTTACTAGTAATCATGCTGTTCGCTCAAGGTCCACGGGATGCATGGTTGGCGTAAGCAGATGGATAACCAGAAGCGCTGCCAGGTAAACGGAGCCCGCAATAATAAAGATGGGTACGTAGCTTCCGGTGGCCTGAAGCACCCACCCGGTAAGCGTTGCAATCACCATGCCTCCCACCGCGCCGCCAAATCCGCCGATTCCCACCACCGATGCCACGGCCTTGCGCGGGAACAGGTCAGATGCAAAAGTGAACATATTGGCCGACCATCCCTGATGACCGGCGGTGGCCAGGCTCACCAGCGCAACAGCCGCCCAGAGACTGTGAACGTTGGCCGCGGCAACAATCGGTACGATCGTCAAGGCGCACATCAACATTGCTGTTTTGCGGGCGGCATTCACGGTCCATCCTGCCCGCAAAAAACGCGCCGCAAGCCAGCCTCCTCCAATGCTTCCCACGCACGCCGCGTTGTAAATCACCACCAGCGGAAGTCCCAGGGCTGTGAGTTGCAGGCCATGGTTCGTGTTCAGGAACTTGGGCAGCCAGAAAAGAAAAAACCACCAGATTGGGTCCGTCATAAACTTGCCGATGAGAAACGCCCAGGTCTGGCGGTGCGGCAACAGCTTGGCCCATGGAATCCGTGTATCAGGCTCGGAGGGGTCGCTGAGGATGTACTTCAATTCGGCTGCTGTCAATCGGGGATGTTCCTGCGGCCGGCGATAGGAGCGTACCCAGAATACGATCGGAATAAAACTTAGCAGGCCGGTTGAAACAAACGCGGATTGCCATCCATAGCGGCGCGCTATCCAAAGCACCAGCAGTGGTCCAATGGTCGCGCCTACATTTGTGCCGGAATTGAAAATGCCCGTAGCAAGAGCGCGCTCTTTCCTGGGAAACCATTCCGCTACGGTCTTGATCGCGGCCGGGAAATTGCCCGCCTCACCCAGGCCGAGAGCGAAACGCGCAGCGCCAAAACCTAGCGGCGTCCGCGCCAGCGCATGGGCCGCCGCAGAGAGACTCCAGATACCTATAGATAGCGCATAGCCGGTGCGCGTTCCAATGAGGTCAATTAAGCGGCCCATCAGCAACAGGCCCAGTGCGTAAGCGGCCTGAAAAGCAGTAACGATATAGCCGTACTGTGCTTCAGTCCATCCGATCTTGGTTTGCAGCTCCGGAGCCAGCAAGCCTAGTACCTGCCGGTCAACATAGTTCATCGTGGTGCCGAAAAACAGCAGCGCACAGATAGTCCAGCGGTAGTGACCAATGGCCTGCATTGTCCCTGAGCGCGGCTCCGCCTGGGCTAGGCTGCTGGCCTTAACCTGGGCCGCTGCGGGTGTTGCGATGCTGTCCTCAACCCTCATCTGGTGAATCCCTTTTACAAGCCGCTCGCTTCTCTACTTGCGGCTCGCCTCCAGACCCGATCCACTCGTACTGAAAGCAGGCTGGACGTTCACCACTCCGAACTGACGGTCTTGTTGTTCACGGTGAGCGGCCATGGCCCAGAGGAATCCAATGCTATGGCCGGGCACCGAAACGTTGGGATGATAGCCGGCCGGCATCAGCACAGCGTCTCCGTCGCGCACCGGAACCACGAGTTCGGGATATTCCGTATTGTTGTAAACCATCTGGATCCCAAATGCCGGCGCAGGCATGTTGAAGTACACGTACATCTCTTCCAACATGGCGGCATGCTCATGCGGCGGCCAGCTGGTCCAGTTGCCTGGATCAGAAAAAGTGAAGCCTAGAAGCAGCCTTCCCGCCTGCACATTCTTGCCCAGACAGATACTCAGGTGCCGTGACTGGCCGGGCGTTCCGGTGCTGAACTTCAATGATGGGTCCTTTGAAATCTCCGCATAGGAGACGAACTGGAGAGGGTACTGCTCTTCAACATCGCTCGAGAACTCGGCAATATCCACGAACTGATTCGTGCCGACTTCAATCTGGCTGTCGCGTGGAATGTAGATGGAATCGTACTGGCCGAGATCAAAAACATGCGGGCCAACTCTTACAGCCGCCTGCCCGGAAAGGCAGATCAAGGCGGTCTCCCGGTTGCCATTGTCGAATGACACAATGGAAATGCTCGCATCTAAGATGATGCGTCCGTATGACAAGTGCCTGTTCGTGCTGTTCTCCGGCGTAACGGATATGTGGCGTCCCTTGCGCTGATTTGTTTTCCGAAAAACCATCCGCTCGGCCGATAAACCTGCTTGAGCGCTGCTCATTGAGTCTCCTCAGTAAAGCCTGGCAGGCATTGTTCGTCTGCCAGGACCATTATTGATTCACTCCGCTGGCGAGGATTCCGCCATCCACCACCAGCAGGTGTCCCGTAACGAAGCTGGCCGCGTCTGAAGCCAGAAAGACTGCCGCCCCTACCAACTCTTCCAGCTTTCCAAAACGTCCCATGGGGGTGCGCGAGAGAAATTCGTGTCCCCGCGCGGTGCCGTCGAGCAGATGGGCGTTCAAGTCAGTGCGGAAAAGGCCGGGGGCCAGCGCATTGACGCACACACCATGTTTGGCCCATTCGATGGCGAGCGACTGCGTGAGAGAAGCCACAGCGGACTTGCTGGCCGAATAAGCCGCCACCTCATACAACGCAACGAATGAGGAGAGTGACGCAATGTTGATGATGCGCCCGTATTTTCGCTCGATCATGTGCCGCCCAAAAACCTGGCAGGCGTAAAGTGTTCCGTTGAGGTTCGTCTTCAGTATGCAGTCCCACTCGTCTTCGGAAACATCCAGTGTCGGAGTCCGTTTGGTACGCCCCGCGCAATTCACCAGGATCTCAACAGATCCAAACTCCATGGTGGTCGCCACCAGCAGCGCTTCCAGGCTGGCTTTGTCCGTCACATCAGCCGGCATCGCCAGCGATCTCCGTCCCAGCGCGCGAACTTGTTCAGCAGCAGACTCGACCAGGTCCGTGCGCCTGCCGGTTGGTACCACATTAGCGCCGGCCTGGGCCAGCCCTTTTGCCAGCGCGAGTCCAATACCGCTGGTCCCTCCGATTACAACCGCCGTTTTGTCGTTCAGGTCCAGAGCGGGATGCCCCATAGATCGATCCATCCATCGTTCAGAAATTAATTCCAACAGCGCATTGGGCGGCCCAACTCACAGCGATACCGCCGACTGCGTCCACACCTGAAACTCGCGATGCTTGTGGACCTCAGCTTTGGCCAACACTTCGCCGCCGCCCACGCGGCAAATGTGATCAAACACTCCAGCTCCCACTTCGGCGATCGTGGCTTTGCCATCCAGAATGTCTCCTGCCGAAAGGTCCAGATCACCCGCCATGCGCCGGAACACATCATTATTCGAAGCCAGCTTGATGACTGGAACAATAGCATTGCCGATCGTCGACCCGCGGCCCGTGGTGAAAACAACCACGGTAGCGCCCGCCGCCACCATGCCCGGCGTCGACTCCTGATCGTATCCGGGACCTTGCATCAGGAATAAGCCGCGGCCAGCGGGAGGCGTTCCGTAATCGGTCACGCCTTCCACACGGGTTGTGCCTGCCTTGGCGATCGCACCCAGAGACTTGATGGTTATATTGAGCAGACCGCCCTTGATGTTTCCCGGACTGGGGTTATCGCTGAGGTTTGCGCCCCATTTGCCTGCGTAATCTTTGTACCAATCCACCATTTCGTAAACGGCGCGGGCGGTTGCGGCATCTTTCGCGCGCTTGGCCAGAATGTGTTCAGCTCCGCAGAATTCAGGAACTTCTGTGATCAGTACACTCCCGCCGGAACGCACCAAAAGGTCTGCGGCAAAACCCAGGCTGGGATTGGCGGAGATGCCGGAAAAAGCGTCTGAGCCGCCACACTTCACTCCCAGGACCAATTCGCTTACAGAAACCGGCTGGCGAACCGCCTGGTTCACCAGAGGCAGCATTTCTTCCACGGCCCGCAATCCAGCTCGAATCGCGCCTTCCGTGCCGCCCACCTGCTGAATGCCGATCCTTACCAGCGGCTTCTCCAGCTTGCGGCCAAGGCGCTGGAGGTAAGTCTCAAGCACAGAGAGGTTCGTTTTCTCGCAGCCCAGCTCCAGCAGAACAACGCCGCCAACGTTCGGGTGGTCAGCGTAATTGGAGAGCACGCGAAGCAGCAGTTCCACCGGAGAGCCTTCCTGGCAGCCGCAGCCCTTGCTGTGGGGAATGGCGCTGACGCCATCGACATTAGGAAATTTCTCGCGGCTGAAAAGCGTGAACTCCGCCAGCGTGGCCACCTGCAGAGCTTCATGGCTGGCGCACATACTCGTGGGGACGATCAGAATGAAATTGCGGGTGCCAGTCCGACCTTCCGCGCGGCGAAAGCCCATAAAGCTCTTGCGTTGGGCCGCCGGAATATAGTCTGGCGGAGCAGTGGCCAGGTCCGCTGGCACCTGGCGGATCGTGGGCACGTGATCGCTCATGTTGGCGTGCGTCACCGGTTGCCCGCTCTTGATCCCCAGCGATGTGCCGATGGGTTGGCCATACTGCAGGACATGTGCACCGCGGTCAATATCGCGCAACGCAAAACGATGTCCTGGTTCGATGTCCGCTACAACTTCAACAACCTTGCCGTAAGCAAGCGCGACACTGGTACCCGCGGAGATGCGCTCCCTCACCACGGCGACATTGTCGTCCGTGTGCACCAGGATCGCCACGCGCTGCAACGGCACCGTGTTTGCCAGCACAGCCAATCTAGGACTCCTTCTCGATCTGCGCCGGACGAAACCCTTCGACGCTATGGGTCATTCCGTGGCCGTTCGAGGCCGCTGCGGCCTCAGCTTTCTTGTGCGCAGGCAGGCCAAGATATTCGACGGCGTTCTGGTAACAGATTCTGCGGATCATGTTACCCACAAGCTCCTCATCATCGGGAAGTTCGCCTTTTTCCACTTCATTGCCAAGCAAATTGCACAACACGCGGCGGAAGTATTCATGCCGCGGATACGACATGAAGGACCGCGAATCCGTGACCATACCTACAAAGCGCGCCAGAAGTCCACAATTGGAAAGAGCATTCAACTGCTTCTCCATGGCATCTTTCTGGTCAAGGAACCACCAGGCGCTGCCCAGCTGCATTTTGCCTGGGCTGCCGCCATCCTGAAAATTACCGGCCATGGCGGCAAACGCATAATTGTCCGCCGGGTTGGCATTGTAGATGATCGTCCTGGGCAGCGAGCCGGCACGATCCAAAGAGTCAAGATATCTGCCCAGTGACTGGATCTGAGGCCAATCGCCGATGGAATCAAATCCCATGTCCCGGCCGTGGCCGTTGAGCATGCGGCCATTGGCGTTGCGATAGGCGCCCAGATGCAACTGCTTGGTCCATCCTTTTTCCGCGTCAAGATGGCCAAAGAAGATCATCAGGTAGCTGGAGAACTTGTCGGCTTCTTCCCGGCCCAGGGTTTGTCCGCTCCGTACCCGGCCAAAGGCAGCGGCGGCTTCTGCTTCTGTGCAGGGTTCGGCATAGCAATGGTCCAGGCCATGATCGGAAAGCCGGCAGCCGTGCTGATGGAATGCATCATGCCGCTGGCGCAACGCTGCCAGGAAATCGACGAACCGCGCAATCTCGACGTTCGCGCTGCGGCTGAGCTTGTCCACCCATTGGTTGAAGCTTGCCGGGTCCGTGGTGCGCAGGGCGCGGTCAGGACGAAACGTCGGAAACACTCGTGTCGCCAGGCCGGACTCGCGAATCTGCCGGTGATATTGGAGAGAATCTGTTGGATCGTCCGTGGTGCACACGGCTGTGACACGAAACCGTTCGAGAATTCCCCGCGCAGAAAGCCCGTCATCCTGCAGCCGTTCATTGGCACGCTTCCAGATGGCGGGGGCGCTATCCTCGTTCAGCAGCTCGTCCACGCCGAAATAACGTTTCAACTCCAGGTGCGCCCAGTGGTACAACGGATTCCTGAGCGTTTGCGGCACGGTCCTGGCCCAGGCCAGAAACTTCTGGTACGGCTCAGCATCGCCGGTGCAATAGCGCTCCGGAACACCATTGGCCCGCATGGCCCGCCACTTGTAGTGGTCGCCTTCCAGCCAGATCTCAAACAGGTTGCTGAAACGACGATTTTCGGCGATATCTTTGGGGCAAAGATGGCAATGGTAGTCGAGAATGGGCTGTTCGGCCGCAAACGTTTTATAGAGGCAGTGGGCAGTCGCACTGTGTAATAAGAAATTGTCCGTTATGAATTCCATTTCAGTTCCGTTCTTCCGTAACGAAATGATCCTCTGGCATCAGTCTCAGTACCGCTCGCTTACCAGCTTGCCGTTGACATGCACGTTGCTCAAACGCAGGTCTTTCACGTTCTCCAGCACATTGGGTTTTTCCACGCCATGCAAATTGCAATCCACTAAATGGACATCCGCGATGGGCGCATTCTTGAACCCGCGCAGATAGAGCGCATATTGGGCCTTTTTGGTCGTAAGGTTTCTCAGTTCGACGTTGCGGACGACCGGGGTGAACTTTCCCGCTTCACCCTCTTCGTAAAAGAAATCGATGGAGAGGCCCGCCTGCGCCACCTCGCCTATCTCGATATTGCGGACATGGATATTTTCCAGCACTCCACCACGCATTGCGTTGTTCTTGATCCGCACTGCGGAATCCAGGCGCGGGCTGTCCATACGGCAGTTTTGCGCAAACACGTTGCGCACGCCGCCGGAAATCTCGCTTCCAATCGTCACACCGCCGTGACCATCCTGCATGTGGCAATCCTGGATCACGATGTTCTCGGAGCGCGCGTTTACGCGACGGCCATCCTCATTCCGCCCCGCTTTGATGGCGATGCAGTCATCGCCGGTATTGAAGTTGCAATCTCTGATCAGCACATCCGTGCAGGACTCAGGATCGCAGCCATCGGTATTGGGGCCGGATTCGCGGTTCAAATCGGCGCCGGTAATCGTCATCTTGCGCACGGTCACATTCGTGCACAGCACAGGATGGACCTGCCACA
>Ga0126383_10001616_pt1 | contig 14127 bp, 11 predicted proteins | sample PanSoiMetPlot_35_FD_96882 | JGI IMG/M metagenome (GOLD analysis project Ga0126383, IMG submission 96882) | Tropical forest soil microbial communities from Panama - MetaG Plot_35 | ecosystem: Environmental > Terrestrial > Soil > Tropical forest > Bulk soil | place: Panama | collected 2016-02-17
TCTCGCAACGGGCTCGGAGAAAAAGTGGAGGCACTGTTCGTAGGGCTAAAGAATTACATCGGACTACCCCGACTGAGGCTACGCCGGATGCGCTTCGTGCGCGAGCAGTTCTACCTGGCGGCCACGGCGCAGAACCTGAAACGGCTGGTGCGATTCCTCAGCCGTAAATCAACCCCGCAGATGGCAACTGCATGAACCTGGCCGGAAGAGACGAAAGAAGCGAATAACCAGGAGACTGGCAGGGACAAAAAACGCGTCGTGAAGCGAGATTTTTCAACAGACACGGGCGTTTACACAACTTTGCGCTTTTTGTTCGCCAAACGCGGGGTCAATGAGCTCGCGATTTATCGCCAGGCGACTTGTACGGCCCTCTGCTGAACCACCCTATGACGAAGAAATCGCACGGAAAAGCCGGATGCAGTCTGTAACAACACTGCTATCGAGTTGCCCCCACGTTCGTCTCATACCTGGCAAGGAGAAACCGATGAATCGAATCGTTCGGGCTGTGCTGCACATCGTTCTCGGAACGGCTCTGGCGCCGTGCATTCTCGGCCAGGCTGAGGAAAAGCCAGTCAAGATCAATGACGCAATTTCTATGGTCCCAGCGACCGGCAATGTGTACCTCGTAACGACTCCCGCCGGAGATGTGGTGATCGACACCGCCGCGGCAGAAATAGCCGGCGAAGTCAAAAAGATCTTCGACAGCGAACCTCACGGACCGATCAAGTACATCATTCTCACGCACGCGCATGCGGATCATATCGGTGGAATTTCACTTTGGAAAGAGCCCGACACACAAATCATCGCGCAGAGGAATTGTGTAGAGTTCGTACACTACGTCGCCCGACTTGAAGGGTTCTTCGCTCCCCGCAATGCCGCGGCGTTCAACCGTGCATCACCGTTCGTGGGACCATGGGCGGGAAATTTTGGCGGGAAAATCGAACCCAACATCTTGTTTGATGAAAGCTACAAATTCACCTTAGGTGGGGTCGAGTTTGATCTTTTCAGCACTCCGGGAGAAACGCCTGACCACTTGACGGTTTGGCTCCCGGCATACAAGGCTGCTTTTATTGGAGACAATTACTTCGGCATCACTACTCCCGAGCCCAACTCATTCCCCAACCTTTATGCCATTCGCGGCACGAAACCTCGCTGGGCCCTCGACTGGATTAAATCGCTCGATACCGTTCTTGCGCTCAAGCCTGAAATCGTTCTGAACGGCCATGGCGAGCCGATTATCGGCAATGCGGAGATCACGCGCCGTCTTACGCGTTATCGGAATGCGATCCAGTACGTCCATGACGAAACTGTAAAAGGCATGAATGCCGGCAAGGATGTGTTCGCTCTGATGCAAGAGATCAAGCTCCCGCCGAACTACGACTTGATTGAGATTTTCGGGAAAGTCAGCTGGTCGGTGCGTGGAATCTATGACGGATACGCCGGCTGGTATGACGGGAACCCCACGTCCATGTACGAACTCCCGCCGTCTTCCGTGTATCCGGACTTGGTAAGGCTCGCTGGCGGGCCTGAGCCGCTGGCACGGCTCGCTATGGAAAAAATAGAAGCGGGCAAGCCGGTGGAAGCTCTGCACTTGACAGATGTGATCCTCGCCTACGACCAGAAGAGCGTCCCCGCGCTGAATGCCAGGATCAAAGCGATGGAATACTTGCGCTGGCGCACACAAAACCGCCTCGAGTCTGGCTGGCTCGACTATGGGATACGGCTTGCAAAAGAGAAGCTGGCGCCTGCGCCCTGAGCGGAGATCCAAATTTTGAACACAATATTCTCGGCTTCATTCTCAACTCCAATGGTTTATAGAAACAGCGTTTACACTTGTAACCTTCTGGTTAGGAGTTTAATTGCGCTATTTGGTTTGGCTGAACACTCGCCTGGCATCCCTTCGTCATTTTCAAAATGTGACAGTCGTACTTTGAACTTTGAACCGGTCCTCGGATAGTACAGGCCAAATGCTGATGCCGCGGGCGACGTACGTACCAAACCGTCTACGGCTCACAGCGTATCTTTTAGCCAGGAGTTGACCGTATGCGATGAGAGCGATTGTCCTTGAGTCTCCTAGTTGCTCTGACGAATCTGGAGTTTTTCCCGGATAAACGCCTGAGAAATTGCCGTCCGGACCCCTAGATAAATCGTCGGAAGAGAGGGTGGCTATCGTTCGAGGGTGGTATCACCATCGACGAAAAAAGTGGATCTTCCAAACTACCACGTTTTCCGGCATGCTTTGAACCGCTTGAAATGTGATTAGGTACGTTGCACCTCAGCCTGGAATGTTCAAACCCGACGCATTGCGCAACGTTGGGATTCTCCGCCGATGTTGAAAAGTCCTCGGAAGTGAACTGGATAGACCTTTACACACGAGTAAAAGATGTCCCTGAAAAAGCAAACTAGGCATCGCCAAGCTCAAACAGTTCTAATCGTGGCCGCAACTTTGTTCTTTTGTACTTACCACCCTGTTGCCTTCGCGCAAACGGATTCGGTTGTACCAGGAGTTTCGATGGAACACGAGGCGCGGCTCCATGATTTTCAGGCAATCGAGTTCCGCCGGTATACAGTAAAGCAGGGCGAACGCAAGCGCTTCGCGCAATACTTTGACGCCTACTTTCCCGAGGCATTTCAACAATTGGGGGCTATTGCAGCAGGTTCCTTCTTGGAGCGCAAGAATCCGAATGGCTTCACTTGGATCCGCGGTTTTCACACAATTGATGATCGGGCAGTAGAGGACGCAGCCTTTTATTACGGGTCTGTCTGGAACGAACACAGAAACACGTTGAACGATCTGATGACTGATTCAGACAATGTGATCTTGCTTCGCCCATTGAACGCTGACCGCGGTGTGACTATTCTGCCTGCCGTCGATCCCGTAAATGAACCGAATGGAGCGCAGGGAGTCGTCGTAGCTCAGATATTCGCGGTCAAGGCAGGAGATGTTGACCGCTTCACCACCTCGGCGGAACCGACATTTGCGAAATATCGGGCCGCGGGTGCACGGGAAGCCGGAGTTCTGGTTACATTGGACGTACGGAACAATTTCCCACAGCTTCCGGTGCGAACAGACGGCCCCTATCTGGTCTGGCTGGGTATTCTACCTAACAATCAGACCTTAGAAAGAGACTTTACGCCGGTGGTTGACGGTTCGGCGGCATCGCTCAATAGCATAGGATTGCTTAGATCGACGCCAGAGTTCATTGTCCTTGATCCCACTCAGCGTTCGCGCCTGCGCTGGCTCCCTTCATGGAAGTGATCGAGTCAACTGGATGCGCTTCTATGAGCCCCGGTCAATGACGCGACCAATTATGCTCGAATTGGGTCAGGGATTAGGGGCCGGTCAACGCCAGCTACCCGCATCCATCGTTACCCTTCCAGCCTGAACCGCGTCTCTGCCAAACGGTACATGGGTCGCCAAAGTGTGCGGTTGACGGTTACGACAACAGCAGCCATAAGGATGGTAGCCGCCAGTAGCAGAGTAAAGTTCCCCGAATCTGTGGCGTGACTGATGGTTGCGCCCAGGCCGACAGTCGAAATGGTCTGTCCATTCAGGTGAAAGTACTCGGCGACGATGCTGGCGTTCCATGCTCCGCCAGCTGCTGTAACCAGGCCCGTGACCAGGTAAGGAAAAATACCTGGAAGGATGAGTTTTTGCCACTTCTCCCGCTGGCCAAAACGAAAGATGTCTGTGGCTTCCTTCAGGTCGGTGGGAATGGCCATGGCTCCGGCAATCACGTTAAACAAGACATACCATTGCGTTCCCAGCAACAGAAGAACAATTGAACCAACCCCGAGTCCGCCCCCGACGCGTATCAGTACCAGTAGTACCACTGGGAATAATGCTGTGGCGGGAACGGAGGCGGCAATTTGCGCGAGCGGCTGAGCGATGCGCGCCAATCTTGGATTGAATCCGATTTTGACCCCAACCGGGACCGTCCACGCGACGGCAATGGCGAGAGCACAAAATACACGCAGGAACGTAGCACCAACGCCGAGTCCCAGAGCTTGAAAGTCAGGGCGTGTCAATTGGCCCAGTAACCTTACGGCGTCGACTAGGGCGAGGAGGATCCCGATAGCGGTCACGACACCTATTGCCCGCAATATCCATATTCGGATCTTCGGGTCGGGAGCGGCGCCGACTGATGTTGCACGTCTGGCGAAGTATAACGCGGTCCGCTCGCCCAGCGGACGAGTAATGCGCTGATTCAAGAGGCGCAGGGCTTTCGATCTCCGGAGCAGCGTCAGAATGGGTGAACGGGGCGCCTCTGCTGATTCAACCTGCTCGAACTTGAACTTTTGTGCCCATACGATCACAGGACGCCAGACGAGCTGATCGAGGAGCACAATGACCCCCACCATCGCAACTAGACCCCACAAGATCGCGTGTGTGTCTCCGGCGCTCGCCGCCGTCTGCAGATAGGAACCCAGGCCAGGAAGGCGGAAGTCACGCGAGCCAAGAACAAACATTTCACAAGCCATCAAAAAGAACCACCCACCCGCAACCGACATCATGGAATTCCAGATCAGACCCAAAGCTGCATATGGCAGTTCCATCTGAGTGAATCGCTGCCAATCCGTGAACCGGTAAATCCGAGCAGCTTCGTGCATTTCCGCCGGGATGCTTTTCAGCGAGGAATAGAAGCTGAAAGTCATGTTCCACACTTGCCCGGTGAAGATGAGCAGAATTGCGCCTAACTCAATGCCAAATTGGTGCCGCGGGAACATCGAAACCATGGCCAACATAACGCCCGGAAGAAAGCTAAGCACCGGGATGGATTGAAGAATGTCCAAAAGCGGGATCATGAACCGTTCCGCCTTGGAGTTATAGGCGGCGATATAGCCGTAAACGAGTGTGAAGATCAGGCTCAGAAAATAAGCCACCACAATGCGCAAAAGTGAATAGAGAGCGTAGCCGGGGAGAGCAGCCGGACTGTTCGAGATATGCACCTCGGGCGAAAACGGGCTTGCCCAGTATCGGGCGAGCACCAGAATGGAATAAAAGAGCGCAAGCCCCGCGGCGAAAATCGGTACATCCGTGAGGACCGACCAAGTTCGGCGTGGAAGAAGCCCCCAGGGCGTTGTCGGGCTCGTGATTCTCTGGGTCATTCCGAAGGAACTCCCGGGTGCTCAAGATCGTGAAGGACCGGGCTGTCACGACGTAACAGCCGATCGTTTTCCGGATCGTAGACGAACAGTTCGGCGTAACGTCCCCAGTTCAACACCGTTTCGATCTGCGCCTCGACCTCGCCCCGCGAAAAGTGTTCGTCCAGCACGTCACGGAAGAATTCCAGAGGTACAGCCCCGTCAGATTTCCGATCGAGCGCGGTACGAATCTGCTGCATCAACGGAACATGCGTGAGAATCGCATCGCGAAACACCTTTTTGCGAGCTTCGATTTCTGCTTCGGCGAATGCTTTGCCTTCCCGAGTAATTTCCACGTCCCCTTCCTTCGATTTGGCGAAGCCCAACAGGACCGCCTCCTCAACGATTGGAAACAGGTCGTCGACCTCCATAAGGAGATCTTCTGCGAGATGGTATAGATCCTCTTTCCCGCCGCGCTCGTTCAGAAATTCCAGAAGACCTGCCATCCCACCTGGCCTTGCGTGTGGCAACATTTGATACCGGGGTTTCGTACGACGGTCCACCTTTCCGGGCGGCGCTAGCTCCAGCGCCGGTTGTGTCATGACCTTGTAGATATAGTCCACGTAGACCAGGAACTCGGCAGACTTGCGGTCTCGCGGTTGCACCAGCGGAATGCGGAAGTCAGCTCGAATCCTCGCAGGGTGAGTACTAAGCACTATGACGCGGTCGGCGAGTAGGACAGCCTCTTCGATGTTGTGCGTAACCAGGAAGATTGTCTTCGTTGGAATCAGTCTCTTTTGCCAGAGTTCCAACAACTCACCACGCAGGTTCTCGGCAGTCAGTACGTCGAGGGCGGAGAACGGCTCATCCATGAAAAGCACTTCCGGCTCTACTGCCAGTGCGCGCGCAAATCCCACCCGCTGCTTCATCCCGCCGGACAGCTCCTTGGGATAAGCGTTTTCGAAGCCCCTGAGACCGACAGATGACAGGGCGTGCAGCGCGCGACGGTGCCGTGCTTTGTGCCTTTCACCGCGGGCGAGTAACGGCGCTTCCACATTCTCCAGTACTGTCAACCAGGGAAATAGGGCAAAGCTCTGGAAAACAATCGCCACGTTGGGATGGGCGTCCGCTAAGGGTTTTCCATGCCAAAGCACGGTACCGGCAGAAGCCTGGGCGAGCCCTGAAAGAATTCTTAGAAGCGTCGACTTACCCGAACCCGACGGCCCGAGCAGAGCAATGATCGCATCACTCTCCACATAGATGTCCAGCGGAGCGATCACTTGAATCTGCCTCCCGTCTGGCTGCTGAAACTGCTTCTCAATATCTCTCGCCTCAATGATGTATTCCGCAGATTTGGCCGGTCTGAGACCGGCGGCTTCTGGAACTCGGGCAACATCTGACTGAATTGGCGCCTCGATTGTTGTCCCGGAGAGTTCGTCCATCAGCCGTTGCCAAGCTTCCTCTGGCAGTTCGTCAAGGAACCTCATCCGCTCAGTTGGATCGATGGTGTCAATGATTGCGCGAATCTCCTTCGTCGGTCGACTGTGCAGGAGTACGTATTCGTGGTAATAAGGGAAGCGGCTCACGATAGCGGCGGCCAGATCGATGGGAAGTGCGCGAAAAATCGCCCGTTGATCCTCATAAGGAGCTTTAGCAAGCACGTCGGCTGCAGTTGGCAGGTCGAGCTTTCGCAGCAACATGACCACATCGTTCATGCGGCCCGCCGTTAATAGTTCGCGCACGACTTCATTTGCGTTCTGCGACATTCACCAACCTCACCAACCTTTTGAAAACCAGGCTAGGTGACGCAACTCGTAGCTGACTGACGGGCTTAGCAGCACGTTCAGGCTTCTTCCAAGCGAAGAAGGCGATCACCTGTTATGGCGATTATAGGGGACGCCGAATAGAGACGGGGGCGGGAGCAAAATGCCAAAATAAGCGGGCTTTGCCGGAACACTGCGGCCGATATAATCAGAACTAACGCGACTGCCGTGCTGCTTGTTGTGCTTGAGTAAACGGGACAATTTCGCGATGGTGGTATTGCTGTTGACAGGATGCCCCCAATCCAGCCGCTCAATAACCACCTGTGGTTGGCGAAGGGTCGTAGCAAGACTTAATTTAGGAACCCCGCCCGGCCACGATGATAACCACTGCAAACCGCGGCCGCGAGGGATCTCGTCCATGCCAGTGACTCCACGTCCTGCAATTTCTGGCGAGTCGAGCCCACTCGACAAACATTCCAGCGAGCCATCCGACTCCCAACTGGTTTGAAACGCCGTACCGTCTCCCGCAGCTCAGCCGTCGTGCCCGGCGGGCTAAGAATCCCATCAAGGACTGGTGATCGGTCGCTTGCTGTCGTCCGCGGCACTTGCTCCACCCAGCGCCGCTCCCCCGATTGGACGTAACTCTCGGACGGGCCGTTGGCAGTGCAAGCCGCGTGCCTGCATCCCGCAAGTGTGCTACAGCTGAAGTTCAATACCCGCCCGGCCCCTGTACTCCAATAAGAGTACCTCGTGGTAAAAAAATTCCTGCGTATTGCACCCGATTCAAGACGGTCTTAACGTGTGTTTGAAAGAGCCGATTTCCCAGCTCATCAGTCGATGTAATGGAAATCGGAAGCGTGAACTCCTCGTGGCCGGGTGGCGTGAAGAGTAGAAATCCCGCCACTTTTGCGGACCCTCCCGGCCGCTTAGGAAAGTCTCGCCGTTGGATTCGTCCCCGAACCGCTCTTTCTACGGCCACGAGCTTCGCTTCGTCCGGAGAAGTCAGCCTATTTCTTTGCGATAGCACCGATCCCCTAGAATGGTATCTTATGCGTCCTCGTCTCGTGATTCTCGTAACTGTTTGCGTTTTCTTGCTGGTGTTCGTCGTCTGGCGTCTGCGATCAACAAGACTCGCAAGCCAATCGGCAATTTCCGCGACTTCCACAAATACATCGGTCCCAGCAGAGACAACCGTTTCGCCCACTGAGCAAGTTCCAACCGCTGTGTATGCACATAATCTGATGCTGCGAAAAGGGCCCGACTTTCGTATTTACGTTCGCTGGTTGCGGGGAAATATGGTTCGCACTCGTCGCAATGTGAATCCAACTTTTGATGATCCGGAGTCGTTTTTTCTTGACATCAAAACTGGCGTGATTCGCGCCAACGTCGGAGATATCGGTAACTTCCTCAATGCCGCAAATGTAAAAGGTTCACCGCTAAGAAACATCACGCTTCAGGCCGAAGACGATCACATCAAACTAAAAGGGACCTTGCACAAGCTCATTCCAATGCCGATCGAACTGCTCGGCAGCGTAACGGCAACCTCTGACAATCGAATTCAAGTACACGTCACAAAACTCTCGGTTCTAAAAATTCCCTTAAAGGGACTTCTCGGCGGATTACACATCAGTGTCTCAGACCTTTTTCAGCCCAAGGGCATGCCCGGTGTTCAAGTGTCGGGTAATGACATCTTGTTCGACACAGTCAAACTCCTACCGCCGCCTCATATCCGCGGACAACTAACGAGAGTGCGCGTCATCAGTCCCGATATCGAACAAGTTTACGGAAATGCTGAAGAGGCCGTGACCCGCGTCGAACAGTGGAGAAACTTTCTCCGCTTAAACGACGGCACCATAGACTTCGGAAAACTCACCATGCGTCACGTGGATCTCACTATGGTGGATCTCTCGAATGACGCCTGGTTTGATCTGGATCTCAACAACTACCAAAATCAATTAGTGTACGGTTATACGCGCATGACTCCGCAAGCTGGCCTGTTAATCTTCATGCCTGATCTGGACAGTCTTCTGAAAACCAAAGGAAAGCAGAATATTAGTATGGAGTGGATGAAGCATCGCAACCTTCCTCCTCCGCCAGATGTCACGGCCAAGTAGCTTTCAGTGACTTCACCGACCATCAGGATTGGCGCACCTAGACTACGGGCTGACTTCTTGCGCGCCTCGAACAGCCAAATCCAAGACAGGTGGATATCTGGATCGAGATACCTCTCTAGTCCGCCCTGGCACCAATGGGGTTGCGTTCACACGTGCTTTTGGTTAGAAAGGCGGACACGATTTACTGGGATTGCGAGGAAAATATATGGCAGAAGAGAAGGCTGCGAAGTCGGTCCAAAACAAGCTCGTGATTCGCAACATCGGGCTGTGTTTGAGTGGAGATCTGACTCGTCCTGTACTCGATGCGGATACCCTTGTTGCCGTCGACGGTCGTATTGCCGCTATTGGTAGAGAGAAGGATATCGATGGCGAAGGGGCGACCACGGTTGTCGATGTCAAGGGAACAACTCTCATTCCGGGCTTGATCGATAGCCATGTGCACCCCGTTGCGGGTGACTGGACGCCGCGACAGAATCAGTTGGGGTGGATTGACAGCTACTTGCATGGGGGCGTAACGACCATGATTTCCGCCGGCGAGGTGCATACACCCGGGCGGCCGAAAGATGTGGTGGGATTGAAGGCGATGGCCATTTTTGCGCAGCGGGCATTCTCCGCATTCCGGCCGGGCGGCGTCAGGATTCATGCTGGTGCCCCGGTAATCGAGCACGGCATGGAAGAGGAAGACTTCAGGGACTTGGCAGCCGCCGGTGTAACCATGCTTGGTGAGGTGGGGCTGGGGAGTGTCAAGGACGGGGCAACCGCTCGTCAAATGGTGGCGTGGGCGCGCAAGCACGGTATTCAAAGCACGATACACACGGGAGGGCCGTCCATTCCCGGGTCCAGCCTCATTGATAAAGACATTGTGCTGGCGGCCGATGCTGATGTGATAGGACACATCAATGGCGGACATACGGCACTGCCAGACGATCAGATAGTTGACTTGTGCGAAGCCTCTTCCCGGGCTCTCGAAATTGTTCACAACGGAAACGAGAAGGCAGCCTTGCTTACGTTGCGAACCGCGAAGGAGCTGAATCAATTAAGCCGTGTCATTTTGGGGACGGATTCTCCTGCCGGCTCCGGCGTGCAGCCGCTGGGCATTCTACGGGTAATTTCCATGCTGTCGTCGCTCGGCGATGTACCGGCTGAGCTGGCCGTGTGTTTCGCTACCGGGAATACCGCCAAGATTCGCCAGCTGGACTGCGGAATGGTCGAAAATGGCCGCGCCGCGACTTTTGTCATCATCGACAAGGCGCAATATTCATCCGGCAAAACGGTTCTGGACAGCGTTCAACGCGGCGATCTCCCGGGGATTGGGATGGTTATCATCGATGGGTTGGTAAGCGCGCATAGAAGCCGCAATACCCCGCCCGCTACCAAGGTGCCGGAGATTGTTGGATCATGAACCTGAGCCCAAGGATGGACAGGGTTTGGAACGGAAGGGATCTGCATCGATGTTTATGTGTGAAGATCCGCGATCAATTTTTAGCGTAAACCGTCTTCCCCTTTAATCTGGTCCTTGGTCAAACCACCGACTCGCGCGAGGGGACGGCCACTGTCGGTGATCGCAATGGCCACCATGATTTCGTTGGCGCGGGGTGCATCGTTGATGCGGACTTCCATGCCGTCGAAGTGACTACGGACGTAGGCTGCGTCTTTGTGCCCTAAGGGGATATCAAGGACCACGCCCATCCCACCGCGCTTCTTGGATGAGGGAATGAGGGCGGCGCCTTTACCGAGAACTTTCCGCACAGGGGTACCAAGTTTGGGATGTAAGATCGCGGCGGCGTGTTCAATTTCGCCGTTTTCACCGACGGCAGCAGCCTTGCCATAACTTTCAGCAGCCGGTGCAGAAATGCCGAGGGCGGCAACGGCCCGCTGAGTAAGAAGCTCGCCCAGTTCTTCGCCAATAGCGATCAATTCCGACAAATCCTCCACGTACTTGCCCGCGCACGGGTTCTCGATGACGGCGACAGCGGCAGCGCGGCGGCTGGGCGGATTTACGGACCGGCCCATTTCGTTTTGGGTTTCTTCTAAAAAAGTTGCCAGCTTGCGGATTCGAGCCTTCATCGCAGTCCGTCTTCTCCCTTGATTTCCGATGCCTTGAGGCCACCGACGCGCGCATGAACGCGCGGGCCAGTGGTCATTACCAGGGCCAACACGATTTCGCCGGCGCAGGGCGCATCTCCGATGCCGACTTCCATCGCATCGAAATGGCTCCGCACATAGGAGGCATTGATGTGAGTAATGGGAACATCGAGTCTAGTGCCAGGACCGCCAACTTTCTTTGTCGACGCCACTATCGCCTTGGCATCGCCCAGGAGTTGACGCATTGCATATCCGCCAGGAACATGCCACAGAGCGCCATGCTCGAGTTCACCCGCCGATCCGACAATTGCCCCCTTGCCAAAGCCCTCCACAGTTTTACGATTTCCCCCCAGCGCAGCGATAAGCGACTCGGCCATTTCGAGGCCAAGCGGCTTGAGGTCTTCCATGAACCCGGCGATGTCCTCCACATAGCGACCGGCAAATGGATTATGAATCACAGCCAGTGCGGCGCTGCGGCGGAGTGGGTGCGTGGGAGCCGGGCCACCTTCGTGATAAATCTCCTCGACAATCATCAGCTTCTTTCTGACCGGGACCTCAGCCATGGGAAAGGCTCCGAGGAAGGTTCGCCATTCTTAGTGATAAGACAGCATTGCGCGCGGAGACCACCCGTGTCACTTTCTGAAGACGCAGCGCCGCGGAATGGATCAAAGATTCTGACATAAGGCACTCAGCAACGGCCGCACCGTTCGCGAGGGCGAGTTCAACGTCGTTGACCGATAATTCGCCTACGTATTCGGTGACCAGCAGGTCCCCGAGATCGCTGTCGGGAGAGATGCTGCGCGCCGGAACACGATGGATACTAGAGTGTTCCGGCAGATTGACGGCATTGGCAATGATCGTAGCAGCGGCGTCGGCCATTGTGGGTCGCCGCGCCAAAACCGTTACCGCATCGGCAATTCCCAGGGAAAAGCTGCGGCCGCGCCAGCCGCTGGTAGCAATCCCGCCGATAGCGTCACTCGAACACAAAGTAGCGGTACCAAACAGCGACGGACAGTCTGGTCTTGCAATCATTCCTACAACAAACTGCTCACCAGGGGAAAGGTACAGGGCAATATCGCCGCCATTGTTTACGTACGCTTTCGATAGCTGCGCGACAGAAGTCATCGCTTCCAGGATTTCTTCAGCGACTGCACCGGCGACCGCCGCCATGGGAGTAATGAAAGTCCGTGCGGAGTAAGGCGCCACAGCCGCGGCCATGGAGCGGGCTACTCTGTGTTGAGGCTTCGGCGTGTTCGGTCCAACCCGCGTCCGCAACAGGTCCAATTCCGAGCACAGTTCATCGAGCACAGTGACAAATCGTCTGATTGCCGCCTCATAGGCGGCTTTCACTAACTCCGAGCTACCGAATGCTTCGATGATCAGATCAATGGGTCCATCCTGCAGGTGTAGCCGCCTTCCATCGGGAAGAAATTTAATCTGCGCCCTCACGATCGCTCCTGCCGCTTGGCCGAGGAAAGCGGCCAGGGGTTGTTTGCCCGTGCCGCCAGGTGGCGCCTGGTTGTGTCAGAGACAATCGCGTTCAACGAACGGACCTGATCTAGGTAGCCGCCCAGGGCCGCGTAGTCCGCCAGCTTCAACGTGAATTCGATGGGTGCCACCAAGGCCGGTGTGGGAACGTAGCCGAAGGCATTTTCCGGCATGCGAGTGACATCAACCATAAACGTAATTCCCCCGCCCGGCCAAATATATACAGGGGCGCCGCCACAGGTGACGCGAGTTAGCGCGTCCCGGACCGAATCGGTTAGCCGCACGGGATTCTCGGTGACGCCGGCGCGCAGTGATCCTCCAGCGCCTCCCATAAAGAGCACGGTACAGAGCGCTGGCTCGCAATTTTCCTTTATTCTGGCCACCGATTCGCTTAACGAAGCAGGCAACTGTTTCGCCAGCGGCTGCAAGTCTTGGTCGAGTTCAAAGTAGGCGTGATGTTCTCCCGTAGTGCTCACCATCAATAGGCGTAGTCCCGGCCAAGCGATTTTCCGATTAAATTCTTTAAGAATCGAAAGGGGGGTCTGAATGTTCGTTCCACCCCAAGCGTTGCCCGGTTCGGCGACCTGAAAGTAGCGGCCGGGAGTCGAGCGCCGTCCCCTTATTTTGATTCCGGTTTGCGGCATACCCAGCAGTTTGCCCGCCTGATGCTCTGACAGAACACCGGTAATGTGGTCATCGACGACTACAACTTCATCAACTTTGTTGAACCACTGCTTGGCGAACATGCCGATGGTCGCCGAGCCGCAACCCACGCGCATGCGCTCTTCCTGAACACCGTCAACCACGGGCGCTTTGCCCGCTTGAACCACGATTTTCGCGCCTTGGTCGATCGAAAGCTCCACCGCTTTGCCATTACAAAGGTCGAGCAAGGTTTCGCAGGTGACGGTACCTTCGTGGCGTGTGCCGCCGGTTAGGTGACGTACTCCGCCTAGGGAAAGCATCTGCGAGCCATATTCGCCGGTGGTGACGTGGCCCACTGGCTCTCCTTGGGCACGGACGAGGTTCGTTTCGGGCCCGAGGTGGCGGTCGGTGTCGATCTTCACCTTGACGCCGCAATAGCTAAAAATCCCCTCGGTGACGACCGTGACCGTGTCCACGCCTTCGACTTCCGAGGAAACGATGAACGGGGCAGGCTTGTAGTCGGGGTAGGTGGTGCCGGCGCCGATAGCGGTGACAAAACTTTCAGGACCGGCGACGAGATTCCCATCCCATTCGCGTTCCCGCTCGAGAAAGGGGACGACCGAATCACCGCGCGACATAGCCCGGTCGAGAAGAATATGAGGATCGAGCCGGACCAGTTGGCCCTCTCGGTTGCCATATCGGTCGCACGCGCCCATCCGGCCGGGCTTGATGTAGCACAGGACTGGGCAGGCATCGCATCTGATGGCATCATCTTTCTCAGGCACGGCTTTTGTCCTCTTGCGCGGCCAGTATCGCGGCACGAATGCGGTCCGGCGTGGCTGGTATGCGCCGGATGCGCACGCCGGTGGCGTCGTGAATGGCGTTGAGAATCGCGGGAGCCGTGGGAATCACTGCTTGCTCCCCGATTCCTTTAGCGCCAAAGGGACCAA
>Ga0126383_10001619_pt1 | contig 14123 bp, 14 predicted proteins | sample PanSoiMetPlot_35_FD_96882 | JGI IMG/M metagenome (GOLD analysis project Ga0126383, IMG submission 96882) | Tropical forest soil microbial communities from Panama - MetaG Plot_35 | ecosystem: Environmental > Terrestrial > Soil > Tropical forest > Bulk soil | place: Panama | collected 2016-02-17
GACGATTTTACTCCCGATAAAACCCGCAATGAGGCCAAGTATGATCCAACTGATGATGGACATAAGTATCCTCCAACGCAAAGGTTGCTTGCAGTGAGCTTGCAGCGCCTACGTCCTGCTCCCCTCACCTCAGTTCAGGCTGCGTCGGCAACCGACCATTCGGCGTGAGCTTGTCTACGACGTTGGGCAGAATCTGGGATAAATGCGACGTAATTTCCTGTTCCGACAAGCCGGATTTTTGCGCCAAGATTTTGATGATCTGCGGACCCAGCGCCGAACCGAGCTGGTTCGGAGAAATTGGTTGATTCTGTCCAGACCCAATCCACGAATTCATTACGTCGCCAAGGCCCTTCTGTTGGAACTGGCTAAGCAGACCGCCCAGTCCCCCTAGCAGATCACCACTTTGGTCGCGGGACGGCGGAGCCGCCGGACTTGATGATGCAGCGCCGCTTTTGAAAAGGGCACCTGATGCTAAAAGCGCACCTAGCGCTATGATTAACGGTTTTGCCAGATTGCCTTTCGGCACTGCTGAACCAAGAACATCATCTAGAGTTCCCATTGCACACTCCTTGAGACAAGTCGCGAGTAGCGGCACCCACTAATTCGACTCAGGATCATTCGTCGCTTCGCGTCCGTGCGCTATTGGACCCTGGTCCAATTGGCCAAGGTCAAGGCCTCGATACAGGGGATGCCTATTTTATAGGCGTTTATGCCAACTCGGTTGAGGGTATTCCAACAGCGTTGCCGAAACCACGATGCTGTAGCGTCATAGTGTAATGCCACCTGCCGCGGCGACAATAGTGCTCTTGTTTTTCGCGTGGACCTACGTCCACTAACGTACCGCGGGGAGCAAGCCCTTCCCAAGCCCGCAAATATTGCCCAGCGCCAATGCCCCTTTTTCTCTCCCCCAGCGGATGAGCCGTAAAGGATGAGTTGTAAAGCTCGTTAGTACAGTGAGTTTTTCTTTGTCATCTCGGTCCCGGACGTGCCAAAAACACTTTGCGGGCCGAACTTGCATGGATTGGGGCTGAGATGGCTAAGCGAGCCGGTATAGTTGCTTGGTTGATGGGACTCGTCGCGCTCATCGCTATTACGGCTTGGTCCGGGTTGAATGCGGTTGGCCATGCAGTCGCTGACGTCGGGTGGGGAATTCTCTTTGTTGTAACGGTGCGTGTCGTCACGGTATCCCTGGCGGGAACGGGCTGGTGGCTGCTCTTTCCGCTGAAGATGCGACCGCAGCTTCAAACCTGCATCGCCCTGAGATTCATTCGGGAAGCGACCAATGTTCTTCTACCCTTGGCGCAGATTGGCGGCGATCTCGTCGGTGCAGGCCTGCTGACGCTTTACGCGATTCCGGCCGCGCTCGCGGTAGCAAGCGTCATCGTTGATGTCCTGCTTCAGGCAGCAACCCAGTTTCTATTCGCATTCCTCGGTCTGTTTGTCCTGATTGCCCTCGGGGGTGACGCGACGCTAGCGTGGGCTGCAGCGCTGGGGCTTGGTTTTGCCGGCACGATGCTCGCCGGGTTCTATTTCGGGCAACGTCGCGGCGGGCAACGCATTCTTCATTTTGTCATAAAACGTCTCACAGGCGATCGTAAGTGGGGCGCGTTGGGAACGGTCGACGCTGTCTACCAAAACCTGTCCATGATCTACGCGGTCCAGTCCGATCTTATCGCCGGCGTCGTCGTGCATCTGATCGGTTGGATTGTTGGTGTCGCAGAGGTCCTAGTTGTGTTTGCTTTTATAGGCAACCCGATCAGCCTGGCCGAGGCGCTGGTCATCGAGAGCCTCATGCATGCGATTCGCGGTGTGGCTTTTGTTATCCCCAATGCACTCGGGGCGCAGGAAGGCGGCTTAGTGCTACTGTGCGCCGTGTTCGGGATTCCGCCCGAACAGGCGATAGCGTTATCACTTGTCAAGCGGGCTGCCGATCTCACGCTTGGTGTGCCCGGACTCGTCGGTTGGCAGTTACTGGAATGGAAACGCCTTGTGCCGGCCTATTCGTTGGTCACGCTGGGTAGCCGAGAGCCCACCGGTTCGCGCGCACATGATGCCTGAGTCCTAGCATGATCTTCTTCTGGTTATCGCTCGCTGCATTGTTAGTGGCCGCCATGGGCTGTGTTTATCTGGTCGCGGCCACAATCCTTGTCAGCCGTTCGGTGCGAAAGCGTGTTCAACCATGTACCAAGACTGTCCCCGGGGTCACTATCCTCAAGCCGCTTCACGGCAATGAACCGGCACTGTTCGAAAACCTCAGCTCATTTTGTGCGCAAGATTATCCTGGCCCCATCCAAATTGTATTCGGAGTGCAGGACCCAACCGACGCCTCAATAGCGGTTGTCAGGCGATTGCAAAATACTCGGGCCGAGCGCGATCTTGATCTAGTGATCGAAGCCAAAGTGAACGGATTAAATCGAAAGGTCTCTAGTCTCGTCAATATGGCGCCACGTATCCAGCGAGATGTTGTCGTTATCGCCGACAGCGATATACGGGTCAACCCAAGCTATCTTTCCCGGGTCGTTGCGGCTTTTGATCAGCCGGGCGTCAGCGCCGTAACCTGCCTTTACTTCGGCATTCCCATAACCGGCATATGGTCAAACTTCTGTGCGCTGGCAATCAACGCGCATTTTCTACCAAGTGTCGTGTTTGGCATCGAGCTGGGCTTGGCCCGTCCATGCTTCGGCTCGACCTTGGCGCTTCGACGTCAGACACTCGAGGGCATTGGCGGCTTCATGCCGTTTGTTGATCGCCTCGCCGATGATTACGCTATGGGCGAGGCACTGCGCGCGGCGGGTGGCATGATCTCGGTGCCACCCTTCGCTGTCGCCCATGTGTGCACGCAGTCTTCGCCACGCGACTTATGGCGTCACGAGTTGAGATGGGCGCGGACCATCAAGAACATTGATCCTATTGGTTACGCCTGTTCAATTGTCGCTCATCCGTTGCCGTGGGCTTTGATTGCAACCTTACTTGGCGCGTTTTCAACCAATCTTCTACCCGCATTTGCCATCGCCATCGCATGTATCATCTGTCGGGTCGTGCTTTTGCGTCAAGTGCAGAGGGCCTATGCTCTTCCTTCGCAAGCGTATTGGCTGGTGCCAGCGTGTGACCTATTGACGTTCGTTCTATTTGTTGTGAGCTTTTTTGGCCGACACGTGAGTTGGAAAGGTTACCGCTACCTAACTGTCGGAAATTGGGTAACTGATCGGGGATCACGCGCACTATGATGCAAACTCTTTTCCTACAAGCACCGTCGTTCGATGGCTTCGATGGTGGAGCGGGTGCGCGCTACCAAATGCGTCGCGAGGTCCGATCTTTCTGGTACCCGACATGGCTCGCGCAGCCAACTGCTCTCGTCGACGGCTCGAAGCTCATCGACGCGCCACCCCATGGGATGAAATTTCAGGACGTTGCGCCTGAAGCTACGAACCGCGACCTTGTGGTGCTCCATACTTCAACGCCGTCGTTCTCCGCTGACGTCAAAGTGGCTGAAGCCCTCAAGGCTCTCAAACCGAATTTGAAGATTGGTATGATCGGGGCTAAGGTTGCGGTCGAGCCAGAAGAGACGCTAAAGGCTTCGAGGGCCATCGATTTCGTTGCGCGCAACGAGTTCGATTTCACGATCAAGGAAGTGGCGGAAGGGCGCGACCTCGATCGCATCGCTGGACTCTCCTGGCGAAATGCCGACGATGTCATCGTACACAATGATGACCGTGTCGTGCTTGAGAATATGGACTTGCTACCCTTTGTGACTCCCGTCTACAAACGCGATCTGGTGATCGAGAATTATTTTAGCGGCTATCTAAAGCACCCTTACATTTCGTTCTATACCGGCCGTGGATGCAAATCGCGTTGCACGTTTTGCCTTTGGCCACAGACAATCGGCGGCCACAATTATCGTACCCGCAGTGTTGGGAACGTGATCGAGGAATTGACCTGGGCGCAAAAGGCCTTTCCGCAAGTAAAAGAGTTCTTCTTCGACGACGATACGCTGACCGACAACCTGCCGCGTGTTGAGGAGCTCGCACGTGAAATCGGCAAGCTCGGGATTGTCTGGTCGTGCAACGCCAAGGCTAATGTGCCGCGCGCGACCTTGAATGTATTGAAGGACAATGGCCTGCGGCTGCTGGTCGTCGGCTATGAATCGGGCAATCAAAAGATTCTTTACAATATCAAGAAGGGGATGCGAGTTGATGTAGCAAAACGGTTCGCCAAGGACTGCCGCGAACTCGGTATTGTCACACATGGCACCTTCATTCTTGGTCTCCCGGGCGAGACCAAGGAGACGATCGAGGAAACCATTCGCTTCGCTGTTGAGATCAATCCGCACACTATTCAGGTTTCGCTCGCGGCACCTTATCCCGGAACGTTCCTCCACAAGCAAGCACTGGAGAACCGGTGGCTCGTCGACGAGAACGCGGATTTGCTAACGAACCGTGGCACGCAAGTCGCGTCCTTGAGTTACCCGCATCTAAGTCACACCGAGATTTTCCAGTCAGTGGACGATTTCTACAAACGCTTTTACTTCCGCGCATCCAAGATTGCCTCCATCGCCGGCGAAATGATTAAGAGCCCCGAGCTACTGCGGCGTCGGTTGCGTGAGGGAGTCGAGTTTTTCCGTTTCCTGCGCGAGCGGCAGGAGCCTGCGTCCTGAAGCAGGTTATTGTTACCGCCGATGATTTTGGGTTTGCTCGCGAAGTCAATGATGCCGTCGAAGTCGCGCATCGAAGCGGCATCCTAACCGCCGCGAGCCTGATTGTCGCCGGTTCTGCAGCCGAGGATGCGATCACGCGTGCCCGTCGGCTGCCGCGACTACGTGTCGGCCTGCATCTTGTACTGGTGGAGGGCAGGCCCGTCCTGCCACCGGAGCGCCTACCGGATCTCGTCAACGAGACTGGGCATTTTCGCAACGACATGGTACGTCTCGGGTTTGATATATTTGCGCGCCCGTCTGTTCGCCAACAGATCGCGGCGGAAATCGAGGCGCAGTTTAAAGCATATCGCTCTACGGGACTTGCGCTCGATCACGTCAACGCGCACAAGCATTTCCACCTTCATCCAACGATTGCTAGCGCGATAATCGCGATCGGTACGCATTACGGACTGCGCGGCTTGCGAGTGCCGCACGAACCTAATTATGTTTTAACTGAGATAGAACCGTCAGTACGGCAAAGCGGGACCTTTATAAGCGCGCTCTGGGCGGGGGCGCTCGCCCGGCGTGCACGGCGAGCCGGTCTTCAGGTTCCGGACTCCGTTTTCGGGCTTGCTTGGTCAGGCGCGATGACGGAACCGCGCCTGTGTGGTTTGTTGCGTAAACTTTCCGAGGGCTGCACTGAGATTTATTTGCACCCGGCGACGTCCAGTGGTTTTGCAGGGCATACACCCGGTTATCGCTACACCGACGAATTTGCGGCGCTCACCGCGCCATCCACAATTGAGATTGCACGCCGTCAGGACCTCGCACTCGGCGGTTATTCGGATTTTTGATACACGACCCTTCGATCACCGCACATAGCCTGCTTGCTTGAACCAAGTGACTGCATCTGCGATGGCGTCGCGATACGGCCGCGAGGTATAGCCAAGGTCACGCCGCGCTTTAGCGTCACTGAAGTACATGTGATGGCGCGCCATACGTAGCCCGTCCAGTGTCATGAATGGGGTCTTCCCGCTTAGGCGTGCATAGAGTTCGGCGGCAAACGCAACGGGGTATAGTGGGGCAATTGGGAATCGTAGTGTAGGGGGGCGGCGGCCAACAATGTTGGCGACATCGGCAAGCATGGTGCCGAGAAGCACGTTTTCCCCCCCGAGAATGTAGCGTTCACCGATTTGACCGTGCCGCAAGGCCGCAAGATGCCCACTCGCCACGTCGTCGACGTGGACGAGATTAAGGCCAGTATCAACAAATCCTGGCATTCGGCCGCATGCGCACTCCACAATGATGCGACCGGTTGGCGTCGGCTTTACGTCGCGGGGACCGATAGGAGCCGAAGGGTTGACGATGACCGCCGGAAGATGGTGCTCTTTCACCATCTCCTCGACGAGACGTTCAGCAAGGACTTTGCTCTTCTTGTATGGGCTTATGGCACTGCTTTCCGGGAGCGGCCGGGTTTCGTCGGCTGGCGAATTGTTCTGTAACTGTAGCGTTGCAACACTGCTTGTGTAGACGATGCGCTCGACCCCCGTGCGTAGCGCTTGCTCCATCAGATATCGCGTTCCTTCGACGTTGGTCCGGATGATATCGCCAGGAGATGGCGACCAAAGCCGATAGTCTGCAGCGGCATGGACAAGGAAACGGACACCTTGTAGCGCTTGGGCTAACGACGCGCGATCGCAAATATCCCCAATGACCACTTCGTGATCGGATTGAATATTGGTCCGAGGGCTTGACCGTCGGACCAATACTCGAACCCGGTAACCCGCCTTGCGAGCTGCGATAGCGATTGCCGAGCCGATGAAACCACTCGCCCCCGTTACGAGCATCAATCCACCACTGCCGTCGATATTCGAACCTGACATTTTGAAGGCCCCTGGCGGCCGTCAGCGCCCCGCTGCGCTGCTATTGAATTTTTGCTGCGCCACCGGCCCCTCTGTCCGCGCGGTTTCTCAATGCCATTCTAGCGGTAATGAGGACGTCTGAAAGCGGGCTTTGCATTTTTGGCAATGTCTGCTTCTGGCCCAAAGCGGAAATGCGGTCCGACTGGCGTCAGGTTGAAAAAAACAAAACTAAGCTTCACTATGAAGACCGGAGGGCTACGGGGGCCATGATTACGATTCCCGAACTTGCATCGGAGGCCTTGGGATCTCACCTTGCCGATCGAATGTCTCGTCGGTTTGGCTCGACGGACGCGGCTTTAATAGAACGAGTCCAGTCGGCTGCCAGACTTGCTATCGACTGTATTGGCAACAGTGACGCGCTCTATCACAACGTCGAGCATACGATGTTGGTAACACTCGTCGGTTACGATATCTTGCGAGGACGAAGGCTTTTGACTGAGACGTCTGCCAGCGATTTTGCGCATGTTATCGTCGCTTGTCTGTTTCACGACATTGGTTACGTTCGAGGTATTCTTAAGGACGACAACGCTGACGGCTATATTGTCGATACCAAAGGCAATAAGGCAAAGCTGCCGCGCGGCTCGTCCGACGCGGCGCTGTTGCCGTATCACGTCGACCGCTCAAAGCTGTTCGTGATGGACCGTTTTGCCGAGATTAAATCGCTCGACGCCACACGCATCGCAAATGCTATCGAGTTCACGCGCTTTCCGTCGCCTCCTGGCACCGGCAACATCGACAACGAGGAGGGCATGGTGGTACGCGCTGCCGATCTTATCGGTCAGCTGGGTGATCCGCATTATCTGCGCAAGGCCAACGCACTTTACTACGAATTCGAAGAAGTGGGGATGAACAAGCAACTCGGCTATGCTTCGCCAGCCGATCTTATCGACCGGTATCCGAAGTTCTATTGGAGCAGCATATCGCCGCATATCCAGACTGCGATCCGCTACCTCAATGTCACATCAAGCGGACGGCAGTGGATCGCGAATCTCTACAGCAATGTTTTTTGTGCAGAGCGCGAGCTTAGCCTGTGTGGCCCAGAACGCTGAGACCAATCGCCTCGCCAAATACCCGCTTTCGGGGGTAAAGTAGACATTTATCGGACCTATCGCTACGTCTGCTCGTGACCCAAAGCGGACATTCCCCAAGCCCCTTCCAGAATGGTAGTTTAAGCCGGTACGATGTTTCGTCTTAGGCTTCGGGGAAGCTAATGCCACGGCCCGAATTTATCGCTGCTCTCAACTATGCGACAACAACTTTTTTTGGGCGCGGAAAAAGAAACGTTGCCGCTATCGGCCTGGCATTGCTTCTGTCTTGCTGTAGCCATCCCTGGGAGGCAGAGATCGATCGAAATGTGCTTGCCTGCAGGCAATACGGTTTCTATCCCAACTCCCAGCAATTCGATGAGTGCATGAGGTATGTTGAGCGGTCGAATAGGACCACTCTTTTGCCTGCACCGGCGCCGCGCCAACCGTAAACTACAATACACGCAGCATTAACTGACCAGTCGAGCACCAACTAAATTTGATCTCGTCATTCATCTAAAGGCCGCTAAAGGCCCTTGGATAGCCGTGCCGCAATCACGATTAATCGCGCTGATTCCAGTGCAAGCAACCGACAAAGCACCATCTGCTGATCAAACTTTAAGCGGCCAAGGCGATCGGCCTCACCGTGCCCCCGTCGCTGCTCGCGCGGGCCGACCAGGTGATCGAGTAAGGCTAGCGATGCTCGCTTTGGCCCAAGCAGACATTGGAAATCAAACTGATGACAGATTTCTTGACCCAGTGTGAAGCGTGTCACGCAAGACTTCTGCTTGGCCGGCCTAAGTTCGGGTCTAACATTTTTGATGGTCTAGCTACGGGAGGCACTCATGCACCCACACCATCCGACCGTAACTTCCGCCGCGTTGACCTTCGCGATGTTTTTCTCGCATGCCGCGTCAGCGCAAGTGACGGATCGTATGAAGGCCACTGCACCGGAAAAGATGATGCCAGCCGACAAGGCGCTGAAGTTGCGCGAGTGCGAAAAGCGGATCGAGCAACACAAGATTAAAATGGAGGACCACTCCCGCTTCGTGGATGCTTGCGTTTGGGCCAAGGCAAAATAAACTAGGCTATCATCATTCCCGGTTTGGCCCCAAGCGGACATTCGAATCGTGCCACCCAATGTTCGCTTTTGGTGGTAAAGTGGACATGTTCAGCACGAGCCGAAATGTCTGCTTTTGATCCAAAGCGGCATTGGCGGAACTGCATTGGACCTCGGTCCAACTCGATTTCTCGAATTGTGAGCCAAATAATTTGCCTTGGGTGGCGCCCATGCATCAAAGATCGGACGATGCATATGACGGAAGCCTCGACTTCTCTCACTCCCGCCCCAATGGAGGGAAATGGCGTCTACAATCGTAGTTCGCGTGTGCAAGCCGCGGGCCTCTCGTCAGCTGTGCCGTTGTTCGCACAAACGGCCAGCCAGTATAATGCTTGTAAAAGCAAAATCTCTGAGCCCCGATCGAACCCAAGAATTGGTTTGACGCATGCATCCGACCGACAGGGTTGCGGAACCATTGCTGATAGAAAATCTGTCGACATGGCCAAATTTAGTATGACGAATTTCTCTGCATTATTCGCCAACGTCGGCATTATTTGCTGTGCAGCATTGTCATTGGTGTTTTTTCCTGGATTGAGTTTCGCCCGCGACCTCGATGGAAGATATGCAAACTCGCCACTCAAGCAGTGGTTCGACAGCCTTGCAAGTCGGAGAGGGCCTTGCTGTTCAGTTGCTGATGGCCAGAGCGTTGAGGTTGTGGATTGGGATACTAAAGATGGAAAATATCGAGTGCGGCTTGACGGCGAATGGATCGAGGTGCCACCCGACGCGCTGGTAACTGTACCAAACAGGTTCGGGCTGGCCGTGGTATGGCCCTACAAGGACTATGACGGCAGGACACAGATAAGATGCTTCATTCCTGGAGCGGGCGGATAACGAATTTTCCTCGTGCGGTAAAGCAAATAACGAAGGTCGAATTGATCAACCTCAAATGCGACTAAGGCGCTTGGCCTCACGCCACCGCTGTCGCTGCTCGGACGCGCCGATAAGGTGATCAATAAGTGGCGCAATGTGCGCTTTTGACCCAAAGCAGACATAGCGCCCGCTTCGCGATCGATTGACTGACTTCCTTACGCGGTTTGGCATAATGTCTGGGTGACTAGGCGGCGTTGAAAAAATGCCCGCTTTCGGTTCAGACGTGCCCATTGGTATTGGTGCATGACATCGTATTTTTCCACAGTGGTCGTCGACTTCGTTCACGCACATTTGCCCTACGCGCCTATTGCGATTTTTCTGCTGGCAATGTCGGAGGCCATTCCTTTAGTCGGCACCGTTGTTCCCGGCTCAACGCTGATCATCGGCATCAGTGCTCTAGCGACAGGCGCTAATGCAAACCCCTGGATACTTCTCATTGCTGCGGCTGTAGGAGCGATTGTTGGAGACGGATTATCGTTCTGGTTAGGCCAGCGATATCACCGCAAAATTCTGAACTCCTGGCCGCTAAATCAGTACCCGCAATTCGTTGTAAAGAGTGAAAGATTTATAAACCGATACGGCATCGCAAGCGTCTTTCTCGCGCGCTTCACGGCCGTCGTCCGAGCCTTTGTCCCTTTAGTATCTGGCATCCTCCGAATGTCGCCGCGACAGTTTTATGTGGCGAATATCGTGTCGGCACTTGCTTGGGCACCTGCTCATGTTTTTCCTGGTGTGCTGCTCGCAATGGCGCTCCGATTGACCAGCGCAAGCTTAGAGCAGCGTACAATTCTCGTGACCACAGGGCTGATTGTTGCAATTCTCATTATCTATGCCACACGCTCATGGTTCAAGGTCAGGTCGAACGACTGACCACCGCCGGCCCTAGCGGACACGCAATAAAGATCCAGTTGGACTACGGTCCAATACCCTGCCATGGCACGCATCTAGATAATCAGTTCTTGACAACAAGGAAAATGGCTGCACACCTGAGTAGCGCGTTCCTGTGCCCCTAGGTGCAGTTATGAGGTCACAGTAAACAGGATAAGATTTTCCACACCATGCAAATCAACAACAATTTGCCGGACCAATATCGGTGCGCATGATTTTAGCCGCAGTAGTCGCTGTTGCTGCTGTAGGCTTCGCTCTGCAGCCGGCAAAGACCTACGCGGCGCCTTGGTGCGCAGTGATCAACGTGTGCATGGGTAATATGTATTGGGACTGTCGTTATAGCTCAATTGAAGAATGCCGGCCGAATGTGTTGGCTGGCAATCGTGGCTTTTGCAATCCCAACCCATACTTTGTCGCTTCGTATCAGCCGGTTGAACGTCGCCGGCACCGCAAACATTAGCTAGGCAGAACTCACCACGCCCAGCCATCCGACAATGTCGGTTTTTAGCTCAAAACAACTGCGCTCGTCACCGCCTAGGATCCGCTTTCGAGGATAAAGTGGGCCCAGCACAAGCCGAAATGTCTGCTTTTGACCCAAAGCGGACATCGTGCTGGCGTTGACCGTGATCCCCTTCCAGCGTGCTTGTTTGAACCAGTACGATGCCCCTGGCTGAGCTTCGGGGGCGGCGATGAAACGGCGAGAATTCATCACACTTCTCAATGGTGCGGCGGCTGCGTGGCCGCTGGCGGTCCGCGCACAGCAGCCGCGATGCCTGTGGTTTGGTTCCTCGGCGCCGGCAGCATCCGATGTTCGTTTTAAACAAAATGCCCAGACTTTTGAGGATCGCGGGCTTAACGTTTGGACCGCAGGAATCCGCATGCAGTCTAGATGTCGTCTCTCAATGCATTCTTTCTCAAGGGCCTCGTACTAACGTATGTGCAAAGCGGAAGCTCTTTGCCCAGGAACGCCCGTCACGTTACTGTCGTTTGCAAGACGAATGGCTCGAGTGCTCACGTGTGATAACGTCCCATAAAGCCCGAATTGGGGTCGACATCGGCGGTACGTTCACGGACGTCGCACTGGAAGTCGGTCATGGGCGCTTCACGGCAAAAACTCTAACGACGTCGCGTGCGCCTGAGGAAGGGGTGCTGGCTGCCCTGCGCTCGGTCATCACCGAAGCGGGTATCGACCCTGGCCAAGTGGGCGTAGTCATTCATGGGACAACTCTAGCAACGAACGCGTTGATCGAACGCAAGGGCGCCAAAACAGCGCTTCTTACCACGGAGGGCTTCCGCGACGTGGTCGAAATCCGCCACGAAAATCGATTCGAACAATATGACATCAACATCGATCTGCCGCTCCCACTTGTTCCGCGCCGCCGGCGTCTGCCGATCCGAGAGCGTATTAACGCGCAAGGCGAGATACTCCAAGATCTCGACGAAGACAGCGTCGAGCGCGCGATCGAGACACTGGCGACCCAAAAAGTAGAGGCGGTAGCGGTCGGGTTCCTTCACAGCTTCACCAATCCGGATCACGAGCAGAGAGTCGGGGACGCGGTCGCCCGCGCGCTCCCTCACGTTGCGGTGACGCTGTCTTCCAAAGTCTCCCCGGAGATGCGCGAATATGAGCGGTTCTCCACCGCTTGCGCCAACGCATATCTTCAGCCTCTGATCGGCCGCTATCTTGCTAACCTTGAGCGCCAACTGCAGCATGCCGGCTTTCGCTGCCCCATGCTGCTGATGACTTCCGGTGGTGGCATAACAAGTCCCGAAACCGCGATTCGTTTTCCGGTCCGTCTTGTAGAATCTGGACCAGCTGGGGGAGCAATCTTCGCCTCGTGCATCGCGCGCCAAAATGGTCTCGACGAGGTTGTGTCCTTCGATATGGGCGGTACGACCGCAAAAATCTGCCTCATCGACAAGGCCGAACCACAGACCGCGCGCGCCTTCGAAGTGGCGCGCATTTATCGCTTTCTCAAGGGCAGCGGGCTGCCGCTGCGTATCCCGGTAATCGAGATGGTAGAAATCGGCGCCGGCGGTGGCTCGATCGCCCGCGTCGACGCGCTTGGGCGGATCGTCGTTGGACCGGACAGCGCCGGGTCGGACCCTGGGCCAGTGTGCTATCGACGAGGTGGCACGGAACCGACAGTGACCGATGCGGATGTGGTGCTCGGCCGCATCGATCCAACGACTTTTTCCGGCGGCAAAATGACCCTGGATGCCGCGGGCGCCAAACGCGCGGCAGCCGAGCGGGTCGGGTCTCCACTAGACCTTGCAACCGAACACGCGGCACTTGGAATCAGCGAGATCGTGGACGAGAACATGGCGAATGCCGCGCGCGTGCATGCGATCGAGAGCGGGAAAGATCTCCGCTCGCGCACGTTAGTCGCGTTTGGCGGGGCTGCGCCGCTGCATGCCGTTCGCGTCGCAGAAAAACTCGGTATCAGTCGCGTGCTTATTCCTGCCAACGCGGGCGTGGGCTCAGCGATTGGGCTTTTGCGCGCGCCGGTGGCCTATGAAGTTGTGCGAGGCCGACTGATGCGTCTCAGCGGCTTCGATGCCGCGGCGGCAAATCGCCTGTTTATTGAAATGCGTAGCGAAGCAGAAGCGATCGTCCGGCGCGGCGCGCCAGATGCCGATCTGACTGAACAGCGTTCGGCCTTCATGCGCTATCGCGGGCAGGGCCACGAGATCGGCGTGCGGCTTCCGGTGCGCGAATTCACCACCGCTGACCAATCAGCCATAACCGAGCTTTTCGAAACCGCGTATCGCCGGCTCTATAGTCGCCCGATCCCCGGAGTAGACATTGAAATTCTGAGCTGGGTCCTGACGATGAGCGCCCCATCGGAAGGCGAGCTGGCCCGACCTGTACCGATAGGACCGAATAAGTCACATCCGTGCGGGCGCCGGCCCGTCTTTGATCCGAATACTGGCGAGTTTCAGGAAGTTCCGATTTTTTGGCGGTCGGATCTCAAACCGGGCGCCGAGCTGAAAGGGCCAGCCGTAATCGCGGAAGATGAGACATCAACGGTTATCAGTTCGCTCTTCGACGCACGTATAGACCGGTTCGGTTATATTGAACTCACCCGTCGCGAAGGCTGAACCATGATCGTACGTCCCAACGCCGCGCTCGCCCAGATCCATGTTCAGATCATGTGGAACCGACTGATTGCCGTGGTCGAAGAGCAAGCGCAGACCATGCTCCGGACGGCATTCAGCACCTCTGTGCGTGAGGCCGGCGACCTTTCGGCGGGCGTGTTCGACCGCCGCGGACGCATGTTGGCGCAAGCGGTTACTGGCACCCCGGGACATGTCAACTCGATGGCCAATGCAGTGAGACATTTTCTCGATGTCTATCCGCTCGCGACCATGGAGCCAGGCGATCACTTCATCACCAACGATCCGTGGCTGACGTCCGGCCACCTTCACGACATCACGGTGGTAACGCCGAGCTTTTACAGGGGTGAAGCCGTCGGGTTGTTTGCCAACACAATCCATGTCGTGGATATCGGCGGTCTCGGCATGGGACCTGACGGACGGCAGGTGTTCGAGGAGGGATTATCCATTCCGATTATGCCGCTGGCGCGCAAGGGCCGAATGAATGAAGACCTCCTGCGTGTCGTTCGGGCCAACGTGCGCGAGCCGCTGCAGGTCGAAGGCGA
>Ga0126383_10001620_pt1 | contig 14123 bp, 16 predicted proteins | sample PanSoiMetPlot_35_FD_96882 | JGI IMG/M metagenome (GOLD analysis project Ga0126383, IMG submission 96882) | Tropical forest soil microbial communities from Panama - MetaG Plot_35 | ecosystem: Environmental > Terrestrial > Soil > Tropical forest > Bulk soil | place: Panama | collected 2016-02-17
ACCCGCATTGTGTGCGGCTCCATCCGATGGCGCCTGACATTCTCTATCAGCAGAACCATTGCGGGATTTATCGGATGGATCGTCGCGCGCAGGACGGAGATACCAGCTGGGTTCGCATCGGCGAGAAGATGCCGAAATCTGTCGGCGACATCGGTTTTCCGATGGTGGTGCACCCACGCGATCCCGATGTCGCCTGGGTCTTCCCGATGGACGGCACTCAGGTCTGGCCCCGCACTTCCCCGGGGGGCAAGCCCGCCGCATACGTCACACGCAACGCCGGAAAGACCTGGAAGCGGCAGGACGAAGGATTGCCCATTGAACAAGCGTGGTTCACCGTGTTCCGACAGGCCATGACCGCCGACACTCGCGATCCCGTCGGAATCTATTTCGGCACGACCTGCGGCGAAGTATGGGCCAGCGCCAATGAGGGCGAGAAATGGAACTGCATCGCCAGAAATCTGCCACACATTTATGCGGTCGAAGCCGCTGAAATGTAATGAAACCACGAAGAGACGAAGATCACGAAGAAGGGAAGAGGTCGTTCATCTCGCAGTGAGCGACGCGGTAGAAACAATGAAGATGTTCGGATTTCCGCCTTCAGGCGGTCAATGAAGATGTTTGGAGTTCCGCCTTCAGGCGGTCAGTATCGATGTTCAGCGTCAACTGCCTGAAGGCAGAACTCCAAACGATCTTGGGAGGAGACTTCATGATATATGGCGCTCATATGATCATCTATAGCAAGGATGCGGAAGCTGACCGCGCCTTTTTTCGGGACGTCCTTGGATTCGCGTCCGTGGACGCCGGCCACGGCTGGCTGATCTTCGCGATGCCGCCGGCAGAGTCCGCGTTTCATCCTTCCGATGAGAACGACGTACACGAACTCTATTTCATGTGCGAAGATCTGAAAGCCGAGATGTCGGCGCTCGCTGAGAAAGGCGTCCACTGTTCGGATGTGCAGGAAGCCCGATGGGGTTCGATCACCAAATTCCAGCTTCCAGGCGGTGGCAAGGTCGGTCTCTACCAACCGAAGCACCCCACCGCGCTGGGCTTAAATTCCAACTGATCCACTTGTTCGTCTCTTCGTGGTTCGAAACCTTGAGAAGCGATATGAAAGTCCACATTCCTAGCCCGTTGCTGTCATATACGAGTCAGCAGAATGATGTCGAAGCGAAGGGCTCGACCGTCGCTGAAATGCTCGATGATTTGAACCGTCAATTTCCCGGCATTCGCTTTCGGATGATTGACGAGCAGGATTCGATCCGACCGCACATGAAAATCTTCGTCAACGGCGAACAGGTGTGGAGATTGGATACGGCTCTCGAATCGTCGGATGAGGTATACATTCTTCAGGCGTTGAGTGGAGGTTGAACATTGTCCGAATTGGATGACTCAGACTTGGCAAGCATCGAGATGACCTCTTTCAACCAGGCTAAATCAACCGATTTGCCGTCGATGAATGTCAGATGCTCTTGGAGCCAGGGCCGAGAACGATATGCGATAAAGAGTTCGAAATCCCGCTCCGTCTCCGTGTGTAGTCCGGCTAAACATTCTACCAACGCTTCGATGTCATCAAACCACTCTTCGTTTAGCTGGACATGATCCAGCCCGGGGTTGACCCCCAAGTCCCACTCAGGAAGGAAGTCAGGGAAATCAGGGTCTGGGTCAAGAATCTGATCTACAAAAAGAATCTGACCAGTCGTCCAGCGGCGATCGGCGATAAATCTTTGGAGCCTCGACCGAATCAGCGGCGCGACATCGTGTAGATCGCTCCCATCAACATATGCGCACAGAACGTGTTCGTCGGTCAGCTTGGGCATTTTTCGTCCCCTTTTTCACTCTTGGCCAATGTTCGAACTCGGCGCCCTCTACTTGAAACCTTTGATCAGAACGACATTCGTCGCCCACAACCCCCTTACGCAAGCTAGATGCTTCCCGTCGCGCGACCAGTCGTAGCCGAAGATGCGGTCGGTTTCAAATTCGGCCATCAGTTTCGGTTCACCGCCATCGAGCGGTTGAATCCACAGTTTTCCTCCACTACCTTATTTCGATTTCGCTTCGGCTCCTTGCCATACCGAACCGTCGGTATATTCAATGCGGATAATATTGACTTTCTGCCGCTTGGAAGCCGCTTTTTTGTCAACATCCTTGCTCAGGAATTTAGTGTCGCCGGGCGCGATTTTTATTTTGGTATGGAACTTATAGCGCTTTAGCTCTTTCTGTTCATCCGTGTCGGAAAAGAAAATATACTCCCAATCGACCGCCTTAGTTGTCTTGACGCCGACATTTTTGACGAGCGCATAAGTTTCCTGCCTGGTGATTTCCTGTTTGGTAGTTTCCTCTCCCCTACCGCCGCGTGGATCCATCTCCAACCTCGGAAGGGCCCCTCCCGGAAGCCGATCTTCGGGCCGACCGGATCTTTCAACGGTATGGTCGACAGGCTGTGTGAAGGATGTTCGACGGAGCGCCCCCCACTCAAAATTTTGAACCACCAGATCGGGCGCCTCTTGCGGGCGTCCAGAAGCCTGAAATGTTGAAACAATCATTGCTATGAGAAAAAACAGTACGGACATAGCGTCTCCTTTTTTATCAACCCCCGCCATCAGTCATACCCCTTCGGATCTTTCATAATCGCCTGGGATAGTTTATAGAGGATGCGCGTTTTGGACGCAATGAGCCAAAACCGGCTGTAATACTGTTGAGAGTTTTCGAGAGGAACTATTCAGATGAATGAAGTTTGGGCTGCGCGTCGCGGATTTATAAAAACCGTGACGCGCGGTTTTTTGATCTTTGTGGTCGTGGCCGCCTGTCTCGCGCCGCAGGGATTGTCGCGGCAGCGTAAGGTAGCTGCCCCACAACCAGGCAAACGTCAAACCAAAGCGCTAGCTCGGAAGGGCGCTTCGGCCATACCACCCGAAATTCGGGCCGCGCTCGACCGCATCTCGGCGGATTCGCTACGCGGCCATCTCTCTTTCATCGCATCCGATCTGCTCGAAGGGCGCAACACTCCTTCGCGGGGCCTGGAGATCGCGGCTGAATACATCGCCGCGCAATTCCGCCGCGCCGGGCTGGAGCCTGCAGGAGACGCCGAAAGTTATTTTCAGACTTCGGAATGGAGCGTTGGGACGGCCCAGAACAACTTTGTCGAACTTGCCGTTGACGGTGGAAAGCAGAAAATGAAAGTGCCAGCCGATCAACTCACATCGCTCGGCTTCAACCTTGAGCAAATGGCTGATGCGGCTTCGGGCAGTTCGGAGCAGAAGATAATTAAGCTTCGTAATGTCGTCGGGGTGTTGCGTGGCTCCGATCCAACGTTGAAGGACACCTACGTGATCGTTTCAGCTCACTACGATCACATTGGCAATGATCTTCGAACCGGATGTCGCCCGGTTAACGGTGACAGCGTCTGCAACGGCGCGAACGACGACGGCAGCGGCACGGTCTCGGTGATCGAATTGGCTTCGGCCCTGGCGACTCTGAAACGGAGGCCGAAGCGCAGCATCGTTTTCATCACCTGGTTCGGCGAAGAGAAAGGTCTTCAAGGGTCGCGCTATTACGGCCGCCATCCGATCTTCCCGCTCGAAAAGACCGTCGCGATGGTCAACCTCGAACACCTAGGTCGCGCCGACGACAACGAAGGACCGAAGCTGGGATCAGCGACGCTCACCGGATTCGATTTCACCGACCTCGGTCCGATCTTTCGCGGAGCGGGCGAAAAGACCGGCGTCGATGTCTACAAGGACGAAAAGAACAGCGACGCTTTTTTTTCACTCAGCGATAATCAGGCGCTGGCCGACGCCGGGATCCCCGCGCACACGCTCTGCGTCGCGTTCATCTTTCCCGATTACCATGCGGTCGGCGATCATTGGGAAAAGATTGATTACTCGAACCTGGCGAAAGTCAACCGGATGATCGCGCTCTCGCTCGTGACGATCGCGAACAACGCCGAGGCGCCGAAATGGAACGAGGCCAATCCGAAGACCGAAAGGTATGTGAAGGCATGGAAGACGCTTCACAACAAGTGATGATGGAATCTTTACGGCTACAGATGGTGCAATCGCCGATCATCCCCGTGGTCGGCGAATTGATACGAAATCATCCGGGCGCGATCTCGCTCGGCCAGGGTGTGGTCTCTTACCCGCCGCCGCAACAGGCCTTCGATCAGATCGCCAACTTCCTCGCCGATCCCGATCTGCACAAGTACCAGGCCGTCTATGGCGTTCCGCAGTTGCTGGAGCTGATCGAGGCGAAGTTGCGCGATGAAAACGGAATTGATGTGAGACCGGGAAGCCGCGTAGTGGTGACGGCGGGCGGCAATATGGCTTTCGTCAACGCGCTGTTGGCGGTCGCCGACGCGGGAGACGAGGTCATTTTGCAATCGCCGTATTACTTCAATCACGAGATGGCGATCACGATGGCCAATTGCCGCGCCGCGCTCGTTCCGACTGACGAAAATTATCAGCTTCAACCCGATTTGATCGCCGGGGCGATCTCAGACAAGACGCGCGCCGTTGTGACGATCTCGCCGAACAACCCGACGGGCGCCGTTTACAGCGAATCGGCCCTGCGCGAAGTAAACGAGATTTGCCGCGCGCGCGGCGTCTATCACATCAGCGACGAGGCCTACGAATATTTCACTTACGGCGCCGCGAAACATTTTTCGCCCGGGTCAATCGACGGGAGCGACGGGCATACGATCTCGCTTTACTCGCATTCGAAGGCTTACGGTTTCGCGAGCTGGCGCATCGGTTTCATGGTCATCCCCGAACATCTCTTCGACGCGGTCAACAAGATTCAGGACACGATCCTGATCTGCCCTCCGGTCGTCTCGCAGTTCGCGGCGATTGGCGCGATGCGGGCCGGCGCCGGGTATTGCCGCGCTCAGGTCGAACGGCTGGCTTCGGTGCGCGAGATGGTCATGAGCGAACTGTCGGAGCTTGAAGATCACTGCGTCGTTCCGTCGGCGGACGGCGCCTTCTATTTCTTCCTGAAACTCGAAACGGAGATGAAGCCGCTGGCGCTGGTCGAGCGATTGGTCAAAGAGCATGGCGTGGCGGCGATTCCGGGCAACGCGTTCGGGATGGAAAATGGATGCTACCTGCGCGTCGCTTACGGCGCTTTGCGGCCGGAGACGGTGGCTGAAGGCGTAGGGCGGCTGGCGCGCGGAATCAATACTATTTTGGGAGATTGAAAGGCAATGCAAGTCATCGGTCTACAGATTGATTCTGTCTGGGAGAACAAAGCGGCCAATCACGGCAAGGTTCTCTCGCTTTTGGATAAGGCCAAACCGCAAGCGGGCGCGATGGTCGTTTTGCCTGAGATGTTCGCCACGGGTTTCAGCATGAACGTCGCGGCGATTCACGACGAGGCGCGCGAGACTCAGGATTTCCTCTCTCGCACGGCGGCCGAACGCAAAATCAATTTGATGGGTGGCGTCGTATTGAAAGACAAGACGACCGGGCGCGGGCGCAACGAAGCCGTGATCTATTCGCCGGAGGGCAGGGAAGTCGCGCGCTACTGCAAGCTGCAGCCTTTCACGCTGGGCGGCGAGTCGGAGCATTACGTTGCGGGCGAGCGCATCTGTCTCATCGAGCTGGAGGGGTTCACGGCGGCGCCGTTTATCTGTTACGACCTGCGGTTCCCGGAACTATTTCGCGCCGCATCCGCGCGAGGCGCAAACCTGATCGTCGTCATCGCCAGCTGGCCCGCCGTGCGAGTCGACCACTGGGTGACGCTGCTCAAGGCGCGAGCGATTGAGAATCTGGCTTACGTCGTGGGCGTCAACCGCTGCGGTCAGGACCCGAAGCATTATCATTCCGGGCGCAGCCATATTTACGACCCGCACGGCCGCGCGCTGGCCGACGCCGGCAGTGAGGAGGGCTGGATCGAGGCGCGATTGGAATTGCAGCCGCTCGTCGATTGGCGGCGAAGCTTTCCCGCGCTCGGCGACATGCGGCCAGACTTCGTCAAGCCTGAAAATTAGTTGTTTGAAGTCCGGGTTAAATTTCTTGCGCAATCTCGCAGTCTTCAATATACTCTGTTCCCGTGATCGAGCTTTCCACCTCATCATTGACTGAAGGAGAGCTTGATCGTCCCGCTAATTAATCTCACGAGATGAGATTCAAAATTCTATTCGCTGTGGCTGAATGAAAGGCATCGGAGTCGCCACGGCGTTCATCTCAGAAATCACTGGATAAACAGTTACCTGCAGAACCGGGCAGTCGCATATCCGACGACTGTCAGGACACCTCACCCCAAACTGCAGCCGGACGCCGTCGCGCGTCCGGCTGTGGGATGTAATCTTTTTCGCGCACGCGTAAAGGTTTCGCTGTGCGCGCTTCTCGCGCTGGCTGGGCTTACTTTCGCCCTCACACCGCTGCATTTCATTGCTGCTGCGCGCCTAACACAGGCCGCCCGGTGGAAAGTAAGCTCAGCCGCCGAGAATTGGCGCAGCGCCGCGAGCGTAAGCGAGTGGTTAACCCTGCGCCAGAACCGCTTGCTTACATTCGCGTCACTGCGCCGATCAGTAACACTCGGTCGGAAAGGCCAGAGCATTTTGCTCTGGCCTTTCGCGTTTATCGGGGCTGCTGTAGCATAAACCGCGCTACATATTTCAAGAGGAATCCATGCTGAAAATCATCCTGGTGTTGTTGGCAGGAGCGATAGGAACCGGCTGCCGGTACGGCTTGTCATCATTGATCTATTCGCGCATCGAGCGCCCGACATTCCCTTACGCCAATCTGATTATCAATGTCTCCGGCAGCTTCGCCATAGGTTTGCTGGCGGAGCTTTTTGACGGACGCGCGCTGGTCTCGCCCACGGCGCGCTCGACTCTGTTGACGGGATTTCTGGGCGGTTACACGACCTTCTCCAGCTTCTCCTATGAAACCTTTTCGCTGATTCGAGACGGCGAATGGTTCCGCGCGACGCTCAACTCGGTGGGCAGCGTCCTGCTAGGACTCGTCGCGGTCTGGCTGGGAGTGCGTTTGGCGCAGAGCTTATGATTGATAAAAGGAAGTGTTTGGAGTTGCGGCCTTCGGGCGGGCAGGCTCGATGATCTGGACCGACCGCCTGAAGGCCCCAACTCTAAACACTTTACGGAGTAGTCGTTCATGTCGCGTTACGACGCCATTAAACAATGAAAAAAGCGCATGGAGTTCAAGCTTTAGCTTGCCGCTTTGGTTCGCTCGAAAAAGGAAGTCACAGGCTAAAGCTTGAACTCCATGCGCTTTTCCCGAGGAACAATTATGAAAGTCCCCGAAAACGGCCAATTGCTGCGAATCTTCATCGGCGAATCGGACAGGTGGGAAGGTCTGCCGCTTTACGAAGCGATTATCCTGAAGGCGCGCGAGTTGAACATCGCAGGCGCGACAATGTTGCGCGGAATGATGGGATACGGCGCTGCGAGCCGGATTCACACGGCGAAGATCCTGCGACTGTCGGAAGATCTGCCTGTCGTGGTCGAGATCGTTGACAGCGCCGAAAAGATCGCGACGCTGTTTCCGTTCATTGACGAGATGGTGGAAGAAGGGTTGGTCACGCTCGAAGACATCCGCGTGATCCAATACCGTCGCGCTCGCACGGCATGACGGCGCTGTGGTACTCTGCATGTCGTACCCCTTATGCCACATGCCATATGCCATATTTCATATGAAATATGGCATATGGCATGTGGCATAAGGGGTACGGAATATGGAATATCAGATGACAATTCTTTGCGTTTCGAGTTATGAAAAGGGGCAGGAGTTCATATGTGAAGCCAAACGACAGGGCTGGCGGGTGTTGCTCTTGACCGTCGAAAAATTGAAAGACGCCGGCTGGCCGCGCGATCACATTGATGAGGTCTTCCTGATGCCCGATTTGACCGAGCGCCGCAACGTCATCAACGCGGTCAGCTATCTGGCGCGCACGATCAATATTGACCGCATCGTCGCGCTCGACGAGTTCGACATCGAGATGGCCGCGGCCCTGCGCGAACACCTGCGCGTCGGAGGAATGGGCGAAACCACCAGCCGGTATTTCCGCGACAAGCTGGCGATGCGGCTGCGCGCCGAAGAGAAGGGAATCCGCGTCCCGGCGTTCTGTCCCGTCATCAATTACGACAAGCTGCGCGAGTATATGGAGCGCGCGCCGGGCCCCTGGGTGTTGAAACCGCGTTCGTCGGCTTCGGCGATAGGCATTAAGAAGATCAACACGGCGGATGAACTGTGGCCGGCGCTCGACGCGCTGGGCGACGAACAGTCGTTTCACGTGCTCGAGAAGTTCGTGCCCGGCGAGGTCTGTCACGTTGATTCGATAGTTGACGACAAAGAGGTCTTGTTCGCAGCCGTCAGCAAATACGGCGCGCCGCCGATGAGAGTGGCGCACGAAGGCGGCGTCTTCACCACCAGATTGGTCCCGCGCAAATCGAAAGACGCGATTGAATTGCAGAAACTGAACAGGGATTTGATCAAGGCTCTGGGACTCCTTCGCGGCGTCACTCACGCCGAGTTCATCAAAGCCGACGAGGACGGCGAATATTACTTTCTGGAGATCGCCGCGCGCGTCGGCGGCGCCAACATCGCCGAAACAATCGAGGCCGCTTCAGGGCTGAATCTCTGGGCCGAGTGGGCGAAGGTCGAAACCGCGACCAAAAAACATCCATACCAACTGACAAAACCGGGCAATCTCTATTCGGGCGTGATCATCTCGCTGGCGCGCCAGGAATGGCCTGACACGTCGGCCTACGACGACACGGAGATCGTCTGGCGAATGAATAAACATCATCACGCCGGATTGATCGTCGCTTCGAAGGATCAGAAACGCGTCGAGGAATTGCTCGATTCTTACAGCGAACGCTTCTATCAGGATTTTCACGCAACCGCGCCGCCGCTTGATAAGCCGACGGCGTAAACAACCAATCCTTTAACAGGAGGGAAGTATGTCCATAAGCGCGTCATTGCTGCCCGAATTCGATCAGGAAATGGCGAACACTCGAAAGGCGTTGGAAAGAATCCCCGACGACAAATTCGATTGGAAGCCACACGAAAAGTCCTGGGCGATGGGAGGGCTGGCCACACATCTGGCAAATCTGCCGAGCTGGACGGTTTATACCATCAAGCAGGATTCTTTGGACCTGGCGCCGCCGGGCGCCGAGTCATTCAAAGTGGAGCAAAAAACCTCGCGGCTAGGGATTCTTGAAGATTTCGACAAGAACGTAGCCGCGGCGCGAGACGCAATCGCCGCGGCAAGCGATGAAGAGTTACTCAGTCCTTGGTCCCTGCTTAAAGGCGGCGTAACGCTGATGACTCTGCCCAAGATCGCCGTGCTCCGAGGCTTTGTGATGAATCACATCATTCATCATCGCGGGCAGTTCACTGTTTATCTGAGGCTCAACGACATTCCGGTGCCTTCGATCTACGGGCCGTCTGCTGATGAGGGGGCGATGTAAAATTAACCGCCAAGTCATCGAGGATCGAGGATCGAAGATCGAGGATCGAGGATCGCCTTGCACGCGATGACGCTATCCTCGGTCCTCGGTCCTCGATCCTCGATCCTCCGTCTTGACATCACCCTGCCGCTCGACTAATTTGACCCCGCTGTCGCCTCACGATAGTTTTCGACAATCCCAGAGCTTTTTCGCTTCGAACTTATCTAGAGGTAATTTCCCTAATGAGCAAGTCAAAAGCCAACCGCGGCCATTCGCAAAGCCGCGCGCAGAGCAAGCGTCAGCCCCAGAGCGCCGCGAACGCCGCCACGAACATCGCCACGAATGTCGGAAGAAGGAAATTCCTGACGCTGGGACTCGGAGGGGCAGGCGCGCTGGCAGTCGCCGGGATCGCTGGGTATAAAGTGGGTTGGTTTGATTCCGCGCCCACTGCGCCCGCGACCGCTGCGACGCCGGGCGCCAACCTGGCCACCGGCAAGCCGCTGCCGCCGGTCACGCTGCCGGCCGATTACCAGAACGCGCTGCGGGCCGCCGACGAGATAGTCAGTCATTACACGCGCGAATTGAACAGTCCGTCTACGGTGATTCACTCCGTGCGCGCGTTCGGCAAAAACTTCAAGCTCAACGACGGGTCGAAAGGGGTTGATTTTCTTTGCGGGCGGTTCGCCGCTGACAGAGAGATCAACGGCAAACGCTACGTCTACTTCCCGCGTGAACACGAGGTCCACGAGAACAGTTTCCTCAAAACAATGCTCGAAGCCGGCGTCAGCCCTGATCAACCGATCACGGTCGGCGCCGCCAAATACACGCTGCGCGATCTGGGCGAGAGCGCCGAGGCGCTTTTCCGCTGCGATCCGCAAAACCTCGCTCGCTACGACGCCACACTGCTTCATCAACATCTGCCATGGGGATTGATCTCGTTCTCAATTCTCGTTCCGCCGTCGAAGGCCGTTTGGACGAACGCCTACGGCGAGACGATCAATCTGCACGAAGTCATCAACAGCGCTCTCGCTGTCTTCGAAGCGACCAGCGCGGGCATCGGCGAGCTCGTGGCTCGCGGAGAAAATGAACCTGTGAAATTCCGGGAGGAGATCGGGAAGTACAGTTGCGACGGAATACACCTGGTCTACGGCCTTTTCTCGTGCCTCGAGCATGGTTACACGAACAACAACCTGCAGGATCGGTTGAACAAGCTGCTCGATTCGGTCCTCTATCGTATGAAAGGCGACACGCTGGCGACCGACCGCGAAGCCGCCGAATCGGCGCGCAGTGTGTCGCCGGAACAGCTCCGGCGGATAGCCGTGCAACAGGAGGGAGGCGGAATTGCGAGTAATGGCCCGCCTCCGCCGAACCTGCTCGAAATGGAGCGGCTGCGTATACAAATCAGGATGCTCGGCCACGCGATGGAAGCGATCAATTACGCCCGGTTGCACAAACTATTCACGCTGACGTCGGATCAGCAGAAACGAATGCGGGAAGGTGAACAGATGCTTTACGAATATCTGGTCAAGATGCGCGCTACTGATCTGGAGCCTTTTAAACGCTGGTATTCGAAATCCGTCAACAATGTAGTCATCGCCGTCGCCCACGCGTCGCGCGCATTGAAGCTATTGACTCCCGACAATCCAGATACCGCGGCTGGTTGAGCGGGTCGGCCACGAAAGAGATAGGTGGATATGAACAACTGCGCTAAAAAAAATCTTTCGCCCTATGCAGGTAGAGCTGTGAGGGGAGCAAAAGGGGCAAAAATGGGCAAAAAAGGCGAAAAGTTCTTTTCGCCTTTTTTGCCCATTTTGCTTCCCACTTCGCAATTCCTTCGGTCGCTGATTGTCTGTCTGACTCTGGTCGTCTGCCCCGCCTCGATCTCGGTCCGCGCGCAAACGCCGCTTCCCGTCGCCAAGGCCCGGCCCGTTTACGATCAATGCGCTTCGTTGTCCAATGCTTCCGGGGCCGCCTCTTCGGTCAATGATGATGTCGCGAAGGCGGTTGCCGCGCTCAAGGGGAAAGACCTGAAAACCCGAGAGCAGGCCGCCGCGCTGCTAGGCAAATCATGTGACGCGCGCGCGGTCGAGCCGCTCCAAAATTTGTTGAAAGATGAAGACCCGATGGCGCGAATCGCCGCGGTCGAGGCTCTCGGCAGACTCGGCGCCGACAGCTCTGTGGAGGCGCTAACCGAGATGACCTTTAACGAAAAAGATTGGCGCGTGCGGATGGCCATGATCGGCTCGATGCTTTCGTTTAAGTCTGCAAATGCCCGAGCCGGTGTTCTCAACGGCATCGCCAATCCGCTGGGTGAGGATATTTCCGACATTAACGACCTCTACGTCCGGTGTTCGGCTATCCTGAGCTGTAATCAGCTCAAAGCCGTTACATACTCGCGTAAGGCGATTCTGTTTCTGCGCTTCTTTCTGACAAGTAAATACCAGATAACCCGGCAGATGGCCGAGCAGACGCTTCACGAACTCAAAAACACTCGCAACGCCGCGGCGGAATTTCGCGCCATGCTGAAGAACGATCTAAACCCGGAGATGCGCCGATGGGCGGCCGAGTGGATGGGCAAGATAGGATTTGATAACATCGGCGAGGCTTTGGCCGAGGCCGCCGCCAACGACCCCGAGCCGAAAGTGAAACAGGCGGCCGCTACGGCGCTCGCCGCGTTGAAAGACGTGAAGTGAGTTCGGGCGCACAGTCTGATGTTTCGATTTAGCAAGGAGGCATTTCCCATGAAACCCGCGGACAACATCCCGATCGGAGCATCAGCCGAGAAATCAGTCGAGGTCACGCGCGACCTGACCGTAGCTCACTTTCACGCTCACATGCCCGAAGTTTACGGCACACCGATGATGATCTACCTGATGGAAGTCGCCTCGTCGGAGGCGATTCAGGATTACCTGCCGGAAGGCTGGGTGTCGGTCGGAGTGGGCGTCAACATTCAACACCTGGCGGCGACGCCCGTGGGCTTCACCGTCACCGCGAAAGCCGAGGTCGTTGCGGTCAGTGAGAACACAATAACCCTCAAAGTCGAAGCATTCGACGGTGTGGAGAAGATCGGCGAAGGCGCGCACGTCCGCGCGCCTATCGAGATGGCGCGGTTCGAGAAACGTGTCAGGGAAAAGGCGATGAAGAGGGAAGGCTGATTGATGATCAGGCCACTCCGGGCATATCATTTTGCTTGGAGGTTTTTATGCGTTTCGAAGAATTCTATTTCGGCGCGATTCGGATTGACGGCGTAACCTACGAGCGCGACGTGGTGATTGATCGCGGCGAGGTCAGTAAGCGTCAAAAGAATGCCTCAAAGAAATTCCGAGACGAATTCGGTCACACGCCTCTATCCATTGAAGAGAAAATCCCCTGGAAATGCCGCCGACTGGTGGTCGGCACAGGGGCGTATGGCAGGTTGCCGGTGATGGATGAGGTAGAGCGCGAGGCAAGGGCGCGCAGGATCAAACTGCTCGTCCTGCCGACGGTCGAGGCGATCAAGGCGCTGCAGGAGAACCCCGAAGACACCAACGCCATCTTGCATGTAACGTGCTGATCTGATCCTCGAACATCTCGATGACTTCTTCGAGGTCGGCGAAGAACGCGGCGATCGGGGCAGCCCACGCCTCATCCGCCAAGCCGCCAGTCTCTTTCGGCCAGTAGCCTTCCGGAAAATCGGGCGAGACCCACGAGGCGTCGAGCGTGTAGCGCAAGATGTCCTCCTGCGCCAGTCGCATGTGTTCGAGATTCTCCCAGACTGAATGACGACTATTGGCCGGTCGAACGTTTCGCAACGCGGGCGCGAGACCGTCCAGAGCCTGCTCCGGCGTGACGTGCGCGCGCCCGCCACGCAGCGACTCGACGAGATTTTGACGCAGGATAGAATCGTTCATTGTTTCCTTCGGGCAAACACTTCCTTACAACTCCTTTCGCAGGATTGAGTCTGACGGATAATCACGACAGCCGATATAAAAATTTGGCGCCCGCAAGTCTCGGCCTTCCAGTATTCCAAACCGCAAACTTCGAGTCCTCAGAATGAGATGGGCCCCTGCCAACCAACGGCATGCAGTTTGCCCTTCGTTTGCGTCACGTACATTGCTATCTGGGTCATCTGGAGTAAGCGATTTGGTGTTCAACACACATCATCGGTCATTACGCGCCAGGCGGATTCCGCCTCGCTCGCGGCGAATGACGCTTACGGGAAGCTGCCTTTGAGCTTTGAAGCCAATCGAGGTCAGGCCGACGGCCAGATCATGTTTCTATCTCGTGGCAGCAGTCACAGTTTGTTCTTGACTGCTACAGAAGCAATCTTTCGATTGCGGATTGCGGATTGCGGATTGCGGATCGCAGATCGAGAATGGAAGATCGATGATCGAGCAGATCGATCCTCGATCCTTGTCCCTCGATCTTCCATTCTCGATCCTAAATCCTGGATCTTCAATCCTCGATCCTCGATCCTGAGTCTTCAATCCTCGAACTTCAATCCTCGATCCTCGATCTCCAATCAGCAATCAGCAATCAGCAATCAGCAATCCGCTGTGCTGCGAATGAAGCTCGTTGGCGCCGACCGCGCGCCCAGAGTGGTCGGGTTGGAAGAACTGCCCGGCAAGAGTAACTACTTCGCCGGCCGAGATCCCAAACGGTGGCGCGCCGGCATTCCCACCTACGCCAAAGTCAAATACGAAGGCGTCTATCCCGGTGTGGATCTGGTTTACTACGG
>Ga0126383_10001622_pt1 | contig 14118 bp, 12 predicted proteins | sample PanSoiMetPlot_35_FD_96882 | JGI IMG/M metagenome (GOLD analysis project Ga0126383, IMG submission 96882) | Tropical forest soil microbial communities from Panama - MetaG Plot_35 | ecosystem: Environmental > Terrestrial > Soil > Tropical forest > Bulk soil | place: Panama | collected 2016-02-17
GCCGCACATCCTCGGCGGGATCGCCTGCTACGTCGTGAGCGTGGTGGTCTGGATCCTGGCCCTGTCGCGCGTCGAGGTGAGCATCGCCTACCCCATGCTCTCGATCGGCTACGTCCTCAACGCGCTCGCCGCTTGGTACTGGCTCGGCGAGGCGGTGACGCCCGCGCGCCTCGCCGGCATCGGGATCATCATCGTCGGCGTGTACATCGTCGCCCGGAGTTGACCGGCATGGATTTCCTGCCCTTCGCCCGACCGGTGATCGACGAGGAGACGATTGCCGGGGTCGCCGAGGTCCTGCGCTCGGGCTGGATCACTTCCGGCCCGCAGGTCCAGCGCTTCGAGGCGGCGTTGTCGGCCTACTGCGGCGGCCGGCCAGTGCGCACCCTCAACTCGGGCACGGCCGCGCTCGTGCTCGGCCTGCGCCTCGCGGGTGTCGGGTCCGGCGACGAGGTCGTGACGACGCCGCTCTCGTGGGCGGCCACTGCGAACGTGATCCTCGAGGTCGGCGCACGCCCGGTGTTCGTCGACGTCGACGCGCGCACGCGCAACATCGACCTCGACCGGGCGGCGCGTGCAATCACGCCGCGCACACGCGCGATCCTGCCGGTGTACCTCGGCGGACTGCCGGTCGACCTTGACCGGCTCGAGAGTCTCGCGTCGCAGGCAGGGATCCGCGTCGTCGAGGACGCCGCGCAGGCCTTCGGCAGCTCCTGGCGCGGGACGCGCGTGGGCGCGCGGGGCGATCTCGTCGCGTTCAGCTTTCACGCGAACAAGAACGTCACGACCGGGGAAGGCGGGTGCCTGGTACTACCCGACGAGCCGACCGCGCGCCTCGCCGAGAAGCTACGCCTCCAGGGCGTCACCCGCTCGGGCGAGGACGGCATGGACGTGGACGTCGTCGGCTACAAGTTCAATCTCACCGACGTCGCCGCGCGCCTAGGCCTCGGTCAGCTCGCCCAGCTCGACACGTTCACCGCGCGCCGCCGCGAGCTCGCACGGCACTACTTCGCCTGCTTCGACGAGCGCCTGGGCTGCGAGCTCCCGGTGGCCGACTTCGACCATTCGAACTGGCACATGTTCCAGATCGTCCTCCCGCTCGAGCGCCTGCGCATCGGGCGCGGGGAGTTCATGGCGCGAATGCGGGCCGCGGGCATCGGCACCGGTGTGCACTATCCCGCGATCCACCTGTTTACCTTGTACCGCAGGCTAGGCTGGAAGGAGGGCGACTTCCCGAACGCCGAGCGGATCGGCCGCGGGATCGTCACGCTGCCGCTGCATCCCGCGATGGAACGCGCCGACGTCGAGCGCGTCTGCGCCGCGATCGCCGGCAACCTGAAGGAGGTACTCCGATGAGCGCCCCCTCCGTTTCGGTCGTGATTCCCGTCTACAACGAGGAGCTCGGGCTGGCGGCGCTCTTCGCGCGGCTGTACCCGGCCCTCGACGGTATGCGCGTGCCGTACGAGGTGATCTTCGTTAACGACGGCAGCAAGGACCGCTCCGCGGCGCTGCTGCGCGAGCAGTTCGAGCGCCGGCCGGACGTGACGCGGGTGGTGCTGTTCAGCGGCAACTACGGCCAGCACCTGGCGATCATGGCCGGCTTCGAGCGCTGCCGCGGCGAGCGGATCATCACCCTGGACGCCGACCTGCAGAACCCGCCCGAGGAGATCCCGAAGCTGCTGGCGAAGATGGACGAGGGCTACGACTACGTCGGCGGCGTCCGTGCCGAGCGCGAGGACACGTGGTTCCGGCGCAACGCCTCGCGGCTCGTGAACTTCCTGCGCGAGCGGACCACCGACATCCGGATGACCGACCAGGGCTGCATGCTGCGCGCCTACAGCCGCCCGATCGTCGACGCGATCAACGCCTGCACGGAGGTGAACACCTTCATCCCGGCGCTCGCGTATACCTTCGCGCAGAACCCGACCGAGGTCGAGGTGGCGCATGCCGCGCGCATGGCGGGCGAGACGAAGTATCCCTTCTACAAACTCCTGCGGCTCAACTTCGACCTGGTGACCGGCTTTTCGCTCGCCCCGCTGCAGGCGTTCTCGCTGATCGGGTTCGTCGTCGCTTCCGGCGCGGTCGGGCTGGTCCTGTTCCAGATCGTCAACCGTCTGGTGCGCGGCGAGGCGGCCGAAGGGATGTTCGTCTCGGTGATGGAGGCGATCGGGATCTTCCTCGCCGGGGTCGTGCTGTTCGGGATCGGGCTGCTCGGTGAGTACATCGGCCGGATCTATCAGGAAGTGCTGCGCCGGCCGCGGTTCCGGATCAGCGCGGTGCTCGAGCGGTCTGACGCGAAGGACGCGCCGCCGGTCCAGACGTCGCGCGCGGGCGAAACCCGGTCGGAGCAGCTGGCTCGGATCAAGTGACGCGCGCCGTCGTCTTCGCGTATCACAGCGTTGGGGTGCGCTGCCTGGAGGTCCTCCGCGCCGGCGGCGTCGGCATCGGCCTAGTCGCGACGCACGAGGACGACCCGCAGGAGACCGTCTGGTTCGAGGGCGTGGCCACGCGCGCGCGCCTTTATGGTATCCCCGTCATCACCCCGGAGGACCCGAACCGCGCCGATGTCGTAGAGCGCGTGCGCGCGGCGGCGCCCGATCTCCTCTTCTCGTTTTACTATCGCCGCATGCTCGGTCCCGAGTTGCTCGCGCTGCCGCGGCTCGGCGCCTACAACCTCCACGGCTCGCTCCTGCCGAAGTATCGCGGCCGGGCGCCGGTGAACTGGGCGATCCTGCACGGCGAGCGCGAAACGGGCGCGACCCTGCACGAGATGGTCGTGAAGCCGGATGCCGGCCGGATCGTGGATCGCGAGCGCGTACCGATCCTCCCCAACGACACCGCGCGCGAGGTGTTCGAGAAGATCACCGTCGCGGCCGAGATCGTCGTCGAGCGCTCGCTCCCCGCCCTGCGCGCGGGCACCGCCAAGCTCACGCCGCAGGATCTCGCCGCGGGCAGCTACTTCGGCGGACGCCGGCCGGAGGACGGTGCGATCGATGCCGCATGGCCGGCACGGCGAATCCACGATCTCGTGCGCGCCGTGGCACCCCCCTATCCCGGGGCGTTCCTCGACGTGCGCGGGAAGCGGTTGCGGCTGCTGCAGACCTTCGATTCCGGCCTGCCATCCGGGCCGCCCCATCAACCCGCTCTGGTGGCCGAGACCGGCGCGCTCGTTCTGCGCGCCGCCGACGGCGGACGGCTCATCGTGCTCGCCGCCGAACTCGACGGGACGCCGCTCGATGCGGCGCGCGTGCGCGCGGCGTTCGGGCCGGAGCTTCTTCTCGGCGAGCGCTCGTGAGCAAACGCATCCTCATCCTCGGCGTCAACGGATTCATCGGTCATCATCTGTCGAACCGGATCATCTCGGACACGTCGTGGGAGGTGTACGGGATGGATATGAGCACCGATCGCCTGGAGGACGTGCTCGACCACAAGCGGTTCCACTTCTTCGAGGGCGACATCACGATCAACAAGGAGTGGATCGAGTACCACATCCGCAAGTGCGACACGGTGCTGCCGCTCGTGGCCATCGCGACGCCGGCGACCTACGTCCGCGAGCCGCTACGGGTCTTCGAGCTCGATTTCGAGGCGAATCTGCCGATCGTCCGCTCGTGCGTAAAGCATCGCAAGCGCCTCATCTTCCCGTCGACCTCCGAGGTGTACGGAATGTGCAGGGATCGCGCGTTTCACCCGGAGACCTCCGAGCTCGTGCTCGGGCCGATCGCGAAGTCGCGCTGGATCTACGCCTGTGCGAAGCAACTCATGGACCGCGTGATCTGGTCGTACGGGTCGGAGCAGGGGCTCGACTTCACGCTGTTCCGTCCGTTCAACTGGATCGGCGCCGGGCTCGATTCGCTCAGCACCCCGAAGGAAGGTAGCTCGCGCGTCATCACGCAGTTCCTCGGCCACATCGTACGCGGCGAGCCGATCAAACTCGTCGACGGCGGTCACCAGAAGCGCGCTTTCACTTATGTCGACGATGGCATCAGCGCGCTGCTGAAGATCATCGAGAACAAGGGCCGGGTCGCGACCGGGAAGATCTACAACATCGGCAACCCGCGGAACAACCTGTCGGTGCGCCGGCTGGCCGAGATGATGCTCGAGATCGCGGCACGCTACCCGGAGTACGCGGGGCAGGCGAAGAAGGTGCGGCTCGTCGAGACGTCCGCCACCGACTACTACGGCAAGGGGTACCAGGACGTGCGGAATCGCGTGCCGAACATCGACAACACGAGCAAGGAACTCGACTGGCACCCGCAGGTCGGCATGCGGGCGGCGGTAAAGAAGATTTTCGAGGCGTATCGCGAGCACGTCGCGGACGCGCGCCGGCTGGTCGATCTGCCGGCGTCGTGAAGCTCGCGCTGAAGGTCGACGTCGACACCTACCGCGGGACGCGCGAAGGCGTGCCGCGGCTCGTGAGGGTCCTCCAACGGCACGGCGCGGACGCGACGTTCCTCTTCAGCCTCGGCCCGGATCACACCGGGCGCGCGGTCCGCCGCGTGTTCCGGCGCGGCTTCGTGCGCAAGGTGGCGCGCACGTCGGTACTCGAGCACTACGGTCTGCGCACGCTCCTCTACGGCACGCTGCTGCCAGGCCCCGATATCGGCGCGCGGTGCGCGGCGGTCCTTGCCGGTGTGCGCAGCGCGGGCTTCGAGGTCGGCGTGCATTCCTGGGACCACGTGGCGTGGCAGGATGGCGTTGCCGGCGCGGACGCGAGCTGGACTGAGCGGCAGATGCAGCGCGCGTGGGAGCGCTTCGCGGAAATCTTCGGCGAACGGCCGCGCGTCCATGGCGCGGCCGGCTGGCAGATGAACGGTCACGCGTATCGGCTCGAGCCGCGGCTCGGCTTCAGCTACGCCTCCGATACCCGCGGGCGCGAGCCCTTCCTGCCGGTGTCGGGAGGCGAAACCATCGTCTGCCCGCAGCTTCCCACCACGCTCCCGACGCTCGATGAGCTCATCGGCGTGGACGGACTCACGGCGCACGATGTCGCCGACCGCGTGCTCGAGCTCTCGCGGAACCCGCCGCCCTCGGGACACGTCTTCACGCTGCACGCCGAGCTGGAGGGCATGAAGCTCGCGGGCGCGCTCGAACGCCTGCTCGAAGGATGGCAGGCGCTCGGCTACGCGTTGGTGCCGCTGCGAGCCTTGGCCGAGTCGCTCGATGTGACCGCGCTGCCGCGCTGTCGCGTGGTCGACGGCGAGATTCCCGGCCGGTCCGGTCGCCTCGCCCTTCAGGGAGAGCCTGTCGCGGCGAGCTAGGGGCCGCGGATGCGCCTCAGTCCGCCACGACCTCGGCCCTGAATCCCGCCCGTCCGAGCGCGGCGACGATCTCGGTCACGTGCTCCGGCCCCCGCGTCTGCAGCACGAACTCGACCTCGGCCGAGAGCACCGGGAGGTGCGTGAACGCGCGCTGGTGGTGCACCTCCTCGATGTTCGCGTTCGCCTCGGCGAGGCAGGCGGTGACCTTCGCGAGCGCACCCGGCAGGTCCCGCAGCTCGACCTTCAGCCGCGCGAGGCGCCCCGAGCGCGCCATGCCGCGTTCGATGATGTCGGAAAGGAGCAGGGGATCGATGTTGCCGCCGGAGAGGACGACCCCGACCTTGCGGTCGCGGAAACGGCCCGGATGGCGCAGCAACGCGGCGAGTCCCGCGGCGCCGGCGCCCTCGACGACCGTCTTCTCGACCTCGAGCAACTGAACGATCGCCTGCTCGATGTCACCGTCGTCGACGAGCAGGACGTCCGCGGCGAGCGCCGCGACGATCGGCAGCGCCAACGCCCCCGGCTCCTTCACCGCGATGCCTTCGGCGATCGTGCTCGCCGCGAACGCCGCGCGCTTTCCCTGGAGCGCGCAGTGCATCGCCGGGAAGCCGCTCGTCTCCACGCCGACCACCTCGATGCCGGGGGCGACGTCCTTCGCCGCGACCGCCACGCCGGCGATCAGCCCGCCACCTCCGACCGGGACGACGAGCGTGTCGAGGCGCGGCTGCGCGGCGAGCATTTCGAGCGCGACCGTCCCCTGGCCGCAGACGACCCGTTCGTCGTCGTAGGGGTGCACAACAACGAGCCGGCGCGCGGCGGCGAGCGCGAGGCCCGCGGCCTTCGCCTCGTCGAACGTCTCGCCCTCGAGGATCACCTCGGCGCCGTGGTCGCGCGTGCGGGCGACCTTCACGTGCGGCGTGAAGCGCGGCATGACGATGACCGCGCGGATGCCGAGTCGCTGCGCGTGGTACGCGACGGCCTGCGCGTGGTTGCCCGCCGAGACCGCGAGAACGCCCGCGGCGCGCTCCGCCGGCGAGAGACCGAGTAACTTGTAGAGCGCGCCGCGCTCCTTGAACGAGGCGGTGAACTGCAGGTTCTCGAACTTGAGCCAGACCTCGGCGCCGGTGATCTGCGATAGCGTGCGCGAAGCGAGGCACGGCGTCGCGATCACGCTGCCGGCGATCGCTTGCGCCGCCTCGCGGATCCCTTGCGGGGTGACGGCCATTAGAACGGCTTCACGACGACCAGGACGACGCCGACGAGGAGCAGGACCACCGGCACCTCGTTGAACCACCGGTACCAGACGTGGCCCTTGGTATTGCGGTCGCGCTTGAAGTCGACGAGCAGCTTGCCGCACCAGAGGTGATAGCCGATGAGCAGCAGCACCACGACGAGCTTCGCGCGCATCCACCCGGTGCCGGCACCGACCCCGTAGCCGAGCCAGAGCCACAGGCCGAGCGCGATCGTCAGGATCGCGCCCGGCGTCATGATGCCGAAGAAGAGTTTGCGCTCCATCACCTTGAAGCGCTCGCTGCCCTCGCGGTCCGCGGCTTGCGCGTGATAGACGAACAGCCGCGGGAGGTAGAAGAGGCCCGCGAACCAGGTCACCAGGAAGACGATGTGCAGCGCCTTGACCCAGAGCATCAGCTCGCGAGCCTCCGCCGGAACAGCACGGTCGCAGCATAGAAGCCGACCACAGCGTAGGCAAGCAGCACGGCCACGTGCAGCAGCGCGTCCGGCGGCAGCCGGCCGAACGTGAGCGGCCGGGTGAGCGCGACCGCATGCGAGAGCGGCAGCACCTCGGCCACGATTCGCAGCGCCGGGGGCAGCTGCTCGATCGGAAAGAACACGCCGCAGAGCATCGACATCGGCGTGATCACCAGCGTGAAGTAGTAGCTGAAGAAGTCGTACGAGGGCGCGAGCGCGCTGATTGCGAGCCCGAGCGCGCCGAAGCAGAGCCCGATCACCGGGACGACGAGGAGCGTCGCAGCCGCGAGCGGGGAGGTCACGACGCCGAGCGCGTACACCACGACGAGGATCGCGAGCCCCGAGAGGACACTCTTCGACGCCGCCCAGACGAGCTCGGCGAGCACGACGTCGTCGAGCGCGAGCGGCGCGTTGGTGATCGCGTCCCACGTCCGCTGGACGTGCATGCGCGAGAACGCCGAGTACAGCGCCTCGAACGTCGCGGTGTTCATCGTCGAGAAGCAGATCGTACCGGCGGCAAGGAACGCGATGTACGGGACGCCGCCCACCTCCGGCAGGAACGCCCCGAGGCCGTAGCCGAGGCCGAGCATGTAGATCGTCGGATCGGCGAGGTTGAAGAGCACCGAGGGCGCGGCGAGCTTGGTCCAGACGAGGAAGTTGCGCCGCCAGACCGGGATGAAGCGGAGCGAGAGGCGGGGAAGCGCGTAGACGGCATGCATAGACGATCAGTCCCTGAGTTCGCGCCCGGTGAGCTTGAGGAACACGTCCTCGAGGTCCGCCGGGCGATGGAGATAGCGCAGGCCCGCCGCGCGGTCGAGGCTCCCGAGGAGCGGCCCGGCGTCGGCGGCGTAGCAGAAGGCGGTCTCGCCGCTGCGCTCCAGGCGCGCGGCGAGGCGCGCGCCCTCGGCGGCCGACCATTGGTCGAGGCCGTCGCCGTGCACTTCGACGACATGCGGCTCGACGTGGCGGGCGATCAGATCGCGCGGGCTGCCTTCGGCGATGACGCGCCCGCGGTCCATGATCGCGATGCGGTCGCAGAGCCGCTCGGCCTCCTCCATGAAGTGCGTCGTGAGGAGGATCGTCTTGCCGCGCGCGAGGAGCTGCTTCAACCGATCCCAGATCACGTGCCGCGCCTGCGGATCGAGGCCGGTCGTCGGTTCGTCCATGAACAGGAGGTCCGGATCGTTGACAAGCGCCCGCGCGAGCATCAACCGGCGCCGCATCCCGCCCGAGAGCGTCTGGATGCGGCTCGAGGCGCGCCCGGCCAGCCCGGCGAAATCGAGCAGCTCGGGAATCCGGGCGCGGATCGTCCCGTCGGCGATGGCGAAATAGCGGCCGTAGACGAGCAGGTTCTCAGCGACCGTGAAGTCGGGGTCGAGGTTGTCCATCTGCGGCACCACGCCCACGGCGCGGCGTGCGACGCGTGCGCGCGGCGGCACGGGTTCCCCCAAAAGGTCGATCTTGCCGCCGTCGGGCGCGATCAAACCGAGGCAGAGCCGGAGCGTGGTTGTCTTGCCCGCGCCGTTCGGGCCGAGCAGGCCGAAGCACTCCCCGCGCGCGATCGCGAACGAGACGCCGGCGACGACCTCGAGATCGGCGTAGCGCTTGCGCAGGCCCTGCGCGCGCAGGACCGCGTCCCGCCCTTCGTCGACGAGCGGACGCGGGGGTTTTAGTTCCATGCCCCCTTGATGATGTTCTTGATGAGGTGCAGCTTGCGGTGGAAGAAGTGGTCCGCGCCGGGCACGACAACGATCGGCAGCTCCTGCGGCCGGGCCCAGTCGAGCACGCTCGCGAGCGGGGCGGTCTCGTCCTGCTCGCCGTGGATCACGATCGTGTCGGACGGAACGGGCGCGGTCTTGTAAGTCCGCCCGCCCGTCACGAGCCCGTGCGGGACGCCGACGAGCGCCATGCGCTCCGGCTTGACGCGCCGCGCGACGCGCGTCTGAACGTACGCGCCGAACGAAAATCCCGCGAGGACCACCGGCAACGGGCCGAACCGCGCGTGCGCCCATTCGATCACGCGGACGAGATCGTCGGTCTCGCCGTCGCCGTGGTCGTGCGCGCCGTCGCTCGCACCGATGCCGCGGAAATTGGGCCGGATCGTCAGGTAGCCGAGCTCGGCGAACGCCTTCGCGAGCGTCTGCGCGACCTTGTTGTCGAGCGTGCCGCCGAACAGCGGATGCGGGTGCGCGACGAGCGCGATGCCGCGGGCCGTCTCCTCGGCGCCTTCGGTCGGGAAAATCGCCGGATGATCGACGACGATCTCGATGCTGCCGGCGGGCCCCGGGACGAGCAGCCGCTCCGGCCGCCGCGTCATAGCAGCAGCCGCTCGACGATGCGACCGTGGACGAGGTGCTCCGCGATGATCTCGTCGATGTCGGACTTGTCGACGTAGGTGTACCAGACCGCGTCCGGGTACACGACGATGCACGGTCCCTCCTCGCAGCGGTCGAGGCAGCCGGCCTTGTTCACGCGCACCTTGCCCGGGCCCGAGAGCTTGAGCTCCTTCACGCGGTCCTTGCAGTAGCCGCGCATCGCGTCGGCGTCGTGGTTCTGGCAGCACGCCGAACCGGCCTCGCGCTGGTTGCAGCAGAAGAAGATGTGGCGCCGGTAGTAGCTCATGCCGGGGGGTTCCTCGAGAGCGGCATTATAGTGGCGCGCTAGTCGAACGACCGTGTATAGAAGACCCCGAGCGCGCTGTCCTGTCCGCCGGAGGCGCGGACCCGGAAGCCGCGGCCGAGCACGTACTCGAGGCCGATGATCGTGCGCGCGACCGCGAGCCCCTGCTCGAAAGTGAGATAGAGGCGGTCGGAGAGCCGCTTGCCGACCGTGAGCGCCTGGCCCTGGACGGTGCCGGTGCCGGTGCTGGTGCTCTTGAGGCCGATGTCGTCGAGCCCCATGGCGAGCGCGATCCGTCGGCTGATCGGGATCGCGTTCGAATCGTCGAGGAGCGAGGCGGCTGCCGATTGCAGGAGAATCGCATCGGTCGCCGACGCCGTTTCGAGCCCTCGGCCGAGGACGAGCCAGGCGAGCTTCTCGCCTTCGGGCAGCGGCGGGCGCGACACGAGCTCGACGCGCGGCAGCCGCAGCGTGCCGGTGAGCTGGACGCCCGGCTCGACCGCGAGCCCCCGCCGGACCGCGAACACGTCGAGCGCGGGGTTGTCCAGCGGCCCGTCGAAGATCAACCGCCCGCGCTCGATCTCGAGCCGCTGCCCGAGAAAGAAATAGAGCCCGTGGACCGCGGCGATCTCGCCCTTGCCCGCGACCTCGCCGTTGTCGCGGGTGGCGACGCGGAGCTTCCCGGTCAGACCGGTGTCGAGCCCTGCGCCGACGACGCGGAAGCGCGAACCGAAGTCGAGATCGAGCGCGGCTCTGAGCGGCGTCCGGTCGCGGGGCCCGCGCGGCGCGGGTTTCGCCTGCCGTCCCACCACGACGACGTCGTCGTCGAGCATGGCGCCGCGCCCGCGGGCGAACTCGAAGTAGCCTTCGCGCGCCGCGAGGGTCCCCTCGAGCACGAGCTGTCCCTTCGCGATCGCGAGCTTCCCGGCGCCATCGACGGTGAGCCGCCGCGTCGGCAGCCCGAAGAGGCGCAAGGCTTCCGCCTGCCACGCGAGCTGCGTGTCGCCGTCCCGCGGTGCGGTGCCGCTCGCAACGAGCCGCCCCTCGCCGCCGTGGATCTCGAAGCGCTCGATGCGCAGCGCCTGCGCATCCAGCGTCGCTGCGAGCACGCCTTTGACGAGCCGCACGCCGTGCTGCGGCAGCTCGAGCGCGAGCTCGCTGCCGTCGAGCCGACCGGTGATCAACGGCGCGCGCAGCGTGCCGCCCGCCGCGAGCGCAGCGTTCAGCGCGCCGTCGACCAGCACCTGTCCGTCGAGCAGCGCGCCGAGCGGCCGGAGCGAGGCGATCGCGGCGGTCGCGCGCGCCGCGAGCGGCGCATCCAGGGACAGCATCCCCGGCTCCGCATTCGGCGCGCGCCCGATGTCGAACGCTGCATCCGCGCTGCCGAGGCGGTGCGCGGCGAGCGCGGCCGTGCCGGTGACCGCGTCGTCGACAAAGCGGGCGTCGAGCTGGAGGCGGGTGAGCTCGAGCGCGAGCCGCGGCGAATCGCCGACCGCCACATCGCCCGACTCGCGCGCAAGGGAGACCGTGCCGTTGAGGCGCGGCGTGGTGTCGAGCGACCATGCGCCGCGCAGGACGAGCGTGGACGAGACTTCCGGGGGAAGCTCGGCGAGCGCGAGGTAGCGTGCGACCGCAACGCCGGTGAACTCGCCCGCCGTGGCGAGACGCCCGCGCTCCCAGCGGAGACGCGCGAGCCGCAGCCGACCCTCGCCGAGCTCCACGGTCGCTTCGCCGACGCCGACGCGTCCGGGAGCGATCTCGACCGCGACCGGCGCGACGAGCTTCGTCGGGAAGCGCCCGCGGTTCGCGAGCGTCTCGACCGTGCCCGACCAGCCTTCGGCCCCGCGCCATCGGCCGGCGAGGCGAGCGGCAAAGTCGATGTCCTGCCCGGTCGCGGTCAGATCGACGACGTGTCGCGCGAAGCTGCCGCTCGCCTTCGCCGCCGCGGCGGTGAGCTTGAATCGACCGGCGTCGAGCGCGCTTGCCGTGACGTCGACCTCGACCCGCGGGTCGGCATCCGGCGTGAGCGAGCCCCGCGCGACCACCGCGCCTGCGTGATAGCCGCCCGCGGCGAGCTGCTCGGCGCTCGCATCGAATTCGACCGCCGGCCGGGCGAGCGCGCCGCGCAGAGTGCTCTTCACGGTCGCTCGACCGCTGAGGCGAGGATCGAGCTCGGCGAGCGCCGGTGCGTCGAGCGACACCGCAAGCGAGTCCTCCGGACGGCCGAGCGCGCCCTGCGCGGCGAGGCGGTTCGCGCCGATGCGGAGCATGACATCGGCTTCCCGCACGCCGGACGCCGAGCCGGTGAAGTGGCCACCCCCGCTGAGCGGCGCCGCGCGCCAGCGGCTGTCGCGCACATCCAACTGCGCTTCCACTCGCCAGTGCGGTTCGAGCTCGCCCTTGGCGGCGATATCGGCGTTGATGCGGGCGGCCGGGTATTCGCCGAACGCCGCGGGGTCGAACTCTGCGAGCTTCGCGCGCGCGTCGAAGCGGCGCGGCCCGGCGAGCCCGACCACACCTTCGCCCGTGAGCGTGCCGCCACCGGCCGCGGCGACGAGCCGCTTCACGGTGAACGCGTCACCTTTGCGCGCGCCTTCGACTTCGAAGCGCAACCGGCCTTGCGCGAGCTTCGCGCGCACCTCCTGCACCGACTCGCTCAGCGAAGCGGCGATCGTTCCGTCGAGGCGCGTCGCGCGGAGCGGCCGGTGCAGCGCCCGCAGGTCGAGCCGATTCACCGCGAGGTCGAGCGTTGCCTGTCCGCGAGCCACGCGCGCCGCCCCGGCAGCGCGGCCGCCGGGGCCGAGGTCGGCGGCGAGTTTGTCGAGCGTAAGCGCACCGTCGCGCCAGGCGAACGGCGAAGCCGCGGCGACGAGCGGCATCCGGTTGTCGGTGAGCGGGCCGGGCGCGGCGTTCCGCGCCGCGAGATTGCCCGCGACGGCACCGTCATCGCGGCTCGCCGCCTGCAGGTCGAGCGCTATGCGCGTGCGCGGCAAGGATGCGTCGACGAGTGCGAGGTCGAGATCGGTGACCCGCGCGGCCGCGTCCTCAAGCCAGCGCGCGGCGAACGGCGCGATCCGGGCGCTACCGTCGACGCTCGCCTTGGCGATCTCGCCGTCGAGCGCGAGCTCGAGCTGCGCGAGCGTTCCTCCGAGCTTCGCGCCAACGCGGAGCGGCACGTTCGCATCCCCGCGCGCGAGCGACACCGTGGCGGTCGCGGGGAACGGCGGCGCGGCGCCGAGCGAACCCGATCCTGCGAGCGCGCCGAGCATCGTCGCCCGCAAACCGCGGACGGCGTGCGTGCCCTCGGCGAATTCGTACGCGAGCGATACTGCCGTGAACTCGAGCTCCTCGGGGTCGACGCGCAGCACGACGCGATCGATCGCCAGCCGCTCGACGGACACGCCGAGCGGCAACGCGAGCGAAGCCGGCAGCTTCGCGGGGGTGGGCTTTACGAGGATCTCGAGCTCCCGCGCGGTGAGGTTCCTGAGTACCGCGCGGCGCGTGAGCACAGCCACCAAGGCCGGCTCGACGGCGACGTCGCTTGCAGTGACCCGGAAATCGGCGTCCTCGTAGCGCAACCGCCCGATCCGGACCGTGCCGCCGAACGAGCCGCGCGGCTGGACGATTTCGAGCGAGCCGCCCGCGGCGGCGGCGACTCGCGACGCGAGCCAGACGACCGCGCCCTCGCTCGTCGCGAGCCACGCGACCAGCGCCGCGACGCCGGCGATCGCCAGCACCGCAACGACGAGCGGGATCCAAACGGCCCTGCGCATGATTAGAACGTCACGCCGAACGAGAAGTGGATTCTGAACTCCTTTACGTCCTGCCCATACGCGACGTCCAGCCGCAGGGGCCCGGCCGGGGTGCGTACGCGCCCGCCGAGACCGTAGCCGAGCGCGAACCGGAAATCGCTCAACTGGTCGACGGCGTTGCCGGCATCGACGAATGCCGCGAGCCCGATGTTCTCCCACGCCCAGTAAACCGTCTCGGCGCTCGCCAGGCCGTAGTAGCGGCCGCCGACGACCGCGTTGCCCTGCTTGACGCCGAGGCTCTCGAACGCGTAACCGCGCACGGTCGTATCGCCGCCGGTGCGGAACAGCATCGCCTGGGGGATACCGCTGGACGTATCGGCGAAGACCGCGCCGGCCTCGAATCGGACCGACGCGTCGACCTGGCGCGCGAGCGGGTAGAACCAGGCGAACTTGCCGACCGCGCGTCCGAACGCGCGGCTCGAGACGCCCGGCGGCGCGGCCGAGAGCTGCACCGTCGCGTTCCAGCCCCGTCGCGGGGAGAGGAGATCGTCGGTACGCCGCCACGTGTACCAGACGCTCGCGACGAGCGCGTAGGTGTCGTCGGACGGCGACCCTTCGGGTTTCTGGTGCTCGAAGATGTAGCTCGCGCCCCAGGCGGGCTGATTGCGCTCGTCGACGAGCTTGCGCGCGAAGCCGACCGACACCGACTCGGTGTCGAGTCCCTGAATCTGCGTCGCCTTGAGGTCGGCACCGTAGGTGTTGAACCAGCCTCCGGCGCTCGGCGC
>Ga0126383_10001625_pt1 | contig 14113 bp, 9 predicted proteins | sample PanSoiMetPlot_35_FD_96882 | JGI IMG/M metagenome (GOLD analysis project Ga0126383, IMG submission 96882) | Tropical forest soil microbial communities from Panama - MetaG Plot_35 | ecosystem: Environmental > Terrestrial > Soil > Tropical forest > Bulk soil | place: Panama | collected 2016-02-17
CACGCGGGAGGAGTTCAAGTTCTATCTCGAAGATACAAATGCACGCGTCCTGATAGCGCCGCCGAATGCCGGCGAAGCGCGCGCCGCTGCGGCGGAGACGAACGTGGCCGTAATCGACTGTGAAATTGACGACCGTGGCCGGGTTCATTTTGGCGACACGGAATTAAGCGGAGGTAAAGTCACCGGCGAAAGTACCGGACTGAACGATATCGCGCTGATTCTTCACACCAGCGGAACCACCAGCCGGCCCAAACGCGTTCCGCTGTCGCACAAAAATCTGCTTACCTCAGCGCGCAATGTCGCAAATACTTATCAACTGACCGCGGCAGATGTCTCGCTTTGCGTCATGCCCTTGTTTCATGTGCATGGACTGGTTGCTTCGACCCTGGCGACGTTCGCCACCGGCGGAACGGTGGTTGTGCCGGGCAAGTTCAATCCTCTTTCATTCTGGCCGACCGTGCGCGAGCACCACGCCACCTGGTATTCCGCCGTTCCCACGATTCACCAGGTGCTCATCTCGCGCGCCCGGGGGACCCGCCCGTCGGGCGCCGAACAACTTCGGTTTATTCGCTCGTGCAGCGCTTCGCTCGCGCCTGAATTGATGGCCGAGATGGAAGCGACCTTCGGCGCGCCGGTCCTCGAAGCTTACGGCATGACCGAAGCGGCCCATCAGATGGCTTCGAATCCGCTGCCGCCGCTGGCGCGCCGGCCGGGTTCAGTCGGCCACGGGACCGCGGTTGAAATGGCCATTCTTGATGAAGCAGGAAATGAACTCCCCGCCGGCGCAACTGGTGAAGTCTCTATCAAGGGAGCCAACGTCTTTGGCGGTTACGAAGGAAATCCGGAAGCCAATGCCGAGTCATTTACCAACGGCTGGTTTCGAACCGGAGACCAGGGCATGTTGGATCCCGAGGGCTACCTGAGACTCGTCGGCCGGATCAAGGAACTAATCAATCGGGGCGGCGAGAAGATTTCACCGCGCGAAATCGACGAGACATTGCTGAGGCATCCTGCCGTGGCGGAAGCCTGCTGCTTCGGAATTCCGGATCGCGTCTATGGTGAAGGCGTCGCCGCGGCGGTAGTACTAAAGGAGGCCGCGACCGAGAAAGATCTAATCGCGCATTGCCACGAGTCTTTGTCCGATTTCAAATGTCCGACGACGATTTACATCATGGATACAATCCCCAGAACCGCCACGGGAAAAATCCAGAGACGAAACGTGGCCAAGACTGTCGGCAGTAAATAGTGACAGCAGCCGTCAGGGAGGGAAATACTTATCTGTTGATTGATTCACTGATTCATTTGCTCATTGGTTCATCGGTTCATTGATTCATTGGTTCATTGGCTTCTCTCGGATGCTGCAAATGAGTTAATGAAGCGATGAGTTAATGAACCACTTTGTAAGCGGCCCTCCCTGACGGTCGGGCTTCTGACACGATACGATCAATCATGAAATTCGCTATCGTCGGGGCGGGTGCAATCGGGGCGTTTCTGGGCGCGATGCTGGCGCGCGCGGGCGAAGACGTCACCCTGATTGCCCGCGGTCCGCATCTACGCGCAATGCAGGAGCACGGCGTGCGCGTTCGTGGCGAGGCCGGAGATTTCCAGGCCAACGTCAAAGCGACTGATGATCCGGGGGCCGCGGGCGAAGTTGATTTCGTCCTGCTCACGCTCAAGGCTCACAGTGTTCCGGCAATCGCGGCCAGCCTCAAACCTCTGCTGGGCGCAGACACCTCGATCGTAACCGCACAGAACGGATTTCCCTGGTGGTACTTCTATCGGCACGGCGGTGAGTGGGAAGGCACTCGCCTCGAAAGCGTCGATCCCGGCGGCTTGATAACTCAACATCTGGATCCTTCGCGTGTCATTGGCTGCGTCGTTTACCCTTCGACCGAAATTGTCGAACCAGGCGTGGTCTTGCATCACGAAGGAACGCGCTTCGCCATCGGTGAACCTGACGGAAGCAAGAGCGAGCGCTGCCGCCGTCTGGCCGATGCGCTCATCAAGGCCGGCTTGCGCTGTCCTATTCGCACCAACCTGCGCCACGACATCTGGGTGAAACTGATGGGCAACGTGGCTTACAACCCCATCAGCGCGTTAACCCGCGCCACGCTGATCGAGATCGTCCAATGTCCTGAGACGCGCGCTTTGGCCGCCGCCATCATGGGCGAAGTTGATGCAGTGGCCAGGAAAATCGGAATTGAAATGGGCATTACGATCGAGCAGCGGCTGGAAGGGGCCGAGAAAGTCGGTCATCACAAGACGTCGATGCTCCAGGACATTGAAGCAGGTAAACCGACGGAACTTAAAGCTATCGCCGGCGCGATCATCGAGTTGGCCGATAAGCTCGACCTCGAATTGCCGAACACCAAAGCCGTCTATGCCTGCGTCGAATTACTCGAGAGCGCCCAGGCCGGCCGCCATAACGCTTGATGTGCATAGCCCATTCACAGTTTAACCGGACAGAAGGTGAAGGCCTTTCCCAGATGAAGCCCACATGACGTTGATGCCAGACGACCCTGCGGAGCCCGATCGCACCCCGCCCCGTTGGCTGGTGCTCTTGCCTTGCATCTTCGCGATGCTGGCAATCGCCAATCTGCAATACGCCTGGACCCTCTTCACAACGGATCTCACAAAGACATTTCAGGTGCGGCTCGACGCGGTGCAGTGGACGCTCACCTTTTTCATCATCGCGCAGACGGCTCTGTTTCCGGTTAATGCTTATCTGATCGATCGCCTTGGGCCGCGCTTGATTATCACAATCGCCGGGTTGCTCGTCGGCATCGGCTGGGTGGGAGCCGGCCTGGCCAATTCCCTTCCCGCGCTTTACGTGGTTTATGCAATCGGCGGCGTGGGCGCCGGAGCGGTTTACGGCGGCTGCGTCGGCGTGGCAATGAAATGGTTTCCCGATCGACGGGGTCTGTGCGTCGGACTCGTGGCCGGCTCTTACGGATTTGGGACCGCGCTGACCACCTTGCCGATCTCATACCTGATCGATCATCAGGGATACCGCACGGCCTTCATCCTGTTTGGCGCAATCCAGGGATTGATCGTGCTGCTCTCAGCGCAATTCCTGCGCATGCCCGCGCCGGGATGGTCACCACCGAACTGGGAACAACTCAAGGCCAAGGTTCAAAAGCGTGTCTATCAGTCTTCAACTGAATGCACGCCGGCGCAGATGCTCCGCAGCGGATCGTTCTATCTGCTTTATCTGATGATGGCCCTGGTAACCGCCAGCGGGCTCATGCTGTCGGCGCAACTGAAGCCAATCGCAGTGAGTTACGGCTACGACAAATTTGCGTTGTTCGGAGGATTTACCATCCTGACCTTGACCCTCTCGATGAATCAGGTACTGAACGGTTCGGCGCGCCCGTTCTTTGGTTGGGTTTCGGATCAGATTGGGCGTTACGACACGATGGCCATCGTTTTCGTGCTGGAGGCGATTACGATCGTATTGCTGACCCTGGTCGTGGGGCGGCCGTTTTGGTTTATGGCTACTTCGGCCTTGATGTTCTTCGCCTGGGGCGACATCTACTCGCTGTTCCCCGCCGCCATTGCCGACATCTTCGGCAGCAAACACGCGACCACGAACTATGGCATTCAATACACCGCCAAGGGCATGGGTTCGGTGCTGGCCGGGCCTGGCGCGGCCTGGCTAATGAGCCGGGCCGGTTCATGGGTGCCGGTGTTTTGGACTGCCGTCGCCTGTAATGTGATTGCCGCGGGCCTGGCGGTGCTCTGGTTAAAACCGCGCGTGGCGAAATTAATCAAGGCGGAAACCAGTCAGGTCCCCCCGCCACTCGCGAATGCTGTCCTGCCCGCCGCCGAAGCATTGGACGCGACCGGCGTCGAATAATTCAGCTCGCACTCTGCGCGGCCGCGACCCCGGATTCACCAGACCAGCCTTCCGCAGTCAGGGCCCGGTGTAAGGCATCGAGAACCAGCACCACGTTTTCGCGCGTGCTGCCGGAACCCATCAGCCCGATGCGCCAGATCTTTCCTTTCAGCGGACCCAGGCCGCCGCCAATCTCAATGTCCTCGGCCAGCAGATGATTTCGCACCCGCGCGTCATCGACACCGTCAGGAATGCTGACTGCGTTCAAACTCCAGAGTCTGTTTTCAGGAGCGACCGCCATGCGCAAACCCATCGCTTCGACCCCGGCCACCAGCGCTCGATGATTTGCTTCATGCCGCGCCCAGCGAGCTTCGAGCCCCTCTTCATGAATCAGCCGCAGCGCTTCACGCAAAGCATAGTTCATGGAGATCGGCGCGGTGTGATGGTAGGTACGATCATCGCCCCAGTATTTTTCGACCATGGTGATGTCGAGATACCAGCTCTGCACCTTCGTGCGGCGCGCCCGAATTCGCTCCAAGGCCCGCTCGCTGAAAGTAATGGGCGCAAGTCCCGGCGGCGCGCCCAAACATTTCTGCGTGCCTGAATAGCAGATGTCGACGCCGTGGCGATCGATGCCGACGGGATGACCGCCGAGCGAGGTGACCGCATCGAGAATAAACAAGGCGCCCCGCGCGTGGGCCATCTCAGACAAGCCCGACAAATCCTGCAACACGCCGGTGGACGTCTCGGCATGGACCAGCGCCAGCGCGCGCGGCTGGCACGAATCCAGCGCCGCCTCAATCTGCTTCACGTCGATGGCTTCACCCCAGGTCGCCTCCACAACCACGGGTTTGCCGCCGGCGCGGCCAATAATGTCGCGCATCCGTTCGCCGAAGACTCCGTTGATGCAGACGACGACGTCGTCGCCGGGTTCGATGATGTTCACCAGGGCGGCTTCCATTCCGGCGCTGCCGGTAGCTGAGATGGGAATGGTCACGCGGTTCTCAGTCTCAAACACATAACGCAGCAGCGATTGCACGTCATCCATGCATTGCAGAAACAGCGGATCGAGATGGCCGAGCAACGGCGCCGCCATGGCGCTCAGTATCCGGTCATCAACCGGACTGGGACCGGGCCCCAGCAGAATTCGCTTCGGTGGATTGAATCGTTCGTAAGATTTCGTCATGGCTTTTGATGATTGACTCATGATAATTGGTTCATTGACTCATTGACTCATTGACTCATTGACTCATTGACTCATTGGACGGTTCTTCACTTGGTTCGGACGGGTCATTAACTGCTTCGCACTCGTCACACCCCAAGTATTGGTCAAAATGGTTCAATGAATCAATGAATCAATGTTTCAATGTTTCAATTAACCAATGTCCCAATTCCTATGATTGATACTTAATTAGCGAGCGCACGTCATAGCCCTCCAGCTTCTGACGTCCGGGAAGAAACTCCAATTCCACCACAAACACTAACCCATCCACGGTCCCCCCGAGACCTTCGACCAGATTGCAGACGGCCTTGGCAGTTCCGCCGGTCGCCAAAAGGTCATCGGCGATAATTACTCGATGACCACTCTGGATGGCATCGCGGTGAATCTCCAGCGTGTCCTGACCGTATTCCAGATCGTAAGAGATCGACGCTTTTTCGCCCGGCAGTTTCTTCGGTTTGCGCACCGGCACAAAACCGGCGCCCAGGTGATAAGCCAGCGCCGGCGCAAAGATAAATCCCCGCGCTTCAATGCCGATTACCGTGTCTATCCTGGCGCCCTCGTACTGCGCGGCCAGCGCGTCTACCGTCTGGCGCAATCCGTCGGGCTCTTTGAGTAAGGTGGTAATGTCGTAAAAATTTATGCCGGGCTTCGGGAAATCCGGCACTTCGCGAATCAATTTTTTCAGCTGATCCATATTTATTCTCAACAAATTCTGCGGGCCATTTAAGAGCGCCTCATGATATCATTCCCCACGAATTTTCCGTCCCCAGACTCAAGTCATTCCCGGCCGCGAAAGTAGCCGGGATTAAGAGTTGCTTAAATCATCAGTGGCGAGTTATTCATCGGCTCAGGCCGATGAAGCTGACTACGCCGCGCAAACGAAAAAGCTCTCCGCTATGAGAACTGCCCGGTTCATTCGGCGCTTGATCGCTCTGCTGGCCGTATGCAGTGTGCCTGCCCTCACGGCGTCCGCGCAACAGCAAAAGCCGGATGATGTAGTGCGGGTGACTACCGATCTCGTGCAGACCGATTTCATGGTCTTCGACAAGCAGGGCAATTTTGTCGACGGGCTCAAGCGCGATCAACTCCTCTTCAAGGTCGACGGCAAGCCGCGCGATATTTCGTTCTTCGATCGCATTACTGCCGGGAGCCGCAATGAAGAAGCGCAACTGGCGGCCGCGCGCGGCGCCAGTACCGCAGGTGGACCGGCGCCGGTGCCGCTCGACCGCGGCCGGACGGTGCTCTTCTATGTCGACGATCTGCACCTCTCCACCGGCAGCGTCACTTACACCCGCCGCATGCTCAAACGGTTCGTCGAGCAGGAAATGAAACAGAATGACCAGGCGCAGATCGCTTCAACCTCAGGTCAACTTGGTTTCCTGCAACAACTCACCGCGAACAAGAGCGTGCTGACGGCAGCCGCCGATCGATTACGCTCGCTCGAAATGACCATCCAGTCGGCCGAGTATCCCCCCATGACCGTCTATCAGGCGTCAGTGATCGAACAGCACGACACCGACCTGCTGGATTTTTTCATCAACGAGCTAATCAAGAATGAAGGCCCCATGCCGCGCGAGAACGCGGCGCAGATCATTCGCAACCGCGCCTCGCAAATGATCGAGGAACATGAATCGCTGGTGACCCGTTCGTTCAGCACCCTGAAAGGATTCGTCAAGTTGGCCTCGGCCTTGCCGGGACGGAAAATTGTCTTCTTCATCTCGGACGGTTTTCTCATCGATCAAAGACGCAGCGAAAACCTGGGACGCTTGCAGGGCATTACCGATGCTGCCGCGCGTTCGGGCGTCGTCATCTATACGGTGGATGCGCGAGGTCTCGCCGCCGGCTTGCCCGACGCCTCGCGGGCGCAGATGGCCGATCCGATGGGCGTCCTGGCGCGTGCGAATTCGGGTGAAGTAAAAGCCACGCAGGATGTGCTGAACGCGCTCGCCAGCGATACCGGCGGCCGCGCCTTTCTCAACACCAACTCCATGACGGGCGCGGTCGCGACCGCCTTGAAAGAGACGGCGACCTACTATCTGCTCGCCTGGCGGCCGGAGACTGAGGAGCAACGCTACCCGAAGTTTCGCCGCCTGGAAGTCAACGTCATCGGGCGGCCGGATCTCGTCGTGCGTTTCCGCCGCGGAATTGGCGAGCCCCCGGAAGAAGCCGCGAAGTCGAAACCCAAAGAGGGCGAGGCCCTGCCCATCCGCAAGACTCCCACCGATGAAATCAAGAGCCTCTTGCTGGCAAACTACCCGAGCACGACCATGCCGGTCGCGATCTCGCTGAATTTCCTCGACACCGCGCAATACGGCGGCACCCTCACCACCACGATCAAAGTCGATACGCGCTCGCTGACGCTGGAGAAACAACCGGACGGATCAATGGCGGCGCTCGACGTAGCGGGCCTGGTGCTAAACGATCAGGGGAAATCAATCAGCAGCTTTAGCAAGCGTTTCACCATCAAAGGCGCGGCGGCGAACACCAACAATAAACCGCCAGAGAGCATTTTTTATAATCACTTTGCGCTGGTTCAACCGGGACTCTACCAGGTGCGCGTGGCCGCCATCGATGAGCGAAACGGCACTCGCGGCAGCGCCTATGAGTGGGTCGAAATTCCGAACGTGGCCAATAAAGAGCTGGCGATGAGCAGCATCATCGTGGGCGAACGCAGGTTCGAGGATCAACCAGCGCCCGCGGAAGGCGCCCCAACCGATCCCCATCAGCCGGAAGTGCTGAAGCAGGTGATAGTCAACGTGGACCATCGGTTTGCCAGCTCATCGTTCCTGCGTTTTCTCACCTTCATCTATAACGCTTCCGTGAGCGCCGCCGAGCCGAACGCCAACAACGGAAATGCGATTCCGGCCAGCACGAACAATGCGGCCCCGGATCTGGCGGTCCAGGTCCAGGTGTTTCGTGACGATCAGCCGGTGATGACGACGCCGCTCCACAAGATCAACACTGAAGGCATGCCCGACGCGAAACGCGTTCCTTACGCCGCCGACGTTTCGTTAAAGGACCTGTCACCCGGCGCCTACGTCTTGCAAGTCACCGCCATTGATAAGCTGGCGAAAGCAAGCGCCACGCGAAAATTGAACTTTCAAATTGAGTAAGATGGTTTCCGATTTCTGATTTCCGACTTCTGATTTCTGATTTCTGATTTTCCAGTTCCAAGCTCTCCGCCTCTCCAATGAGAACTGTCTTTTCCCTGCAGCGCTTCCTCTCTCTCCTGACCCTGATTGCGGCCACCTCGCTCAGCGGTCTGGCTCAACAAACCTCCGATGAGGTCGTCCGCGTCAACACTGAACTGGTGCAGACGGATTTCATGGTCTTCGACAAACAGGGAAATTTCATTGACGGGCTCAAAGCCGATCAGTTTCAGTTCAAAGTTGAAGGCAAGCCCCGCGACATTTCCTTCTTCGATCGCATTTCCGCCGGCAGCCGGAGCGAAGAAGCGCAATTAGCGGCAGCGCGCGGCGTTAAATCAGCGAGCAGTCCCGTCCTGCTGGATCGCGGCCGCACAGTTTTCTTCTTTATCGACGATCTGCATCTTTCCCTCAGCGGCGTTGCCTATGCGCGCGAGCTGCTGCGGCACTTTGTCGAAAACGAGATGAGACAAAACGATCAGGCGCAGATTGTCTCAGCCTCAGGCCAACTGGGATTTCTCGAGCAACTCACCGACAACAAATCAGTGCTCCTGTCCGCAGCTGCGCGACTTCGTTATCAGGAGGTCGTCGACATCCAGGGAGCGGAGTACCCGCCGCTGACCGAGTATCAGGCTATGCAGATCCAGCGTAACGACATGGACCTGCTCAACTTTCTGGTCGACAAACTGCTGGAACGCTCGGGCCGGATTCCGCGTGTGCAGGCGGAGCAAATCATCCGCGGCCGCGCCTCGCAAATAATCGCCCAGGGGGTGTCCGTGGTCACGCGGTCTTTCAACGCGCTCAAAGGGTTCATCAACTTCGTCGAACCGCTGCCCGGACGGAAAATCGTTTTCTATATTTCCGACGGCTTTCTCATCGATCAGAACCGAAAAGATAATTGGGATCGGCTGCAACACATCACCAGCGCCGCCGCCCGCTCGGCGGTAGTGATCTACTCGATTGATGCGCGCGGAACGGCCGGGATCCCACAAGCGACCGATCAGGATCGGATGCTGAGAGATCCCAGGGGAATTCTCAGCCGCTCGAACTCAGGAGAGTTTCATGCTACCCAGGACGGCCTGAGTTCGCTGGCAAGCGATACCGGCGGCCGCGCCTTCTTCAACACCAACTCGGTCCAGACGCCGGTGGCCACGGCGCTCAAAGAGTCCTCTGCCTATTACCTGGTGGCCTGGCGGCCGGAAACCGACGAGCAGCGCAGTCAGAGGTTTCGCAAGATCGAAATCAGTGTCGCCGGGCGGCCCGATCTGGTCGTTCGCTTTCGCCGCGGTGTCGGCGAACCGCCCGAGGAGAGCGCTAACACCAAGACTAAACGGAGCGACGCGCCGCCTCGTCCCAAAACTCCCGAAGACGAATTGAACTCGCTCTTGAAGGCGCCTTACCCGGCCACTAAATTGCCGGTGGCTATTAGTCTGAATTTTCTGGACACCGCCCAATACGGCGGAGCGTTGCGGACGGCCATCAAAGTCGCCACCGGTTCCCTGCCGCTGGACCTGCAACCCGACGGCAGCCTGGCTCTGGATGTGGCCATCGTGGTGCTGGACGACCAGGGAAAATCGGTGAGCAACTACAAGCAGAGATTTACGATTAAGACGTCGGCGAAGAACGTAAGTAGACTGCCGGAGAATGTTTTCTACGATAACGTGGCCCAGGTAAAGCCGGGTCTGTATCAGGTGCGGGTGGCTGTCATCGAAGCCCGGAACAGCGCTCGCGGCAGCGCCTACGAATGGATCGAGGTCCCCAATCTCGCGAGCAAGCAATTGACCCTGAGCAGCCTGGTTATCGGAGAAAGAAAGCCGAAAGACGAACTCGTCGCCCCAACCGCCGGCGCCGGAGATTCGGGTCAGCCCGAGCCAATCACTGAGGTGCCGGTAAATGTGGACCGCAGATTTGACCGCTCATCTTACCTGCGAGTGCTCACCTTCATTTACAACGCGGCGGTGGGCGCGCGGGAGGCGAAAGCAAACAGCAGCGGCGCCCCGATGGCCCCAGCGCCGGGCCTCAAAGATGTTCCCGATCTGGCGGTGCAGATCCAGGTCTTCCGGGACAATGAACCTGTGGTAACCACGCCGCTCCACAAGATTCAAACTGAAGATGTTCCTGATCTGCAGCGCGTCCCTTACGCTGCCGAGATCGCGCTCAAAGGACTGCCGCCCGGCGCCTACGTTTTGCAGTTGACCGTAATCGACAAAATCGCAAAGACCAGCGCCACGCGTAAGTTGGATTTTAGAATTGAGTGAGAGCAGAAGACAGGAGTCAGGAGTCAGGAGTCAGGAGTCAGGAGTCAGGAGTCAGGAGTCAGGAGTCAGGAGTCAGGAGTCAGGAGTTGGATGTTGTATTTCTGACTTCTGTCTTCTGACTTCTGTCTCCTGTCTTTTCTCTTCTCATTCTTCCACTTCCAAAACCAGCTGCTTCTTCTCCCGGTCCCGCACGATTGAGACGGTATGCTTCTTCTGAGGTGCAAAAGTAAGGGCCAGGCCGCGACCGGCCATTGCCCGGCCGTCAATCGACTCGATAACATCGCCAGCCCGAATACCGCTGCGCGCCGCTGCGCTATTCGGCCGCACGGCCACCACAATTAAGCCATTCTGCGCGCCGAATCCGAATGCGGCCTTATCCGTCAGACCCAGCGTGTGGATTCCCCACCGCTGCAATCCGAATAAAGGCGCGGAGGGATCCGCAAACCGGAAAGTCCAGTCGACAGCGTAAGCGCTGCCGAGTTTGACCGGAACGTCAAATGAATTGGCGATCGTGGGACGCTTGATCGTGAATTGAAACTCATCTCCCACGTTCGCCTTTCCCATTACGTCTGAGAACTGGTCCGTTGTCTTGACCTCTGTCTGATTAACGCTGAGGATGACGTCTCCGGCTTGCAGTTTGGCGATTGCCGCCGGACTCTTGGGAATCACCGCGGTCAGAAGAATTCCGATCGAATCGTTCATCAGGGCCTTCACCTGTTCATTACGCCAACCGTGGGCGAGCAATTCCGTCGCTCCCGCCAAATCGATCGCCTCTCCCCGCACGCCGAGCCAGGCCCGCGGCACGCTCGTCTGACGATCCAGCACCCGTTTGGTCGCCGCCTGCACGGCAGCCGCCGAAACGATCCGGGCTTCATTGCCTTCGATAGATTGCACTATGCCGATGGTGTTCCCGAGTCGATCGCAGGCAATCCCGCCCACCAAGGCCGGCGACATTTTGCCGCCCCGAACCAACAGTCCCGGAGTTGTTGAATCCGGCGCGGCCAAGGTCACCACGGTCGCTTCGCTGGCGCCTACTTTGACATAGGTAGTGCGCGCCAAAGTCTCGCTTTCGTTGGCCACGGGTTCCGGCGAGAAGATCTGAATACCTTCACCCGGCTTCAAGGTGGCGCTCTTGGGCGGCGGTGGCGGCGGCATGCTGCGCAACAGTTGCAATACCGACAATCCGGTTTCGCCGTCGATTCCCACCAGACGCGCGCGAAACTTCTGCCCATCGCCGGTGATCACCGTCAGATCAGGTTCGATTGGGGCCGCCGTTAACGTCATTTCGCCGGCCGCGCAGGGCGCCGTTGTGGGGACACGCACATCCACGTGGTCATCGATGTCGAGTTCGGCAAAAGCCTGCGGCAGCCGAGTGGCAATCGTCTTCCCATCATCGAGGGCCCAACCCGCCAGAATGCTGGCGTGGGCGTCGCTCATCAGCGTCCGCGGATCGATGTTCTCGATCGTGAAGGTTTCAGCAGATTGCCGTTGCAGCAACCGGAGGATTTGCACTCCGGTCAGACGGTGAACCACGGTCACGACTTGCGGCGCGAGTTGGGTTTCATTGGGGATGACGGTAACCCGCGCAGGCAGGTCGGGGGGACGACGGGTAACTGGGCGGCGCGGCGATGTCTTATCAGGCGAGGGGCTTTGCGCAGCTGCGCTCGGCGCCGGTTCCGCCGTCACTGTCTGCGCGACAGTCGCTTGCGCACAGCCAATACCCACAGCTGCCAAAGCGACGATCCAGTAAATGCTCTTGCTCATAATGCTTGCGTTACTACCAGTCCTTCATGTTGGTCATGCTGACCTGGGTGCGGCTGTCAGGCAATCGCTGCGAGCCGAAGCTGATGGGCGGCAATTGGATCTTGCGCGTGCCGCCGTGCTCATCGTACATCGTGACGACCATCGGTCTGACCGGCGCGGTCAAAGAAACTTCACCATGACGATCCGCCATAAATACCGGGGTGGCGCCTCGCATGGCAAAATCGTTGACCTCAACCCGGTTAGTTGCCGGCGCATTTGTTTTCAATGCCGTTCGTGGCGCCAACGGCAACTGGGGCGGCAGCTGCTTGATCTTGACAGCCCCGCCGTCAGGCGCGCCGGTCGGCGCGGGCTCATGAATTATTTCCTGGGCGACCTGCGGCGTCACCGGAGCCGGAGTGGTCGCCGGATTACCATTTCCGGTAGCCAGCGCCGGACTCTGCCGCCGGTTCTGCTGGCTGATGAAAACGAACGCGGCGACGGCTACGACCAGGATCGCCGCTACGACAATCGCCGGCGTACTCGTCATAAAACGAAAAATGAATGGTTGGGCCGGCAGGTCGCGCTCGCGAGCGATTCGCGCGCGCAGACGCATTTCGAAGTCGGCCGGCGCCGACACCGGCTTCAAGCCTCCGACCAGTTCGCGCAAACGCGCGCGCTCATCTCTGAACGCCGCACACGCAGCACAACTCTCGAGGTGCGCCTCGCTGCCATTGCTCAACGACTGGCGCAACTCCGATTGATCAATCTCTCGCCGCACTTCGCGGCAAATGTTCCCGCTCATACTCTTCACCTAAACATAATTGCGCATCTTGTCGCGCAAAAAATTTCGCGCCCGATTGATGCGCGACTTTACCGTGCCTTCGCTCGTCTGCAGGATCGCAGCGATTTCATCGTAACTCTTCCCTTCGACGTCCCGCAGCACCAGCGGAGCGCGATACTTTTCCGGCAACGTGCTGATGGCCTTCTTCACCACCCGGCGCTGCTCGGTATCAACCAGGTTCTCATCCGGCAAAGGCCTTTCGTCCGGCGCGTCGAAATCGCGCACCTCTTCACCCTCGCCACCCGACAACAGACCGGTCAACGAAACCAGGCGGCGGCGTTTGCGTTTGCGCAGTTCGCTAATCGCCAGGTTGGTCGCAATCCGATAAATGTAAGTCGAAAATGCGTGCGTCGTCTGATAGCGATTTGCCGCCCGATATACCCGCATGAAAGTTTCCTGCGCCAGATCCACCGCGCCGTCATAGTCATTGGTCATCCGGTAGATGTAGCTGGTGATTTGATTTCGATAGCGGCTGACCAACTCGGCAAAGGCGTCCTCGTCGCCCGCCAGCGTCTCTTCGAGCAGCGCATGGTCAGATGCCTTTTGCACCACCACCGGCGCCGGCATGGCCGCCGCGAAATTCAAATCCTCAATCGAACTTAACGTTCTCATCAGGCAGGAAGGGCTCTTCGTGGTTACGCAAACTGCAGGCTTGCGCTTTTGCTTGCATGACAGCGGAAACTAACAGCTCGCGCCACCTTGCTACTTTCTCGCGGAGAAATTATACATCGGCCCGCGACCGCCTCGGCAATTGACACGCGATCTATGGAGAGAAGTTCCGGAAAGTTGGAAGGAGGCGGGCAGCGGGGACGAAAAGACTATTTGAGATTTGTCATTGGATATTTGTCATTTGTTGATTTTGCGGCGGGCGATCAGCGCGCAAGGGAACCCCGCCAAAGCAACTGAGCCCCCAGCTCCGCGAGGTCAGTACCATCCGCGTAAGCGTTTAAACGGCAATCATATAGTTGACTCACCAGTCCGCGGAGCGGACGACGGCATAAAGCCTGGGGCGTAAGCCCCAGGATCAATCGCAGAAAGAATTCGAGCCCGCGGAGCGGGCGACAGCCC
>Ga0126383_10001626_pt1 | contig 14109 bp, 30 predicted proteins | sample PanSoiMetPlot_35_FD_96882 | JGI IMG/M metagenome (GOLD analysis project Ga0126383, IMG submission 96882) | Tropical forest soil microbial communities from Panama - MetaG Plot_35 | ecosystem: Environmental > Terrestrial > Soil > Tropical forest > Bulk soil | place: Panama | collected 2016-02-17
GTTTGACCTGTACCCCGGGCACACGTTCAGCCGCTACTACATCGCCAAGGTGAAAGCGCGAGTCGCAGCATGACACTCGCCACTGGCATCGTGCTCGCCGAGCTCACGCAACCGGCATTGCTGCTGCTTGGTATCCCGTTCGCGATTCTCGGCGGACTCATCCTGCTGACCGCATGGGAAGCACTATGATGCTCTTCAACTTTGGTATTGCTCGCGTCCACCGTGCCGCGCGCAATTCCTTGTGGGCAGTCTTCTTTCACTGCGGTTGCGACACCTATGTCCAGCGGAACGGTACCAGCTACCGCGATACGCTCAAGTATCACCTAGCGCATAACCCGAGAGAGAAAGGAGACCCGCATGGACCCGAATGCAAACCTGAGTGAGCAGAGACGGCTAGCGGCACAGTTCCTAGCCATCATGGACGACTACGACGAAGCAACCGGAGAACCGACTCGCGCTATCAGGGAGGCGGACGTATTCCGACTCGCCGAGCTCGTAGAAGCATTAGACGAGTGGATCGCTCGAGGCGGATTCCTCCCTACCGCGTGGCAAGCCGGACGCTAGCCTGAGACCCGAGAGAAAGGAGACTGAGACAATGGCAAAAGCAGACATGCAAGAAGCAATCGATGCACTAGCGGACGAGCTAGACGCAGCAGTGAACACTGCCGTTCGAACCGTGTTACGACACCGTGTGAGCGAAAAGACCATGCGAGCTGTAGCGACTGCCGCCCGCGATACCGCCGTCGATACCTTCCACGAATACGAAGGGTAGGAGAGTCACATGGCATTCATGGAACCGGAAATCTATCGAGGCGAGGCATACGTTGTGGACGGTCCGAATGGGACGGACTACGTGCCACTAGACGCATGTGGCGACCTAGGTCCGGGCGTACCTATCCCGTGCCACTCGTTCGAATGGGACGACACGGCAACCGGAGGCTCGCAAGGCGTAGGGTTCCGCTATGACACTCCGTCGGAGGCGGAAGAGCTCGCCTTGCGCGAGCTCGCCTCGAGACTGGCGGACTATATCGAGAACCGACCGGAAACCGTTTGGAGTATCGAACGGCGGACGGGGTTTCTCGCTCGCATGTCCGCCCCGGGTTACATGGACGCTACGGAGTGGAACCTATTCGATAGCGAGGCGGAGGCGGAAGAGTATGTGCGAGAGAACTACCAGGACGACGACGAGGAAGAGGAAGAGGACTAACGACCCGAGAGAGAGAAAGGAGCGAACCATGAACGAAGAGAAAGCAGTCGGTATCTGTCCCGCGTGCGGCGAGGCGGTATTCAATAGCCGAGAGACCGATGGACCCGTATGGACATGTCCGGCGGACCTATCGCCGAAGAACCCATACTGGGAACCGGCGCTAGTCGAAAAGACGGAAGAGCAACGGGAGGCAGAAGGGTTCTTTGGGAACTGCTGCGAAGATACCGGAGACAATGGCGGACAGTGTTACGAGCGTATGCCGCTACACGCCGCCTGCTACGACAAGGGGAATTACTAGCCATGGCAACCGAGCAACCAAAGTGGAAACGTATCGCGAATCTCGGAGACGTAAACCCCGTAGACTACGGAGGTTACTTTATCGAGGTGGACGAGACCGGAGTCTATGAGGCGGAGGCAATGTGGCTAGTGGCACCGGAGACCGATAGCGGCAAGTGGATTGCGTATCGGTTCATACTCGAGCGCTGCAAGGTAACGGACGGAGTCCTAAGCGATAACCCATACCATCCGACCTATCCGGTATGGTTCGCGAAAGAGCTCGAGGCGGTAGCAACGTCCATGGGTACGACAGCGGACAAGCTCCGCGCGGATTTCTGTAGCGCGGACCCGATAACCCGTGCTCGAGCCTATCAGGATATCGGCGAGTATTTTGGATGGGAAAATTTCGACCACTATCCGCGCGAGCTCGATAGGGCGGAGGCGGAAGAGCTCGCCGAGAGACGGTAGCGTGCCGCGCTAGTGCGGACTGATTCGCGGCAGTCCGTACCGTGGGCAGCATGCCCGAAAGGAGACCCGAGAGAATGAGCAAGAAGCATTTTGAGTGGGCAGCGCTATTCGTGCGCGCGACTCGCGCATCGCAGCGCGCGGAACTGACGGAGGCGTTTGTCGCATTGTTCCGGAAATTCGGGCCGCGATTCGACGAACGCAGGTTCCGGGAGGCGTGCAAGGCATGACCGCATATTTCAACCGGTTCTCCGTCCGTATGACTCGGAGTGAGGCGGAGTCTGCCTCGCATTCCGGAGACTGTACAGCGGACGTGGAAGAGCTCGCCTCCGTGCCACGCATAGCGAGGCAGCTAGACGCAATCGGTCCGGAGCCTATCCGCCTCGAGCTGAAAGAGTACGGAGCATGGGACGCGGATGAGCTCGCCGACGAGTCAGATAACCGACTGCGTATCGTTTGGATAGCTGCAGGGAATATCACGGAAGAGATTCGCGAGAGAGAAAGGAGCAAAAGACATGAGTAAATATACGGACGCCGTAGAGTCCGGTTTGCGCGGACTCGAGGCAGTGTCAACTGGACTATGTCCCGGTTGCGACGACTGCGCGGACGCTTTCGGCTACGAATCCACTGAGGCGTTTACAGCGGACTATGAGACCGGACAAGTCTACGACGAGGGACATTTTAGCTGGAACGGTTGCGGGATATGCGGCTCTAGTCTCGACGGGACTCTCGAGCATTGGCACGCGATCGATAAGGAGACCAAACGCATAGTCCATTTTGACGATGCATGCATGGATTGTGTCCTCTATATCGCCAATGGAGACGAGCCGGACGAAAGAGACGCGACCAGCGTCTAGCGGGGTTCCGCCGTTCGCGGCACGGCGGATTCCTGGTAGGCACTACGCTACCACAATAAAAACCCGAGAGAGAGAAAGGACGGACAATGTCAGAAGGCTATAACGGTTGGAGCAATTACGAAACGTGGAACGTGGCCTTATGGATTGGCAACGACGAGGGTCTGTACCATATTGCGCGCGAGTCGCGCGATTATGAGTCTTTCGCCGATACCATGCGCGAACTAGGTTCGCTTGAGACTCCGGACGGAGTCGCGTGGAACGACTCCGGACTCGATACGGACGAGCTCGATAGCTGTATCCGGGAACTACGCGGCGAGTCAGACGACGACGACGACGACGACGAGGCGAAGGAAGGCTAATGCGTACGCTATTCGTGCTCTTGCTCGCTGTTAGCCCCGCGTGGGCACTAGATTTTGAGTGGCCGTCGATTGGTTCCACAATCGAATCGCGGCAGCGAGACATCGAGACGCAGCAAGACCGGCAACGCTGGGAACTGAACGAACAGCAGGAGCGATTGCAGCAGCAGCAACGGCAATTGAATGACCAGGAAGACGAGCTCCGCCGTCTCGAGAGAGAACGAGAAAACTAGTGCTGACACTACTGCTCATATCCGCCGTCGCACTGGTATTTGTCTATCCGCTGCTAGCGACGCTATTCCGAGAGATTTTCCTCCCGGACCCCACAAACAAGCGGCGCGAACCCACTACCTCATGGTCGTGGAAACCTCGAGACTTGCTCCGCCCGGAACAATGGACGAGCGACCCGGCTAGCGGACGCTGGAAACGGTCCCTCATTATCTCTGTCACCTTGCTAGCATTAGTGGCATTCTCGCTACTCTATCGGAGGTGGTAATGCGCCCGTCATACGAGTATACTACAGGCATGGAACGCCACTTTGCCGACGGCAGTCCGGTCGAAATCGGGTGCCGAGTCTTCCGCGTGTACCCACAAGACGGCACGCGGAAGGCAGGCAAGCGGCGCGGTCCTACGTTGCTCGTCCATGCCTTGCGCCACCATGAACCCATAGACGGAACCCGCGAACCGCATGCACTTGCCGTTGTGAAGAACGCGTACAGCGGACTCCCGGCAGGGACGGAATTCGTGTGGAACTTGAAACGAGCGTCCGGCTGGCAACCGGACTCGCCGCGCCGGAAGAAGCTACCTAAGTATTATCGCGACCGGACCGTCTCGAGCATCCGACTGCCGCAAGAATTCCGCGACCGGCTCGCGCTCCGGGGGGAAGAAATCACGGTCGTGATCCGACGCGATATCGAGCGACTGTATGACATGCTCGAGCGTGTCCGGGCGACGCTGGTCTTTCCCGCTGGCACACTCGCCGAGCTGGCGCGAGCATGGTCGATTGCCGCACCACCTCCACCGCATAACAACCTTCCGCCGCAGTATTTCGTTCCCGTGCTCCTAGATGCCTGCAAGCGGCTTGCGAGTCCGGAAGCGTTTCTGCTTTCCGAGCTCGCCAAGGCGTGGAATCCGATTGAGGCCCTAGCCGTACAGGATGCCGTCGAACGGTGGGCACCGGAGACGACGGAGACCGACCGCCTCCGAGACGCCGGACTCCGCGAAGCGGCGCCCGAGCCGAAATCCAGAAAGGTAGCCTCCAAATGAGCCCCACATTCAATTGCGAAATGACTAGCCCGAGCCCCACATTCAATTCACGTCTCACTCAACCGATCGTCGTTGCCGAGAACGCGGCGGTTGCCTATCTCGCGGGACTGGCGCCGACATCGAGAAAAACGCAGGCGAAAGCGCTCCGTGCGATTGCAGAAATCGTCTGGGGACCGGGGGCAGACCCTGCCACGGTGCCATGGCACACGGCGGGATACGCGCACGGACAGGCATTGCGGCAAATGCTCTCTGGACACTACGCTCCCGCTACCACAAACAGACTGCTGGCTGCGTGGCGCGGCGTGCTCAAAGCGGCATGGAGGCTCGGAACGATGGACGACCAGGATTATCTCCGCGCGATTGACGTGAAGGACGTTCGGCTCACGGGCGAGCTCCGGGGCCGCGCGCTCTCCCCGGATGAGCGCAACGCGCTTTTCGAGCACTGCCTTGCGGACTCCCGGAATCTCGGGCTGCGGGACGGCGCCATGCTGGCACTGCTCTACGCCTGCGGGCTGCGGCGGGCGGAGGCGTCTGCGCTCAATACAGCCGATTTAACGCCCGATGGCATCCGGGTAAGGGGAAAGGGCGGGAAAGTCCGGCTCGTGCCTATACCGCCACGCTACGCGCAATTTCTGCTATCCTACACGCAGGCACTGACCGACCACGGGCCGCTTCTGCGCTCGATCGATAAGCGGACGGGGCACTTTACCAAGTGCCGGATCGGGACGGAGGGAATCGCCAAGGCGCTCCGGGCTCGGATCATGGCTGCCGGGATCGCGATCGCGACCCCACATGATCTTCGCCGGACGTACATCACGGACCTGCTCGACCATGGCGTGGACCCACTCACGGTGGCGGGACTGGCGGGACACGCGCAGATTGATACCACACGGCGCTACGACCGCCGCAGCCACGCGACCCGGGTCGCTGCTGTCGCCTCATTAGGAGACGAGTAGATGCCGAAAAAGCCGCGCGGCGTGCCAGCAGAGCGCGATCTGCTGGCGGTCCGTATCCGCAAGCTCGAGGAAGAGCAGCATCAGACAAACATTCAGCTCTCTGCTCTCTACGGCCAGGGCATCGAGGTACAGACCAAGCTCGATGTGACGAACCTCCGCCTCGAAGGCATGGAGAAACTCCTGAAGGCAATTGTCCGGGGTATAAATACGATGCGGGATAACTTGCAAGTCTTCGCAACGCTTGCCTATGCCGTCAATGACCTACGGGACCGCGTTCATGCACTCGAACATCCAGACGAGGAATGACACTATTACGCTGGATGGTGGGCACCGCGATTGCCCTGGTGCTGATGGTGCTCGCCGCACAGGGCGTGCTCTACATGAAGCTCGCCGACCTAGCCTTGCAGATCGGGACCGTTGTCGGACGGTTGCATTGAGACCGGCGCCTACGTGCGTCCGTCGCCGAAGAGCGACGCCTGAGTCGTCTGCCCCCGGATGGCGCGGTCCACGCAGTAACCATGCGCCCAGCGGGCCGCGCGCTCTGGCAGCGAGATACCGTGCCCGCCGCCACCTTCGCGGCGCATGACCCAGCCACTGGTCCACTGATAGACGCCTGGTGCTTCGGCATCGAGTGCTTGCCGACAGAAATCACACTCCGCCTGTCGATATCCGGGGACTGCCACCACCACCTCCGGTCAGTTGAATCGGCGGCTCGTCTCGCGTTCCGCCTCGAGCGCGGTATGGAGCGCATTCGCGTCCATGCGCGTAATCAGCCATGCCGCAGCGGCGCGGAGCACGGCGCCTGCGTGGATGCACACCTCCGTCGTGATCCACCACGGCTCATAGTCCTGGTCCTCATTCACCGTGACGCATGCCATCCCAACCAGCCGTCCGTTCCTGGCGTCGGTCAGCATAATCTCGAGCCGCGCCACCAGGGCAGCTTGCGGGTCTTCTTCCTGATCGCAGGGCGATGGGTTCATGTGGTGCTCGTTGTCGTCGTGACCACGGTCGTCGTTGTCGGCGCTGCCGTGGTGCTAGTGGTGGTCGTCGTGCTGGTGGTGCTGGTGGTGCTCGTCGTGGTGCTGGTGGTCGTGCTCGTGACGTTCGGCACGCGCGCCGTCGCGGACGCCGGTCCGCAGCCCGCTTGCGCGGGGCCGCACATAACCTCAGTCGGCAATGCCCACGCGCGCGTCGCGAGCAGTAGAAGCAGCATCAGGAGCATGCATACACCGCTTGCACGGTACAGCCCGTGCAGACGGTCACATTCGTCCGATAGCGGCACATGGGATAGAGCATCGAGATAGCTAGCGACGTCGTCCCGCTCGCTAGCGCCATGTCGGAATTCGCGACCTTCGCCCAGCTCGCGCCGCTGTTGCAGCTCGTCTCCACAATCACGGTCGCACCCGTGCCTGCCGTCATGGTGGTTTGGACAACGAGTGCGAGTGATTTGCCCTGGACGACAAGCACGTCGGTACTGGCGCCGGTCGTTGTCTGCGTCGCGAATGACCCGGACGGGCATCCCTTGTTCGCTGCCAGCACGGGCGTCGCCAGCAAGAGCACCGCGAGTATCCATCGTCCCATCGTTGCCTCCCTCAGTGATCCCATCGGCGATCGGACGCCGGTAGATAGCGCATCGAGAACCCACGGATGCGGAACGGCGCGACGGTCGCACCCATCTGGAATCGGAAGCGGAAGAACTTGCCGCGCAAGCGGACGGGGAGCTCGGAGAGTCCGTTAGTGAGCGTGCCGAGCTTCGTAAAGGTTTGCGGCGTGGTCGCATCTTCTTGCCAGTAGGGCGATGCCTGCGGTCCGAGATGGTTCCGGACCGCTGCGTACACGTCCAGCGTGGTCCCTTCCCAATCGAGCTTCAGCCGATCCACATAGCTTTGCCATGCTGGCGGATCGCCTGGATTCGTCCCGAAGCAGAAATCTTTCGTGTCCACGTAGGCATCGGTTTCCGCGACCGCTTGATTGAGCTGTGCCCACACGTTCCCGGTCGTCTGATCCATGACCGTGTGCGCCGACGCCCGGGGCCACTGCACGCCGGTCGGAGAGCCCGAATCATAGGGGTACGCCTGCAGCGTGATCGTTCCGTGGAGCGCTTTGCGCGGATATGTCGACGTGAACGGCAGCTTATGCCGCCAGACTGCCGACGTGCGAAGGTTCATGTTAACGACGTAAGGCGTATTGAGATTCGTTACTGCCGCCGCATCACTCGCGTTGTCGAAGATGACATTGACCCCCGTCCCGGCTCGCACCGGATCGAGATTCGCAATCAGGTAGGGCGCGATCTGCGGCGCGAGCAGATTCCCGGAGAAATCCGCGAGCCCCGCCTGCGTCATGTAGATCATGCCCATGTGCGTGAGCGCACCCTCGCCGAGCCCGCCGCGACTCTGCAGACGGTCCACCGTGAAAGGCGGAATCTGCCGCGTCGTCTGCCCCACGGTGAGTCCGCGCAACATGATGATGACGAAGCCGCCCGAGATCGGACACAGTCCGACGATCGGACCGCCGCCATCTACCTGAAAGAAATCCGCCGAATTCGAAATATCAGGCGTCCAGGTCGTGAGCGGCGCGGCGCCGCCGTCGGATATCTTGATCGTGCGGAAGCCCGTGCCACTCGGAACGTCGGTACCGCGCAGATTGCCGATAATGCCATGCCCGCCTGCTGCGCACGCATGATACCCGCAGATATTCGGGATGGCAGTCGCGGTGGCGCCATCGTAACGGAGCGCCCCGTTGAGCGAATTGGCTGGGACGCCGGTCAGAATAAGCTGCTGCGATGCGACCGCGCTCGTCGTCATCGGTGGCGGCATGATTCCGTCCACGTCCACCTCGACCGTGCCGCTTACCCCGTACTGATTGACGACCGGATTCCCCGGAAATTGCGCGTAGGGATACTGGACCTGCGCCATGCGCGCGATGTTCGGAATGCCGCTCACTGGATTCGTCGGATACGAAAAGACGAGCATGCCACCGGGCGCGACTTGCATCAGGTCCGGCACCCAGCCCGCAGCGGTTTGCGGCGGGGGATTCGTACCGTCCGTCAACCACTGCGAGCCGAGCAGATACGACTGCCATGCCGGTGCCGTCATTGCCTGGTCGCCCTTCGGCATGACAGCATGACAGTTTGTCCACTGGTTATCCTCGATCCGCGCCGGGTCCGCCGCCACGTTCATGCCGCCCCCGAACGACGGCACGGGATACCACTGGAACGCCATCAGATGAGCTTCCCCACGATCACGAAGGCGTCCAGCAGCGTGCGGCGGGCCGCTCGCGCATCGGCGAGACACCCCGGACAGGGAACCAGAAGTCCGGGGCTCTTCTTCCGCCGAAACGAAACGTACCCGCCGCACGCGATGCAGCGCGCATTGACGCTGTAGACACGGCGCTCGTCGGATGCGCCCATGCGAGCAAGCACCACCGGTCCCCAGTTCTTCCGCAGCGCTTCGTCAAGGACAGCGGTAGCCTTCCTGTTCGTCCGCGTCGCCGCATCAAGGACGGCCATGTACATGACCTGCGAGACGTCCGGGTAGCGCCACTCGACCGGGAACGCGTTCCCGAGACGTTCGAGCTTGGCAATCTGGCGGGCGCTACAATGCCCGTACTCGGCGAGCTCGCGCATCCGGGTCGCGCGCACCTCTTCCGGGCAATCCTCGAGGCAGTTCCGCACCAGATCGGCAGCAGCCCAGAAGCCCGCGCGCTGTCCGTTCAGGGCATCGACGAAGGACTGCGTGACCTCTTCCCAGCTCTCAGCCATGCTAGAAATTCTGCGACCGCCCGTAGGCCGCAATGAGCAGCGCATCGGCGCGGCCCGTCTGCGCCTTCGATCCGAGCTCCACGGTGGGGAAGGTCGTGGATGCCACAATGCGGCTCGCGCCCTTCTTCGTCTTCAACAGCCCCGCATGCCTCTTCCACGCTTGAGGGGCGACGAGCCGCACCGGAAGCCCGAGACCAACCGCAATCCCTTCCCACAAGCCCGAACCACGCATCAGGCTTCCCACGCTCCGGACGCCTTCGCCCGGATGCGGGTGGACGTGCTCGAGCACCACCAGCACTCGAGCAGGGTTCGGCGAGTCTGTCATGGTAGCTATGCTGACCAGCTCGCAGAGGACACCGCGCATGTCCCCCGGCGCGTACTGGTTCCGGAGCGTGATCCCCGTCTTCACTTTGACGATCGGAGTATCGCGCACGACGACATGATCGAGAGCGGCATCGGAGGGAACGAGAGCGAGCGCCCCGTGGAGTCCGGGGTCAATCCCGAGATACCAGCAGCCGTTCGCCATTGCGGCGCCGTCCCTTGCCCGAAAAATCAAAATGACGCTAGCCCCTTCCTCACGCATCACAGAGCGTCTGACAATGGGCACAGCGCCAGGTCGTCCCGGTGACATCGGGCGTGATCCGGAAACCATTGCATTTCGGACAGCGCTGGACAGTGGGGTCGTCCGGTCGCGTCGCAGTGTACCGGGGTCGTGCGTGCGCCCGACGTGCCCGATCGTCTTCGGCCCAGAGCGCATGCAATTTCTCTACCCGTCGCCGTTCAGCATCTTGCGCCGCTTGCCTTTCTGCCTCCTGCTCTGCAGGGGAGAGCGCCGCCCAGCGGGCGGCTTCAGCATCCGCCGCAGCCGCGACGGCATCTGTCCTCTCTTTGGTCGCTGCGGCGTCCGTGATCGCTCGCGCCATTTCGCTCGGAGCCATGAGCAATACCTGTGTCTCGTGCATAGACTGGGCGGCAGCCGTGCGGATTTCGACGGGCTTCGGGAAGAACCGACTGTTCTGCAATAGCTGCCGTACCGCCGTCCGCACAGCCAAGAGCGGTAGATCATGCAGTACCTCCCAGTAGGCTGCCGCGCGGAGCGCACTCACCCGTTCGTTAAAAACCTCACTCAGGAGAGCAAGCTGCTCCCCGAAGAATCCCCGGTCGTCCTCCGTCATAGCCTCAATCCTTTCTTGATTGCCTCGAGGTTGCCCGCCGTGCGGCCCGTTACGCCACCGATTGGTTCGGCGGGCGGGACGTCTTCCCATTGCCGCTGGTTCAAGAACGTCGCCGGGTCTTCGATCCAGCCTGCTTGCCACTGTGCGCTCTGGCGCCAGCGCTCGACGCCGCGAAGAATCTCCGCCGCATGGCGGTCGCCCTGCGCCTTCTTCCAAGCCCTCAGCGCTGCGGGTCGGTGCCGCTTCTTGGGATAGGTCTCGTAGAAGCTGCCGAACAAACGGTCGCCCGTTTCTGGCGACCAACTGTTTGGTCTAGCCTCAGACGATTCAATAATCCCCGGAAGAACATCCGGAGAAGAGACCTCCGGAGTATCTGGCGTGACGAGACGAGACGGGCACGACTTTTGGCGGACAATGTCCGACGGATGGCGGACAATGTCCGGACATTGTCCGGACACGAATGCGATTCTCTTGCGCTTCAGGTACTTACGCCAACTGTCCGGCGCGTGGTCGTTCAGGTCGTGAATCACGAGCCGGTGGGTTTCACAGCAGCGGTCCAGCCAGCCGGTATCGACTAGGCATCGGACAAGCTCCTGTGAACCAGCGGGCCATCCGATGCCTTCCGCAATCGCGGCATCGCTATGACGCCCGACATCCCCGGCAGGCGCATAGTCGAACGTCCAATCCAGCAACGCATCGAGCAGTCCGAGAGCGGCGAAGGGCTCTAGCCCGAGCTGTCGCGCGAGTGCGCGGAGCTTCGGATGCCTCACTGTACCGCGCTTCATGGCGCCGCCTTGTACCCACCGTGGAGCTGGCGCGGCTGCTGCGCGGTCGCATGGACGTGGCTCGGATAGAGCGCCGGTCGCCAGCCCTGGTGCTCGAGGCGCTTCCGGACCGCGCCCGGATCGAGTCCGAACGTCTCGCAGATGGAGACGAAAGCGAACGGATGATCCATCTGGTCGGACCGAAACCATCGGATCAGGTCAGAGTGCTGCCGTATGACCCTCCAATTGCGTTTGCGGGCCACTGTGACGACGTCCACGGGACCGCTGAGAGGGACGAACCGGAGCACCGGACCCCAGAGCTGCAGGTCACGGATCGCCATCTCGAGGACCGCGAGCATGAGCGCTCGCTCGCCCCGAGCAGGCATGTCCCGGACGCTCCCGTACTGCCCTGGCAGGACTAGATCGGGCTCGAGCAGGTCCGGTCTTGGGTTCGGTTTGCGCTGCTGTCCGACCACTGCCAGCCGACAACCAACCCGTCGCATCCCCACCTCCCTGTTCTCACGGAGGCGCCACGTAAGCCTCCGGAACATAAGGCATTCCATGGTATAGCTTCTGACCCGCAATCAGAAGGTCGGAATGCCCGTGCCCGCAAACCCGCACTGGACGCAGGTTTGCGTGCGTTCTCACATCTGTTCTCACAAGAATCCGGAAGAATGAGAACAAATGCGAAAAAATCCCCACGAATGGGGAAGAACCTGCTAGAGCAGGCGGGCGCTAGGGGCGCGTAACTACTCGGATTCCCGAGTGCGCCCAGGCTGATTCGAACAGCCGACCTTCTGATTCGTAGTTGTAAGGTGATCGAGGCGCAAACGCTTGTGCGTTCAGGGACTTGCGGCGGTTCAGTTGGCCCCGTTCTCACGCCCGTTCTCATGGGCGGTCCCGTTGACCAAGAGCTCGAGCCGATCAGCGGCTCCCGGATCGATGATCCGGATGGTCTTCGCATAGAGCATCGTGGTCGCGATCGAGGCGTGTCCGAGCTGCTGCTGAACCCACTGGACGGCGTTCACGTTTCTTGCATGGGTCAGATGCAGGCAGGCGAAGGTGTGCCGCAGCGAGTGCGCCGAGAACCCCTGGTCGGCGAGCCCTGCCTTCTTGAGCACCCAGCCGAATTCCGCCTGCACGTTCCGCTGCCCGTAGGGTGTTCCGTTCCGCGTGATGAAGACCCACGGCGGAGGCTTCGGCCAGCCCCGCTTGAGCACCAGCGCTGGCCGCGCCGCGATGATCTTCTCGAACGCCTTCCGGAGCCGGTTCGTGACGTCCACCGTCCGAGCTCGCTTGCCCTTCGTCCGTGACGGCACCTTGCCGGTCTCCGAGAGCTTCCGCTCCACGCGCATGCTGTTCTGCGAAAGCGACAGGTCTGTCAACCAGAGCCCCCGCCACTCGCCGATCCGGAGTCCGGCGTCCAGCCCGGTCAGGAATTGGACGTAGAGCGGCGACGCGTTGGCGGCGAACAGGAACTTGTTCGCCTGCTCTTCGGTCATCGCCTTTCGCACCTCTTCGGTCTCGCCTGCGATCAGCTTCCGGATGCTCTTCGTCTTGACTGCCAAGGGATTCAGCGACAGCACCTCGTCGTCCACCGCTTCGGTCAGCATGGACGACATGGTCGCCCACATGATGCGGAGCGAGTCCCCCGCGTAGCCATCGGCCCGCTTCGCCGAGAGCAACGCCTTCATGTGCGCGATCCGGAATTCGACGGGTCGCATGGCGCCGATCGTCGTATGGTCAATCCGGAAATCTAGGACGTGGCGCTCGAGCGTGTCCCGGTAGGAGCGGACCGTCTTCGGTGCCAGCACCAGCGGGATCACGTCCGAGACCCAGTGCTCCGCGTAGGCGCGGAGGCTCTTCGACTTGTCCGCTGTGAGCGTCGGCTGCAACGTCGCCTGTTGCGCGAGTGCGCCGCTGGCGAGCCACTTTGCCGCCTGCTCTTCGGTCTCGAAGACCTTCTGCTTGCGGCGTCCGTGCGGGTCTTTCCACTCGACTATCGGGACGAGCTTCCCCCGGACCTGCTTCGAGCTGACCCTACCGAACGCCATGAGTTACCTTCCCGTGCGCCTCCGCGACCGCAGCGGGCGTCCGTTGCCATTCTGAACGGATGGCGTGATCCCACGGCGTTTTCGAGGGAGGGGCACGGGAGGACTATACTCGGGGTCGGTGACGCCGTGCCAGTTCCGACGCTTCCACCGCTCGAGCTCCATCGGCTCCACGCGCTTGTCCTTCTGGCTCGAGCCAGTCCAGTTGATGCGGCGGGGATCGCCCGGTTTGAGTCGCATCAGGGCTTTGACGCGGCTCTCAGGCAGATGCAGCACGATGCCTACTTCTGTGGGCGTGAGCAGACGATCCACCGGTAACAGCATTCACGTTCCCCCTAACCACACCGGAGGAAGGCAACCTGGAGGGAGACTCCGAGTTATGCTCCCGTCACCTCCCGGTAGTCAAGGGCGGCGTATGCTTCTAGAAAGGCACGTCTGATTGCAATCAGATGTGACCGGGACGGGAACACCTCTCGGTTGGCAGACTTATAGCGTTACGTGGTCGGATTCAATGTCCGGATTCGGTCGCAAGAAAAAATTTGCGTTGTTCTCAATCGCAGGGTAGGGCGCCGCATGCTCATTGACACGCAGAACCGGAAAACGGTTCTGCACGACTGGTACCTCGAATCGCGGCGGGCCGATGGGCTGGACGTCATCGCGTGTCGTCGGTGTGGCACGCGGGAGACGCGGCTCTCGCCTCCGGACGAAGGATCAAATCAGCCTCGAGATAATTTCTGGAGGTATGACACATGGAAGACGGACCCGGACAAGCCCTGATCCCGATCGAGCCCGAGCTCGTACCGACGATGGTATCTGACATCGCGTCGGCGAAGGCGCGGCTACAGGAGCTGCAGGCATTCGTCCGTGAGGTGATGGTCGAAGGGGAAGATTACGGAACGATTCCCGGCACCGAAAAGCCCGCCCTGTATAAGCCCGGAGCCGAAAAGCTCTGCGAAATCTACGGGCTGGTCCAGCA